>Ga0136614_10000188_pt1 | contig 26825 bp, 29 predicted proteins | sample AntDrymUQ2792106_2_FD_106643 | JGI IMG/M metagenome (GOLD analysis project Ga0136614, IMG submission 106643) | Polar desert sand microbial communities from Dry Valleys, Antarctica - metaG UQ279 (21.06) | ecosystem: Environmental > Terrestrial > Soil > Desert | place: Antarctica: Dry Valley... | reverse complement strand
GGGTTGGTGATCGTGAACGTCGCGCCGCGGACGTCGTCGGGGCTGAGCTGGCGCGCGCGGGCGCGCCGCGCGAGGTCGCGGATGCGCCGCGACAGGCCCTCCGGCGCCAGGTCCTGGGCGCCGCGCACGACAGGGACGATCAGCCCGTCCTCGCCGAGCGCCACCGCGATGCCGAGGTTGACCTGCTCGTGGACGGTGTGCGTCTCGCCTTCGAGCCAGGCGTTGAGCAGCGGGTACTCGACGAGCGCGCCGATCGTGCAGCGGGCGATCAGCGGCAGCGCGGTGATGCCGAGCTGCCGGCGCGCGATCTCGACGCGCGAGACGTCGACCTCGATCCACGTGGTGCACGTCGCGGCGGTGTCCTGCGAGCGCTTCATGTGCTCGCCGATCTGCTGACGCATGCGCGACATCGGCCGGCCCTCGGGCGGCACGTACGGGCCGCCGAGCGAGGCGCCGGCGCCGGGCCGGTACGGGCTCTCGATGTGCATCGTCGGCTCGTCGACCGGCTGCGCGCGGCCGCCGCCCCCGCCGCGGGCCTGCACGTGGGCCATGACGTCCTTCTTCTGCACGCGGCCGTCGCGGCCGCTGCCCTCGACCTCGTCGAGGTCGACGCCGTGCTCGTCGGCGATCCGCTGGACGACGGGCGAGTAGCGGCGCGATGCCCGCCCGCCCGCTGCGCGAGCGGCGGGAGCCTGCGCAGGGTCGGGCGCCGACGGCGGCGTCGCGGGCGACGCAGGCGCAGCGGCAGCAGCGGCGTGGGCGGGCGCCGGGGGGCCGTGGTTCTCGGAGCTGTGCGGCTCGCCCGGGCGTGCGTCGGTGGAGATCCGCGCCAGCGTCGTGCCGACGTCGACGGTGACGCCGACCTGCACGAGCACCTCGACGAGGCGGCCGCTGGCGGGCGACGGCACCTCCGTGTCGATCTTGTCTGTCGAGATCTCGCAGATCGTCTCGTCGGCCTCGACCCAGTCGCCGCGCTGCTTGCGCCACTCGACGACCGTCCCCTCCGCGACGGAGACCCCCATCTGCGGCATCGTCACGTCGACGACGGTCGCCGGATCAGTACTCGAGGAGCTGACGGCAGGCCTCCCTCACACGCTCGACGGACGGCAGGACGGCCGCCTCCAGCGGCGGCGAGAACGGAATCGGCACGTCGGGCGAGGCGACGCGCAGGATCGGCCCGTCGAGATCCTCGAAGGCGCGCTCGGCGATCAGCGCCGAGACCTGCGCGCCGGCGGCGCAGGTGTAGTTCGCCTCGTCGACGACGACGACCTTCGAGCAGTGGTGCACGGCGTTGAGGATCGCCTCCTCGTCCAGCGGCACGAGCGCGCGCAGGTCGAGCACCATGATCGAGGCGCCGTCGAGGTCGGCGGTCGCCTCCAGCGCGGTGTGCACCATCGCGCCGTAGGTGATCACGACGAGGTCGTCGCCCTCGCGCGCGACGCGCGCCCGAAACGGCGTCTCGTACGTCCCCTCCGGCACCTCGCCCTTCACGCGCCGGTAGAGGTTCTTGTGCTCCATGTAGATGACCGGGTTGGGGTCGCGGATGCTCGCGATGATCAGCCCCTTCGCGTCCTCGGCCGTGCTCGGCGCGACGACCTTCAGGCCCGGCGAGTGCATGAACCAGGCCTCCGGGTTCTGGGAGTGAAACGGCCCGCCGGAGAAGCCGCCGCCGCTGGGCAGGCGGACGGTGATGTTCACCGGCAGGCCCTGGCGGTAGAGCATCTTGCCGGCGACGTTGATGATCTGATCGAAGCCGCAGGAGACGAAGTCGGCGAACTGCATCTCGCAGACCGGTCGCAGTCCGACGACGGCCGCGCCAACGGCGGTCCCGACGATCCCGGACTCCGCCAGCGGCGTGTCCATCACGCGGTCGGCGCCGAACTCCTCGATGAAGCCGTCGGTGACCTTGAAGGCGCCGCCGTACACGCCGATGTCCTCCCCCATCAGCAGGACGCGCTCGTCGTTGCGCATCTCCGTGCGCAGGCCGTCGGAGATCGCGCGCAGGTAGGTCATCTCGGGCATCGCGAGAACCCGCCTGCCGGGCTCGTGCGCGTGAGGGTCGAGCCACAGCGCGCCCTCATGACGCGAACCCGCTCCAGGGGGCGGCGCCGTCCTCGAGCAGGACCTCGTCGGCGTCGCGCGGATGAAAGAGCCGGTCGGTCGCCGTGGCGGGATCGGGCATCGGGCCGGCGAGCGCCTTCTTCGCCGCCGCGTCGACCTCGGCGCGCACCTCCTGGCGCAGCGCCTCGACATCGACGCCGATCTCCTTCAGGCGCGCGCTCTGGCGGTCGATCGGGTCCTTCTGGCGCCACTCCTCGACGAGCGCCTTGGGCACGTACTTCATGTCGTCGTGCGCGCCGTGGCCGTGCATGCGCATCGTCACGGCCTCGATCAGCGTCGGCCCGCCGCCGGAGATCGCGCGCTCGCGCGCCACGCGCGTGGCCTCGAACATCGCCTCGGCGTCGTTGCCGTCGACCGAGACGCCCGGGAAGCCGTACGCCGCCGCACGCTCGACCGGATTGACCGCGAACTGCTGCTTGGTCGGCGTCGAGTAGGCGAACTGGTTGTTCTCGAGGACGAAGATCACCGGCAGCTGCTGGACGCCCGCCCAGTTCATCGCCTCGTGGAAGTCCCCGCGCGACGTCGACCCGTCGCCGAACCACGTCAGCGCGCAGCGCGCCTCGCCGCGCAGCTTGAAGGCCATCGCCATGCCCGCCGCGACGAGCATCATGTCGGGCAGCATCGAGACCATCCCGACGCAGCCGGTGCGGTAGTCGCCGAAGTGCACGTTGCCGTCGCGCCCGCTCGTGATGCCGGCCTCGCGACCCATGTACTGGCTGAGGATCGCCGCCGGCTGGACGCCGCGGACGACGTGCGCGCCGAGGTCGCGGTGCAGGACGCAGAGGCGGTCGGCCGCCGCCATCGCCCACGTCGCGCCGACCGACACGGCCTCCTGGCCGAAGCCGTCGTAGAAGGATCCCGGCACCTTGCCCTGCCGGTAGAGGTTCATCGCGCGTTCCTCGATCGCGCGCATGAGGAGCATCGCGCGCAGCAAGCCGACCCGGTCGTCCACGGTCAGGTGCGCGGACGGGTCCTCCTGGGCGGGGGTGCTGGGACCGACTGGAACATCCGTGCTGCTGGTCGCCATCTTCGCCTTTCGTTCTGGGCGGTGAGCCGGGATCTCCGCCTCGCCATTTCGACGTCTCGCCGGGATCTCCGCGCGGGACGCGAACCGTCAACGCCGAGGTTACCGCCTAACTACGCTGGTTGACATGGCGGAGGGGGTACGAGCAGGGCGCCGGGATGGCATGCGGCGCATGCGCTGGCGGATGCGCGGGGCCTGGCTGTGGCCGGCGTTCGTCGTCGTCACGGTGCTCGAGATGGGCCTGCTGCACTGGCTGCCGGTCGCCGGCGAGGGCAGCGGCTTCATCGCCGGGCTGTTGCTCGCCGGCTGCCTGAACCTCATCGCGATCGCGGTGCTCGGCAGCCTCGGCGGGGTGGTCCTGCGCCGCGCGCGCGGCGACCTGCCGAAGGTGGTCGCCGACAACTACGCCGGCCTCGCTGCGCTCGCCGTCGTCGGGGCCGCGTTCCTCGTCGCGGGGATGGTGCACCGTCCCGAGCTCGCGGCCGACCGCGCGGAGTTCGCGGAGCAGTCGCGCGCGGTGCGGCTGTGGGTCGAGGCCAACGCGGACGACTTCGCGCGCGCGCACGTGGACTTCGCCGACTCCGTGATGGTCGCCACCGACCTGTATCGCACCTGCGTTCCCGAGCCCGACCCCAAGCGCTGGCTGTGTCTGATCGTCGACACGTCGCACAGCCCGCCGCATGTCAAGCGCGATCCGAGCCGCGAGTCCAACATTTCCCAGCATCCGCGCGGGGGCTTCAGGTAGAAGCCCGAAATGCCGATGACACGGGTACATGGCAGGAACCCGGGCACTCTTCGCGTCGATCGGCGCCGGCGCCGCGCTTGTCGCGGCGGCCGCGCTGTCGCTGCTGGCCGTCAGCGCCGTCCTGGCGTTCGGCGGCTGGTCGAGTTTCGTCTCACCGGGCGAGGCCCAGCCCGCGCTCGTCTTCGCAGGATCGCCGTTGCAGGACGCCGGCACGGCCCAGGAGATCTCGGTGTCCACCGGCGCGGCGCCGATCGCGGCGCCGCGACCCGGCCGCCGGGCGGCTCGCCGCGGCGACCGACCGTCGGCCGCAGCCGGTTCGCGCGCCGTCGGTACGACCGAGCCCACCGCGACGAGCGCGGGGCCGCGCGGCGCAACCGCGGTGCCTGCCCTCGGGGCGCCTGCGGCGCGTCCCACCGCCGATCCGGCACGCGCGCCCGCGGCGACAGCGGCCCCGCGGAAGTCCGGCGACCACGTGCGCAAGGTCGGCGAATCGCTCAGTTCGACCGTGCAGAACGCCGGTACCGTGCTCGCACAGGCGACACAGCCCCTCGCCCCGCCGGTGAGCGTGGCCATTCAGCAGGTGCTCAACGCCGTCGCCGACGTCGTGCAACGTTCGACGGACGGGCTGGGCAACACGCTCGACACGCTGCTGCCGCCGAAGCCAGCGCGCTAGAAGGCGAGCGCCAGCGGGCGCTCGAGCAGCTCCCGGACGCGCGCGAGGAACTCCGCTGCGCCGGCGCCGTAGAGGATGCGGTGGTCGCACGCGAGCGTGACGCTCATCGTGTTGCGGGCGACGAGCGCGCCGCCCTCGCCGACGACGGGTCGCGGCGCGAGCGCCCCCACCGCGAGGATCGCGGCCTGCGGCGGGTTGATGACCGCGGTGAAGTCGGTCACGCCGTACATGCCGAGGTTCGAGACGGTGAACGTCCCGCCGCTGAGCTCGGGCGGGGTGATCGCGCCGGCGCGGACGCGCTCGGCGAGCGCGCGGGTGTCGCGCGCGATCTCGCGCAGCGACTTGCGGTCGGCGTCGAAGACCGTCGGGACGACGAGCGAGTCGGCCGCGGCGACGGCGACCCCGACGTTGACCCGGCTGTAGAGCTCAAAGCGCGCGTCGCGGTAGCTGCCGTTCGCGCGCGGGAACTCGTGCAGCGCCAGCGCACAGGCCTTGACGACCATGTCGTTGTAGGAGGGGACCGCACCCGCCCGCCCGTCGCCGCCGAGCGCCTTCAGCTCGGCGCGCAGCGCGACGCAGCGGTCCATGTCGATCTCCGTGCGCAGCTCGAACGACGGGATCGTCGCGCGCGACTCGGCCATCCGGCGGGCGATCAGGCCCTGGATGCGCGTGAGCTCCTGGACGGTCACGTCGCCCTTCGCGGTGCCGATCTCCGCGACCGCCGGGGGCGCCGCGGGCGGCGGCGCGGGCGCGGCGGCGGGTGCGGCGGCGGCCGTCTCGGCAGGCGGCGGTGGCGCGGCGGGCGCTTGAGCTGTGGCCTCGGCCGGCGCGGCCTGCGGCAGCCGCGGTGACCTCGCCGCGCGCTCGACGTCGTACTTGACGATCCGCCCGCCGGGCCCGGTGCCCGTCACGAGGTGCAGGTCGACGCCGTGCTCCCGCGCCAGGCGGCGCGCGACCGGCGAGGCCTTCACGCGGCCCTCGCGCGCTGCGGGCGCCGGCGCGGGCGCGGACTGCGGCGCGGGCGGGTGCTGGGCGGCGGACTGCGCTGCGGGCGCGGGCGGCGACGCCGGCACGCGCGCGGCGAATTGCGGCTCGGCCGGCTCGGCCGCGCGCGCGCCGTTGCCCCCGGAGTCCAGCCGCGCGATCACGCTGCCGATCGGCAGCGTCTCCCCCGCCGGCGCGACGATCGTCAGCACGCCCGCCGCATCTGACTCGTAGGTCAGCGTCGCCTTGTCGGTCTCGATCTCGGCCAGCGGCTCGCCGCGCGACACCGCGTCGCCGTCGTCCTTGAGCCACTTGAGGATCGTGCCCTCCTCCATCGAGTCCGACAGGCGCGGCATGACGACCTCGCTCATTGGTGCGCCCCCTACCGGTCCCGGAACGTCGCCAGGACGGCGTCGACGACCTGTGGCTCGTGCGGGAAGGCGATCTGCTCGAGCGGCTTGGAGTACGGCATCGGCACGTCGGCGCCGGTGACGCGCTGGATCGGCGCGTCGAGGTCGTCGAAGGCCTGCTCCTGGATGAGCGCGGCGAGGTTCGCGCCGACCCCGCCGTGCGGCCAGCCCTCCTCGACGACGACGCAGCGGTTCGTCTTGCGCACCGAGGCGAGGATCGTGTCGAGGTCCAGCGGGCGCAGCGTGCGCGGGTCGATCACTTCGGCCTCGATGCCGTGCTCCGCGCTGAGCGTCTTCGCCGCCCGGGCAGCGGTCAGCGCCATCCGCGAGATGCCGACGATCGTCACGTCCGAGCCCTCGCGGCGGATCGCCGCGACCCCGAAGCGGACCGCGTGATCCTCGTCGTCGGGCACCTCGCCGCGCTGACCGTAGAGGTACTCGTGTTCGATGAAGACGACGGGGTTGTCGTCGCGGATCGCCGACTTCAGCAGGCCCTTGGCGTCGGCGGCGGTCGTCGGCACCGCCACGAGCAGGCCCGGGACGTGGAGGTACAGCGCCTCCCAGGAGTGCGAGTGCGTCGGGCCGAGCTGGTGGCCGGCACCCTGCGGCATGCGCACGACGAGCGGCACCTTGACCTGGCCGCCGAACATGTAGCGGATCGACGCGGCGTGGTTGACGATCTGGTCCATGGCCAGCAGCGAGAAGTTGATCGTCATGAGCTCGACGATGGGGCGCAGGCCGGTCATCGCGGCGCCGACGCCCATGCCGACGATCGTGTTCTCGGAGATCGGCGTGTCGCGCACGCGCTTCTCGCCGAAGTCCTCGAGCAGGCCGGCGGTCACCTTGAACGCGCCGTTGAAGACGCCGATGTCCTCGCCCATGAGCATGACGTTCGGGTCGCGCTCCATCTCCTCGCGCAGGGCGGAGTTCAGGGCCTCGCGGTAGCGCATGACGGCCACGGCGACCTAGTCCTCGCCGCGCTGCGCGTCGTCCGCCGGCTTGGGCGTGACCCCGCCCCCGTGCTCGGCGGCGTGCGGCAGGTCGGCGCGGTCCATGCCCGTCTCGTCCTCGCCGCGATGCGGGGTCGGCGTGCGCTCGTCGACGGAGTACCAGCCGCGGACCTGATCGCCGAGCACGTAGATGTCGTCGTAGAGGTCGTTGGGGGAGGGATGCGGCGAGGCGTCGGCGAACGCGACGGCCCGGTCGATGCGCTCGATCGTCTCGCGGTCCATCGCCTCGCGCTCGTCCTGGCCGAGGATGCCGGCCTCGACGAGCTGGTCGCCGAAGACCGTCAGCGGGTCGCGCTTGCGCCACTCGTCGACCTGCTCCTTCGTGCGGTACTCCTCGGGGTCGGCCATCGAGTGCCCGCGGAAGCGGTAGGTGACCGCCTCGACGAGGATCGGCCGGCGCTCCTCGCGCGCGATCCGCAGTGCGTCGGTGGTCACGTTGTAGGTGTCGACGGCGTCCATGCCGTCGCAGCGCATCCCCGGCACGCCGAAGCCCTCGCCCTTGCGCAGCAGGTCGGTGATCGCCGAATGGCGCTCCAGCGACGTGCCCATCCCGAACTGGTTGTTCGTGATCATGAAGACGACCGGCAGCTTCCAGAGCGCGGCGAGGTTCATCGTCTCGCCGAACGTGCCCTGGTTGGACGCGCCGTCGCCGAACTGGCAGAGCGTCACCTCGTCGCGGCCGGCGTAGTCCGAGGCGAGCGCGAAGCCGGCGGCGAGCGGGAGGTTGCCGCCGACGATCCCGTAGCCGCCCATGAAGCGGTTCTCCAGATCGAACATGTGCATCGAGCCGCCGCGGCCCCGGCACAGGCCGTCGACGCGGCCGAAGAGCTCGGCCATGACGCGGTTGGGATCTGAGCCGCGCGCCAGCGTGTGCCCGTGCGAGCGGTACGTCGAGATGAGGTAGTCCTGGTCGCGCAGCGCGCGGGTCGAGCCGACGATCGTCGCCTCCTCGCCGATCGCGAGGTGCAGGAAGCCACCGACCTTGGCCTTGGCGTACATCTCCCCGGCACGCTCCTCGAAGCGGCGGATGAGCATCATCGCCTGCAGCCATTCACGCGCGACGCCGGGCTCGGGGAGCCCCGCGTGCTCAGCGGGTTGCGCGACGCGTTCTGCCATTCGTGCAACCAGGGTACCGGCAGTGTGTCTCCGCGAGATGCTTGTGAACTGAACGTTGACGTTTGACAAGCGCGGCGACGCGGACGATCGTGCAGGTGTGGGCGAAGACCGATCGATCAGCCGCCGGCGCTTCGTCGCGGGCGCCGCCGCGAGCGCGGCTGCCGCCGCGGCGGGCGGCGCGACCGCGGCCGCTGCGCCCGCCGCCAAGCGCAAGAAGAAGAAGGCGGGTACCACGCGCATCCGCCGCCGACAGGACGTCGTCGTCGTCGGCGGCGGGCTCGCCGGCCTCGTCGCGGCGCGCGAGGTCGCGCGCGCGGGTCGCTCGGTCGCCGTGGTCGAGGCGCGCGACCGCGTCGGCGGTCGGATGTTCGACCGTGCGATCGCCGGCGGCGAGGTCGTCGACCTCGGCGCGGAGTTCATCGGCCCGACGCAGAATCGCATCCGCGCGCTCGTCGACGAGCTCGGGATCGAGACGTTTCCGGCCTTCAACGCGGGCAAGAACGTCTACTACGCCGGCGGCCGGCGCTCGCTGTACTCCGACACCGGGCCGACCGGCAGCGCGCCCTCCGATCCGGCGCTGCTCGTCGACCTGCTGCTGGCGATCCCGCAGCTGGACTCGCTGGCACGCAGGATCCCGGTCGGCGCGCCCTGGGAGGCACCGAACGCGGGCGGGCTGGACAGCCAGTCGCTCGAGACCTGGCTGCGCCACAACTCCACCGGTGGCAAGCGCTTCATGGACGTCGCCAAGGCGGCCACCCGCGCGATCTTCGGTGCCGAGCCGCGTGAGCTGTCGCTGCTGTTCGTCGCGTTCTACATTGCCGCATCGGGCGACGAGCGCACGCCCGGAACGTTCGCGCGCAACTTCAACACGCGCAACGGAGCCCAGCAGGACCGCATTGCCGGCGGCACGCAGCAGATCGCCGAGCGCGTCGCGCAGGGGCTCGGCCGGCGCGTAATCCGCCGCTCGCCCGTGCGCCGGATCGTGATGACGCCCGGCTACGTCGACGTGATCTCCGACCGCTACGTCAACCGCGCCAAGCAGGTCATCGTCGCGCTGCCCCCCGTGCTGGCCGGACGGATCCAGTACGAGCCCGCGCTGCCCTCGCTGCGCGACGGGCTGACGCAGCGCATGCCGCAGGGCCACCTGATCAAGGTGCAGGCGGTCTACGAGCGGCCGTTCTGGCGCGGCGACGGGCTCAACGGCGCCTCGATCTCCGACGTCGGACCGTGCAACGTGACGTTCGACAGCTCTCCGCGCGCGGGCTCGCCGGGCGTGGTGCTCGGGTTCGTCGGCGGCGACGAGGCGCGATCGTTCGCGCGGCTGCCGGCCGATGAGCGCAGGCGCGCCGCGCTGGGCAGCTTGGCGCGCGTGTTCGGCACGCGGGCGCTGAGCCCGATCGACTACGTCGAGACCGACTGGGCGGCCGAGCCGTTCACGCGCGGTTGCCCCGTGGGGATCGCGCCGCCCGGGCTGCTGACGACCTACGGGCCAGCGCTGCGCGAGCCCGTGGAACGGCTGCACTGGGCGGGAACGGAGTCCTCGACGTACTGGAACGGCTACATGGATGGTGCCGTGCGCTCGGGCGAGCGGGCGGCGCGCGAGGCGCTCGCGGCGCTGTAGTCCGGTTCGATTCCGCTGGCGCGTTCGCCCGCCCCGCGGATAGGCTCGCCGACGCATGGTCCCGACCGAGCACCTCATCGCGTTCGCGTTCGTCGCGTTCGTCCTGATCCTCGTGCCGGGGCCGAGCGTGCTGTTCGTGGTGACGCGCTCGCTGACGCTCGGGCGCGGCGCGGGCGTCGCCACCGTCGTCGGCAACGCCGCCGGGGCCTACACGCAGGTGATCGCCGTCGCGATCGGGCTCGGCACGCTCGTGCAGGAGTCGATCGTCGTGTTCACCGCGATCAAGTTCGTCGGCGCCGCGTACCTCGTGTACCTCGGCGTGCAGACCTTCCGCCACCGGCGCTCGCTCGTCGAAGCGCTGGACGCGCCGGTCGCGCCGAAGGTCCTGCGGCGGATCCTCGCCGACGGCTTTCTCGTCGGCATGCTCAACCCCAAGGTGATCGTCTTCTTCATGGCCGTGCTGCCGCAGTTCGTCGACCGCTCGGGCTCGGTGCCGCTGCAGCTGCTCACCCTGGGGGCGATCTTCTGCGCGATCGCGTTGCTCTGCGACTGCATGTGGGCGCTGCTGGCGGGCGTCGCGCGCTCCTGGCTGGTCTCCTCGCCGCGGCGCCTGTCGACGATCGGCGGCGCCGGCGGGCTGGCGATCATCGGCCTCGGCGCGGGCATGGCGGTCAGCGGCCGCCCGAAGCAGTAGCCGCTCAACCCGCCCAGCGCGAGAGGAACTGCACGTCGTCGAGTTGCGACATGTCCTCGCGCAGCCGTCGCGCCTGGCGGGCGGCATCGGGGGCGGGCAGATCCCAGAACAGCACGACCTCCCCCGAGGCCACCTCGACGACCTCGAGATGGTCGATCCGCGCCGGGTCGAGGCTCGCCGGGCGGCGGCTGGAGCGGGTGTGCAGGAGGCGGTAGCTGCGGTTGGCGCGCATGGGCGCGACGCTACGCGATCAGGGCGCGAACCGCGCCGTCAAGCGCGTCCTCGCCATGGAAGACGCGGCCCGCGTGGTCGCCATCCGGCACCCACACGGCGGGGACGTCGTGCACGCCGCGGCGCGCGGCGAGCGCGGTCGCCTCGTCGAGCACATGCGCGATGGTGCCCAGCTGCGCCGCCTTGATGACGGCGCGCGGGTGCATCTCGCAGGCGGCTGCCGCGATCAGCACGTTGTCGGGCGCGCCGAGGTCGCGGCCACCGGCGAACGCCTGGCGGAACGCCGCGAGCGAGAACGCGACGGCGCGCCCGATCTGGCAGGCGTACGTCGTGACGCGCATCGCGTACGCCGAGTCGCACGGAAACGGATCGGGCCAGCGCACGTCCTGCAGGCCACGCTTATTCGCGAGGCGCTCGATGCGGTCGCAGAACGCGTCGCGGTCGGTCTGGCAGCGAAAGCCGTCGAGCAGATCGGCGCCCGGCAGATCCGCCGCGAGCACCGGGATCCACTGCGCCGCCGGCAGTACGGTGATGATGCTCTCGGCGGCGAGGTAGGACTCGGGGCTGAAGAGGTCGTAGTAGAAGGCGGCGCGCACGGCGCGAGACGATCAGCCGTGGATGAGCCAGCCGTCGGCGTCGCGGGCGGCCTCCATGACGGCCTCCGACAGCGTCGGGTGGCCATGGACCATGCGCGCCACCTCGCCGTAGCCGCCCTCGAGCGCGCGGACGTTGACGAGCTCCTGGATGAGCTCGGTCGCCTTTGTGCCGACGATGTGCCCGCCGAGCAGCTCGCCGTACGTGCGGTCGCCGACGATCTTGACGAGGCCGGTGCGATCGCCGTAGACGGTGCCGGCGCCGACGGCGCCGAAGCCGAGCTTGCCGACGACGACGTCGTGGCCGGCGTCGCGCGCCTGCTGCTCGGTCAGCCCGAAGCTCGCGACGTTCGGATAGCAGAAGGTCGCACGCGGGACGTCGACATGCTCGAGCGGGTGGGTCTCCAGCCCGGCGGCGTCCTCGGCGGCGATGATCCCCTCGTCGGAGGCCTTGTGGGCGAGCGCCGGGCCGGCCACGAGGTCGCCGATGGCGTAGACCCCGGCCAGCGAGGTGCGCAGAGCGCCGTCGACGGCGACCAGGCCGTCCGGTGCGAGCGCGATGCCCGCATCCGCCAGACCGAGGCCCTCGACGTCGGGCGCGCGGCCGGCGGCGATCACGAGCCACTCGGCGGACTGCGCTTCGCCGCCGACGCTGAACGTGACACCGTCGGCACCGGGCTGCACATCCTCCACGAACACCCCCGTGCGGACCGTGATGCCCTGCTTCTTGAAGCCGCGCTCGGCGAGCTTCGAGATGTCGGGGTCCTCGGTCGGCAGCACGCGATCGAGCCCCTCGTGGAGCGTGACGTCGCTGCCCAGCCGCGCGTAGGCCGACGCGATCTCCGTCCCCGACGCGCCCGCGCCGACCACCGCGAGCGACGCCGGCAGCGCTTCGAGCGCCCAGGCCTCCTCCGTGCCGATGACGTGAGCGCCGAACTGCGTGCCGGGCAGCGGCTTCTTCACCGAGCCGGTGGCGAGGATGACGAACCGCGCCTGGATCTCCGTGCCGTCGAAGTTGCCGCCGACCTTGACGTTGCCGTCGTCGGTCACGGACCCGTGGCCCTCGATGACGTCGACGCCGTTGCGCTTCAACAGGCCTGCGACGCCGCCCGTCAGCGTCTTGACGACCTTCTTGCGTCGCGCGCTGACGGCATCGAAGTCGACGCTCGGCTCGGCGACCGAGATCCCGTAGGCGTCGGCCTCGCGGATCTCGCCGAGCACGTCGGCCACGCGCAGGACGGCCTTGGCGGGGATGCAGGCGTAGTTCAGGCAGCGCCCGCCGACGAGGTCGGACTCGACGACGGCCGTCCTCATGCCAAGCTGCGCGGCGCGGATCGCGGCCACGTAGCCGCCCGGGCCCGAGCCGATGACGATGCAGTCGTAGGAGCTCTCAGCCATGTGGATCGAGCCTATCGACTCGCCCTGGAGGGGCGGGCGGGGGCGGACTTCAGTCCAGCGCGCCGGCGGGAAGCACGAACCGCGACGTCGTCCGGATCGCGGAGTCGCTGACTCCGTGCAGGCCCTGGCGCGTCGATTCCCGCTCCACGGCGGCTTCCGGGACGGCGCCGTGCGCGAGGATCCAGGTCATGACGTCGGTCGAACCGGTTCCTTCGGCCATGATCGCGGCGCGCTCGATGACGGTGCCGCCCGACGGATGCGGGCGTGCCAAGCGCTTGACCACAACCCGGATGGCGTCGTCGTCCACGGCACATACGGTAAACCGTTCGGGCGCGTGAGGGCTAGAGCCCTCCGTCGCCCGGCGGGCGACGGGGCATCTGCAACTGCGCCATCGGGCGCACGAGCTTCCAGAACAGCCAGCCCAGCAGGCCGATCGCGACGACCGGGATGATCGCGTGCCAGAGCTTCTGCACGCCGATGAGATACAGCGAGAAGAAGACGATCTGGATGCCCAGGATCGTCTGAAAGCCGAGCACGGCCCAGTACTGGCGGGCCAGCATGCCGATGCCGGCCAGCAGCAGCACGGCCGTCGTGACCGCCGTCGCCACGGACGGATCCCCGCTGGCGGTGGAGATGTCGCTTCCGCTCAGCGCCGTGGCGACGTTCGCGATCGCGAAGACGAAGGCGACGATCGCGGCGAACGTGATGATGCGCGGGCGCTCGCCCGGGGCCAGCGGCTCGAGGTTCGCGCGGATCTCGTCGTCGCGGGCGCGGCCGCGGGCGTAGCCGCGGCGCATCGCGTCCTCGGGCGCGGGCGGCTGCGCCGTCGTCCGCGCCGCGGGCGGCGGCGGCGGGGGAACTTCGGCGGGCGCTGTGCCCGAGCGCTTGCGCTTGCGCCGCGGCTCGCTCACGGGGTCGCTCCCGCCGCAAGCGCCGCCCGCAGCTGCGTCGCCGCCGCGCGCGGATCGGCGGCCTCGGTGATCGCGCGCACGACCGCGATCCGCTCTGCGCCGGCCGTCACGACCTGGGCGACGTTGCCCGTATCGATTCCGCCGATCGCGAAGAACGGGACCGGCGCGTGGAACGCCGCGAAGCGCACGAGCTCGACGCCGACGGGGTGGCGGCCGGGCTTCGTCGGGGTCGCATAGACCGGCCCGACGCCGATGTAGTCGACCTCGGCCGCGGCGGCGACCTCGTCGGGAAAGTGCGTCGACTGGCCGACGAGCGCGTCGGCGCCGGCCCGCTCACGCGCGGCCGCGGGCTCCATGTCGTCCTGGCCGACGTGGCAGCCGTCGGCGCCGGCGGCCGGCACGAGCTCGGGCCGGTCATTGAGGATCAGCAGCGCGCCGGCGTCGTCGCACAGTGAGCGCGCGATCTTCGCCGCGGCGATCAGCTCCTGCGCCGAAGCGTCCTTGTCGCGCAGCTGCACGATGTCGACGCCGCCGTCGAGCGCGGATGCCAGCACCTCCGCGAGCGCGCGGCCGCCGGGGCGCAGGTCGCAGACGAGGTACAGGCGGGCGTCCTGCAGTCGCGCGCGGCGATCGCTGAGCGTGTTCATCGACGACCCATTGTGACAACGCCGACGGGTCCGCCGGGCCTCAGCCAGAGCGCTGGCACGCGGACCGCCCGGGGGCGGTGCGCGGCTCGAACCCGGTGAGCACCTTCGCGATGGCGAGCGCCGCCAGCCCGATCAGGATGCCGGCGACATCGTCGAGGACGTAGTGCCAGCCGAGGTGGACCGTGGCGACGGCGCTGAGGACGAACAGCACCCACAGCGCGATCCGCACCCGCTGGCCCAGCCCGATCAGATGGGCCGCCAGCGCCGCCGTGAACAGCAGCGAGCAGTGCAACGAGGCGAAGGCCGCGATGTTCTGTGCCGCGCCCGGCGCCGACGGATCGGCGAGGAACTCCCGCCGTTGGTCGAGCAGCAGGCCCTGCAGGTAGGAGGCGTGCGAATCGGGCAGGCCCGCGAAGTCGCTGGGCACGTAGTAGATCGGGCCGCGCGCCGGGATCAGGAAGTAGCTGGCAGCCCCGATCGTCCAGTTGACCGAGAGCGCCGTGGCGTAGTAGATGCCGCCCTGCAGGTCGGGTGAGAAGACGAGGGCAATCGCGAGCGACAGTGGCAGGAAGAAGACGAACGTGACGTAGACGGTCGACAGGATCTGCGTCGAGACACCGGTGCCCAGGACGGCGTGCAGCAGCTCGGCCGGATCGTTGCCGCCGAACAGGCCGCGATCGAGGTCGGCGAGCTCGCGATCGAAGAGATCCCCGGGCCTCAGCAGCGGAACGACGCTCTTGAGGTTGCGGTACGCGACGTACGTCACGTAGAAGCTGACGAGCGCGCTGACGACCGCCACGCCGCGCTGCCGCGTCCAGCGCTCGCAGCGCACCGTGCGCACGACGCTCAGCGAGGGGATCGGCCTGCCCGAGCGCCGCGCGGCGCGCACGACGATGTCGAGCACCACCAGCACCGCGACGAGGGCGCACACCATCGCCAGCCGTCGCGCGCCCACGTGATCGGGATCGCTGAACGACACGCCCGCCTCGTGCGTGGCGACCAGCGCCGCGAGAACGGTGACGCCCGCCACGACCGGCCCCGCGAACACGCTGCGCCGCGATACCACGGAGACATCGGGGTACGCAACGGGTGTCACGGCGCGCAGCGCGGGGTCCACACCGCGGAGTGTTGCGAACGGCGTCGCACGGCGCGCACGGCGCGACCTCTACGATGAAGGGCATACGGGAGCCCGCGCGTGCGGGCTGAGAGGGCGACCACGCCGACCGTCAACAGCTGATCCGGGTCATGCCGGCGAAGCGAGGTGTCATGCCGCAGCAGCCAACCGCAACGAGCGACGTCGCCGTCATCGGCGGCGGAGTCATCGGGCTTGCCATCGCCTGGCGCGCCGCGCAGCGTGGACTCTCGGTCTGCGTGCTCGAGCGCGGCGAGCTCGGCGCCGGCGCGTCGCACGTCGCCGCGGGCATGCTCGCCCCCGTCACCGAGGCCGACGCCGGTGAGCTTGCGCTGCTCGAGCTGGGGCTGCGCAGCGCGCGCGCCTGGCCGGCGTTCGCGGCGCAGCTGCAAGAGGCCGCGGGTGCCGATCCGGGCCTGCGCAGCAGCGGCGCGCTCGTCGTCGCGCGCGACGGCGACGAGGCGGAGGCGCTCGAGCGCGAGCTCGCGCTGCGGATCGACCTCGGCCTCGAGGTGCAGCGCCTGCTGCCGAGCGCGGCGCGGCGCCTGGAGCCGGCGCTGGCGCCGACCGTGCGCCTGGCGCTCGACGTCCCCGGCGACCACTCGGCCGACCCGCGCGCCGTCGTGCTCGCGCTCGCGCAGGCCGCGCGGGGTGCGGGCGTGACGCTGCGCACCGCCGCCGCCGTCGAGCGCATCGAGCACAGCGCCGGACGGGTTACCGGCGTCGGCCTCGCCGGCGGCGAGGTGGTGCGCGCACGCCGGGTCGTCGCTGCCGCTGGCGCGTGGAGCGGCGCGATCGCCGGGCTGCCGCGGATCCCGCTGCGCCCCGTCAAGGGCCAGGTCCTGCGCCTGCGCGATCCGGCCGGCCCCGGCCTGCTCGAGCGGATCGTGCGCTTCGAGGGCGGCTACCTCGTGCCGCGCGGCGACGGGCGCTACGTGCTCGGCGCGACGATGGAGGAGCGCGGCTTCGACACGACCGTGACCGCCGGCGGATGCTACGAGCTGCTGCGCGACGCGGGCGAGCTCGTGCCGGGCGTGCACGAGCTCGTGATCGAGGAGATGGCGGCCGGTCTGCGCCCGGCGACGCCCGACAACGCCCCGCTGCTGGGTCCGGCGACCGAGCTCGACGGCCTGCACTGGGCGACGGGCCATCACCGCAACGGGATCCTGCTCGCGCCCGTCAGCGCGGACATCGTCGTCGACGGGTTGACGAAGGCCGACGCCGCCGCTCCTCCCGCCTTCGCCGCCGCGCGCTTCGCGGGGGTCCACGCATGATCTTCGTCAACGGCGAACCCGTCGACGCCGGCGGCGAGCCGACGATCCGCGACGTCCTGCTGACGCTGCAGATCGACCCCGAGGCGGCCGGAATCGCCGTCGCCGTCGACGCCGAGGTGGCGCGTCGCGGCGTCTGGCGGACGCGCACCCTGCCGGACGGCGCCCACGTCGAGATCGTGCGGGCGGTGCAGGGCGGATGACCGCGTCGGCGCCGTTGCGGATCGCCGGGCGCAGCTTCACGTCGCGACTGCTGCTGGGCACCGGCGGGTTCACCCGCATGGAGACCCTCGGCGACGTGATCGACGCCAGCCAGACCGAGCTCGTCACCGTCGCGATGCGGCGCATCGACCCCGGCGCCGAGGGCTCGTTTCTGGACGTCATCACCGCCAAGGGCGTCCACGTGCTGCCCAACACCGCCGGCTGCTTCACCGCCCGCGACGCGGTCCTCACCGCGCAGCTGGGCCGCGAGGCGCTTGGCACCGAGTGGGTCAAGCTCGAGGTCATCGGCGACGAGCGCACGCTGCTGCCCGACGCGCCCGAGCTGCTGCTCGCCGCGGAGCAGCTCGTTGACGACGGCTTCGTCGTGCTGCCCTACACGAGCGACGACCCGGTCCTCGCGCGCCGCCTGGAGGACGTCGGCTGCGCGGCGGTCATGCCGCTCGGCTCGCCGATCGGCAGCGGCCGGGGGATCGCCAACCCGGCGAACCTCACGCTCATCGTCGAGGCCGCCGGCGTGCCGGTGATCCTCGACGCCGGCGTCGGCACGGCCTCCGACGCGGCGCTCGCGCTGGAGCTCGGCTGCGACGGCGTGCTGTGCGCGAGCGCGATCTCGCGGGCGACGGATCCCGTCGCGATGGCGCACGCGATCCGCCACGCGGTCCTCGCCGGCATGCTCGCCCGCGGCGCCGGCCGGATCCCGCGGCGCACGCACGCACGTGCGAGCTCGCCGCTGGAGGGCGTGCCGGAGTTCGCGGAGTGAGCGGGCCGGCCGCCGCGCTGCGGCTCGCCGAGCGCTTCGAGGCGGCCTGGTCGGCGCCCGACCTCGCGCGGGAGCTGACCGACACGTGCGCGCGCGACCTGCACTACGAGGACCCGCTGACGTTCAAGGGGCCATTGCACGGCCCGGGCGCCCTCGCCGAGCACGCCGCGCTGCTGCGCACGGCCGCGCCCGACGCGCGCCTCGAGGGCACCGGCCCGCGGCTGAGCGACGGGCGCTTCGTCGCCGCGCCGGTGCGGCTGCTGGCGACGCACACCGGCGAGCTCGAGGCGATGCCGCCGACCGGCCGCGCGATCATCGTGCAGGCGATCTTCTACTGCGAGCTCGACGAGGCCCGAACGCGGCTGTGGCGCGTCCGGGCGTTCTTCGATCTCTACGACGCCGCGATCCAGCTGGGCGTGCTGCCCAAGCCCGGGTCGGTCGGCCAGCGCGCGCTCATGCTGCTGCGCGGCTTCGGCCTGCGCGGCGCCTGACTACTTCGTCACCGTGATCTGGCCGTTCTGGCCGGTGTGGATCGTGCAGACGTACTTGATCGTGCCGGCCTGCTTGGGCGTGTACTCGAAGGTGTCGTCCTTCTGCATCGTGTCCGACGCGAAGTCGGCGCCGTCGGTGGCGGTCACGTTGTGCGCAACCGACTCGTTGTTCGTCCAGACGATCTTCTGATCCACCTTCGCCGTGGCGCTGGCGGGAACGAACTTGATGTCCTTCATCCCGACGCTGACGGTGTCGTTGGACTCCTGCGCCTCGCTCTGCGTGCTCGTCTGCACCTCGGGTGTCGGGTTCGTCGTGACGGTCGCGCCGTTGCCTTCGGCGTTGCGGCCGGAGTTGCTGGCCTTGTCGTCGCCGCCGCAGGCGGAGACGACGAGCGCCATCAGCACGCCGGCCAGCGCGATCATGGGGATGCGGAACATGGTTCTCCTGAAGTTCGAGGGGTCGGTCGAGCTTAGCCTCGGAGAAGGCTCGGTTGCGGCACTACGCAGACGACCACCGGCGCGTGATCTGAGAGGTGGCCGCGGCCGGGGAGCCCGGGCGCGCCCTGCGCGCGCAGCCCGTGGCCGAGCAGGTGGTCGACGCCGTGCCCGCCGAGGCGCTCGAAGCCGGCCGCCTGCGGGTTGCGGAGGTTGAAGTCGCCGCCCAGCAGGGCGGGCGCGCCAGCGGCCCAGGACAACGTCGCAGCCGCGGCCCGATCGATGTCCGCCTGGGCGCGTTGCGGTGAGTGCACCTGCGCGTGGAGGTTCGCGATCCAGACGCCTGAGCCCGCGAGCATCACGCCGTGGCAGACGCGGCGCTCCGGCCAGCGGCGCAGCAGAACGCGCCGGTGGCCGGCGATCGCGGCGGCCCGGCGCCGCACGAGGATCGCGTTCGCGCCCCCGGCGTTTGACTTGATCGCGTCAGGGGCGCGCTGCGCGATCGCGCGCCGCACCGGCGCGAGCGCGTTGCGCGACGTCAGGACGCTGCGCGCGTCGGCCTCACAGGCCCGCGCCAGCGCGGGCCGCCACCACGGCGGGACCTCCTGCAGAAGCGCGACATCCCAGTCCCAGCCGGCGAGTGCAGCCGCGTACTCCTTCCGCAGGTCGCGCCCGGCGGGCGGCACGGCACGGCCATGGAAGAGGTTCCAGGTCACGACGCGCAGGGTCCGTCCGAGGTCGATCTCGCCGGGCTCGCCCGGTGACGCGCCGCTCATCGAGATAGACCCTAGACTGCCCGACTTGACGCGCCACCTGCTCACGGGGACGGAGCTCGATCGCAGCGAGCTGCTCGCGCTGCTCGATCGCGCCGACGTGCTGAAGGCCGCGCCGCTGTCCTCGCGCGCTCTGGAGGGGCGCAGCGTCGCGCTGATCTTCGAGAAGCACTCCACGCGCACGCGGCTGTCGTTCGAGGCCGGCATCTTCGAGCTCGGCGGCCACCCGATCGTGCTGCGCCGCGACGAGCTGCACCTCGCGCGCGGCGAGTCGGTCGGCGACACCGCGCGCGTGCTGTCGCGCCACGTCGCCGCGATCGGTCTTCGCACCGGCCCCGACGCGCTGATCGAGGAGCTCGCGCAGTCCGCCGGGGTGCCGGTCTTCAACATGCTCACGGCCGGCCATCACCCGTGCCAGGCGCTCGCCGACCTCATGACGCTGCGCGAGCACTTCGGCCGCCTGGAGGGGCTGAAGCTCGCCTACGTCGGCGACGGCAACAACGTCGCACGGTCACTGGCGCTGCTCGGTGCGCTGGCGGGCGTCGAGGTGGCGATCGCGTCGCCCGCCGGCTACGCGCTGAGCGGCGCCAGCGCCGGCGCCCGGCTGACCGAGGACCCCGCCGAGGCCGTCGCCGGCGCGCACGCGGTGTACGCGGACGTGTGGGTCAGCATGGGCGACGAGGCGACCGCCGGCGCGCGCCGCGCGGCGCTGGCCCCCTACCGGGTCGACGACGCGCTGCTCGATTTGGCCTCGCCCACGGTGATCGCGCTGCACTGCCTGCCGGCGCATCCCGGCGAGGAGATCACCGCCGACGTGCTCTACGGCCCGCGCCAGCGCATCTGGGACCAGGCCGAGAACCGCCGCCACGCGCAGAAGGCCCTGCTCGAGCTGCTCGTCCGCTAGCGTCCGGCCCGCGGGAGACCGACCGTTCAGGAGGACCTCGATGCCGCAGCCGAAGAAGTCAGGCTCGTCCGTCCGCAAGCCGGCGGCGCGCAGGCCCGCGGCGCGCAAGTCCGCGGCTGCGAAGAACGGCCGCAAGACGGCTGCGCCCGAGCCGGCGCCGCCGCGCGCGCCGCAGACCGAGGCAGGTATGCCGGACGCTGACGCGCGTGAGGCCCGGCGCCGCGAGGACCAGCTGCTGGCGGCGGCCGCCTCGCTGCGCGACATGCTGTCCAGGGGCGTCGTGCTCACGAGCGACCGCCTGCAGGAGACCGTCGACGAAGCCGTCAGGCGCGGCCGCATGACGCGCCAGGACGCCGAGGAGCTCGTGCAGAACCTCGTCGCCGTCGGCCGGCGCCAGACGCAGGACATGCTCGCCGAGCTCGAGGGGCTCGTCGAGCGCTCCGCCAAGGAGACGCGCCGCCAGGCGCACGCCCGCGTCAAGGGCGTCGGCGCCGCCGCGCGCCGCGCCCCGGGGACGGACCGTGCGCTGCGCACCGTCGACCGCGTGCGCCGCGCCGCGGGGCTCGGGCAGGCCTTTCCGGTCCTCGGCTATGACGACCTCACGACCGCGCAGGTCAAGCAGCGCCTCGGCGACCTCGACCCGGCGCAGCTGCGCAAGGTCCGCGACCACGAGCGCCGCAACGCAAACCGCAAGTCGGTGCTGACGGCGATCGAGCGCAAGCTGCCGTAGGGCGGGCCGGCGCCGACGGACAGCGGTCAGGAGACGACGATGACACCGATGGACTGGAGCGTCGGTCGGTATGAGCACACGGCCGCGCAACTGCTACCGGCAGCGCGCGCCGTCGTCGAGCGCGCAGCGCCCTCGGCCGGCCAACGCGTCGTGGACGTCGGCTGTGGCACGGGCAACGCGGCGCTGCTGGCCGCGGCGCGCGGCGCCCACGTCACGGGCGTCGATCCGGCGCCCCGGCTGCTCGAGGTCGCCCGCCAGCGGGCCGCTGCTCAAGCACTGGACGCGACCTTCGCGCTGGGCGAGGCGGCGGCGCTGCCGCTGCCAGACGACGCGGCCGACGTCATGCTGTCGGTCTTCGGCGTGATCTTCGCCGACGCGCCGTCCGACGCGGCGGCCGAGATGGCCCGAGTGACCGCTGCGGATGGGCGCATCGTGCTCAGCGCGTGGATCCCCGAAGGCGCGATCTCCGAAGCGGCGCGCGCTGCTCAGACGGCAGTCCGCGAGGCGCTTGGGGCGCCTGCCGGCCCACCGCCGTTCGCCTGGCATGACCACGCCGCGCTGGCCGGCCTGTTCGAGCCGCATGGACGGCAGATCGACGTGCAGGAGCACCGCCTGGCCTTCACGGCGACGTCGCCCGCCGAGTTCCTCGATCGTGAGTCAGACAACCACCCCCTCGCGATCGCGGGCCGTGCCGTTCTCGAGCCGACCGGCCGAGGCGACGCGCTACGTGATCGCATGCTCTCGATCTACGCAGCGGCCAACGAGGACGCCGACGGCTTTCGCGTCACGAGCCGCTACATCGTGGCGACCGCCCAGCGCCAGCCCCGCTGACGCGATCGCTGCCCCGTCAAGCTCGCGTACGTCGACCTCGCGGCCTGCGCCGCGTCGGCTTCCCCTTCGTGCTGCGGCGCGCGGGCGCGCCCCAGACGTAGCGCCGCCGGCTATTCGGTCTCGTCGGCACCGAGCGCATCGAGCAGCTCGAGCGCCGCGATCTGCGCGGGCGTGCCGGCGATCTCCCCGTCGCCGAGATCCTGCAGCTCCGGATGGAAGCTGACATGGACAGCGACGCCGTCGCTGTCGACATCCTCGAGCACGATCACAGCCCGCCCGGGGCCCAGCTGGTCGTCCGTGGCCGCGCCCGCATCCGTCGCGGCGGCCGCGCTCGCCGCGGTCAGCACCGCCAGCGCCAGCTCACGCCAGTGCAGCGCCGCGTCGGCGCGCTCCGCCTCGGTCATCGACTCGAGGTGGTGGTGGTTGCGCTCGGCCAGAGCGCCCACGGCGGCATCGACGGATGCGGCGCAGAGGTGTACGGCCGGATCTTCGGGCACTCCCGCAGGCTACCGCGCCGGGCCGGCGCACCCGCGCCCGGCGCCGGGACCGGCCGCGCCGAACGCCGCCCGCCCGTCCGTTCGTGCGCCCGCGCGTCAGCGACCTGCCGCGGCGGGGCAGGGCCTAACCGTCCAGCGCGCGGAAGAAGCGGGCGGCGATCGGGGCGGCGACCGTTCCGCCAGCGCGCCCTCCCTCGACGAGGACAGCGAGGGCGAGGTCGCCCCGCAGGGCGATGAACCAGGCGTGGGTGGGGGGCGGGTCGCCGCCGCCGTACTCGGCCGTGCCGCTCTTGCCCGCCGGAGCCCCGCGGATGTCCGCAAGCGCGGTGCCGGTGCCGGAGCTCACCACCGCCCGCATCAGCTCGCGCAGCGTCGCCACCCGCGCGGCGGGCAGCGGCGATCCCGCCGCCTGCGGATCGCCGGATGCCAGGCGCGGCGCCCGCCAGCGTCCGGCGGCGACGGTCGCCGCGACGCCCGCCATCTGCAGCGGGCTGGCGAGGATCCGGTCCTGCCCGATCATCATCGCCGCGCGGGCGACGGGATCCGTCGCGGCGGGCACGCTGCCCTGCGCGGCGGGCAGCGCAAGGTGCAGCGCGCGGCCGAGCCCGAACGAGCGCGCGACGTCGGTCAGCGCGCCGGCCTCGAGGCGGTCGGCGAGCGAGACGAACGCCGTGTTGCAGGACTCCGCGAAGTCCGTTCGGAACGGTACGCTGCCGCGCGCCCGACCCTCGAAGTTGCGAAACGCGCGGCCGTCGACGGTCGCGGTCGGCGGGCAGGCAACGGTGGCATCGACGTCGAGGCCGTCGCGCAGCAGCGCCGCGGTGCTGATGACCTTGAAGGTCGAGCCCGGCGGATAGCGGCCCTCGAAGGCGCGGTTCAGCGACGAGTCGAGCGGACGGTTGGCCGCCGCGAGCACGTCGCCGCTGGAGGGCTGGACCGCGACGAGCGCCGCGTTGCGCCGACCGGAGCCGAGCGCCTGCTCGGCCGCGGCCTGCGCGTCGCGGTCCAGGGTGGTTCGCAGCGAACGGCCGTCGCGGCCCGGCTTGCGCGCCAGCCGGGCGAGCACCGTGCGATCGGCGGTGGAGCGGATCACCACCTCGCCGGTCTCGATGCCCGCCAGCCGCTTCTCGAAGACCGATTGCAGGCCCCACTGGCCGATCTCGTCGCCGGGGCCGTAGGCGTTCCCGAGTCGCTCGAGCTGCTCGGCCGTCGCCGCGGCGACGGTGCCGAGCACCGCGCGACCAAACCCCTTGCTCGGTGCGAGCGGTGCCTTGCCCGCGAGCAGCGAGACGCCACGCAGCGCCTGCAGCCGGTCGGCGATGCGGTCGTAGGCAGCCCGTCGCAGCGTGATGACCGGGACGAACTGCCCGCGCCGCGCACGTCGGATCGCGCGCGTCAGGCGGCGGGCGTCGACGTCGACAAGCGCCGCGAGCCGCCGGGCGGTCACGGCCGGGTCGCGCACTCGGCGCACCTCGACCGCCACGTCGACCACCGCGCGGTCGGTCACGAGCGCGCGCCCGTCGCGATCGAGGATGCGCCCGCGGCGCGCCGCGGTGCGCACGGTGCCCAGGCGGCTGTCTGCGTCCAGCCTCGGATGGATCGCCGTCGGGCGCCACGCGACCGTCCATGCGTCGCCGGCGGGGCGCAGCGGCAGGCGGGTCTCGTAGCTGAAGCGACCGAACCGGGGCACCGTCCACGTGACCCGCACCCGTGCGTCGGCGCGCTCGTCGCTCTCCTTCAGCGCGATCACGCGCGCGGACACGCGGGCGCCGTCGAGCCCGCGCCGCGAGGCGCGCAGCGCCTTCGACGCCGACCACGACGACGATCACGCGCATGTGTGCCGCACGCCTACCCGATCAGCCGGCCCGACGCGCCACTGCCGTGGTGCCGTCGCGCCGTCGGCAGATGTCCATGGTCGCGTGGGGCGCCCCACATCGCGTGCCCGCTTGACACATGCCTATATCGGAATATATGGTGCGGGCGTGGCACGAGCAGCGACAACAGCAGATGCGTTCAACGCGGTCGCCGAGCCGCGGCGCCGACAGATCCTCGACGTCCTGGCCGGCGGTGAGCGGCCCGTCAACGAACTGGTGGCGCGGCTGGGCCTGACCCAGCCACAGGTGTCAAAGCACCTGCGCGTGCTGCGCGAAGTCGGCGCCGTCGAGGTCCGAGACGAGGGCCGCCGGCGGCTGTATCGGCTCAACGGCCATGCGCTCAAGCCGATCCATGACTGGGTGAAGGGCTACGAGCACTCGTGGAGCGAGCGCTTTGAGCGCCTCGATGTCGTGTTGGCAGACCTCAAGACACAGGAGGAAGGACATGCAGACCATGACGAACAAGGCGACCGTGACGCTGCCCAGCGATGAGCAGATCCTCATCACGCGCGAGTTCGACTCCCCCAAGCACCTCGTCTACCGGGCGTGGACGACACCCGAGCTGGTCAAGCAGTGGTGGAGCGGTCGGCGCGGCACCGTCACCAGCGCGGAGATCGACCTGCGCGTCGGCGGCGCCTGGCGCTATGTGATGCTCGCCAGCGGCGGTCATGAGGTCGCCTTCCACGGCGAGTACCGCGAGATCGTCCCGGACGAGCGGATCGTCAACACCGAGGTCTACGAGACACCCGAAGCGACCGACGACGACGCCGCGGTCAACACCGTCACGTTCACCGAGCACGACGGCCGCACCACCCTCACCATCCTCACCGAGCTGCCCAGCAAGGAGATCCGCGACCTGATCATCGACTCCGGCATGGAAGGCGGCATGCAGGAGGGCATGGACCTGCTCGAGCAGGTCGCGATCTCGTTGCGCTGAGCAGACACGCGCACGCGAACCACCGGGCCGGCCCTCCCGGTGGTTTGCCGTCGCCGCCGCGGCGGCGGTCGGTCGTCCGCGCGTGGCGCGGCTGCGACGCGCCGGCCGGTGAAGCGCTTGGCGCGATGCGCCTGAAACGGTGCGGGTGACCGCACGGCGCCGCATCCCGGCTTTTCCGGCGCACCGTCCGGAGAAGACCCACCAGACCCACCAGGGCCCACCAGCTGCGACATCCTCAGGTCCGCGCGCGGCGCTCCATCTCCCGCCAGAACCGCCGCAGCTCGCTTCTCGGGGCGCTTTGCCACGGCGCCTGCCCGAACCGCGGCTGCATCGTCCGGCCGAGGAGCTCGCGCTGCTTGCGGCAGAACGCCTCGCTCAGCTCGACGCGGTAGGGCTGCTGCCCCTTGGGTGGGTACGGGCACAGCTTCACCGAGCAGCCGCCCTTGCAGGTGTCGCCCGGCGGGCGCTTGGTCAGTCCCGCTGTTTCGGCCGGGCGCAGGTGTTGATTGCGCTCCTGGGTGAGGCAGTGCGGGAGGTCATCGCGCTTGATCTTGCGCAGGTTCGTCTCCCAGTCCTCCGGCCTGTCGCCACGCTCGGCCAGCGTGAGCAGGATCAGGACGTCCGCAACAAGCTGTTGGGCCCGCATATCGAGAATGAGCCATCCCGCCGAGGGAGGTATCCACAGCTCTGCCAGCGCGTGCGGCCGGGCGCGCTTGGAGCGCGATCCGACCGTGGTCGCCACGCCGCTTTCGTCGATCCAGATGAAGCGCTCGGGCTGTTTGGTCGAAAGCGCCTTCACCGCAAGATCCGCCGCCTCACGCACGAAGCGATGCTCCGTGCCCCCGTCGCGGCGTGCTGCCCAACGCTCGACGACGGCCCGCGGGTTGGGCCGGTCGTCGTGGTCGCCGGACAGGTGCAGCGTGCCGGAGAGTCCCCACAAGCAGAGCGCGTGGAGAAGCGACAGGCGCGAGAACCAGTATTCGGCGCTCTCGAGCATCTCCTCGGCACGAGCGGCCAGGTATGCGCGGGTCTCCGCCCGCTCGTACGGGTGCTGCGGACGCCGGTTGGCCGCATACTTGAACCCCTGCGCGAGCGCGGCCTCGAGCCAGGGCGGCATCCCGTTGCCCACCAGCTCCAGCCAATCCCCCAGCTGTTGCTTGGCTTCGTCGCTGTCGGCTCCGGAGCCGACGATCATCGGCAGAAGCCAGGCCTGGGCGCTGTAGCGATACCGATTCTCCCCGACGCCGAGGGTGTTCAGGCGATTCTTGACCTGCTTCACACGCTTGTCGGGGTCCTCGGACATGTCCTCGCGGAACAGGTCCTTGAGCTCCTCGAATGCGTGTGCTCCGCCGGCTCCGATCTCCTGGGCGGCGGCGAGCCGGATCTGATAGTTCGGGTCTCGGCAGCAGACCTTGTAGAGCTGCGCATAGAAGCCCGAGGCCGGTGAGCGCTTCAATGGCGTCAGGCGCCGGGCGGCGGCGCCGACGAGATCGACCGCCACGAGCTTCGCGTCGCGCGGCGCGTCCTCCCACGAGCTGACCTCGCCCCACTGCTCGACCAGCCTCTCGACAGCGCAGCGATGGTCGGATCCGGTGTCAACGCTGTCGACCTCGACCGCCGCCGTCAGCAGCTCGATCTTCTTGGCGTCCGCCAGATGCGGCGCCGTCGCCGCCTCGCAGAGGCGCCGAGACAGCCAGGATCGCCACGAGACACCGGCTTCGCAAAGCTGATCGGCCTCGCTGCGACGAGAGAACATGACCAGCGCGATGAGCAGCTCGCGTCCGGGTGCT
>Ga0136614_10000187_pt1 | contig 26877 bp, 23 predicted proteins | sample AntDrymUQ2792106_2_FD_106643 | JGI IMG/M metagenome (GOLD analysis project Ga0136614, IMG submission 106643) | Polar desert sand microbial communities from Dry Valleys, Antarctica - metaG UQ279 (21.06) | ecosystem: Environmental > Terrestrial > Soil > Desert | place: Antarctica: Dry Valley... | reverse complement strand
TATGGCTTCGGCTCCGATGCCGGCCACGTGTACATCGCCTACGAGTACGTCGGCGGCCGGACGCTCCGCGACGCGATGCGCGCTGGTGACCTCCGCGAAGGGCGCGCGGTCGAGGCGGCTGCTCAGATCCTGGACGGGCTCGCGCACGCGCATGGCCGGGGGATCGTCCACCGCGACGTCAAGCCGTCGAACGTCCTGCTCCTGGACGAGGAGCGGGTCTCGATCCGGCTGCTCGACTTCGGGCTCGCGCGCTTCGACGAGGCGGAGACGCTGACCGCGGTCGGCGACGTGCCCGGCACGCTCGCCTACATCTCGCCCGAGCGGCTGCGCGGCCGGGACGCGGAGCCCGGCAGCGATGTCTGGGCCGTCGGCGTCTTGCTCTGGGAAGCGCTGGCCGGGAAACATCCGTTCTGGGGCGTGGCGCTGCCGCGGATGCCGGCCGCGATCGAGGCGGGACCGCCACCGCTTCGGCACGAGCGGCCGGACCTGCCGCGGCAGCTGCTGGCCGCGATCGACCGGGCACTCGACGCGGATCCGGCGCGGCGCCCCTCGGCGGCGGCGCTCGCGGCGGAGCTTCGCTCCCTGCGGCGGCGGCCGACCCAGCGCCTGCGGCCGACCCAGCGCCTGCGGCCGCCCCAGCGCCGGCGCCGGCTTGCCGCGCACTCATTGGCGCCCTTGCTGAGGGCCGATCGGGCGGCGGCGGCACGGCTTGTCCCGCCTGCGCTCGCCGGAGTCGCGGCCGGGGCGGGCGCGTCGCTCCTCCCCTTCTATCCCGCGCACTGGCCGCTCGCGATCGGCGCTGGCGCCTTCGCACTCGGGTTCGTCGCTCCGCGGGCGGCGGTCGCGGTCGCGCTCGCGGCGCCGATCCTGCCGCTCGGGAACCTCGCCCTCGGCCTCGCGTTCGTCTGGAGCGTCCTCGCCCTCGTGTGGCTGGCTCTCGCCTGGCAGGACGCGCGCGGGGGTCTCGCCGTTCTCGCCGGTCCCCTGCTCGCGCCGCTCGGGTTGATCGCGCTGGTGCCGCTCGCCGTGCAGCCGGTCCGAGGCCACCTTCGTCGGGGCGCACACGCAGGCGCGGCCGTGGCTCTGGCCGCCGCCGTCGCCGGCGTGCGCGGTGCACCGCTACCGTTCGGCGCTGGGCCTGCTCCCGAGCTCGAGCTCGCAGGCGGCGAGAGCGCGCTCGCTGTGGCCACGGCGCTCCTCGGTGCGGCGCCTCCGGTGCTTCTGGCGGAGCTCGCCGTCCTCGCCCTCGTTGCGGTCGCGCTCCCGCTCGCCCGCGATCCGTGGCGCATCGCCGGCCTCGGGGCCGCGCTGCTCGCCGGGACGCTGCTTGCCGCCCCAGGGGCGCCTGCACTGCCGCTCGTGATCGCCGGCTGGTTGACCTGCGCCTGGCTCGCCGGTCGTGCAGCCGGGGTGCGACCGGTGCTCGAGGCGGTGCCCGAGGCAGCGTCGGCCGAGGGCCGGTAGCGGCATTAGACTCGAAGCGATGGGGGTAACCACCCCAGGTCAATGAGCGTCCTCCGGAGCATCGAGCAGAAGATCGAAGGCCTCTTCGAGGGGATGTTCGGCCGCGCCTTCCGGGCCCATGTGCAGCCGGTCGAGCTCGCCCGCAAGCTGGCGAAGGAGATGGACGAGCATCGCACGATTTCCGTCTCTCGCGTCTACGTGCCGAACGAGTACTCCCTCTACCTCTCCGAGGACGACCGCGCGCAGTTCGAGAGCTACGAGGGCTCGCTGATCGGCGAGCTCCAGGACTACCTCGTCGAGCATGCGCGCCGGGAGAGCTACGCGCTGCTGACGCCGCCCAAGGTACTGATGCGGACCGACGCCGACCTCTCGCTCGGCGAGTTCGGGATCGCGACGCGGATGGTGCAGCCGGACGGCCGTCGTGCGCCCGTCCCGGACGAGCCAGCGGCTCAGGTGGAGCCCGGTGCGACGATGATCTACAAGCCGAAGGCGCAGCCGCCGACCGAGGCGGCGTCCCCTGAGGAGCTCGGGGTGGAGCGGGAGGAGTTCACCCTGACGATGAACGGCAAGACGCGCGTGCTGAGCGAGCGCCGCGTCGTGCTCGGCCGCTCGAAGGAGTGCGACGTGCAGGTGCCCGACTCGAACGTCTCGCGACGCCATGCGGAGCTGCGGCAGGAGGGCTCCGTGTGGTGGGTTGTCGATCTCGACTCCACCAATGGCACGGAGTTGAACGGCAGGCGCGTGCCCCGCGCCAGGCTCGCCGCCGGCGACACGATCACCGTCGGCGAGACCAAGCTCGTCTTCGGCCGGCGCGCGCCGTGAGTGGTTTCGAGTCACCGCCCACTTCCGCGCGTTCCTCGGAGCGGCGTCAGGCGCCGGCGGAGCGCGGCTCTGCCGCGCGGGAGGCGGTGCCGGCGAGGGGCGCGCGTGAGTAACGTCGATGTCGATACGGCGCTGCTCGTCCTGAAGGTGGCGTTCATCGTCCTGCTCTACCTCTTCATCTGGCGGATCGTGCGCAGCGCCAGCCGCGACTTCCGCACCGGCTCGGCGCAGGAGAGCCAGATCATCGCGCCCGGTCAGGCGGCGGCGGCCGGACTCGCTCCGCGGTCTCAGCCCGGTGCGCGGCTCGTCGTCGTCAAGAGCGCCGCGCTCGGCGTCGGCGAGGAGGTCCCGGTCGCGACCGCGCCCGTCTCGATCGGCCGTGGCGGCCAGAACGACGTCGCGCTCGACGGCGATGAGTTCGCCTCGGCCGAGCACGCACGCTTCGAGACGCGCCGAGACGGCCTCTGGGTCGAGGACGTCGGCTCGACGAACGGCACCTTCGTGAACGGAGCGCGTGTGACGACACCGCGTCGGCTGGGCAAGGGAGATATCGTGCGCGTCGGTCAGACGGACTTCAGGGTGGACGGATGAGGTTCGCCATGTTCCCGGGGGCAGGGGCATGACGCTGGGTGCTTCGGCGGGTGTGTCGGATCCGGGCCGGCGGCGGCGGCGGAACGAGGACTCCTACGTCTGCGAGCCACCGCTCTTCGCGATCGCGGACGGGATGGGGGGCGCGCAGGCCGGCGAGGTCGCCTCGCGGCTCGCGGCGGCGGTGCTTCGCGAGGCGAACGGCGACGAGCTGAGCGAGGCACGGCTCGTCGAGCTGATCCAGGAGGCGAACCGCCGCGTCTTCCAGCGTTCGAGCGAGGACGCGGCGACGTCGGGGATGGGCACGACGATGACGGTCGCGCTCGTGCGGGACGAGTCGATCGTCGTCGCCCATGTCGGCGACTCTCGCGCCTACCGCGTCCGCGCCGGCGAGCTGGAGCAGCTGACCGAGGACCATTCGCTCGTCGGCGAGCTGCTGCGCAGCGGCAGGCTCTCGGCCGAGGAGGCGGAGACACACCCGCAGCGCTCGGTGATCACCCGGGCGATCGGGACGGAGCCGGACGTCGACGTCGACACGTTCACGATCCCGGGGCAGCCTGGAGACCTCTTCCTGCTCTGCTCGGACGGGCTCACGGACATGGTCCCGGACCGCGAGATCTTCTCGGTCCTCGACGCGAGCGACGATCTCGACGCGGCTGCCCGAGCGCTCGTTGCGGCGGCCAATGCGGGCGGGGGCGAGGACAACATCACGGTGGTGCTCTTCCAGATCGCCCCGCCCGGCGAGGAGCAGGGCGACGAGACCGTGCGGCTGCCGGCGGCAGCCGCGGCGGCCGAGTCGCCCGAGCCTGAGCTCGAGGACACCCTCACCGGCCTCGAAGGCGTGTCGGCGGTGGATACAGCCGTCGTCTCGGCGGAAGATGTCCGGGAGCAGATTCGCCGCGAGGAAGGGCGTCGCGAGGAGGGTGCGTCCGACGGGAGCTCGAAGACGCGCCGGCTGCTTCCCGCGCTCCTGCTCGTGCTCCTCCTCGCGGCCGTCGTCGCGCTCGTGGTCTGGGGGCTCTACCGCTGACCGCGCGTAACCGCGAGCTGCTGAACCTGGTGGCGGTCGGGCTCCTGACGGCGATCGGCTTCGCGAGCGTGTACATGGCGCGGCAGGCGGTCGTCTCGACCGAGTCGCTGACGTACGCCGGCATCTTCTTCGCGCTCTACCTGGCTGCGCATCTCGTCGCCCGCTACGCGGTGCCCTACGCCGACCCGTATCTCCTGCCGATGGCGGCGCTCCTGTCCGCGATCGGCGTGACGACGATCTACCGGCTCGATCCGGACGACGCCTTTCGCCAGAGCCTCTGGATCGTGATCGGCGTGACGCTCTTCGCGGCGACGCTCCTCGTGTTGCGGCGCGACTACCGGATCGTCGAGAGCTACAAGTACCTCTTCGGCATCGGCGCGGTCCTGCTCGCCGCAATGCCGGCGCTGCCCGGGATCGGGAAGACGATCAACGGCGCGCGGCTCTGGGTCGAGATCGGTCCCCTGCAGTTCCAGCCGGGCGAGCTCGCGAAGATCATGCTGATCGTCTTCCTGGCCGGCTACCTGCGCGACAAGCGCGAGGTGCTCGCGCAGGGGCGGATCAAGGACTTCGGGCCGCTCTTCCTGATCTGGGGCGCGGCCATGCTCGTGCTCCTGCAGACGAACGATCTCGGCAGCGCCCTGCTCCAGTTCGGGATCTTCCTGGCGATGCTCTACGTCGCCACGGGCCGCGCGTCCTTCGCGGCTGCGGGGCTCGCGCTCTTCGTGCTCGGCGCCGCGGCCGTGTACCGCGTCGTCGAGCACGTCCAGCAGCGTGTGACGATCTGGCTCGAGCCCTGGACGAGCGAGCCGGTCTTCTGCGCGCAGACGGGCGAGCTCGCACTGCGCCAGGACTGCGGCTCCTTTCAGCTCGTCAAGAGCCTCTACTCGATCGGGAACGGAGGCTTCGGCGGCACCGGGCTCGGCAGGGGGACGTTCACGACGACGAACGGCGACGCGATCATCCCCTTCCTGAACACGGATTTCATCTACTCCGCGATCGCCCAGGAGCTCGGCCTCGTCGGAGCCGCCGCGCTGCTGCTCGTCTTCATGCTCTTAGTCGCGCGCGGGATGCGCGTCGCCCTGAACGCCGACGACGGCTTCTCGAAGCTGCTCGCCGCCGGGCTCACGTTCGGCTTCGCGCTGCAGACGTTCATCATCGTCGGCGGCGTCCTGCGGGTGATCCCGCTCACCGGCATCACGCTGCCGTTCGTGTCCTACGGCGGCTCCAGCGTCGTCGCGAACTTCGTCCTGCTCGCCGGGCTGCTGCTCGTCTCCAACCGCGCCAACGCACCCCGATGAATCGCGCCATCACCCGTCTGGCGCTGGTGGGCACCAGCCTGATGGTCGCGCTCGTCGTGGCGACGACGTACTGGCAGGCCTGGGCGGCGGGGGACCTCGCGGCCCGGCAGGACAACCAGATCCAGCGCGTCGCCCAGTTCACGATCAAGCGCGGCGAGATCGTGGCGGTGCGGCCGCGCACGGTGCTGGCGCGGAACCAGCCGCGCAAGGTGAGCGGGCGGACGCTGTACTTCCGCCGCTATCCGTCCGACGGCCTCGCAGCCCACGTCGTCGGCTACTCGACGCAGGAGCGCGAGCGCGCGGGGATCGAGCGGTCGCGGAACGACTACCTGATCGCGGCGAACCAGAACCTCTCGACCGTCTACAACCGCACGATCGACGAGCTGAAGGGCGCGACCGTGCAGGGGAACGACCTCGTGCTGACGCTCCACATGCGGGCGCAGGAGGTGGCGATGCGGGCGCTCGGCGGCCGCTGCGGCTCGGTCGTCGCGCTCGAGCCCGCTACGGGCGAGCTGCTCGTGATGGCGTCCTCGCCGACGTTCGACCAGAACGTGATCGCGAGGGACTTCAGCGCGATCGACCGGATCCGGGCGCCGTGCAGGCCTGCGGCTCCCCTCTACAACCGCGCCACCTACGGGCTCTATGCGCCGGGCTCGATCTTCAAGGTGGTCACGGCCGCCGCCGCGCTCGAATCGGGCCGCTACGGGCCGAAATCGCGCTTCGACGATCCGGGCTACTGCGAGGTCTACGGCCGGCGCGTCAACAACTACGACACGACGCGCCCCTTCGGGAACGTCGACCTGCGCCAGGCGCTCGTGAACTCGATCAACTCGGTCTTCTGCAACATCGGCAAGGAGCTCGGTGCGGGAGCGATCATCGACCAGGCCAAGCGCTTCGGTTTCTACGAGACGCCGCCGCTCGAGACGCCCGACAACGAGCGTGTCGCGAGCGGCGTCTACGAGGGCGACAAGCTCTTCGATCCGGAGGTCGACTCCGACATCGATCCCGGGCGCTTCGCCTTCGGCCAGGAGCGGTTGCTCGTGACGCCGCTCCAGATGGCGATGGTCGCGGCGGGGATCGCGAACGACGGCGTCGTGATGGAGCCGCACGTGGTCGACCGGATCCTGTCTCCGAAGGGCTCGATCGTCGTCAGGTCGAAGCCGGACGAGCTCGGCCGCGCGGTGAAGCCACGGACGGCCGGGGCGATCGCCTCGATGATGCGCGACGCGGTCGAGAGCGGCACCGGCACCGCCGCGCGCATCTCCGGTCTCGTCGTGGCGGGCAAGACGGGCACGGCCGAGACCGGCGTCGCGGGAACGAACAACGCGTGGTTCATCTGCTTCGCCGGTCGGGAGCGCCCGCAGGTCGCGCTGGCCGTCGTGCTGGAGCAGCAGAACGGCACCGGCGGCGAGCTGGCGGCGCCGATCGCGCGCGAGGTCTTGCAGGCACTCCTCCCGGGGGCGGCGAACTCCTAACCTGGAGCAGCCTGCCATGGCAACCGACACCTTCATCGACACGCTCTTCCACGGCCGGTACCGGATCTCGCGCAAGCTCGGCGCGGGAGGGATGGCAAACGTCTACCTCGCCGAGGACCAGGAGCTCGGGCGTCGGGTCGCGATCAAGATGCTGGACGACCGGCACTCGAGCGACGCGCAGTTCGTGGAGCGGTTCCGCCGCGAGGCGCAGAACGCGGCCGGTCTCTCGCACCCGAACATCGTCTCGATCTACGACCGCGGCGAGGCCGGGGGCTCGTACTACATCGCGATGGAGTACGTCGAAGGGCGGACGCTGAAGGAGCTGCTCGTGGCGCGGGGCGCGTCGCCGATCGGGATCGCGATCGACTACACGCGACAGATCCTCTCCGCGCTGCGCTTCGCGCACCGAAACGGGATCGTCCACCGCGACATCAAGCCGCACAACGTGATCGTCGACGGCGACGGCCGCGTCAAGGTGATGGACTTCGGCATCGCCCGCGCGGGCGCGAGCCAGATGACGGAGGCGGGCTCGATCATCGGCACAGCCCACTACCTCTCACCCGAGCAGGCGCGCGGCGCTCCGGTCGACCAGACCTCCGACCTCTACTCGACCGGGATCGTCCTCTACGAGCTGCTGACGGGCTCCGTCCCCTTCACGGGCGAGACGCCGGTCGAGATCGCCATGAAGCATCTCTCCCAGGCGCCTCAGCCGCCTTCGGCGCAGCGGCCGGAGGTGCCCCGTGATCTCGACTACGTCGTGCTGCGCGCCCTCGCCAAGGACTCGTCCGAGCGCTACCACTCGGCCGAGGAGATGGACTCCGACCTCGAGCGGATCGCCCGCGGGATCGGGGTCTCGGCCGAGACCGCCGAGGCCGCGACGTCGGTGCTCTCCCGTACCGAGGTGACGGATGCGCTCACGACCGTGCGTCCGGCGGGAGCGAACGCGACGAGGGCGTACACGCCCGGGCGCTACTACGAGTACGAGGAGGCGCCGCGGCGCCGTTCGATCTGGCCCTGGTTGCTGGCGCTGCTGCTCCTCGCCGGCGCGCTCGTCGGCGGCTGGTACGTCTACCAGGGGATCCAGGATCAGCTGAGCGCGACCGAGGCGGTCACGGTGCCCGACGTGGAGGGGATCCGGGAGTCGCTCGCAGTTCGCCAGATCCGGGATGCGGGTCTCGAGCCGAACGTGCGGCGCGAGTCGGACTCGGAGGTGCAGCGCGGCGTCGTCGTCTCGCAGGAGCCGTCGCCTCCGCAGCGAGCAGATCGCGGCACGTTCGTCACGATCATCGTCTCGAAGGGCAAGCCGAAGGTGACGGTGCCGAACGTTGTCGGCGACGACCGCGACGACGCGGTCGTGGAGTTGCGGGACGCCGGGCTGGAGCCGAACGTCGTCGCCGTCAACTCACCGCAGGACGTGGACACCGTGCTCGCCACCGACCCGAAGTCCGGCGAGGTCGTCGTCGAGGGCACGCGCGTTCGCGTCAACGTCTCCAAGGGCCCTCGCCCGATCGCGGTCCCGAACGTCGTGGGCCAGGCCTACGAGTCCGCCGCGTCCGCGCTCTTCGGCGCCGGCTTCGCGGTCGTGCGCGAGGACGTCGAGGACGACGCGGCGGCCGGTCTCGTCGTCGCCCAGGAGCCGGCGGCGAACACGCTCCAGGGCAGGGGCGCGACGATCACGCTCCTGGTCTCCGAGGGGCCCGCGACCTCGACCGTTCCTGACGTCACGAGCCAGGCCCAGGAGCAGGCGCGCCAGGCGATTCGAGACGCTGGCTTCCGCGTGCGGGTCGTGCGCGAGGACACCGAGGACCCGACGCTGGAGGGGATCGTCACCTCGCAGGATCCGGCCGGCGGCACCGAGCTCGAGCCGGGCGAGACGATCACGCTCTTCGTCGGTCGCTTTGTCGAGGTCCCGCCGGAGGAGGAACCGCCGCCGCCTCCCACGACGACGGCGGCGACCACGACGACGCCACCGTGAGCCGGAGGCTGCGCGTCGCCGTGATCGCAGGCGGGCGCTCCAGCGAGCACGAGATTTCGCTCGCCTCCGCCCGCTCGGTGCTCGAGGCGCTCGACCCGGAGCGCTACGAGGTGACGACGGTGGCGATCGAGCGGAGCGGGCGCTGGACGCTCGGCCCGGCAGAGGGCCGGCGCGTGCTCGAGGGAGGGGGTAGTGGCTCTGAGCAACGAAGTCCCGTCGAGAGCCTGCCGGTGCTCGCGGACTCGGCGCCCGCGCGGGCGCTCGGTGCGGTCGACGTCGCCCTGCCGATCCTCCACGGCCCGTTCGGCGAGGACGGCACCGTTCAGGGCCTGCTCGAGCTCGCGAACATCCCCTACGTGGGCGCGGGCGTCGCCGCCTCGGCGCTCTGCATGGACAAGGACCTGTTCAAGGCCGTGCTGCGCGACCGAGGCATCCCGGTCGCCCGCAACGCCACGCTCCGGCTCGGCGACCCCGTGCAGAACCCGTTCGGCTATCCGGTCTTCGTCAAGCCGGCGCGACTCGGCTCGTCGGTCGGGATCTCGAAGGCGCACGACGCCGCGGAGCTCGACGCTGCGGTCGCGCTCGCGCGCCTCCACGACGAGAAGGTGCTGGTGGAGGAGTTCGTCGCGGGGACGGAGGTCGAGTGCGGCGTGCTCGGCAACGTCGGGGGGAATCTGCGCCCGCCGCCGTTCGCGTCGGTCGTCGGCGAGATCGTCCCGCACGCGGAGTGGTACGACTACGCGGCCAAGTACGACGAGGGCGGCTCGGACATCATCGTCCCCGCGCGCATCCCGGCCGAGACGGCGGCGCGCGTCCAGGAGCTCGCCGTCGACTCGTTCATCGCCACCGAGTGCGAGGGGATGGCCCGCATCGACTTCTTCGTCCGCGTGGACGGCGAGGTCATCGTGAACGAGCTGAACACGATTCCGGGCTTCACCGCGACCAGCGTGTACGCGCGGCTCTTCGAGGCCTCCGGGATCCCGTACGCGGAACTGCTCGACCGCCTGATCGAGCTCGCGCTCGAGCGCCACGAGCGGCGCAGCGGCCTCGAGTACTGAGCTAGCGGGCGCAAGATGAGCATCCGCGGGAGCGGATGCTCATCGCGCGAAGATCCCTGGAGGGGCCGCCCGCGGCCCAGTGTGCCGCTCCACTAGCTCGCGGTGATCTCGTTGAGATGAGCGCTGCCGATCAGCTCCGTGATCCAGACGACGTAGTACCGCGCGTCGGCACCGTCGAGCTCCCACGTCGTCCGGGCACCCACGGTCTTGCTCTCGCTCACGGTCTCGAACGGGCCGGTGGGCGCCGCGCCGGCCTGGATCTCGGCCGAGAAGCCCGGTGTGTCAGTCGTGAGCGCGATGTGCTCGACCGGGGTCGGCTCGCCGGCGTCGAGCACGACACCGACACCCGACTTGAAGGCGCTGAGCTGGGAGTTGTAGGTCTGCGTCCGCCAGAAGGTAGACGGGACGCCGTCGGTGGCGAGACCGGCCTCGTCGTCGTGCTCCCCGTCTCCTCCGTCCGGGTCGTAAGCGCTGATCCCCCGCAGGGTGATCTGGGCAGGCTCTCCACCCGGCGCGGTCTGGCCCGCGCTGCCGCCGGGCTCGTCCGGCCACAGCGCGAGCGCCGCCGCGACGGCGGCCACGAGCGCGACGACGACGAGCGCCAGCAACACGGGCGTGCGCCGCGGCCTCGAGCGTTCGCGGCGCGGCCGGCTCTGCTTCACGACGGGGCTGCGCTGGATCATCGTCGCCTCCCCGCCGGGCCTGTGCTCGAGCTCGGTGCGGCACGAGTGGAGCTCGCTCACCACGTCGTCCATCGACGCCGGCCGCTGCGCCGCCTCCTTCGCCATGCAGCGCTCGACCAGCGCGGCGAGCCGGAGCGGGCAGTCGGTGCGCCGCTCGAGCAGGCTCGGCACCGGCTCGTTCACGTGGCGCATCGCGACCGTGAGGAAGTTGTCGCCCTCGTACGGCACCTTTCCCGCGAGCAGCTCGTAGAGGACGACGCCGAAGGAGTAGACGTCGGTCTGGGCGTCGACGCGCTCGCCGCGGGCCTGCTCGGGCGCGATGTAGTGGCTCGTGCCGAGCACGGTGCCGGTCTCTGTGTGGCCGACCGCATCGAGCGTGCGCGCGATCCCGAAGTCGGTCACCTGCGCTCGGCCGTCGCCGTTCAGGAGCACGTTCTGGGGCTTGACGTCGCGGTGGACGAGCCCCTGCTGGTGAGCGAACGCGAGCGCGCGGCCGATCTCGAGCCCGAGGTCGATCGCCTGGCGCACCGGCATCGGCCCGCCGCGCTCGACGAGGTCCTTCAGCGTCTCGCCGTCGACGAACTCGAAGACGATGAACTGGCGGCCGTCCTCCTCACCCCGGTCGATCACCGTGACGATGCCGGGGTGCGAGAGCTGTGCGGCCGCGCGCGCCTCGCGGCGGAAGCGCTCGACGTAGTCGTCGTCCTCGCTGAAGTGCTCGTGGAGGATCTTCAGCGCGACGTCGCGCTCGAGCAGCGTGTCGTGCGCGCGGTAGACGCTCGACATGCCCCCGGTGCCCACGACGCCTCTGAGCTCGTACCGGTCCGCGATGAGTTGACCCACGGCCACCACGGTACCGTTCCCTCAACCAAAAAACCTGGAACCGAGAGCTACAAGCGCCGCCAGTCGGGGCCGCAGTCCAGCTCCGCGGACCGGTAGTACCACCGTTCCTGCACGAGCACCTCGAGCACGCGGCGAGTGGCCGGAGATCCGGGTCCGAAGCTCTTGTTGTGGAGCGAGAACGCGGTCATGCGCCCGTCCATGTGGTGCACGACGACCCACATGCCGGGGAACGGCTTTCCGTACTCGCGCAAGACGCACGTTGCGCCGGGGTACGCAGCCACGATCTCGCGAGGGCGCGAGCCGACACCGATCCGGGTGCGCGTCCTCTGGTTCGTCTTCGTCGTCCCGACACGCACCGCGCGCAGCTTCCCCGCCTGGGTGCGGAAGCCGACCGACCACGCACCCCCCCACTGCAGCTCGACGTACTCGCCGCCGAAGGCGTACTCGAGCCGCCGGGCGACGGCATCGGGCCGGCCGAGAGCGCTGCGCACCTGTGTCAGGGTCATACCGAGGTTGACCTTGCCGATGCCCTGGCCGGGGCGGATCAGCGCGTCGCGCGTCGGGGCCGCCGCGGCCGTCGCGGTTGCAAGGGCGACGAACGCAGTCGAGCAGGCGGCCACGAGGATGAGCCTCCGCATGACGCTCGAAGTGTTACACGAACCCCGCTCGGGGAGCGAGCGCGCTTTCGAGCGCCTCATCCCAGACCGCGAGCGCCTCGTCGAGCTCGGCGTCCGTGATCACGAGCGGGCAGAGCACCCGGATGCAGTTCCCGTGCACGCCCGCTTTGAGCAGGAGCAGCCCGCGTTCGGTTGCGGCGTCGATGACGCTCTGCGCGAGCTCCGGCGCGGGCTCCTTCGTCCCGCGGTCGCTGACGAGCTCGATCGCGAGCATGGCGCCTAGACCGCGAACGTCGCCGATCGGCTCGAACCGCTCCTGCCAGGCGTGCATGCGTGCGCGCATCGTCTCGCCGATCAGGTTGGCGCGCTCGACCAGGCTCTCGTCGTCGATCACGTCGAGGACGGCGAGCGCGGCCGCCTGGGCGACGGGATTGCCGACGTAGGTGCCGCCGATCGCGCCGTCGTGCGCCGCGTCGACGATCTCCGCCTTGCCGAGTACGCCCGAGAGCGGCAGTCCGGCGGCGATCGACTTGGCGACCGTGATCAGGTCGGGCTCGATCCCGTAGTGCTCGATCGCGAAGAACCTGCCGGTGCGCGCGAAGGCGGTCTGTACCTCGTCGACGATCAGCACGATCCCGTGCTCGTCGCAGAGCGCGCGCAGGCCGCTCATGAACTCCTGCGGCGCGGGGATGAAGCCGCCTTCGCCCTGCTCGGGCTCGATGACGATCGCGGCGACCTGCTCCGCTGCGACCTGCGTCACGAAGAGGCTCCGCAGCTCGGCGAGCGCCGTGGCAGCGTCGGGGTCGCGATAGTCGTTCGGGAACGGCGCGCGGTAGACCTCGGGCGCGAGCGGGCCCATGCCGAGCTTGTACGGGTGCGGCTTCGAGGTCAGCGTCATCGCGAGCAGCGTGCGGCCGTGGAAGGCGCCGTCGAAGGCGATCACAGCCGGTCGACCGGTGGCGAGCCGCGCGAGCTTGACGGCGTTCTCCACGGCTTCGGCGCCCGCGTTGAAGAAGGCCGCCTTGGCGGGGCCGCGGAAGGGAGCGTGCTCCAGCAACCGCTCGGCGAGGGTGATGTAGAGCTCGTACGGGACGACCGTGAAATCGGTATGGGTGAAGCGGGCGGCCTGCTCCTGGACTGCCTCCACGACGCGGGGATGGGAGTGGCCGACGTTCAGGCAGCCGACGCCGCCGGTGAAGTCGATGAAGACGTTGCCGTCGACGTCCGTGAGCGTGGCGCCGCGGCCCTCGTGCACGACCACGGGCAGCACGATCGACTTCGCGTTCGCAACGACGCGCTGCTTGCGCTCCAGGATCGCGGCGGAGCGCGGGCCTGGGATGGCGGTGCGGAGCTCGATCGACTTCGTGGTCGCCATCGGGTGGCAGACTAGCGGAGGTCGCCGACGACTGTATAGATGAATAATTTATACTCATCGAGGCACAGCTCGCCTCCGACATCGCGCCGAGCGGGAGCGGGGTTACGGCGATGCGGTGACTGCGGTTAGTTTGCGCGCGAACCCTGAAGGGGCCGCTTCGGCCCAAGATCCGCGACCTCGAGAGTCAGCGCTTGAAGAGCTGGCGGGCCGTCTCGTGCGCGGTTTCGTCGTGCGTCTGCCAGAGCCGCTCGACGAGGCTGCTGAGGACGTCCCGGATGCCGATCATCCCGAGCAGCCGTCCGTCCTCGACCACGGGCAGGTGGCGGATCCTCCGCTCGCCCATCAGCGCCGCCGCGTCGGTCACGGACACGTCCGCGGTCACCGTCGTCACCTCGGTCGTCATCACGTCGGCGATGCGCACGTCGTCGAGCGGCGTTCCTTCTCCGGCGAGCCGGAGCACATCGCGCTCCGTGAAGATCCCGACGAGCTTGCCGCCCTCGCACACGGCGACCGAGCCCACGTCCTCCTCCAGCATGCGCAGGACGGCGAGCCGGGCCGAGTCGCCAGGCGCTACCGTCACGAGCCGTACCCGCATCACGTCACCCGTCGGCATGGCAGCCGAGTGTAACGAACCCCATTTGCTGAGGATCGTGCTTGATGCTCTTGGGCCGCGAAGCCGCCCCCTTCAGGGGTCTTCGCGCGATCGAGTCTGCTTCCGCAGATTTCGATCTTGCGCCGCTAGCGAGGGGCGAGGGCGCCGGGGGTGTAGACCCCGAGCGGATTCCACAGCAGGTAGCCGCGCGCCCCGAGCTGCCGCGCAGCGTCGATCTGCTCCCGCACGTCGGCGAGCCCGTAGTCGCGGCCGTAGGAGAAGTCCTGCAGCCACGGGATCAGCTCGGCCTTGCCGCCGCGAAGCTCGCGGCGGAAGTGCGTGAGCGAGAAGGCGACCGTGTCGCCGGGAGTCGCGTTCGGATCGTCCAGGCCGTACTCACCCGAGCCGTAGTGCGACGGATAGACCATGGGGTAGATCGCGTCGACGTACTTCGCCAGCCGCCTCGGCACCTGGCCGATGCCGAGGTCGCGGGTCGCGGCGAGGCCGAAGACGTCGGCGGAGACCCGCACGCCGAGCGGCTTCAGCCGCTGCGCGGCGTAGTGGACGAACTGGGCGATCACCCACCCGGGCGCCGTCGACGTCTTGCCAGGGAAGACCGCGTTCTCGATGTCGCCGTCGGTGGGGAAGCGGACGTAGTCGAACTGGATCTCGTCGAAGCCGGCCCGCGCGGCCACCTCGGCGATCGAGACGTTGTAGTCCCAGACCCGCCGGTCGTACGGGTTCGACCAGCCCAGGCCGGCGTCGTTGCGCCACACGGAGCCGTCCGCGTTCTTGATCGCGAGCTCGGGTGCGCCCTCGGCCAGGTGCGGATCCTCGAACGTGACGACGCGGCCGATCAGGTAGACGCCCTCCGCGCGGGCCATCCGCGCGACCTGCCGCGGCCTGTAGTAGGGCCGCGCCGCGCCGACTTCGGAGGCGAGCGGAACCGCGGAGGGGACGAAGCCGATTTCGCCGTTCTCGTCCTTCACGTCCAGCTCGATCGTGTTCAGGCCCTCGTCGGTCAGGGCGAGGTACTCCTCGAGCTTGCCGTCGAGCGAGGCGAGCGCCATCGTCACGTGGACCCCGCGGACCTCGGTGGGCAGCGTCCGTGGCTGCGGCGCGGCGGGCGTGGGCTTCAACTGCGCCGCGGCGGTGGTCGCGGGCGGGCGCCCCTCGCCCCCGACGACCTTCGCGCCGAGCGCGACGCTCGCGACCGTCCCGAGCAGCACCGCGACCGCCGCCTGACGCCGCCGCCGAATCCGTCTCCGCGCCGCGTCCCGCCGCGCACGGAAGCGCTGATTCGGTTCCAGGGGCTCGAACAGCATCGACACGGGCGCGCGAACGGTATGCGGTCGTCTCCCGTTTCGCAACCATAGAATCGAGACCGTGGTTCTCTCCGACCGGACGATCGTGCGTCTTCTCGGGGAGGGCCGCATCGAGATCGACCCCTACGACGAGTCGCTGCTGCAGCCGTCGAGCGTGGACGTACGCGTCGACCGCTACTTCCGCGTCTTCAGGAACTCGCGCTACCCGTTCATCAACGTGAAGGAGGCGCAGGAGGAGCTGACCGAGCTCGTCGAGATCGACGACGAGACGCCCTTCATCCTCCACCCGGGCGAGTTCGTGCTCGGCTCGACGCTCGAGCGCGTGCGCCTGCCCGACGACCTGGTCGCGCGGCTCGAGGGCAAGAGCTCGCTGGGCCGGCTCGGCCTGCTGATCCACTCGACGGCGGGCTTCATCGACCCCGGCTGGGACGGACACGTCACGCTCGAGCTCTCGAACGTCGCCAACCTTCCGATCACGATCTACCACGGGATGAAGATCGGGCAGCTCTCGTTCGTGCAGCTGACGGAGCCCGCCGCGAAGCCCTACGGATCCGGCGGGTTGGGCTCGAAGTACCAGGGGCAGAAGGGGCCGACACCCTCCCGCTACTGGAAGAACTTCGAATGATCCTGGTCACAGGCGGCACCGGCTTCATCGGCTCGCGGATCGTCCACGCGCTCCGCACGGAGGATCGCGCCGTGCGGACGCTTCTGCGCGACCCCGCCGACGCGGGGCGATTGCACGCCTGGGGATGCGAGACCGTGCTGGGCGACGTGACCGACGCTGCGAGCCTCGGCCCAGCCGTCGCCGGCTGCGACGTCGTGATCCACCTCGTCTCGATCCTCCAGGGCAGCCCGGGCGACTTCGACCGCGTGATGACGCAGGGGACGCGCGCGCTCGTCGCCGCGGCGAAGGAGGAGGGCGTGCGGCGCTTCGTGCTCATGTCCGCGCTCGGCTTCGACGAGCGGACGAAGGAGCTCGTGCCCTACTACCGCGCGAAGTGGCAGATGGAGCAGGACGTGAAGGCCTCGGGGCTCGAGGACGTGATCTTCCGGCCGAGCTTCGTCTTCGGCCCCGAGGGCGGCGCGCTCCGACAGTTCAAGCGGATCGCGAAGCTCGCACCAGTGACGCCGATTCCCGGCCCCGGCACCCAGCGCATCCAGCCGGTCTGGGTCGACGACGTCGCAGCCTACTTCGCCGCTGCGGTGGACAAGCCCGAGGCCGCGAACCGGACGTTCGAGCTGGGCGGTCCCGATGTGGTCACGTGGAACGAATTCTGGTCGCGCCTGAAGCTTGCGCAGGGGGTGCGCCGTCCGTCGCTGCACATCCCGTTCGGGCTGATGCGCGCGCAGGCCGTCGTGCTCGAGCGGCTGCCGAAGCCGCCGGTGACGCGCGATCAGCTGACGATGCTGGCGGCCGGCGACAACGTGGTCACGAACTCGGACGCCATCGAGATCTTCGGCCTGCCGCTCGTCCCGCTCGACGAGCAGCTGCGCCTCGCCGTGTAACTGTCCCGCGGGGCCGTGTCCAGGGGTCAAAGCCCTGGACGTGTCCGCAGCGGCCGGTGTCTACACGTTGCTCCTGCTTGGGGTCCCCCAAATTGACCCGGGCGGACATGGCGGGGGCTTTGACCCCTGGACGTGTCAAAAAAGAACGAGGGCCGCGCAAGCGGCCCTCGACTCTCGGTACTCAGCGTGGATTGGTAGGAGCGCTTCCGGCCGGTGTTCCTCTTTCACCGGCGGCGCGAGTCATGCGCGAGCCCCCTACGCTGGCTATGGCGATTCCCCAGCTCTTCGACATGGGTCCCGGGGACACGCCCCTACCCGCTGGTACCTCCACTGCCCGTACTGGAATCTGTCACTACCGGACCACCTCCTTTCCGCGGTAGGCAGAATATACAGGAGCTATCGGTGGGAGCTCGCGTTCGTCTCAACGGGCGCGCGCGGCGTCCCGTCGTCGGCGGTACCGCCTGGCCTTGAGGCGGTTGCCGCAGATCTCCATCGAGCACCACATGGCGCTCCGGTTCCGGGACGCGTCGTAGAACGTCCACGTGCAGTTCCGGCACGCCTTCAGACGCTCCCAGCTTCCGTCGCTCATCGCCTCGAACAGGCTCGCGGCGACCTCGGCGAGCGGTTGGCGCCTGCGTGCGACGATCTCCAGCGACCCGGAGGAGCCGCAGCGCACGGAGACGCCGGCGGCGTCGGCGATCTCGTTGACTGTCTCGATCGCGGACGACGGAGGTCGCCGCGCATCGTGCCGAGCGAGCAGCAACGCCCGCACTGCGCCCCTGAGCGCTCTCGCGTCCTTCAACTCGCCGGCAGCGGGCGCGGCGACTCCCGCTGCTCGGGCCCAGGCGGCATATCCGGCCGCCGTCGCGAAGTCGTCGCGGCCGTGCTCCTCGTCGATCGTGTTCACGAAGCGCTGAACCAGACCGAGCCGTCCGGGCGCTGCTCGCGGCAAGTCGTAGCGTGGAGCCACAGGCAACACAGTACGCCACCGTCGGCAGTCCCGAGTAACCACCCACTATCCTTGGCTGGTGACGGAGATCGTGCAGCGCGTCCTGTTCCCACTCCGGCTGGCTCGGACGCGGATCACCGCACGACCGGCAGCGACCGCCTCCGTCGCCGCTGGGGTCGCCGTGGCCGTTGCCGCTCTCTGCTCGTCCTTCGGCGGCAGCCTGCTCGTCGAGGATCTCAATCTCGAGCGGCACCTCGACGCGATCCCGCCGAACGAGCAGACGGTGCAGGTTCTCCACCTCGGCGTCCTCGGCGGCGACACGTCACTCGCGCAGGTGGACGAAGCGGCGCGGGCGACCATCGCGGCGCTCACGGCCGACGAGCCTGCGGCCGCCGTCGAGTTCCGCGCCCTCCATTTCGGTGCGAGGCGAGTCGTGCTGACCGCGCTCGACGACCTCGAGCCGGCACTGACGCTCGAGCGAGGGCGCTGGCCCCGTCGTTGCAGCGCGGCGCGCTGCGAGGTCGTGGTCGCGCGCGGCGCTTCCACGTTCCTGCGGCTGAACGAGCCGTTCGTCGTCGTCGGCCGTGCGCGTGTGCGGTCGCGTGTCCCCGTTGGTCGCCTGTTCGAGGACGCAGCACCCTCGGGGGAGACGCTCGGCGCCGAGCCGCCGGCCGCGTTGGTGGTCGCCTCCGGCGCCCGCGAGCTCGCGGCGCTGCCGGCGCTGGCGTCGATCTATCGCACCTACTCGTGGGTAGGACGGCTGCGGGAGAACGACGTCCGCCCGTGGCAGGTGCGCGCGTTTGCGCGCAGCGTCGCTCGGGAGGGATCGAGTCTGCGGTTGGTGAGCGGCGGGTTCGACATCGTCGCACCCGTGGCCGAGCTGCTCGAGGCGGCGGAGCTCGGGCGCGCCGCCGGGCGCCACCTGCAGCTGCTCGGCGGCGAGTCGGCCGCGCTCGTCTTCGCCTTCGCGCTCTTCGTCGCATCTGCCATGCGACGTCAGGAGCGCGCTGCGTCCGATCGTCTGCGTTGGGTGGGTGCTCGTCAGTGGCAGATCGTCCTGACCACAGGCGCTCACGCAACGGCGACCATCTGCGCCGGTGCGGTCGCGGGCATCGTCGCCGGTACTGGCGTGATCGCCGTCGTTGCTCGCCGGGCACAGCTGCCGTGGGTCGACGTCGTCGCGCATGGCCTTGGCCGCGCAGCGACCGCCGTCGGCCTCAGCGTCCTCTTCGGGATCGTCGCTTTCTGCGTCGTCGTCCTCGTCGACAGCGTCTCCGTCGGCGGGAGACGGATCTCGCCGCTCGACGTCGCAGCGCTCGCAGCGCTGGCCGGCATCGGCCTCGTAGTCCGAGGCGGAAGCGCGCGCGGGGAGGACGATTCGACGCTCGTGCTCCTGCCCGGCCTCGTGCTCCTCGTCGTCGCCGTGGCCACGATCCGCGCGCTCCTGCCGATCCTTCGTCTCGCGCAACCGCTCCTGCGCCGCGGCGCGCCGAAGCTCCGGCTGTCGGCGCTGTCGCTCGCGCGGTCGGAGGCGGCTGCGACCGCGGCTGTGGCATTCCTCGTGGTCAGCGTCGCCGTAGCCGTCTTCGCCGTCGGGTACCGCCAAACACTCCTCGAGGCCTCGACGGCGCAGGGCTTGTACGCCGTTCCGAGTGACTTCGTCATCCGGGAGCACCTCGGTCCCGGTGGGCTTCAGCCGGTGCTCGACGCGGCGCCGATTGAGCGGTACCGGGCTCTCGGCACTGCTCTCCCCGTGCTCCGGCAACAGGGGTCGATCGGCCAGATCGTCGGCACCGAGCGGTTCACCATCCTCGGGCTGCCGGCGCGCCGGCTGTCCGGTCTCGGCGGCTGGCAAAACGACTTCGCAGCACAGCCCCTCGCAGAGCTCGCGCGCACGCTCGACACGGGACTGCCCGAGGGGCTGCTCGGCGTCTCCGTGCCCGCAGGGGCAGCCACCCTCGCACTCCCGGTGCGAGTCGTCGGCGACGACGTCAGTCTCAGCGTCGTGCTGGTCGATGCCGGCGGCAGGCCGCACAGAGTGGCGCTGGGACGGTCGCGCGGAGTCCGACAAATCCTGCTCGAAGCCGAGCTTCCGGGCGCTCCGGAGCCGTTCCGCGCGATCGGCTTCGAGCTCGATCGCGTCGCCGCAGTGGAGGCGCATGCTCAGGGCAACCCCCCGATCCTGCGCGGGCTCCTCCGGCTCGGCGCCCTACGGACACGGGGCGCCGACGGCTCGCTCTCGATCCTCGTCGACTCGTACGCCTCCTGGGTCGGCGTCGGTGGCGCGCAGCCCGCGGCCCCGTTCGGGCCGAACGCGGTCGACTTCCTGGTCGGCGGCGCCGCCAAGTCGTTCTTCCGCGCCGAGCAGCCGTCGGACACGACACCCGTGCCCGCTGCTGTCAGCCGGTCGCTGGCGGGACTCGCGGATGCTCGCGGCCACCTGTCGGTGCGTGTTCCGGCGGGCGTTCTCGACCTGGATGTCGTCGCGACGCTCGAGCGCTTTCCGACGATCGAGGGCTCGGCGATCGTCGCGGATCGGGCGGCGCTGTCGGCAGCGCTCGACACGCTCCGGGTCGGCTCGGGGAGGCCGAACGAGGTGTGGCTCGACGCCCGCCGCGACGACGAGGTGGCGGCCATGCGCGCGGCGCTCGGGCAACCGCCGTTCGAGCGGCTCTCCGTCGACGCGCAGAAGCAGAGACTCGAACGGCTGCGTGGCGATCCGCTCGCGCGCGGCACGACGGTCATGCTCGCGGCGGCCGGTGTGCTCGCGCTCTTGCTCGCGCTCCTGGCCGTCGCCGTGCTCGCGCTCAGCGACCGCCGCGACCGGCGGGAGGAACTGCTCGATCTCGAGCTGGAGGGGATGACGCCCCGCGAGCTGCGCGCGCACCTGCGGTTGCGCATCGCCCTCGTCGCCGTGCCCGGGCTCGTGTTGGGCACGGCTGCCGGGATCCTGCTCGCGCAGACCGTGGTCGACTTCGTGCGGCTGTCGCGACTCTACGCGCCTGCTGTTCCGCCGATCGTGCTGCGACCCGGCTGGCTGCTGATCCTGCCCGTGCTCGGCAGCTTCCTCCTCGCGGCCGGGGCGGTTGCGTTCGCCCTGACCGGCGTTGCCTTCCGCGGCCGCGACGCAGAAGGTGATCGAGCGTGACCGCGGTCGCCGCGCGGGATGTCTTCTGCGTCTACGACGGTGCCGGCGGAACAGCGGTCGCGTTGCAAGGCCTGTCCCTCTCTGTGGGCGAAGGAGAGATCGTCGCGGTCGTCGGGCCGAGCGGGTCGGGCAAGAGCACCCTCCTGCGCACCGTCGCAGCGCTCGAGCGTCCGTCCGCCGGATCGGTGCACGTTTTCGGTCGTAGCGTGGCGACGCTCTCCCGGTCCGAGCGTGTGCGCTTCCGCGCCCGCGAGCTCGGCTTCGTCGACCAGCACTACTGGCGATCGCTCGACCCGCAGTTGTCAGCGCGCGATCTCGTCGGCCTTCAGCTGGGTCTCAACGGCGTCGGCAGGAGGACTCGCCACGGCCGAGCTGACGAGCTGCTCTCCCGGGTGGGGCTGGGCGACCGGCGGCATGCCCGGCCGCACGAGCTCTCCGGCGGCGAGCAGCAGCGAATCGCCGTCTGCGCCGCGATCGCGCACCGTCCGCGACTCGTGCTCGCAGACGAGCCGACCGGCGAGCTGGACGCGGAGAGCTCGCAGATCGTCTACGGCCTGCTTGCATCGCTCGTTCACGAAGAGCGAGCAACGGCGCTCGTGGTCACGCACGATCGCGGGGTCGAGGCAGTGGCGGATCGTGTGCTGCGGATTCGCGACGGCCGCCTGAGCAGCGAACGGGCGGGCCGCGAATGCGTGGAGGAGGTCGTCGTCGGCCGGGGTGGCTGGCTTCAGCTCCCCGAGCCTCTTCTGGCCGCGGCTGGGATCCGGACGCGCGCGCACGCTCGGCCCCGGCCGGAAGGCGTGCTGCTGATGCCCGCCGCCGACGAGGCCGCGTCGGCGGTCTCGCCGAGGGTGGAAGCGGCGGCAGCTGATCCGGGAGAGGCGGTTGTCACCGTCCGTTCGCTGACGAAGACGCTCGGAGCGGGCGCACGGGCACGAACGCTGTTCACCGGCCTGGACTACGAGTTCGCCGCAGGCGCCGTGACCGCTGTGACGGGACCGTCCGGGAGCGGGAAGACGACGCTGCTGCGCCTGCTCGGAGGGCTCAGCTCGCCCTCGCACGGCGCCGTCTCCATCCTGGGCACCGACATCTCCGCGCTCGACCGTGCCGACCGCGCGCGTTTCCGCCGCCCCAATGTCGCCGTCGTGAGCCAGCAGCTCGGACTGAACCCGCTGCTGACAGCGCGTGAGAACATCGAGCTGTCGCTCTCGCTGCGTGGCATTCCGGTACTCGACGCGTCCCGCGAGGCTGAGCACCTGCTGATCGCGCTCGGTCTCGGCGAGCGCATGAACCATGTCGCGGCGAAGCTCTCCGCGGGGGAGCGTCAGCGGGTCGCGATCGCACGTGCACTCGCGCACCCCCGCACGATCGTCCTCGCCGACGAGCCGACCGCGCGGCTCGACGAGAGCAACGCGCTTGCCGTCGTGGACGTGCTGCTGGCTGCGGCGGCCGATCGGGGCGCCGCGATCATCTGCGCGACTCACGACCGTCTGCTCGCCGACCGCAGCGGCGCCGAGCTGTCGCTCGGGACGGCGCCGTGAGCTACCGGAGGATGACGGAGAGCTCGAGCCCGCGGTCGAGCGGCAGGGTGACGCTGACAAGGGTGGGGTCGCCCTGGCGGGCGGCGGAGTAGGGGCCGAGCGCGTCGGCGTGCGAGAGGACGTTGTCCGCGATCACGACGCCGCCCGGCTCGAGCTTCGTGCGCGCGAGCGCGAACAGCCGCTCGTAGTCGTCCTTCTCCGCGTCGAGGAAGACGACGTCGAAGACGTCCTCGAGCCGCTCCAGCGTCTCGAACGCGTCGCCTTCCACGAGCTGCGCGAACTCGTCCAGCTCCGCGGCGGCGACGTTCCGCTCCCAGGCGTCCACCTTCGCCGGGTCGAGCTCGAGCGACAGCACGCGTCCGCCGAAGCGCCTGACGCCGGCGGCGAGCCAGATCGTGGAGTACCCGCGAGAGCCACCGAGCTCCAGCACCTCGCACGCCGTCTGCGGCGAGACGTAGGCGAACAGGAACTGCCCGGTCGTGCGCGCCACCTGCCGCGCCCGTTGCGCGCGCGGCACGCCCCGCGCGCGCTCGTCGGCGTCCTCGGCCTCCAAACGCGCGAGCACGGCGCGGACGGCGTCGTCGAGCACTACGCCTCGACCTCCACCTTCACCCAGCCGTCCTCGACCCGGACGGGGAACGTCTCCACGGGCTCGAAGGCCGGCAGGCTCAGAGCTCCGCCCGTCGTGATGTCGAAGCGGGCGCCGTGGCGCGGGCAGATCGCGGTGCAGCGCTCGGGCTCCCACTCGCCCTCGCAGAGCGGCCCGTCGTCGTGCGAGCAGCGATCCTCGAGCGCGTAGAACGATCCGTCGCAGTTGTAAACGCCGATCCCGACGATGCCCGCATAGACGATCTTCACATGCCCAGGCGGTAGCTCCTCCACCGGGCAGACGTCGACGGTGGCCACTACTCGATCGTCAGGTCGCCGCCGCCCGTCCACTCCTCGGGCAGCGCCGTCCCCTTGCTTTTGTGCAGCGCCACCTTCAGCACCCCGAGGCCGAGGAGCGCGCACTTCAGGCGCACCGGGGTCAGCGGGATCCCGATCTCCTCCAGCAGCTCTTCCTTCGGCATCCGCGCCACCTCGTCGGCGGTCTTCCCCTCGACGAGCTCCGTCAGCATCGAGGTCGCGGCCTGCGAGATCGCGCACCCGCGCCCCTCGAACCCGACGGCGCTGATCGTGTCGCCGTCGAAGCGGACCGTCACCGTGACCTCGTCGCCGCAGAGCGGATTCTGGCCCTCGGCCTGCGCGTCGGGCTCGTCGAGCAGCCCGTGCGAGCGGGGATTGCGGTAGTGATCGAGGATCACTTCCCGGTAAAGCTGGTCGAACTCGCTCATCCGAGTGAGCTCTTGACCTTCTCCAGCCCGGCGACGAGCCGGTCGATCTCCTCGGGGATCGTGTAGAGGTAGAAGCTCGCCCGGTTCGTCGCCACGACGCCGAGGCGGTGCATCAGCGGCTGCGTGCAGTGGTGGCCGCCGCGGATCGCGACGCCCTCCCAGTCCAGGATCTGGCAGACGTCGTGCGGATGCACGCCGGCCACGTTGAAGGAGACGATGCCCGCGCGCCGGTCGGCCGGAGGCCCGTAGGTCTCGATCCAGTCGAGCTCGCCCAGGCGGCCCAGCGCGTACTCGGTGAGATCATGCTCGTGCCGCTCGATCTCATCGAGGCCGACGGCGTTCAGGTAGTCGATCGCCGCGCCGAACCCCACGGCCTCCGCGATCGGCCCCGTGCCCGCCTCGAACTTGTACGGCAGCTGGCCCCAGGTCGTCTGCTCGACGTCGACGGTGCGGATCATGTGCCCGCCCAGGTTGAACGGGGACATCGCCTCGAGCAGCTCGCGGCGACCCCAGAGCGCGCCGACGCCCGTCGGACCGAGCATCTTGTGGGCCGAGATCGCCAGGAAGTCGCAGTCCAGCGCCTGCACGTCGATCGCCCGGTGCGGCGCTGCCTGCGCTGCGTCGACGACCATGATCGCGCCCTGGTCGTGCGCCCAGGCGGCCAGCTTCTCGACCGGGTTGACGGTGCCGAGCGTGTTCGAGACGAGACCCGTCGCGACCGCCTTCACCCGCCCCTCGGACGCGATCCCGTCGAGCGCGTCGAGCTGCAGCTCACCGCTGTCGTCGATCGGGATCGTGCGGAAGCCCGCGCCCGTGCGGCCGGCGATGTACTGCCACGGAACGAAGTTCGAGTGGTGCTCGAGCTCGCTGACGACGACCAGGTCGCCCTCGCCGAGGTTGTCGAGGCCCCAGGCGTACGCGACGAGGTTCAACGCCTCGGTCGCCTGGCGCGTGTAGATCACCTCCCGCTCGGACGGCGCGTTCAGGAACTCCGCTACCTTCACGCGAGCGCCCTCGTAGGCGTCGGTCGCCCGCTCCGCAAGTCGGTAGACGCCGCGATGCACGTTCGCGTAGGAGTGCGAGTAGAGCTCGACCATCGCATCGAGCACCTGGCGCGGCTTCTGCGTCGACGCCGCCGAGTCGAGAAACGCGACCGGCTTCCCGTTCTGGAGCTCCTCGAGGAAGGGAAAGTCGGCGCGCAGTCGCTGAGCGTCGAGCTTGGGCGCGGCGGTGACGGCCATCGTCCCAATGGTACTGGCCGCGTTCCTCCCTATCCGCGTGGGTCGACCTTCCCGTTCGAGGCCGCCCGCTCGGCGATCTCTCGCTCGCGCTCGACTGCCTGCGCGGCGCCCTCGAGCACCTCGGCGAGCATGTGCACCCGCTCGCGCTCCGAGGTGAGCCCGAGCAGGCGTTGCTTCAGCTCCGCTGCGAACTCGAACCGGCCGGCGAGCGCGAACGAGAGCTGGTCGGCGCCCGGCTCGGGGGGATCCACCTCGGCCCCGGTCAGCTCGACGAGCCGGCCGAAGAGCTCGAGCGCCCGTTCCTCGTCGGCCGGGTCGGCGGGGTCGGGCACGTCCTCGACGGGCTCGACGACGGCGGTCTGGAAGGAGCGGCCGCCGGTGAGCTCGAGCAGCCGGAAGCGCCCGCGCCCTTCGACGACGACGTTCAGCCGGCCGTCGTCGAACCGCTCGAGCACCTCGGTAACGGCCGCCCGCGTCCCGAGCTCGCGCAGCCCGTCCTCGTCGGCGAAGATGAGACCGAACTCGCGCTCGTCGGCCAGGCATTCCGCGATCAGCTCCTGATAGCGATTCTCGAAGATGTGGAGCGGGATCTGCTCGGTCGGCAGCAGCACGATCCCCAGTGGGAAGAGTCCGAGCTCGGCCATTGAGGGGAAGGTTACGCGCGCTCGAACGCAGCAATCCGGAACAGCGGGCCGTCGCGCTCGGATGCAAGCGTCAGGCCGTCGGCCTCGATCGCGGCACGGAGCGCGTCGGGTGGGTGCACGAAGACGCGAAAGCGTCGCCTCGCCAGCCGGAGGGCGAGATTGAGCGCGCCGAAGAAGGCCCGCGACCAGACCACGTCGCGCGGGAAGCTGAGCGCGAGCGTGCGGCCCGCGAGCGACGCGGCAACCCCGGCCAGCTCGACACCGTCCGGGGTGCAGCAGACGACCTTGTTCAGGACGACGACGTCGGCGGGACGACGGGCGTCCGGGTCCGCGAGCAGGTCGGCGGTACGGAAGGAGACGCGCTCGGCGACGCCCGCCTCGCGGGCGAGCGCGAGCGCATGCTCCTCGTAGGCCGGCACGAGCTCGACCACCTCGCCGCGGCTCGCGCCCGACTTCAGCAGCTCGAGCAGGACCTGGCCGACACCGCCACCGATCTCGAGCACCGTCGCACCCTCGATCCCGTGCACCGACGCCCGGCGCGAGAGCGAGCGCGCCATCGGATCCGGCCCCTTGCGCCGGTACCGCCGGGCCACGCGGCGGGCGAAGCGCTCCTTGAACAGCTCTTCCTGGCCGTGCCGTGCACAACAACCGGTCACCGAGCCACGGTCGCACCGGACGCCCTGGCGGTCAAGTCGGCCGCTATCGTCGCAGCCGATGAGCGACTACGTCTTCACCATGTACCGCGCGGACAAGTTCTACGGGCCCGACCGCCAGGTGCTTGCGAACATCTCCCTCTCGTTCCTGCCCGGCGCCAAGATCGGCGTGCTCGGCCCGAACGGGGCCGGGAAGTCGACGCTGCTCAGGATCATGGCGGGGCTCGAGGACCCGTCGAGCGGGGTCGCCGAGCTCGCGCCCGGCGCGACTGTCGGCTTCCTCCAGCAGGAGCCCCTCCTCGATGAGTCGAAGGACGTGCGCGGCAACGTCGAGGACGGCGTCCGCCCGCTGCGCGACCTGCTCGACCGGTTCAACGCGATCTCGGCCGGCTTCGCCGAGGCCGACGCCGACTTCGACGCGCTCCTCGCCGAGCAGGCGACGGTGCAGGACCAGATCGACCGGCACGACATCTGGAGCCTCGACGCCACGCTCGACCGGGCCATGGACGCGCTGCGGCTGCCGGAGGGCGACCGCGACGTCTCGACCCTCTCCGGAGGCGAGAAGCGGCGCGTCGCCCTCTGCCGGCTGCTGCTCTCCTCGCCCGATCTGTTGCTGCTGGACGAGCCGACGAACCACCTCGACGCCGAGTCGGTGGCCTGGCTCGAGCGCTTCCTCGAGCAGTACAAGGGCACCGTCGTCGCGGTCACCCACGATC
>Ga0136614_10000184_pt1 | contig 27378 bp, 29 predicted proteins | sample AntDrymUQ2792106_2_FD_106643 | JGI IMG/M metagenome (GOLD analysis project Ga0136614, IMG submission 106643) | Polar desert sand microbial communities from Dry Valleys, Antarctica - metaG UQ279 (21.06) | ecosystem: Environmental > Terrestrial > Soil > Desert | place: Antarctica: Dry Valley... | reverse complement strand
CCGCACAACCCGGACGAGATTTTCGTCGGCAGCGCTTACGAGCGGCTGGAGAATAACGGCCTCTTTCATTCGGCGGATGCCGGCATGACTTGGAAGCGCGTCGATCCGGACCTGCCGAGCCGCCGCGTCTGGGCGCTCGCCTTCGATCCGAACGACGCCGGCAAACTCCTCGTCGGCTCGCACTCGGCAGGCATCTACGTCGCGCGCCGCGAGGTCAATGCGGCGGCGACGGCCAGCGGGGAAAAGTAGAAAAGCAGTGACGAGTGACGAGTGATGAGTGACGAGCCAAGACAAGTTTTTAGTTTTCAACTTGTCACTCATCACTCATCACTCGTTACTGCTTTTGCAGCCTTGACACGTTTGCGTTGCGGCGTGTACATTGCGGCTCTACCCGGTCAAGCGACTGGTATTGGTCGGATCACGCGGGTGATCCACGGGCGCGATGGAAATTAGAAACGTTACTTCCCCATCTCATCTTCTTGACGGCTCGCATCCCCGCCTTTTAACTCGCATCCGCCAATTACCATTAAGGCTCGCCAGCAGAGTAAGACCGTGACGGTCGGTTAGACACGGTTCTTTTGCTCTAGGTTGGCGGGAGGTGACGCTTGTTCCGGACGGCACGAATGGTCTGTAACGTGCCACGAATCTTGGGAGGAGCCTGACAGGAGTTTGCATGTCCACTGAAGAGAACAAGCCGCAAGACGGCGAGACAGTCAACGATAACTCACAACCCGGTGCGAGCGAGTCGCCTGCCACGGCAGCGACCAATGCTCCGGCAGCGACCGAGCCGCGCATGTCCTCAAACACATCTTCCGCCGCTACTTCGATGGCTTCCGCGCCGGCCACCGAGACGGCTGACGCGAACGACGATGACGATGAAGAGAACCGCTCCGGCTCTGATGTTGACTTTGGCGCAATGCTCGATCAATACGAGCAAGAGCAGGCGGCTTTTCAGGAAGGCGCAGTCGTGCGCGGCACAGTCGTCAACATCAACGAGCGCGGCGTCGTGATCGACTTCGGCTATAAGTCGGAGGGCATCGTCAACCCGGAAGAGTTCACAGAGAACGGCGAATTAACGGTCAAGCGCGGCGATGAAGTCGAAGTGCTGATCAAGCACATGGAGACGCAAGAGGGCGTGCCGCTGTTGTCGCGCGCCGACGCGGTACGGATGCGCGCGTGGGACGTGTTGGAGCAGGCTTATAAGGAGGGCACGCCGGTCAAAGGTCGCATCATCGAGCGCGTCAAGGGCGGCTTGCGCGTAGATGTGGACGGGGTCGCAGCGTTCTTGCCCGGCTCGCAAGTCGATAGTCGCCCGGTGCGAAATCTCGATAGTTTTCGTAACCAAGAGATTGAGGCCAAAGTCATCAAGCTCAACCGCAAGCGCTCGAACGTCGTGCTGTCGCGCAAGGCGATCCTCGACGAGCAGAACGAGGGACGCAAGGACGACACGCTGCAAAATATCGAGGAAGGCATCATCGTCGAAGGCCAGATCAAGAACTTGACCGATTACGGAGCGTTCGTCGATCTCGGCGGTATCGACGGCTTGCTCCACGTCACCGACATGTCTTGGGGGCGTCTCCTGAACCCGGCGGAACTCTTGAAAGTCGGCGAGACCGTGCAAGTCAAGGTCTTGAAATTCGACCGCGACCGCGAGCGCGTCTCGCTCGGCTACAAACAACTGCTGCCCGATCCGTGGGAGAGCGTCGAAGAACGCTTCGTCATCGGCAGCCGCGTCAAAGGCACGGTGGCGAGCGTTACGGACTATGGCGCGTTCATCGAGTTGGAGCCGGGCGTTGAAGGACTCGTCCACGTCTCAGAGATGAGCTGGTCGAAGCGAATGAAGCACCCGTCGAAATTGGTCAACCCCGGCGAGACGGTCGAGGCTGAAGTCTTGGGCGTCGATCCCAAAGCCCGGCGGATCAGTCTCGGCATGAAGCAGACGCAGCCCAATCCGTGGCAGACGCTCAATGAGCGTTATCAGATCGGCTCGCGCGTCTCAGGCCGCGTGCGGAATCTGACCGACTTCGGCGCGTTCATCGAAGTTGAAGACGGCGTTGACGGACTCGTCCACGTCTCCGACATCTCTTGGAACAAACGGATCAAGCATCCCGGCGAGGCTCTCAAGAAGGGACAAGAGATCGAGGCCGTCATCACCAACATCGACACGGAGAACCGCCGCCTCTCGCTCTCGATCAAGGACACCGAACCGAGCGCTTGGGATCGCTTCATCTCCGAACACAAACCGGGCGATGTCGTGCGCGGCAAGATCACGCGCTTTGCGAACTTCGGCGCGTTCGTCGAATTGGCCGAAGGCTTGGAAGGCTTGTGCCACGTCTCCGAGTTATCAGAAGAGCGCTTGGACAAGCCGGAGGAGGTAGTGCAGCTCGGGCAGGAGATGGATTTCCGCATCCTTCGCATCGAGCAAGACAACAAGAAGATCGGGCTGTCGGCGCGCGCCGCTCATAGCGCCGAATCCGTCGTGGACACTAAAAGCTATTCGACCGAAGCCAAAGGTGGCATGGCTTCTCTGGCAGAGTTGGCTGACTTCGGTTTGGGTAGAAAACCTTCGGAAGAGGAAAAAAAGAGAACCTCCGAAGCAGAAGAAGAAAGCAAGGAAGCGTCCGAAGGCGAGAGCTAAAACGCCAGACGAAAGGCAAAAGGCGAAAGGGGAAGGCTGCGACGGTCTTCCCCTTTCGCATCTTTAGCCAGCGTTTGCCGCCAGACGTAAACTGTTTAGCCTGTGCGGTTTCCGTCTTGCGAGAGAGCGGCGGTTTCTGCTACTGTACTGGTCGGGCTTTTCCGAGAACAGCGCCGGCTCTGGTCCCTTCGGACGGCTGTGGTGGCGGCGCTCGTGTCCCGTACTTGGCGAAAGGTAAACAGGTATGACGAAAGCAGAATTGGTCGAAGACGTCGCGCGCGCAGCAGAACTGACCAAGAAAGACGCGGAACGTCTGGTCGAGATCGTGTTTGAGAGCATCATCGACACGCTCAATGGGGGCGAGAAGATCGAACTGCGCGGCTTCGGCAGTTTCCGCGTCCGTGAGCGCGGCGCGCGGCGCGGTCGCAATCCGAAGACCGGCAGCCCCGTTGACATCCCCGCCAAGCGCGTGCCTTACTTCAAGCCGGGCAAAGAACTAAAAGAACTGATCAACGAAGAGAACGGCTCCGCGCCCGGCTCCCCCACGCCACCATCATCCGACGCCGTCGCCGCGAATCCTAGAGAGGGAAATCCGACCGGCTTCGACCCATCCGTGCTGCCATAAAATTCGTCAACTCGCAGGTGGCAAGAACGTGGACAGACTGTGGACTCCGTGGCGTTACCAGTACATCGCCGGAGCGGGCGGTGAGAAGGCTATCGATGATCCCGGCTGTATCTTCTGCGCGCTGTCGCAAGACGAATCTCAAGATGAACAAAATTTCGTTGTCCACCGCGCCCGCTTCAACTTCATCCTCCTTAATCTTTATCCTTACATTAGCGGGCATCTCCTGATTGTTCCCTACCAACACACCGCCGACCTCGACACGGCCACGCGCGAGACGACGGACGAACTGATGGAGCTGGCAAAGCAATGCCAGACTGTGCTGCGCGCGGCCTACCACCCGCACGGCTTCAACCTCGGCATGAACTTAGGCCGCGCTGCCGGAGCCGGCGTCGCCGAACACATTCATCTCCACATCCTGCCCCGCTGGACGGGCGACGCCAACTTCATGACCACCACCGGCGAAACTCGCGTCCATCCTGAAGACCTCCGAACGACTTACAATAAGCTGCAAGGAAAATTCTAAAAACAGTGACGAGTGATGAGTGACAAGTGACGAGCGACAGACAGTTTTAAGCTCGTCACTATCTCTTCACCGCTTCGTCTTCGACTTCGCCGCCTTTGCTGATCGGGACTTCGGAGGGACGGTTGTAAGAGATGCCGCGCTCTTCGGTGTCGAGATCGGCAGGCGGGAGCGCGCCGTTGGGGGGCGCGGGCGGGTTGAAGCCGGGATAGTCGATGCGCGCGTGATAGATGGCGATGAGGGAGGTAGTAATCGATTCGCGAATCTTGGTCAGCTCGCGCAGGGAGAGATCGCATTCGTCGAGTTGACCGTCGCTGACGATAGCCTCGAAGATTTTGCCGACGATGGTGCGGATGTTCTCCGGATCAGGGCGGGCGAGAGAGCGGGCGGCGGCCTCGCAGGAATCGGCGAGCATCATGATCGCCGTCTCTTTGAACTGCGGCTTGGGGCCGGGATAGCGAAACTCTTTTTCGTCAACCGCCTCGCCGTGAATGGCCTGCGCTTGAGCCTTGCGTAAAAAGAAATGGAGCGTCCGTGTGCCGTGATGTTGTGGGATGAAGTCGGCGATCTTTTTCGGCAGGCCGATCTCGTTCGCGAGCTTGAGGCCGTAGGTGACGTGGCTGGTGATAATGCGCGCGCTGTTGGAGGGGCGGATGCGGTCGTGCGGATTGGTCCCCGTCTGATTCTCGACGAACATATCGGGCGCGGCCAGCTTGCCGATGTCATGATAGAGCGCGCCGATGCGCGCGAGCAGCGGATTGGCCCCGATGGCGCGGCAGGCTTCTTGCGCGAGTTGCCCAACCGCGTGCGAGTGCTGATTGGTCCCCGGCGCGCGAAGCGCCAGTTGTCCCAACACCGGCAAGTCAGCGTTCGAGAGTTCGAGTAGCTTGATGTCCGTCAAAATTCCGAAGGTCGATTCGCTGATCGGCAGCGCGCCTGCCGTGAAGATCGTCGTCAGTAGCCCGCCGATCAAGCCGCAGCCGACCGATAACAAGATCACGCCGAGCGTTAATGGCTGTTGCGCCGCCGAGATGACGGCGAGCGCCGCCAGCGCGTTGACGATAGCGACGAACACGCCGGCGAGCGTCACGGATTGTCGCTCTTGATAGCGGCCCATGCCGTAGATCGCCGCCGAAGACGAGATCATCGCGTAGCAGGCCATCAAGATGCTGTTAGGCGCGAGCAGCCCGGCGAAGAGCGCCGTGATCATGGCGGCGGTCAGTGCCAGTTGCACGTCGATCAACAGCGCGACGAGTAGCGTCGCCGAAGCGAACGGAATGGCAAAGCTCCAGATCGTCTCGTCGTTCCACGGCGCGCGCGTCCCTTGCGAGGCGATGCTGCTGGCAAGGATCACGCCGATTCTCATCAGGACGGTCTGCACGAAAATGGCGCAACCGACGAGCGTAAATGCGCGCGCTTTCGACAGCGAGAGGGCTGAGACTTGGCTGCGATGCTCGATGAATTTCCACACGCCCCAGTAGAGCGCGGCGACGAGCAACAGTAATCCGATGAAATGTTGCGGGCGGCGTTTGTTCTCGCTGTAGGCTCGGATGGCCTCGAACGCCGCGAGCATACGCGGCGTCACCGGATCGCCGGCCCGGGCGATGATCTGATTGCGCCGGAGATTGACGAGGACGGGCGCAGCATTCGGCTCAACTTCCCGCACCGCCCGGGTGGCGCTCGTGTCTTCGACGGTTAAATCAACCGGGGCGAGTACGTCAGAGCGCACCACGTCGCCTTCCGCGTACATTTCGTTCGGCATCTGCGTGTGCAGGCGCGCGAGCAGCAATGTGGTGGCGAGCGAGAGCAACGTGAAAGCGATGACGAATTGCGTCGTCGGACGGAGCCAGTTGAAGGGACGCGCTATCGCACGGAACGCTGCACGGCGCGCGTTGACGAAGGGGGTCGTGAATCTGGGGCGTCGTCTGGTACTCATTTGGCTTGTGGCGCGAGTCGTTCGAGTGAATCTGTGTGAGCAGTTTGTCCCGCCGTCGCTGCGAGGTGCGGCGCGCGCGTCAGATCGCGCGCGAGGAGCGCGCCGGCCAGCTCCAACAAGGGGCGCAAACTACGCGCGTCGAAGGCGGAGATGGCAACGCACGGCCTTGAATTGTCGGCGCACGTCTGGCGCATGATTGCACCCAGCGTGTCGGCATCAATAATGTCCGCTTTATTGAACGCGATGATGCGCGGGATGCGCGCGAGATCAAGTTCGGTCAGACTCCTTTCGACGGATGCGATCTGTTGTTCCCAACGCGGGTTGGCGGCGTCGAGCAGATGGATCAAGAGATCACTATCGCTGATCTCTTCCAGCGTGGCGCGAAAGGCGGTGAGCAGGTCGGGCGGCAGATCGCGGATGAAGCCGACAGTGTCGTTTAAGATCACGTCTTGCTCGTGCGGCAGACGCAGACGGCGCGCAGTCGGATCGAGAGTTGCGAACATGCGTTGTTCGGCGTGGACGCTGCTGGCCGTCAGCGTATTGAGCAAGGTGGACTTGCCGGCGTTGGTGTAACCGACAATCGAGATAATCGGCAACTCGCGCCGCGTGCGCTCTTTGCGCCGCTCCTGCCGACGTTGCCGGAGCGTCTCGATCTCTTTTTCCAGACGATGAATCCGATCACGCACGCGACGGCGATCCGTCTCCAACTTCGTTTCGCCGGGGCCGCGCCCGCCGATGCCGCCCGCGAGACGCGAAAAAGCCGAATCCTGCCCGGCGACGAGACGCGGCAGCAGATACTTCAACTGCGCTAACTCGACTTGGATTTTACCTTCGCGCGATTCGGCGCGCTGCGCGAAGATGTCGAGGATCAATTGCGCGCGGTCGATCACTTTCAGATCGGTCGCCTCCGAGAGCGAGCGCACTTGCGCGGGCTGCAACTCACGATCAAACACGATCAGATCAGCTCCGAGCCTCAGCGCACGCACGAACAATTCTTCGAGCTTGCCGCGCCCCAGCACTGTGCGCGGATCGATCTGCGAGCGGCGCTGAATGATCTGGTCCAGCGCCGACAGATCGGCGGAAGCCGCCAACTCGCGCAATTCCGCCATCGATTCTTCGGCTTCGACGAGCGAGCCGGTCGTGACGCCGACGAGGATCGCGCGATCCCTTCCTTCGGCCCGCCGGGTCGAGCGGCGGTTGCGCGCCATCTCGTCTTCGAGCGAATTGATCAGTTCGAGAAAGTTGACATCGAGATGCGCCGGAATCTGCGGCTCAAGAAACACGAACGGATCGGCGTCATGGCCGGTATCTAACTCGGCGGCGGTCGTCGGAAGCAAGTGTGCAGCGCGCACGACACCGGGCAATCCTGTGTTTGTGTCAACATCAATGGCTGCCATCAAGTCGAGCCGCAAGAGCGCGAGGTCGGTCAGGTCGTCTTGCGTCAACTCCTCGCCACGTAGGTGCGTGTGGACGCAGCGCAAGCCCCGAAAGCGATCCGTCGCGACGCGGACGCGGCGAAAGTCCGGCAACTCGATCCGCCGCGCATCGCCGACGATCACATACTCGACGTAACCTTTACGGTCGATCAGCGCGCCGAGTTGCCGCCCGGTCTCATATGACAGTTCTGACATCTGCCGCGCGAATTCCGGCGTCACGATCTGCTGCGGCGAGATGCGCCGCGCATAGAGTTTTTCAATCCGGCGCAATTGATTGGGCTTCAAGCCCTGTGTGTTACCGTGTAAGGTGTTGATTGCTTTCCCTCCAGTCGGACGATGGATGATAGACAATGGACGATGGCCTGAAATTGCCGAGTTGGGTTTTATTCAGAGCGCAGTCGCCGATTGACAGTGAAAGATGAAAACCAAGCCGTCCATCGTCCATCGTCCATCGTCCATCGCCTGAGTAGTTACAATGAGAGTGAAGCGAGCGGTCGGAAGCGGACGCTGTGTGAAGAGTGTCGTTGTTGCCCGGCGAAACAAGTTCGCCTAATCGTTCGAGCATCACGATGATTGAGTCAAAACACGACAATCGGCGGGCAGGCGCAAGAAGCAGACTGCCAAACGGCGATTGAATTGCTTGACTGCGGCGGATTATAGCATAGCACCTGCATCCGCAAGCATCCGCCGTGAGCGCGCCGTTCGTTGTCAGTTGCCCGTCGTCGGTGGATAATCGCGGACGGAAATTCCGACCGGCTGGTCGATAGCAAACAGAGCAAGTCACAATGGCAATTGGGAGAGTAAGCATGAACGAAGCTGGGCAGATTGTGCGGCTGCAACCGGGAGCGGCGATTCCGGGCGGCGAAGTGTCGATTGAGTGCGAAGGTTTCTCGGCGCACGATTATCAATCGTGCGGCGCGTGGTTCGATGAGGCGCGCGGCAGATTGGTCGGCGCTTCGTCGCACCGCGTCTTGGCGCTCGTGCCGAATGAGGACGTGAGCGGCGAAGTCTCGGTCACGATTGGCTGCGGTGATGGCGCGCGGAGCGACGCGGCGCGGCTAATCGTCGGCGCGCAATTGATCGAAGACATTCACATGGTCGCTAACCCGGCGGTCGATCCTGATGACGGCTCGATCTACGTGACACGCTCCGGCTCGCGCGGGCAACGCGCGCCGGTCTCGCTCTTTCGCCTCAACGGTGTGGGGAGCGTGACGGACGTGACCGGCGAGATCGTCAATCCGACGGGTTTAGCTTTTGATCACAGCGGGCAGCTTTTCGTCAGCAGCCGGATGGACGGCACAATTTATCGTCTCACGCAGTTCAACGAGCCGGTTGCCTTCGCGCATAATCTTGGCGTTGCGACGGGCTTGGCGTTCGACCGCGCCGGACAGCTCTACGTCGGCGACCGCACCGGCACGATCTACCGCATCAACGAGATCGGCGAAGCCGAAGAATGGGCATCAGTCGAGCAATCAGTAGCCGCCTATCACTTAGCCTTCGGGCCGGACGATGCACTGTACGTCACGGGGCCGACCGTCTCAAGTTACGATTCGATCACGCGGATCGATAAGTTTGGCCGGCGCTCGCCGTTCTTCAAAGGCTTAGGCCGGCCCGGCGGCTTGGCCTTCGATGAAGACGGAAACCTCTATGTCGCTGCTTCCTATCAAGGGCGGCGCGGCATCGTGCAAATCACGCCCGACGGCCAGCGCGCCGAACTCTTCGTCGCCGGCATGAATGTCATCGGCCTCGCCTTCAACGCCGACGGCGAGATGATCATCGCCACCAACGAAGCCGTCTTCAGCCTGCCGCTCGGCATTCGCGGAACGCTGGTTTAGGGGCAGAGGAGCAGGAGGCAGGCTTCGTCAGGAGGCGGGAGGCAGGAGCAGGAGGCAGGAAAAACGATCCGGTCTGACCTGCCTCCTGCTCCTGCCGTCTGTCTCCTATCTTCTGCCGTCTGCCTCCCGTTTTTGACTCCCCTCTGAGCGCGTGTTAGTGTGGCGTTTATTCGTCTGGCAGTGGTTTTCTGTGAGTTTCGGCGATGGAAAATATTAACATCGGTGAGTTTATCCTCTACATGGTCGCGTTGATCTTTTCGCTGTCCGTTCATGAGGCGATGCACGCATGGATGTCGGATCGGTTCGGCGACGATCTGGCGCGGCATCAGGGCCGCGTTTCATTGAGTCCTGTCTCGCACGTCGATCCGATTGGGACTCTGTTATTTCCTGCAATCAGTTTTTTCACCGGCGCGCCGCTGCTTGGTTGGGCGCGACCGACGCCGGTCAATCCGCTGCGTTGGCGTAATAAACGAGTCGCTAACTTTTGGGTTTCCATCGCCGGCATCCTCGGCAATTTCGCCATCGCCATCGTCGTCGGCGTGATCATTCTCGTTCTCTTTCATACCGGCACAATCGGAATCGTTCCCGATCCGCGTTATTACGCGGGACTGGTTGGGGCTAACCCGGACTCGCCGATCATGGAAGGCGTGGCGAAGTTACTGCAATCATTCTTCGTGATGAACGTCGGGTTGGGTGTCTTTAATCTGCTGCCGATTCCGCCGCTCGACGGCAGCAAGATTCTCGCCAGCATTCTGCCGGAGAGCTTCACACCGGCCATCGAAGCGCTTGAACAGTTCGGTTTCATTCTCCTGTTCATCGCGGTGTTCACGGGCGTTCTCGGCGTGGTCTTCAGGTTCGTCATTCCGCTCGCGTGGGACACACTCCTGCTCGGAGTTTAATGAAGCGCTCATGAAACGGATTCTCAGCGGCGTGCAGCCGACGGGCAACATTCATTTGGGCAACTATCTCGGCGCGCTTCGCAACTGGGTTGAGTTGCAGCACGAATACGAGAGCCTGTTCTGCATCGTCAACCTCCACGCCATCACCGTCCCGCAAGACCCGTCCGCGTTGGCGCAAAAGACGCGCGATCTGGCGCGTATTTATTTGGCCGCCGGCATCGATCCGCAAGTGTCGATCATCTTCGTCCAATCGGACGTGAGCGAACATGCAGAGTTGGCTTGGATACTCAATTGCGTGACGCGCATTTCTGAGTTGGAGCGGATGACGCAGTTCAAGGACAAGGCGGGTAAGCAGCGCGAGTCGGTCGGCGCGGGGCTGCTCAACTATCCCGTCTTGATGGCTTCGGACATCTTGCTGTACCAAACCGATCTGGTCCCTGTCGGCCAAGATCAAAAGCAGCATCTTGAACTGACGCGCGATCTCGCGCTCCGCTTCAACCGCGATTACGGCGAAGTGTTTCGCGTGCCGGAGCCATTTATTCCGAAAGTCGGCGCGCGGATTCAGTCCTTGAGCGATCCGGCGAGGAAGATGTCGAAGTCGGACGAGAACGCGAACGGCAGCATTAGTTTGCTCGACGATGCTGACACCGTGCGGCGCAAATTCAAACGCGCGGTGACGGACTCCGGCACGGAGATTCGCTTCGACGAGACGCGACCGGCGATCACGAACTTACTCACGATCTATCAACTCTTGACCGGCCAGACCGCGGGCGAAGCCGAAGCGCATTTCGCGGGCCAAGGCTATGCGGCTTTGAAATCCGATCTGGCCGACGCGACGATTGAATTTCTGCGACCGCTGCAAGAACGGATTCAAGGTTACGATGATGCCGAACTGGATCGCCTGCTCGAAGCCGGACGCGAGCGAGCGCAGAAGATCGCGCGTGCGACTTTGGACGACGTGATGCGGCGTCTCGGCTTGGTCGGCGCTGAGACTGAGACAAAATTGTAAGAGCGGGGCAAGTCCGCGGCCCGTCGCGCGCCAGCGTGTTGCCCGCCGCGAATTAAGACCTTCGGTCTGCGGGCAGAGACAAGCCCTACCCTTACAATTATTTTCTTCGAAGTTCTTTGCTAGTAAAAACTGATGCCGGAAATAAAAGAGCCAATTCCCGAAACGAACGCAGCGCCGCTCAACGTGGCCGGCGCGCGGCCCGCCATCGTTGCGGACAGCAGCGGTGAAGAGTTAAAATTAACGCTCGGCGAATTTGCCGGGCCGCTCGATCTGTTGCTCTATTTGATCCGGCAAGAGCAGATCAATATCTACGACATCCCCGTTGCGCGCATCACCAATGAATATCTCCGCTACCTTCGGCTGATGCAGGAGATGGATATTGCCGTCGCCAGCGAGTTTCTCGTGATGGCCGCGCAACTCATCGAGATCAAGTCGAGGATGTTGCTGCCGCCCGACCCGCTCGCTGAGAACCCGGAAGAGGAAGCCGAAGACCCGCGCCGCGATTTGATCGAGCGTTTGCTCGAACATCAAAAATACAAAGCTGCCGCGCAAATGCTCTGGTCCCGTGTGACAGTGGAACAGGCCATCTACGCGCGCGCGCCGATTGAGACGGACAAGCAGAACCCGGAAGTCTCGGCTGGCGTCTTCGATCTACTGAAAATTTTTCAGGAGATTCTCGCGCGCAAGAAAGAAGAAGTGTTGCTGGAGATCGAGCGCGACGAAGTGACGATGGCCGAAATGCTCGAGCGTCTTCGTAACATGATCCTGTCGGCGGGCGAGTTGAACCTGCGCCAGTTTTTCGAGCGCGGACGGACGCGCCGCGAGTTGGTCTTAGCTTTCCTCTCCGTGCTGGAACTTGTCCGTACCACCGAAATTAAATTGATCCAAAAGGAAACCTTCGGCGACATCATCGCGCGCGCCGGCGCATGAGATTGTTTGTGCAATGAGTAGAGAAGATTTAACGTCAGCAGCTACTGAGCTTGACGCTTCATTTGAAACGGCGAGCATGGATGAAGCTAAGACGGCTGAGGTTGACTTTGCCGAAGAGGATGAAGAAGCGGAGGTCATCATCCACGACGCCGATGCGGAAGACCGTGCAGAACAACTGGCTTTGCTGCGCGCGGCGGCGGCAGCAAACGGCGACTTGGCAACCGAAGATATTCAAGATGGCGAAGTCGCGCCGGGCGGCGGGCCGCGCGAAATGTCCGAGTTGATCTCGATCATCGAAGCGTTGATCTTCGTTTCGGAAGAGCCGCTGACGGCGAAGGCGTTGGCGGAAGTGATCAAGGAAGATCGCGGCTGGATCGAAATGGCGCTCGAAGAGTTGGCGCGCGAGTTCAACGAGCGCAACGGCGGCTTGATGCTACGCGAAGTGGCCGGCGGTTGGCAGTTCGCCACGCGGCCTGAGCATCACGAACACGTCCGCGCCTTTCTCAAATCGCGCCCCTCGGCCAAGCTCTCGCTGGCCGCCCTCGAAACCCTCGCCGTCATCGCCTACAAACAACCGATCACCGTCCCCGAAATTTTAGAGATTCGCGGCGTGCAGTCTTCCTCCGCGATCAAGACGCTCTTGGACAAACGCCTCATCAAAGCCTGTGGCCGCAAGGAAACCATCGGTCGCCCGATGTTGTACGGCACGTCGAAAGAATTTCTCATGCAATTCGGCCTCAAAGATTTGAGCGAACTGCCGAACGTCGAAGACTTCGAGGATATGTTGAGCAGCGGAGCGTGAAGCTGGAGGCAGACGGCAGGAGCACGAGGCAGGTCAGATCAATTTGCTTTTCCTGCCTCCTGCTCCTGCTGCCTGCTTACTTTTATGGAAGAGCGTTTACAAAAACTGATCGCGCAAGCCGGGATCGCTTCGCGGCGACATGCTGAAGAAATGATCGCGGCGGGCGAGGTGACGATCAACGGTCAAGTCGTGACCGAGTTAGGGACCAAAGCTGATCCGGCGCGCGATCATATTAAGGTGCGCGGGCGGCTGATCAATCCTCTGCTGGCGGAGCGCGAGAAAATTTATGTGCTGCTCAATAAGCCGCGCGGTTATTTGACGAGCGCGGCTGATCCGGAAGGCCGCCCGTTGGTGACGGAGTTAGTGCCGGCTTCTCTGGGGCGTTTGTTTCCGGTGGGGCGTTTGGACTTCAATACCGAAGGCCTGCTGCTGCTGACAAACGATGGCGACTTCGCCAACTACATCACAGCGGCGCGCAACGGCGTGGCGAAGGTTTATGAGGTGAAGGCCAAGGGTGTTCCTGCGCCGGAAGGGATTGAACGGCTGCGGCGCGGCATTCGCCTCGATGATGGCGAGAAGACCGCCCCCGCGCAGATCACGCAGACGGGCGAGACCAAGACAAACTCCTGGTTTGAAGTTGTGTTGCACGAAGGGCGCAATCAACAGATCAGACGAATGTTCGATCAGATCGGCCACTCGGTTTTGAAACTGCGCCGCGTCGCCATCGGCATGGTGCGGGACGAAAGGCTCAAGCCGAAAGAGTGGCGGAGGTTGAGCGCAGCCGAAATCAAACAACTGATGAATCCAAACGTTGCGCGCAAAAGTCCGGCGAAAAAGCGCGTTGCCAGTCACGGCTCGCGGCGCGGTTAGGTTAGAATGAGTTCGGCTCTAATGTTCAAGTTGATCGAGAGTTGCGTCTGATGGATCGCGTTGATGGAGGCATTCAATGGCTCAAGAGATTGCTGACATGACAACAGTCGTTAGTCCCCCGGAACGAAAGACCGACGTGCCGACGCAAAGGATTATTTTAGACGGCATCAGTTGGGGAGCATACGAGCGGTTGCTAGAGGACTTCAGGGATCGGAGCGTGCCACATTTCACTTATGACGAAGGGACGTTGGAGATTGTGAGTCCATCGCAAAAGCACGAGCAACTCAACCGCACCATCAATTTACTTGTGGAAGTGCTGGCCGAAGAGATGGGCTTAGAATCGGCGAATCTCGGCTCGACTACTTTCAAGCGCAAGAAATTCAAGAAGGGCTTTGAGCCGGACACTTGTTTCTATTTTCAAAGTCTCGGACGCATCGAAGGCAAGGAAGAGCTGGATTTGAGGTTTGATCCGCCGCCGGATGTGGTAATTGAGATCGATATTTATCATGACTCGCTCGACAAGTTTCCGGTCTTCGCGCGGATTGGTGTGTCGGAAATCTGGCGTCACGACGGGCAGAGCGTGCAGATTTTTCAACTGACAGGCGGCGAGTACCAAGAGCGCGCGACGAGCAGCGCGCTACCGTTTCTAAGTAGCGGTGATTTGATCCAGTTGCTCGAAGCGAACGAGTCGAGATCGCGTCTCGAATGGCTGCGGTTGGTGCGCGATTGGGCGCGGGGGCGGCGTGGAGCATCAGGATAAAAATTCAGGCTGAGAATTACCTGAAGAGGTTTTATGAATTTCGAGCTAAACGAAGAACAGCAGCAGGTGAAGATGAGCGTGCGCGAGTTCGCCGAAGCGGAGATCGCGCCGCACGTGTTGGAGTGGGACGAGACACAGCATTTTCCCGTCGAGTTATTGCCGAAGCTGGCCGAGTTGGGTTTGATGGGCGTCATCTTCCCGGAAGAGTACGGCGGCGCTGGGATGGGCTATGTCGAGTACGCAACGATTGTCGAAGAGTTGTCGCGCGTCGATGGCTCGGTCGGCATTTCGGTGGCGGCGCACAATTCGCTCTGCTCGAATCATATCTACATGTTCGGCACGGAAGAGCAGAAGCAGAAATATCTCGTGCCGCTCGCACTGGGGCAGCATCTCGGTGCATGGGGACTGACGGAAGCGAGCGCGGGATCGGACGCATCAGGCACGCGCACGAACGCCGTGCGGCAGGACGGCGGCTGGCTCGTCAACGGCTCGAAGAATTTCATCACGCACGCGATTCACGGGGACACTTGCGTTGCGGTGGCGATGACGGATCGTTCCAAAGGCAGCAAGGGCATCACGGCTTTCATCTTCGAGAAGGGCATGAAAGGTTTCGCGCCCGCGAAGAAAGAGAACAAGTTGGGACTGCGCGCATCGGAAACAGCAAGCGTCGTGTTTGAAGATTGCCACGTGCCGGACGAGAATCGCCTCGGCGATGTGGGCGAGGGCTTCGTTCAAGCGATGCAAGTTTTAGACGGCGGGCGCATCTCCATCGCCGCACTTGCGGTTGGCATCGCGCAAGGCGCTTACGAGTCGGCTTTGAAATACTCGAAAGAGCGCGAGCAATTCGGCAAGCCGATCTCGGAGTTTCAAGCCATCCAATTCAAGCTCGCGGACATGGCGACGCAAATCGATGCCGCGCGTCTGTTAATGTACCGCGCCGCTTATTTAAAAGATCAAGGCAAGAAGATTACGAAAGAATCGGCGATGGCGAAGCTCTACGCTTCAGAGGTGAGCGTCAAAGTTTGCGAAGAAGCGATCCAGATTCACGGCGGCTATGGCTATACGAAAGACTACCCGCCCGAAAAATACTGGCGCGATTCCAAGCTCTGCACCATCGGCGAAGGCACGTCCGAGATACAGCGCATCGTGATCGCGCGGCAGTTGTTGAAGCAGTGATAGGTGATACGTGAAAACTATGTAGTCGCCGCTTTGAATTGATATGAGCGAGACGAGCAACTGTATATTCTGCAAAATTTTATCGGGTGAACTCGAAGTCAGCATGGTCTATCAAGACGATAGTTGTTCGGCGTTCATGGATATTCAGCCGGTCAATCCCGGTCATGTGCTGGTGATCCCGAATAGACACGCTGCTTATCTGGCTGACTTGAAGGAAGAGGAAGGCGCACAGATGTTCCGTGTGGCGCAGCGCCTTGCGGCAGCCTTGCGCGACAGCAGCGTTAGGTGCGAAGGAGTGAATTTCTTTCTGGCAGACGGCGAAGCAGCCATGCAAGAGGTCTTTCATGTTCACCTGCATGTGTTTCCCCGATACGCAGGAGACGGCTTCGGGCTGAAATTTAGCTCACATTACTCGAATAAACCCGAGCGGAAAGAATTGAACGTGGTTGCGGAGAAAATCAGAACCGCTCTCTAATCCGGGTGACTTGCTCTGCCGTAGCCGAACAAGGTGCTGAAGTCAAGATACGTGCTTCACGTGCGCGGCGGCTCAACTGCAGGGGCTATCACTCGTCACCGTTTTTAATGTCAGCAGTCATCAATACGACAGAGATCGAACGCATCCTCGCCGGCGAGCCGCGAGCGGTGGCGCGTGCGATCTCGAAAGTGGAGGATCACACGCCGGACGCTGCTGCGCTGATGAAGGAGATTTTTCCGCGCACGGGGCGTGGGTTGATTGTCGGCGTGACGGGAGCGCCGGGCGCGGGCAAGTCTTCATTGGTTGATCGGTTGGCTACCCTGTATCGTCAGCGGGGCGAGCGTGTCGGGATCGTCTGCGTCGATCCGTCGAGTCCGTTTTCGGGCGGCGCGATCTTGGGTGATCGGATTCGGATGCAGACGCTCGGACTTGATCCCGGCGTCTTCATCCGTTCGATGGCGACGCGCGGGCATTTGGGCGGATTGTCGCGCGCGACCGTTGATGCCGTCGCGATTCTTGATGCCGCCGGATATGAAAAGATCATCATCGAGACGGTCGGCGTCGGGCAGGATGAAGTCGAGATCGTCAAGGCGGCGGATGTTTCCGTCGTCGTCCTTGTGCCGGGTATGGGCGATGACATACAGGCGATCAAGGCCGGCATCATGGAGATCAGCGACGTGTTCGTGATCAACAAAGCCGACCGCGACGGCGTGCTGCGAACGGAGAAAGAGTTGGAAGCGATGCTCTCTCTGGCGATGCGCCCGGACTTTTGGCAGCCGCCGATTGTGCAGACTGTCGCCACCGAAAACAAAGGCATCGAAGAACTGGCCGAAGCGATTCAGAATTACCGCGACTATCAAAAACAGACGGAAGCGAGCCTCGCCCGCCGCGCGTCAATCGCACGCTGGCGCATCCTCGAACTGTTGCAGGAAGAACTGCTCGCCCGCGTCGTCAACCGTAACGGCGCGGCGGAACGCCTCGACGAACTCGCCCTTGAAGTCGCCGACAAGCGGCGCGATCCATATTCGGCGGTGGAAGAAATCATCGGTGAAGTAGCCAGTAGCCAGTAGCCAGCATGAAGAGATATGCTTTCCTACTGACTACTGACTACTAGCTACTGGCTACTGTTTTATGAGAATCGAACACATCGGAATTGCCACGCCCAAGATTGACGAGGCGTTGAAGTTTTGGCATGACGCTTTGGGGCTGCAAGTGTTGGACGTGGAGGAGGTGGCGGAACAGGGCGTGCGGGTGGCAATGTTGCCAGTGGGCGAGCCGCGTGTCGAATTGTTAGAACCGACAAGCAAGGCTTCGCCAATCGCGAAATTTTTGGAGAAGCGTGGGCCGGGCATTCATCACATCGCGGTGCGGGTTGATGACATCCGTGCGACGCTCCGGCGTTTGCAAGAGCAAGGGGCGCGTTTAATTGACGAGTCGCCGCGTGTGGGCGCGGGCGGCTGTTTAGTGGCTTTCGTGCATCCGTCTGCTGCGGGCGGAGTGCTGCTTGAGCTTGTCGAGCATACTTCGCCGCCGGGCGAGCATCACAAAAGCTGAATAATTTTATTCAGAGAAGGAATCAATAAAGAGATGGCAATTGACGATCACACCAACGATCCAAATAACAAATCAACTGAGCCGACGGAACAATCTTTTGAGACCCAACCTTTAACCGAACCCGCGCCGGCAGTTGAGCCGGTGGGCAACGAGACTGCCGCTAACAATGTGGCTGCTGCTCCGGCCAGAGCGAGAGCCGCTACCGCGTCGTCGGGCGGGATGAAGTCGGCGACGAAAGCGTTGATCGCTGGTGGCGTGGCTGTCGCCTTATCGCTGGGTCTGCTGGCATGGCAGATTCAGGCGAAGCGCGTCCAGCCGGTCAATGTCACTTCGGACGACATGGCGGAGATCGTCAAGACGATGCTGCCGCCGCAGGCCGCCATGCAACTCGCATCGAGCGAGGAGCGGCGCAAAGACCTCGCCACAGAGTTGCGCCAACTGCTCGCCATCGCGCAGGAAGCCAGAGCCGCCGGCATCGCCGATCAGCCGGATGTCAAACGACAGTTGGCGACGATGCGAAACTTCGTCGTCGCGCAGGTCTATGCGAAGAAGCAGCGCGATGCGGGCGTGACTTCGGAAGAGCAGTTAGTTGCTAAAGAGGAGATCGAGAATTTCCTGAAAGAGCCGGGGCAGGGAGAGAAGTTCGAGCAGTTTTTGAAGGACGTGCAGGCGATGGGTTTGATGCCCTCAGCCGGCGACATTCCCGAACAGCAGAAGGAAGAACTCAAGCGTAACATCTGGGCTCCGACGCAGGTTCTCGCGCGCAAGGCGACGGCAGCCGGTGTCGATAAAGAGCGACAGACGGAGCTGTTGATCAAGTTCCAAGAGGCGCAAGTACTGGCGCAGAAATACGCGCCGCAACTGCTCGACAAAGTGAAGGCTACCGATCAAGAGATCGACGCCTACATCGACGCGCACCCGGAGCTTGATCCGAAGAAAGCGCGCGAGAAAGCCGAGGAAGTTTTGCGGCGTGCCAAAGCGGGCGAAGATTTCGGGGCGCTGGCGAAAGAATTCTCCATCGACGGCAGCAAAGATAAGGGCGGCGATCTCGGCTTCTTCGGTCGCGGCGCGATGGTGCCGGAGTTTGAACAAGCGGCCTTCAGTTTGCAGCCCGGACAGATCAGCGACATCGTGGAGACGCAGTTCGGCTACCACATCATCAAAGTTGACGAGCGCAAGACGGCCAAAAGCGAGGACGGCAAAGATGAAGAGCAGGTGAAAGCTCGGCACGTCCTGATCGGCTTTGGCGGTGAGCCGGCCAACCCGTTCGCGCCGCCGCAACCGCCGCGCGAGCAGGCGCGCGCCGCCGTCGAAAAAGAGAAGCGCGAAAAGATCATCGAAGAGATCGCGCAACGCTCGAACGTGACGGTCGCCGAAAATTTCAAAGTCGAAGCGCCCGCCATGCCGCCCCAGATGATGCCGCAAGGCGCGATGCCGCCGCCTCCCGCCACGGGCGATGCAGAGCCGATGGATGAGGGCGCGGTCAAACCCGAAGCCAACGCCCCGTCTGCGAAGCCAAAGAATTAACCACAATGATGGGTGCGGAATGATGAATGAAAAACAAGCTGTCTTTCATTCATCATTCTGCACTCAGCATTCATCACTTCCTCTATGCAATTCGGCGATTACCGTGTCGAGATCGTGCCGGACGCAGAGTTTCGTTTGGACGGCGGCGCGATGTTCGGCGTCGTGCCGCGCGCGTTGTGGTCGCGCAATTGCCCGCCCGACGAGCAGAATCGGATTAGGCTGAACATGAACTGCTTGTTCGTCGAAGCCGGGCGCGAGCGCATTCTGATCGAGACGGGCATCGGCGATAAATGGACTGACAAGGGAGTAGCGATCTACGGCATCGACCGTCAACGATCTTTGAGTGAATCAGTGCAGGCGATCAGTGGCTACAGCGCGACGGAGATCACCATCGTCGTCAACACACATCTGCACTTCGATCACGCGGGCGGCAATACGATGCTCGACAGAGAGGATCAAGTCGTGCCGACATTTCCCAACGCACGCTATTTCATTTCGCACGATGAGTACGAACACGCCGAGTTGCCGCACGAACGCGACCGCGCGAGTTATCTGCCGGAAAACTGGCGGCCTGTGCGCGAGAGCGGGCAACTCCAGTTGATGCCCGCCGGTTATGAAATCGTGCCGGGACTGACGATGGAAACTATCGCGGGTCATTCGCGCACGATGCAGTGTGCGAGATTAGAGCGCAGCGGGCAGACGCTTTTCGGTTTCGCCGATCTCGTCCCGACGCGCTGGCACGTACCGCTCGCTTGGGGCATGAGTTACGATCTCTATCCGGTCGAGACGCTCGAAGCCAAGCAACGATTGTTGCCGCAGGCCGCGCGCGAAAATTGGCTCTGCCTGTTTTATCACGATCCAGACGCGCCACTGTGTCGGTTAGTGGAAGAAGACGGAAAGCGGCAGGCAGTGAAGGTGTAGTTGCCGGTGTGAGATAGCGCCTCCAAGAGAACGCATAATCGCATGACGTAGCGTGAAAAGTTCCTTCAGAAACTCTTGCGTGGGAAGTCGGACACGGATATTTCGTTCGAGGAGTTGTGTCAGTTGCTTCGACATCTTGGCTTTGCCGAGCGCGTTCGTGGCAGCCACCACATTTTTACTCGTGATAAAGTCGAAGAGATTATCAACCTTCAGCCGCAGGGAACGAAGGCTAAAACCTATCAAGTCAGACAAGTGCGAGCTTTGCCCCTCAAGTACCGTTTAGGAGGCGAAAATGATTAGATACGAGGTCATCATTTACTGGAGCGAAGAGGATCAGTTATTCATCGCGGAAGCTCCTGAACTGGCCGGCTGCATGGCCGACGGTGCGACTTATCAAGCAGCCCTCGCTAATGTTGAAGTGATCATTGACGAATGGACCGAAACGGCGAAAGAGCTAGGGCGTGAAATCCCCGAGCCGAAAGGAAAATTAACCTTCGCATGACCACAGCACAGATCGGCATCATCGGCGGCAGCGGCCTCTATCAGATGCCGGAGTTGACAGAGGTTGAAGAAGTGCGGGTCGAGACGCCGTTCGGCTCGCCGTCGGATGCGTTTATCGTCGGGACGCTCGAAGGCGTGCGCGTCGCCTTCTTGCCGCGGCACGGGCGCGGGCATCGCTACTTGCCGACGGAGTTGCCATTTCGCGCGAACATTTATGGGATGAAACTGCTCGGCGTCGAGCGCATTTTGTCGGCGTCGGCGGTCGGTTCTTTGCAGGAGCGTTACGCGCCGCTCGACATGGTGATCCCGGATCAGTTCTTTGATCGCACGCGGGCGCGAGCGCGCGAGTCAACTTTCTTCGGCGAAGGGATTGTGGCACACGTCACGTTCGCGCATCCGGTCTGCGGCGAGTTGGGCGACGTGTTGGAAGAATCCTGCCGCGCGGCGGAGGTCAATGTGCATCGCGGCGGCACGTACCTGTGCATGGAAGGCCCGGCGTTCTCAACTAAAGCCGAATCGAACGTCTATCGACAATGGGGCATGGACATTATCGGGATGACGAACTTGCAGGAAGCCAAGCTCGCGCGCGAAGCCGAGATGTGCTATTCGACGCTGGCGCTCGTCACCGATTACGACTGCTGGCACGAAGGCCACGACGCCGTGACAGTTGAAGCCGTCATCGAATATCTCAACAAGAACGTCCGCAACGCACAAGTGATCATGCGCGAAGCGGTCAAACGCCTCGGCGGGAAGCCGCGTGCGTGCCAGTGTGAGGCGGCGCTCAAAAATGCCATCTTCACCGCGCCCGGTTTGTGGCCCGACGCGACAACGAGGAAACTGGAGGCGATCATCAAAAAATACCGTGAAAGGTGATGAGCAGCGTGGACAAGATCAAGTGAAGTTTGCTATAGAGCCAGCACAATCTCTAACCTGAAGCAGGAGGAAATTTCGATGAGTCAAAATCTGAAAAACATCGGTTTGTCGGCACTTTTTGTTTTGTCGACAATTTTCGTGGTGGCGGACTCAGTCACCGCTCAAGTGATGCAAGACATGACCGTTTATGGCTTGACGACTGCGGGAGAGTTGGTGAAGTTCAGAAGCTCGAAGCCCGACAAGTTGATGAAAATGCCGAAAATGAGTGGGATGCAAGCGGACGAAAGACTGGTCGGAATTGATTTTCGCGCGTCAAACAAAATGCTGTACGGCGTGAGTAATCAAAACCGCATTTACACCATCAACACGACGACCGGCGCGGCGACAACGGTCGGCGCTTTGACGACCGCGTTGAGCGGCAACGGTTACGGAGTTGATTTTAACCCCGTCCCGGACCGCTTGCGGATTACGAACGAAGCCGCTCAAAACTTGCGAGCAAACCCGGCTGACGCGACCAACGTCACCGACAAGCCTCTGGCTTTTGCCGCCGCCGACGCGAATAACGGCAAAACGGCGAACATCGCGGCCTCGGCTTATACCAATAATTTTGCCGGAGCCAAGGCGACCACGCTTTACAACATTGATTCCGCGTTCGACGTTCTCGTCACGCAAGACCCGCCAAACGATGGCGTCCTCAACACGGTAGGGAAATTGGGCGTCAACGTCACCGGCAACGCCGGCTTTGACATCGTTTCGAGCAACGACAACAACTCAGCGCTCGCCGCGCTGCAAATTGAGGGCGAGAAGACGTCAAAATTGTATGCCATCAATTTGTCCACCGGCGCGGCAACGCTCGTGGGAAAAATCGGCGGAAAGAACCCGCTGGTCGGTCTTGCCATCAGTCCCGAAGGAGGGATGTAGCATAACTCCGGAATGACTAAATGCAATGCGGGCAGATGAGGTTCTGTTCGCGACGATAGCATTGGTCAGTTTTGTGCATGTCGTCTGAGCCGCGAGAGGGTAATAGGCTGAACGTGATTAAGAACCCGCTGCTCCGGCGCTCTGACGGGCTGCAAAATTTTGTGTGACGAATGAGGATGATATGAAGAAGTATGCTTTGACGATTTGTAGCTTGGTGTTATTGGTGTTGGGCGCGTCTGCTCCGGCGCGGGCGCAGGCCGGCGCGGTGCGCGAGCCGGATCAGGCATCTTTACGCGATCCAATTTTGGAGGCCGACTCGAAAAAGAATCTTGAGGCGGCGCGGCTCTATTTCAAACTCCGCAAGGCGTACCGCGCCTCGCTCGCGCGCACCGAAGAGATCATCGCGGGCAATCCGAACTTCTCGCGCATCGACGAGACGCTTTACATCGCCGGCATGAGCCACCTTTACCTTTCGCAGAAGAAAGGCAAACAACCGCCGACGCTCGCGCCGGAGAAGCATCTTGAGGAAGCGAAACGCTATCTATCACAACTCATCGAAGAATATCCCGAGAGCGAGTTTCGCAAGAAGACAGAAGGAGAGTTAAAAAGCATCGGCGGTGCGAACACAGAAAACAAGTAAGTGATCTTTGTCCGTTGTCGGTGGTCAGTTGTTCGTTGTTGGAGCGCTGATCGATCTTGAGTGGTCGTCTTTAGCATTCAGCTTATCGAAGACATCAATGGACAATTGGCTACTGACAACAGATATTTTTTTGAACAGGAGAAACTAAAACGTGTCATTGCTAGTGGTCGGTTCGGTGGCGTTCGATGCGGTCGAGACGCCGTTTGGAAAACGAGAGAAGATGTTGGGCGGGTCGGCGACGCATTTTCGTTGTCGGCCAGTTTTTTTACGGAGGTGCGGGTCGTCGGCGTCGTCGGCGGCGATTTCGGCGTAGAGGAGACGGGTGCGCTGGAAAGTCACGGCGTTGATTTAACCGATCTTGAACGTATTGAAGATGGCCGCACGTTTTTCTGGCGCGGGCGTTACGACTTCGATCTCAATACGGCGCACACGCTCGACACGCAGTTGAACGTCTTCGCGGATTTTCAGCCGAAGTTTTCGGACGCTTCCAAAAAATCACGCCTTGCCTTCTTGGGCAACATTCAGCCCGACTTGCAACTTGAAGTTCGCGCGCAGGTGGAGGATGCGGAACTCGTCGCGCTCGATACGATGAATTATTGGATCGATACCGTGCCTGATGCGGTGTGGAACGTGGTGCGCGAAGTCGATGTCGTGATCATCAACGACGCCGAAGCACGGCAGTTGGCGGGTGAGCCGAATTTGATCAAGGCAGCGAGGAAGATTCTGGCCGTTGGTCCCCGCGCGCTCGTCATCAAGCGCGGCGAGTACGGCGCGGCGTTGTTCACGCCGGAGACTTATTTTGCGATCCCGGCTTACCCGCTTGAATCTGTTTTTGATCCGACCGGCGCGGGCGACACATTCGCGGGCGGCTTTATGGGCTATCTCGCCAGCCAAGACGTGATCGACGAGGCGTCGATGCGGCGCGCGATGATCTTCGGTTCGGTGATGGCCTCATTTAATGTCGAAGAGTTCGGCACGGAGCGCGTCCAACGCCTCACGCACGAAGAGATCAACGAGCGCTTCCGCGCCTTCAAGCGCATGACTCACTTCGAGGAAATCCCGTTCGAGCGCGCCGTCCGCGCAACGCGATAACCAGTTTCGAGTTTCGGGTTTCGGGTTTCGAGTTGTAAACTGGCGAAAACTCGAAATGCGAATTGGAAATTGTTTGGAGAAAACTATGTTCTGTCCTGTGTGCGAGTCGGAGTATGAAGCGGGAATCACGCAATGCCCGGATGATGGGACGGCGTTGGTCGAGGGATTGACGCCGGAGAATACGCTGCACGATCACAGCGAGGCGCGCTTCGTGCCGTTGCACAACATCGGATCGCCGTCGGAAGCCGAGATGGTCTCCGACATCTTGCAGCAAAACGGCATCCGCGCGGCGGTGCAATCGGGCGGCATGGACGCTTTTTCGCCGCTGCTCTCGACGACCGCACCCGGCGCGCTCGTTCTCGTTGATGAGCGAGATTTCGACCGCGCGCTGGAAATCTACAATTCGTTTTTCGGCACAGACACCACGCCGCTGACCGGTACGACGGCGGAGGAAGATTTTGAGGCTATTGCTGATGATGAACCAGCGGCTTAAGATTGTCTCAGCAAAATACACAGTAAAGTTTGATTGTAGTTTAGAAGCGGAACTTGTCCCGCGGAGTCGCTCACGGCAGACAAGTCCGCGTTCTAAACTGGCGCATATACTATTTGCCGTCCGTATCTGTAACGAGCAATGGTCATGGAAATAATCGACGCCGCCATCATTGTACTGATGACCGCGAGCAGCCGTGAGGAAGCGGCGCGGCTGGCCGAGATGCTGGTCGGAGCGCGACTGGCGGCGTGCGTCCAAATTTTGCCGGAGATGGAGTCGATCTATCACTGGGAAGGGCAGGTCGAGCGCGCGCCGGAACACTTGCTGCTCGCGAAAACGACCGCCGCGTGTTTCGCCGAGTTGGAGCGTGAAGTGCGCGCCCTGCACAGCCACGAGACACCGGAGATCGTGGCCTTGCCGGTCAGTGCCATCTCCGCGCCGTATCTCACTTGGCTGACGGCGAACGTTAAATCATCACAGTCGAATTTCCCGCGCGCCGAGACGGCAGACTAAGAAAAGAAATGATGAGTGCGGAATGATGAATGATGAAGATCACGACGGAACTGCGTTTCATTCATCATTCCGCATTTATCACTTCTCCTCATCCTACATAATTCACTGTCTTGTCGAACTTCCGCAGAGAGTCCTGACTGCGTTCGACGATCTCGACGGCTTCCGCTGGAGAGTCGGTCACGTTGAGTAGTCGCAAGTCCGGCTCGGAGATCGTGCGTTCAACCAACAGCACTTCTTTCAACCACTGAATCATCCCGCCCCAGTATTTTGAGCCGAAGAGAATAATGGGGAAGTTTTTGATCTTGCGCGTTTGAATCAGCGTGAGGGCTTCGTAGAGTTCATCAAGCGTGCCGAAGCCGCCGGGGAAGATGATGAAGGCGTTGCTATATTTAATGAACATCGTCTTGCGGACGAAGAAATAGTTGAAGCGCAGAGCGCGCGTTTGATAGACGTTCGGGCCTTGCTCGAACGGCAGCTCAATGTTGCAGCCGATGGAGATGCCGCCCGCTTCGAGCGCGCCGCGATTGGCAGCTTCCATAATCCCCGGCCCGCCGCCCGTGATTACGGAGTAACCCGCGCGCGCCAACAGCGCCGCCGTTTCTTGCGCGGCCTTGTAGTACTCATTATCGGGCAGCGTCCGCGCCGAGCCAAAGATCGAGACCCCGCGCGAGATCGTCGCCAACTCATCAAACCCCTCGACGAACTCGCCCATAATCCGAAACACACGCCACGTATCCGTATGCGTAAAATCGTCCGGCTTCGGACTCTCAAGCAACTGCTCGTCCTGCGTCACATGATTTTTAGGATTTTTGCCTTTAGTCTTTGCCATTGGAACAGTAGTCAGTAGTCAGTGGTTAGTGGACAGTGATCAGTAAAAGCATAAAGCAGTTCATCTTTCACTGATCACTGACCACTGACCACTGACTACTGCTCAAAATGCCATGATGTTGTAGCCGCAATCGACGTGGAGAATTTCGCCGGTGATGCCGGTGGAGAGCGGAGAGCAGAGGAAGAGTGCGGCGTTACCGACTTCGCGAGCTTCGACGTTGCGGCGTAAGGGTGCGCGGTCGGCGTGATGCTTCAACATCGTAGAGAGATTGCCGACGCCACGCGCGGCGAGTGTGTTGATGGGGCCGGCGCTGATCGCGTTGACGCGAATGTTGCGCTTGCCGAGATCAGCGGCGAGGTAGCGCGTCGATGCTTCGAGCGCGGCTTTCGCGACGCCCATCACGTTGTAATTCGGCACAACTTTCTCCGCGCCGTAGTAAGTCATCGAGATGATGCTGCCGCCTTCGGTCATCAACGGCGCAGCGGCGCGCGCGAGTTCCGCGAGCGAGTAGGCGCTGATGTCGAGCGCGGTCAAAAACGCCTCGCGCGAAGTGTTGACGAACTCGCCTTCGAGTGCCTCGCGCGGCGCGAACGCGAGGCTATGGACGAGGAAATCGAGCCGCCCATATTTTTCATTGAAGCGCGCGAAAGTTTCCGTGACCTCTTCCGGTTTGGTGACGTCGCACTGCGTCAATAGCGTATCCGGGATGTCTTTCGTCAGTCCTTCTACGTTCTCGCGCAGCCGTTCATTTTGGTAAGTGAAAGCCAGCCGCGCGCCCGCGTCCAACACCGCTTGCGCCGACGCCCACGCAATCGAGCGCTTGTTGGCGACGCCGAAGATGATTCCGTTTTTATTTTCCAGCATAGCTTTGCTGCACTACCTGTCAGGGCCTACAGATTCTTTAGACTTGTTCGCAGTCTCTCCAAAGAGTGATCGTGGCGGGATTTTATTTCATCTTTTAAGGGATGCCATTCTTGAGATACTGGCTCTATATCACCATCGCTACCGACTGTGAAAATACTCCGCAAACCATACGGCAGAGTTCCTGTTTGCCCGGTCGGATCAGGGTAATTGTAAGTGGCTGGCTGTAAGAATAGTAAATACTGTTGGGACACAGAGAAGTCTGGGACTCCACCGCTAATGCCAACAACTTTGACACCATCAACCTCGACTGTACCGCCCGTTCTGACCAATAGAAATTCATCCGCTTTGAGCGGAAGTAATTCCGACGGGACTCTCTTAGGCAGTGTGCCTTCCGGCAAACTTTTATTGTTTAGATTCTCAATTATTCTAAACTTGTACCACGTTACAACTTCACGATCATCCTCCCAGACACTGCTTCTCTTTCCAAGCACTTGCGCCACCATAACAGAACAAAAAGACGCCGCTTCGGCTATAGCTCTCTTTGGATTATTAAATGTCACAGGGCAGGAAGTGGGAGGGTGTAGCACAACTTCCTGCTCTCCCTTCGACATTGCTCGTTGAACGTGCCATTTGATCGTGCCACGCTCCGCTGATTGCTCAATCGAAGTAAGTAATTTATGTTGCTTGGCCCTTCGCAGCGCGGCGTGAAAAGAAACACCGATAACAAAGGTGAGCAGTATTG
>Ga0136614_10000182_pt1 | contig 27423 bp, 25 predicted proteins | sample AntDrymUQ2792106_2_FD_106643 | JGI IMG/M metagenome (GOLD analysis project Ga0136614, IMG submission 106643) | Polar desert sand microbial communities from Dry Valleys, Antarctica - metaG UQ279 (21.06) | ecosystem: Environmental > Terrestrial > Soil > Desert | place: Antarctica: Dry Valley... | reverse complement strand
TCATCGCCAAGTACGTCGAGCGCCTGCTACGCGGTGGCGGCGCTTCTGTCTACCGAGCCGAGGAGTGAACTCCGGTGTCCGAACAGTTCGCCGCCATCGAGGACGCGATCGCCGCCATTAAGCGCGGCGAGATCGTGGTGGTGGTCGACGACGCCGATCGCGAGAACGAGGGCGACCTCATCATGGCCGCGGAAGCGGTCACGCCGGAGGCCATCGCGTTCTTCGTGCGCCACACCTCCGGTGTCATCGTGATGTCTATGACGGGGGAGCGGCTCGACGAGCTCGAGCTGCCGCTGATGGTCCCGGTCAACACCGAACGCCACCGCACCGCCTTCACTGTCTCCGTGGACGCACGTTTCGGGGTGACCACGGGCATCTCGGCCGTCGACCGTGCCGCCACCATCCGCGCCCTGGTGGATCCGGTCACCAAGCCGGCCGACCTCGCCCGTCCGGGGCACATCTTCCCGCTGCGCTACGCCGAGGGCGGCGTGCTCAAGCGCGCCGGCCACACCGAGGCTGGGGTGGATCTGGCGCGCATGGCCGGGCTGGCTCCGGCCGGCGTGCTGTGCGAGGTGGTCAACGACGACGGGTCCATGGCCCGGCTGCCTCAGCTGCGCCGCTTCGCCGACGACCACGGGCTGCTGCTGGTGTCGATCGCCGATCTCATCGCCTACCGCCGCCGTCACGAGCGGCTGGTCTACCGGGTCGCCGAGGCGGTCATCCCCACGCCGTTCGGCCCGTTCACGGCTGTCGGCTACGAGTCAGCCTACGACGGTCATCACCACATCGCGCTGCTGCGCGGCGAACCAAGCGGCAAGCCTGATGTGCTGGTGCGCATGCACTCGGAGTGCCTGACCGGTGATGTCTTCGGGTCGTTGCGCTGCGACTGCGGCACCCAGCTGCACGACGCGATGCGCAAGATCGCCGAGGAAGGCGAGGGCGTCATCGTCTACATCCGCGGCCACGAGGGTCGCGGCATCGGCATCATGCACAAGCTGCAGGCCTACAAGCTCCAAGACGGCGGGGCCGACACGGTGGAGGCCAATCTGGAGCTGGGCTTCGCCGCCGACCTGCGCGATTACGGCACCGGCGCGCAGATCCTGGTCGACCTCGGCCTGTCGACGCTGCGGCTACTGACCAACAATCCCGCCAAGCGCGCCGGTCTGGAAGGCTACGGGCTCCAGATCGTCGAGCGGGTGCCGATCGAGACCACTCCGACCGACGAGAACCTGCGCTACCTGCAGTCCAAGCGTGACAAGCTCGGCCATGAGTTCTCCTCACTGGTCGAGCCGGGCGCCAGGACCACCACCGAGCAGTGAGGAAAACCGTCCTCAAGTAGCGAAGCGATAGGGCACTGAGTTGTGAGGATTCACCAGGGTGTGCTGGACGGCAGCGGCCTGCGGGTCGGCATCGTCGCGTCGCGCTTCAACGAGGTCATCGTCCGGACCCTGGTGGACGGCGCCAGCGACTGCTTGCGCCGCCACGGCGTCGCCGACGACGACATCGAGCTGGCCTGGGTGCCGGGCGCCTTCGAGCTGCCGCTCGTGGTGCAGCGGTTGGCCGCCAGCGGACGCCTGGACGTGATCGTCGCCCTCGGGGCGGTGATTCGCGGACAGACGCCCCATTTCGACTACGTAGCCGGTCAGGCCGCCGAGGTTGGGCGCGTGGCGTTGGCCACCGGAGTACCGGTGGCGTTCGGCGTGCTGACCACCGAGACCGCCGAGCAAGCCGCCGACCGGGCCGGCGGCAAGCTGGGCAACAAGGGCTGGGACGCGGCGATGGCGGCGATCGAGACCGCCCGCTTGCTCGCCGACTTGAAGTAGCCGGACTGGCTGCACCGCTACAGCCGCGCCCGCCGCCCGCCGAAACTGTGGACAGCCGGCTGCGCCTCGCACCCGGGCGAGGAAGAGTCGGAAGCTATGGAGTGGCTCGTCGGTGTGATCTGCGCCGTGTTCGGTCTTGCCTTCGGTTCGTTCGCCAACGTGGTCATCCACCGGGTACCCGCCAGGCGCTCCGTGGTGAGCCCCGCCAGCGCCTGCCCGGCCTGCGACAGCCGGATCGCCGCGCGCGACAACATCCCGGTGGTGTCGTGGTTACTACTGCGAGGACGGTGCCGAACCTGCCGCTCTCCCATCGCCGCCCACTATCCGCTGGTGGAGCTGGCCATGGCCGTGCTGTTCGCGCTGGTCGGCTGGCGCGTTGGCGCCACCTGGGCACTGCCCGGCTACCTGCTGTTCGCCTGGACCCTGGTCGTGGTGGCCGTGATCGACGGCCAGACACGCAAGATCCCCAACCGGTTGACCTACCCCTTGACCCCCGCCCTGTTGGGTTTGCTGGTTGCCGCCGGTCTGCTGACCGGCCAGCCGGGTTGGGCGCTTCGCGCCCTGCTCGGCGGGATCGTCGCCTTCGCCGTGCTGCTCGGCATCGCCTTGGTCAGCCCCAAGGGCATGGGCATGGGCGACGTCAAGCTTGCCGCCTTCATCGGCGTTGGCCTCGGCTACCTGAGCTGGGGCCACGTGCTGCTCGGAATCTTCGGCGGCTTTTTGGTCGGCGGGGTCGTGGCGATCCTGCTGCTGGGCAGCGGCCGGCGCGCCCGCAAGGACCTGCTGCCGTTCGGGCCGTACCTGGCGATCTCGGCACTGCTGTCCCTGCTGGTCGGCGAGACGCTGATCACCGGTTACCAGCGACTGGTCGGTCTCGGCTGAGCGCCCCAACCCGGGGTGGTGGGCATCCGCTACCGAATCGGTACTGGATCCCCACCACCCCGGGCTTCTGGCGGCCGGTGGTGTCGCTGTCGCGACCCGAGCGCGGGTGGGTTTGGCTGCCCGGCTCTAAGATTGCGGCATGACTGATCCCACCCTGCCCGGCCAGCCCTCACCCGAGGAGATGCAGGCCTACCTCGAACAGCTGCGGGACGCCGACGCCGTCGCTCTGGCCGCCGAGGCGTACAACATGCTGGCCGCCGGCGCGCAGGTGAAGCTGGGCCGGCCAGATGCGCGGATCTTGATCGACGCGATGGGAGGCATGGCCGAGGCCGCGGGGGCGAGGCTTCCCGTTGAGCTCGCCACCCAGATGCGCCAGGGCGTCGCCCAGCTGCAGGTCGCCCAGGTACAGGCCGAGCGCGAGGAGGCAGGCGCCTCCGGCGGGACGCCGGCCCAGCAGCCTGTTGGGACGCAGGCCGACCAGGCGACGCCCTCGAGCCCCGGGGCGCCACCATTGGGTTCCCAGGAAGGCGCGGCCAACCAGCGCATGACCGACCGTCTGTGGATCCCTGGCCGCGACCCGGGCCGCCCGCCTGGTTGACGGCCCGGCGCCTGGGGGCGCTGCTGCTAGGATCGGTGCCGAGCCGCGGCGTGACGCCGCTGCACGCAGACTCGCCAAGTGGGAGCGTGGGAGCGGCCGTGTTCCCTCAGGAACGGGCGCGCCTGTAGGGCGTGTACCGCGTTGTGCAGGCCGCTGCCGCCACGCAGTGGCCTTTGTCGTTGCGGGGGGCGGATCATGACAGGAGACGACGTGCCGAAGCAGAAGACCCACTCGGGCGCCAAGGACCGGTTCCGCGTCACGCGCACCGGCAAGGTCCTGCACCGCAAGATGAACAAGAACCACATGCTCGAGAAGAAGACCGCCGCGCGGAAGCGCCGCCTGTCGGGGATGAGCGAGCTGACGGGCGGCGACGCCGCCCAGGTCCGCAAGCTGCTGCGCGGCAACTGACCACCTCGTTCGTCAAGGAGAGCACTCATGGCCCGCGTCAAGCGAGGCGTGCACGGCCGCAAGCACCGCCGCACGGTCTTGGACCGCGCCCGCGGATTCCGGGGGGCACGCAGCCGCCGCTACCGCATCGCCAACGAGTCGGTGCTGCATGCGATGCGCTACGAGTACCGCGACCGCCGGCGGCGCAAGAGCGACTTCCGCAAGCTGTGGATCACCCGCATCAACGCCGCGGCTCGCCAGGAGGGTCTGAGCTACAGCCGCTTCATTAACGGGCTCAAGCTGGCTGAGGTCGACATCGACCGCAAGGTGCTGGCCGACCTGGCCGTTCGCGACCCGGCGACCTTCAAGTCGCTGGTCGGCGTCGCGAAGACGGCGCTGAGCTAGTCCGCACGCCCGGCGGGCCGGGCGCGACCATGGCGGTCATCACCAGCACGGACAACCCGGCGGTCCGTGCCGCACGGCGGCTGGCCCGGCGCCACGGCCGGGTGCGCCGCGACGAGGCGTTCCTGGTCGAGGGACCGCAGGTGGTCGCCGAAGCCATCGGCCACCTACAGCGGCTGTTCGTCCGCTCCACAGCCGGCGGCAGCATCGCCGAGGTGGCCGCACGCGCGTCGCGGGCCGGCACGCAGGTCCTGCAGGTCGACGACGCGGTACTGGCCAGCCTGGTGACCACCGTCGCCCCCCAGGGACTGGTGGGCGTGGCGACGCTGAGCCATCCCGACCTGCGGTCGGTGCTCGCCAACGCGTCGACGGTGGTGGTCCTGCACCAGGTCCGCGACCCCGGCAACCTCGGCACGATCCTGCGGACGGCGGACGCCGCCGGCGTGGACGCGGTCGTGTTGACCAGCGGCAGCGTGGACCCGCGCAACCCCAAGGCGGTCAGGGCGTCGGCCGGATCGCTGTTCCACCTACCGGTGATTCGCGATGTCGCCTTCACCACCGTCGCGGACGCCTGCGCGGCGGCGGGGCTGCGCCTGGTCGCAGCTGCCGCCGATGGGACCGTTGCGCACACCGCCGCCGAGCTGGGCGGTCGCGTCGCCGTGGTCTTTGGCAGCGAAGCCCATGGGCTCGGCACTGACGTGCGCCGGCGCTGCGACGACGTGGTGGCGGTCCCGCTGTCGCGCGAGCCCCGCGAGGGCTACCGCGGTCACGCCGAGTCGCTCAATCTGGCCGCGACCGTGGCCGTCGTCACCTACGAGATGGCCCGTCGGCGGAGTGGACGGTGCGCTGGCAGCGGCGTAGAGGGGTAGAACACGTCCATGACGGACCTTGCCGACGGCGCGGTACTGGATCTGCTGCCAGATCCGGTCGTCGTCGTGGGCGCCGACGGCCGCATCGTGTTCTGCTCGCGGCTGGCCGGTCGGCTGCTGGGCAGGGCCGCCGCCGAGGTGGTCGGCGAGCCCGCGCGCAAGGTGCTGGTCCTGACCGACGACGCGGGCACCAACTGGTGGGCCCGGCTGCGACCGCTGGAAGGCGACGCGCGGCTGCGCCCGCGCCTGCCGATGGTCGACCTGAGCCTGCTCATCGCCAACCGAGGGGCGCGTCCCGTCACGCTGACCGCGGCGCGCCACAGCGACGAGCACGGCCGGCTGACCTACCTCGTGCTGGTGCTGCGCCGCGCCGACGCCAACGAACGGCTCGACGCCGCCCGCAGTGACCTGGTGGCGACGGTCAGCCACGAGATCCGCTCACCGCTGACGTCGGTGAAGGGCTTCACCAAGACCTTGCTGGTCAAGTGGGATCGCTTCACTGACGACCAGAAGCGCCACATGCTGGCCACCATCAATGAGGACGCCGACCGCGTGACGCGCCTACTGGGTGAGCTGCTCGACGTCAGCCGCATCGACGCGGGGCGGTTGCAGCTGCGCCGTCAGATGGTCGATGTGCCGGCGGTCGCCGCGCGTGTGGCCGAACGGCTGCAGGCCGAGCAGACCGACAGCGAGGTGAAGGTGGACTTTGACGTCGAGGTCCCCCAGCTGTACGCCGATCCTGACAAGGTCGCGCAGATCTTCACCAACCTGATCGAGAACGCCTTCAAGTACGGTGCGGGACCGATCCGCCTGAGCGCCGCCGTCGCTGACGAACAGGTGGTGTTCACCGTGAGCGACCACGGTGGCGGCGTGCCCGACCAGTTTCTGACGCACATCTTCACCAAGTTCTTCCGGCGCACGGGGGAGCGGCGCAGCGGCACGGGACTCGGCCTGTACATCACCAAGGGCATCGTGGAGGCGCACGGCGGGCGGATGTGGGCCACCAGCCCGCCGGGCAATGGTGCCAGCTTCCACTTCGCGCTCCCACAGGGCGGGCTGGAGTTGGCCGGCATCGAGATCACAAAGATCGTAGGTCCTACCGCTTCGCCACATGAGGACAGGAAACGATGAGCCAGGCACCACCAGCGAATCCCGAGCCGCTGCTCGACGAGGGACGCGAGCGGTTCGCCGCCGCCTCCAGCCTCGACGAGCTGGACGCCGCCAAGGCTTCGCTGGTGGGCCGACGGGGCGCGCTGACCGCCGTGCAACGCACGCTCGGGGGGCTGGACGAGCGGCAGCGGCGCGATCTGGGCGCCCGCATCAACGCGGTACGCGCCGCGCTGGCCGAACTCGAGGAGCAGCGCCGGGCGGTCCTGACCGAGGAGCGCGACCGCGTTGTGCTCGCCGCCGAGGCCGTGGACGTGACCCTGCCGGCGCGCACGGCCCGGCGCGGCAGCCTGCACCCCATTCACGAGACCATCGAGGCGATGGTCGACGTGATGGCAAACCTCGGCTTCACCGCGGTGGAGGGGCCGGAGGTGGAGACGGACTGGTTCAACTTCCAGGCCATGAACATTCCCGTGGACCATCCCGCGCGCGGGATGCACGACACCATCTACGTGCAACCCCCCAACCCCGCCGACCCACCCGGGTCGGTGCTGCTGCGCACCCACACCTCGCCGATGCAGACCCGCACCATGCTGGCGCAGGGCCCGCCCGTCTACATCGCGGTGCCGGGGCGCACCTACCGCCAGGAGACCGCCGACGCGACGCACCTGCCGGTGTTCCATCAGATGGAGTGCCTGGCCGTCGACGAGGGGCTGTCGTTCGCGGACCTGCGCGGGACGCTGGCGGAGCTGTGTCGCGGCCTGTTCGGCCCAGGCGCGCTGATTCGCATGCGCCCCGACCACTACCCCTTCACCGAACCTTCGGCAGACGTGGACGCCTGGGTGCCCGCCGTCGGCGATTGGGTGGAACTGCTCGGGTCGGGAATGGTGCACCCCAACGTCCTGCGCATGGCCGGCTACGACCCCGAGCAGTCCAGCGGGTTCGCGTTCGGCATGGGCGTCGAGCGGGTGGCCATGTTGCGCCATGGCATCGACGATCTGCGCTCGTTCGCCGACAACGACCTGCGGTTCTTCTCCTCCTTCTAGCCAACCGGCGGCGCGTTGCGCCGCCCCTTTCCGAAAGCATCGTCGTGCGCGTACCGCTGTCCTGGTTGCACCGCTCGGTCGACCCCGGCCTGTCCGCTGAGCAGCTGGCTTCCACGTTGACGCTCGGCGGCTTGGTCGTCGAGGCCATCCACCGCCCGACGGCGGGCACCCGTGGCGTGGTCGTTGCCCGGGTCGAGGCGATCGGGCCGGTGCCCAGCAGCAAGCTGTCACTGGTCGACGTCTACGACGGTCGCGAGCATCACGAGATCGTCTGCGGGGCTTCCAACTTCGCCGTGGGTGATCTGGTGCCGGCCGCGCTGCCGGGAGCGACCTTGCCGGGGGCGGTCCGCATCGAGCGCCGCACGATTCGCAACGTCGTGTCCAACGGCATGCTGGCCAGCGCGCGCGAGCTGGGCGTCGGCGACGACCACCGCGGCATCTGGGTGCTGGAAGCCGATGCACCGCTGGGCGCGGATCTCAGCGAATGGCTTGAGCTGGACGACGCGGTCCTGGACCTGGAGATCAACCCTGATCGTGGCTACGCGCTGTCCATCTTCGGCGTCGCCCACGACGTGGCGGCCCTGACGGGAGCCGAGCTGCGGCTGCCCGAGCTGCCATCGCTGCCGCTCGGCACCGCGACGGGAGTCCCCGTGTCGATCGCCGACCCGGATCGGTGCCCGCGCTTCAGCCTCACCCGCATCGAGGGGGTGGCGGTCGGCCCTTCGCCGGCATGGTTGCAGCGCCGACTGGCGGCGGCTGGGATGAGGCCGATCTCCAACGTCGTCGATGCGACCAACCACGCGATGCTGGAGACGGGCCATCCGGTCCACGCCTACGACCTGGTACGGCTGGCCGGAGCACGCATCGATGTCCGGCAGGCAGCCACCGGCGAAACCGTCGTCACGCTGGACGGCGTGCAACGGACGCTTGATCCCGGCGACCTGGTGATCGCCGACGCCTCGGGCCCAGTCGGGCTGGCCGGGGTCATGGGCGGGGCCAGCACCGAGGTCGACGAGACGACCACAGACGTGCTGCTAGAGGTCGCCGCCTTCTCGCCGACGGCCGTGCTGCGCACTGCTCGACGCCTCAAGCTGTTCACGGAGGCGTCCAGTCGCTTCGAGAAGACGGTGCCGCCGCAGACGGTGCTGCGCGGAGCAGCGCGTTGCGCGGCGCTGCTGACCCATGTCGCCGGCGGGCGGATCACCGCCGCCGATGACGTGTGGCCGCAGCCTGCGGCCCGGGAGGTCATCCGTCTGCGCACCGACCGTGTTCGCCGCCACCTCGGCATGGACTTGCCCGACCAGCGGCAGGCCGAGCTGCTGGAATCCATCGAGTGCAGGGTGGAGCCGAGCGCTCAAGTAGCCGAAGGCGGTCGCGCACTGGAACCGAATGAGGGGCTGCTGGCGGTCACCCCGCCGGACTACCGTCCGGACCTGCGCATCGAGGTGGACCTCGACGAGGAGATCGCGCGCCTGCACGGCTACGAGCAGATCCCCGAGCGTGTGCCCTGTAGCGGTCGGGCCGGCGGTCGTCGCCCTGCGCACGCCGCTCGCCGCCGCGTGCGCGAGGCGCTGGCAGGCGCTGGCTGGACCGAGGCCATCACCTTTCCCTTCATCGGCCCGAACGACCTCGACGCGCTCGGGCTGCCGCCCGACGACCCGCGCCGCCAGACCGTCGCGCTGGTCAATCCGCTGTCACAGGAGGAGTCGCGGCTGCGGACATCGCTGCTGCCGGGCTTGCTGCGCGCGCTGCGGCGCAACGTCAACCGCCAGGCCGCTGACGTGGCGATGTTCGAGGTGGGGGCGGTGTTCCTGCCGCCGACACCGCAGGAGCCGGGCGCCGACGGCGGAGCGGACGGAATCACCCTTCCTGCCGAGCCGTTGCTGCTCGGGCTCGCGGCGTGCGGCCACTTCGAGGCGCTGCGCCACGACCGCCCGGCTCGCCCTGCCGACCTCGCCGATCTCCTTGGTGCCGCCGACACCGCCCGCAGGGCCGTGGGGCTGCCGCTGCTGGAGGTCGCGGCCGGCACCGAGCCGGGCTACCACCCCGGCCGCACGGCGCGTCTGAGCCTGGAGGGGACCGCGATCGGCGTCGTCGGCGAGCTGCACCCGCGCACCATCGCCGCTTTGCAGCTACCTGCGCGCACCCACGCCGGTGAGCTGCGCCTGGACCTCCTGACCGCGGAGGGTGTGCGGCTGGCCGCCGCCGTCGTGCCGGACGCCCGACCGCCGTTGCGCTTCGACGTCGCCGTACTCATCGCTGCGGACGTGCCCGCGGCGGCGGTGGAAGCAGCGGTGCGCGAGGGCGCGGGTCCCAGCCTCAGCGAGTGCCGCCTGTTTGACGTGTTCACCGGCCCGCAGCTCGGCGAGGGACGCAAGAGCCTGGCCTACGCCTTGCGGTTGGAGGCTGGTGACGGCGCGTTGAACGAGATCGACGAGCAAGCCGCGATCACCTCGATCGAGCAAGCCGTGGCCAGGCGTGTCGACGGGCGGCTGCGACGCGACGACTCGGCTGGCGCCGCCGCGCAAGATCAACGACGCTGATCCTCCAGCCGGCACGGCATGCTGTGTCCACCGGATCTTGGACGAGGCGTGAGGTGGAACGTGAGCGACGACGCATCCGGCACCGGTGGACCCCTCGTGCTGGTCATCGAGGACGATCGTGGCGTCCGCGAGCTCATGGTCGACATCTTGTCGGCCGAGGGCTTTCAAGTGCGCACGGCGGGCGACGGCCTTGAAGGACTGCTCAAGCTGCAGGTGCTGCATCCCGCCGCACTCGTCTTGGACATCATGATGCCCGACGTGGGCGGTCTGCGGGTCCTCGACCAGTTGGCCTCCGAGCACGCCGACGTCCCGGTCATCGTGGTGACCGGCAAGCCTCAGGCCGCTGCAGAGGCACGACAACGGCTCGGCCGGCGCAACGTGTTCGACAAGCCGTTCGACCTGGCCGCCTTCGTGGAACGGCTGCGGGAAGTCGCGGAGACCCCGCAGCAGACCGACTCTAACCCTCCGCCAGGAGAGCAGCTGTGACCAAGCGGGACTACCTCACCGTCGACGCACTGTCCGTCGAGGAGCTGGCCAAGGTCTTGGACCTGGCCGACGAGCTGAAAGTCAACCGGCAGCGCTCCACAGACGGCACAGGTCGGCACCGCCCGTCTACAGGTGGGCACGGATCGGATCTGCAGGGCCTATCCATCGGCATGATCTTCGAGAAGCCATCGACGCGGACCAGGGTGTCGTTCGAGGTCGGCATCAGCGAGCTGGGCGCCAAGGCGGTGGTTCTGTCCGCCGGCGAGCTGCAGCTCGGACGCGGTGAGACCGTCGAAGACACCGCCCGGGTGCTGTCGGGCTACCTGCACGCGCTCGTCGTACGCACCTTTGCCCAGTCGCGGCTGGAGACGTTGGCCTCCGCGGGTTCGATCCCGGTGATCAACGCCCTGTCGGACTTCAGCCACCCTTGTCAGGCGCTGGCCGATCTGCAGACCATCCGCGAGCACAAGGGCGATCTGCACGAGTTGAAGCTGAGCTACCTGGGCGACGGCAACAACGTCGCGCACAGTCTGCTCGAGGCCGGGGCGATGGCCGGCATGCATGTCGCCGTCGGCACCCCAGCGGGCTACGAACCCGATCCGCAGGTCGTCCGCCAGGCGACTGACGTAGCCGCGCGCACCGGCGGGCGGATCACGGTGACCAACGACCCGCTGGAAGCCGCGCGCGACGCCGACGCCGTCTACACCGACGTGTGGACCTCGATGGGCCAGGAATCGGAGAACCACGCGCGGACCCAAGTCTTAGGCCCCTTCCAGGTCGGTGCCTCGGTGATGCAGGCCGCCAAGTCCGACGCCCTGGTCCTGCACTGCCTGCCGGCGCACCGTGGCGAGGAGATCACCCCGGAGGTGATGGACGGTCCCAACAGCGTGGTGTTCGAGCAGGCCGCCAACCGTCTGCACAGCCAGAAGGCGCTGCTGCTGTTCCTGCTGACCTGACTTCGGGGCGGACGCCGCCACCGCCCTTGCATAACTATGCAGCGACCGGTACGGTCACGGCGTGGGTGTCCAGGTCGGTGTAGTGGGCGGCTCCGGCTACGCTGGAGGTGAGCTGCTGCGCCTGCTGAGCGGCTCTCCGGCGCTGTCGCTGCGGACGGTCGCCGGGCGGGCGAGCGCCGGTCGGCCGTTGGCGGAGGCGTTTCCCAACCTCGGCCTCGCGGGCCTCGTCGAGCCAGCCGAAGCCGGGGTCTTCGACGCGTGCGAGCTGGTCTTCCTCGCCACACCGCACGAGGCGAGCCTGCAGCTGGCGCCGCCGCTGGTGGCCGCCGGCGTTCGCGTCGTCGACCTGTCCGGGGCCTACCGATTGGATCCGGGCACCTTCGCCGTGGCCTACGGACAGGCCCATCCCTGTCCCGAGCTGACACCGGCTCCCTACGGCTTGCCCGAGCTGTTCCGCGACGACCTGGCGGGGGCAGCGCTGGTCGCCAACCCCGGCTGCTACCCAACCGCCGCTCTGCTCGCCCTCGCCCCCCTGGCGGGCCTGGTGAAGCCAGGCTCGGTGCACATCACCGGGCTGTCCGGAACCTCCGGTGCGGGCAAGGGCCTGCGCGACGACCTCCACGCCAGCCACGCCGCGGGCAACGTCGCGGTCTACGCCACCCCAGGGCACCGTCACACCCCCGAGATCGAGGCGGCGTGGGACCGGCTGACCGGAACGCCGGCGACGGTGACGTTCACACCTGTTCTGCTGCCCCTGGCGCGGGGCATGCTGGTGACAGTCACCGCCGGCCTCCTCGACGAGGTCGATGCCGAGGCGGTGACCGAGAAGTTCGCGCAGGCCTACGCCCGCGAGCCCTTCGTCGGCGTGGTTGCACCGGGTTCGTGGCCGCAGACCGCCTACACGCGCGGCGCCAACTCGGCCGCCATCGGCGTCGCGGTCGACCCGCGCACCGGGCGCGTCACCGTCGCCTGTGCGCTGGACAACCTCGTCAAGGGCGCCGCCGGCCAGGCAATCCAAAACGCGAACCTGCTGTGCGGGCTCCCAGAGGCGACGGGCCTGCCGGTCGCGGGGATGTACCCATGAGCGCCACCAGCGAGCCGGGGACCGAGGTGTCCGCTGCTCCGATGCTGCTCGAACCGCTCGACGGCGGCGTCTGCACGGTTCCCGGGATCACCGCGGCCGGCATGGCCGCCGGCCTCAAGCGCAGCGGCAAACCCGACATCGCCCTGGTGGCGGCCGACCGCAGCGTCGCGGCGGCGGCAGTGCAGACGCGCAACCAGGTCACCGCAGCGCCGGTGCAGGTCACCGCCCGCCACGCCGCCGACGGCCGCGCCAGGGCGGTGCTGCTGAACTCCGGCAGCGCCAACGTGTGCACTGGCCCGGACGGGATGGCGTTGGCGGAGCGGTCCGCCGCCCTCGTCGCCGCCGAGTTGGGCTGCCCGGCGACCGACGTGCTGGTGTGCTCCACGGGGGTGATCGGAGAACCGATTGCGTCGACGCCGTTCACCGGGGCGCTGCCCGGGCTTTGCGCCGCACTGCACCGCAGCGGCGGGGGCGACGCGGCTCGGGCGATATTGACGACCGACACCTTCGCCAAGCAGGCCGCCGTCGCCGTCTCCGACGCCAGCGGCCGCTGCACCGTCGGCGGCATGGCCAAGGGCGCCGGGATGCTCGCCCCCGAGCTCGCCACGATGCTGTGCGTGCTCACCACCGACGCGCCAGCGCCCTATGGCGGGCTGGACCCGCTCCTGCGCGACGTCGTTGCCCGCACCTTCGGACGCATCTCGGTCGACGCGTGCATGTCCACCAACGACGCGGTGATCCTGCTGGCCACCGGCACCGCGCCCGAGCCGCCGTCCGACGAGGCGCTGGCTGCCGGGCTCACCGACGTTTGCGGTCGCCTGGCCGAAGCGATGGTGCGCGACGGGGAGGGGGCGCACATCCTTGTGCGGCTCCGCGTCACTACAGCGGCCAGCGAGGACGACGCGCTGGGCGTCGCCCGCGCCGTCGCCGGCAGCGTGCTGTTCCGCACCGCCATCGCCGGTCGCGACCCCAACTGGGGCCGGGTGCTCGCGGCCATCGGAGCCGGGCCGGTGCGCATCGACCCGTCGCGCATCACGGTCGCGTTCGGCGACGTGACGGTCTGCCGATCCGGTGTCGCCGCGGGGTTCGACCGCGCCGGAGCCGCGGCGGCGCTGCAGGGCGACGCCGTCGACGTCCGCATCGACCTCGGCGCCGGCGACGCGGAGGCGACCTTCCTGACCTGCGATCTGTCGGTGGACTACGTCCGCTTCAACTCCGCCTACACCACGTGAGCGCCACCGTGGCCCCGGCCGCACTGACCGCTCGCCTGGCGGCCGCCCAGGGTAAGGCGCGCGTGCTACGCGAGGCGCTGCCGTGGATCAACCGCTGGGCCGGACGCACCCTCGTGGTCAAGTACGGCGGCAGCGCGATGCTCGACCGTTCCGCCGGCACCGGGACGTTCGCGGCCGACGTGGCGCTGCTGCACGTCGTCGGGGTTCGGGTCGTCGTCGTCCACGGTGCCGGGCCGCAGATCTCGGCGCTGGCCCGCCAGCGCGGCCTGGTGCCCGCGTTCGTCGGCGGCAGGCGGGTGACCGACGTGGCGATGCTCGACGTCGTGCGCTCCGCCCTGCTCGACGAGGTCAATCCCCAACTGGTCGCCGCCCTGTTGTCCGCGGGCGCACCCGCCGCCGGCGTCGGCCGGGAGGTGGGGGAGCTGCTCACCGTCACCCCCGTGCCCGGGTTGGGGCTGGTGGGAACCGTGGACCGCGTGGCTCCCGGCGTCGTCACCGCGCTGCTCGACGCGGGCCGGGTGCCCGTGGTCGCCGGGATCGGACGCGACGCCGAAGGCTCAGAGCACAACGTCAACGCCGACGAGGTTGCCGCCGCGATCGCCGTGGCACTCGGCGCGGACAAGGTCGTCTACCTCACGGACGTCGCCGGCCTGTACACCGACTTCACAACCCCCAACGCCGCGCTGCTGTCACGCGTCGGCCTCAGCGAGCTGCGGCGACTGCTGACCGGCGGCGGCCTCTCCGACGGGATGGTCCCCAAGGTGGCGGGGATCGTGGCCGCCCTCGACGGCGGCGTGGCCAGCGCCCACCTGCTCGACGGCCGCGTGGACCACGCGCTGCTGCTGGAGATCTTCACCGACGACGGCGTCGGCACGATGGTGACACCGTGACGGCTCCAGGAACGGCGGCTCCGACCCTGGCCGAGCGGGAGGCTGCCGCCCTGCTGCCCGTGTACCGCCGTCGACCGGTCGAGTTCGTCCGGGGGCGCGGCACCCGGCTGTTCGACGCCGACGGGCGCGAGCACCTGGACTTCCTGTCCGGGCTGTCCGTCACGTCGCTGGGCCACGCCCATCCGGCGGTCACCGCCGCCGTCACCGCGCAAATCCAACGCCTCGTCCACGTCTCCAACTTGTTCCTGACCGCCCCACAGGTCGAGCTGGCCGAGCGGTTGGCCGTGACGCTGGGCTGGCCCGACGGACGGTCGTTCTTCGCCAACTCCGGCGCCGAGGCCAACGAGGCGGCGCTGAAGCTGACCCGCCGCCACGGCAAGCGCCTCCACCCCGCCAAGGTCAAGGTCGTGGCCCTCCAAGGCGGCTTCCATGGCCGGCTGCTGGGGACGCTGCTGCTCACCGGCGACCCGGCCAAGCACACGCCGTTCCAGCCGCTGGGCAGCTGGGTCACCCACGTCCCCCACGACGACCCCCAGGCGCTGGAGGACGCGGTCGACGACGACACCTGCGCGGTGTGGGTGGAGGTGCTCCAGGCCGAGGGCGGGGTCCGGCCCGTCCCCGCCGCGGTGCTCGCGGCCGCTCGCGACGCCTGTGACCGCCACGGCGCCCTGCTCGTGGCCGACGAGGTTCAGACGGGCGTGGGCCGGCTGGGGGCGTGGTACGGCTGGCAGACGGCAGGGGTGACGCCTGACGTCGTGTGCCTGGCCAAGGCGCTGGCCAACGGCCTACCGATCGGCGCGATCGTCGTCCGGGGAGTGGCAGCCGGCGCCTTCGGGCCCGGCGACCACGCGAGCACCTTCGGCGGCGGACCCGTCGTCGCGGCCGCGGCGAACGCAGTGCTTGCCACCATCGACACCGAGGACCTCGTGGCCCGGGCCGGCGAGATGGGCAGGCGCCTGACCGAGCGGCTCGCCGATCTCGGTGCCAACAACGATCTCGTCGCAGGAACGCGCGGCAGGGGGTTGTTGCAGGCGCTCGTGCTCACTGCGCCGGTCGCCGGCGAGGTCGCCGCCGCCGCCCTGCAATGGGGCCTGGTGATCAACGACGTGACGCCGGACGCTGTGCGGCTGGCTCCGGCGCTGATCGTCGACGACGACGATGTCGACGCGATGGCCGCCCGGCTGGCCGGGGCCCTCGCGCAGGTCGAGCGGGAAGGTGCCGGCGCTTCGTGAACCGACCGCAGCGCCGGCGCCTCGTGCGCGAGCTGGTGGCGGCCAACGCCGTCGAGTCCCAGGGGGATCTGGTGGCGCTGCTAGCCCGCGCCGGGGTGCCCGTGACCCAGGCAACCGTCAGCCGCGACCTTGAGGAGCTCGGCATCAACAAGGTTCGTGGGGCCGACGGCCGCAACGCCTACGCGGTGCCGGAGGCGGGCGAGTTGGCGCAGCTGCTGCGCCAGTTCGTCGTCGCGATCGATGCCAGCGGCAACCTCGCCGTCGTGCGGACGCCTCCCGGCGCCGCGGCCGCCGTTGGCTCGGCGATCGATGGCGCCGGCCTGCCCGGCGTCCTCGCCACCGTTCAGGGCGACGACACGCTGCTGGTGGTGGCACGCCAGGGCGTCGGTGGCCGTGCCGTCGCCGACCGCCTGCGACAGCTAAAGGAGCGAACCGCGTGACCACGTCGGCCACCCCCCGCCTGGTGCTGGCCTACTCCGGGGGTTTGGACACCTCTGTGGCCATCCGGTGGTTGGCCGAACACAAGGACTACGAGGTCGTCGCCTGCGCCATCGATCTCGGCCAGCAGGGTGAGGGCGGCGGCGTAGCCGCCGCCGGCGGGCGGGGATCTGAGGGTGAGGGCGGCGGCGAGATGGAGCGCATTCGCCGGCGAGCGTTGGACTGCGGCGCGGTGGAGGCGGTGGTGGTCGACGCGCGCAGCGAGTTCGCCGACGACTTCGTCGCCTCGGCGATCGCCGCCAACGCGCTGTACATGGGCAAGTACCCGCTGGTGTCGGCCCTCTCGCGGCCGCTGATCACCCGCCACCTGGTCCGTGTCGCCCGCGAGACCGGTGCGCAGGCGGTCGGGCACGGCTGCACCGGCAAGGGCAACGACCAGGTCCGCTTCGAAGTCACCGCGATGGCGATTGCTCCCGACCTGACCGTCGAAGCCCCCATCCGCGAGTGGGGGATGAACCGGGACGGCGCCATCGCCTGGGCCGAGGAGCGTGGCATCCCCGTCCCTGTGCGCCGGGATTCCCCCTACTCCATCGACGAGAACCTGTGGGGGCGCACCGCCGAGTGCGGGATCCTGGAGGACCCGTGGGCCTCGCCGCCCGAGGAGGTCTACGAGCGCTCGGCCGCGTTGGTCGACACGCCCGACGAGGTCGAGGAGCTCACCCTCACCTTTGAAGGCGGCCAGCCGGTGGCCGTGGACGGCAAGCACCTGGAGCTGGTCGACCTGATCGCCGAGGTCGACCGGCGCGCCGGCGCGCACGGCGTCGGGCGCATCGACATGCTCGAGGACCGCCTCGTCGGCATCAAGAGTCGTGAGATCTACGAGTGCCCCGGCGCGATCACCCTGCTGACCGCGCACCGGGACCTGGAAGATCTGTGCCTGGAGCAGGAGCTGGCGGCGGAGAAGCGGGCGCTGGAGGGCCGCTACGCCCAGTTGATCTACAACGGGCTGTGGTTCACGCCGCTGAAGAAAGCCATCGACGCCTTCATCGCCACGTCCCAGCCCGTGGTGAGCGGCGAGGTGCGGATGGCGTTGTTCAAGGGCTCGGCCTGGGTCACGGGCCGCCGCAGTGACAGCGGTCTGTACGACCACGACCTGGCCACCTACGACGCCTCGGACCGGTTCGACCACACCCAGGCAGAGGGCTTCGTCAAGCTGTGGGGGCTGCCGACAAAGGTCTGGGCCCGCCGCCAGGGCTCGCGGTGACCGCCACCGTCCCGGCCAAGCTGCGATCGGGATCGCACCTGCGGGTGGTGGCCCCATCGCGGTCGATGGCGGCCATCCCGCAGCCATGGCGGGCGATCGCCGACCAGCGGACCGCCGATTTGGGCCTGCGGGTGACCTTCGGCGAGCGCGTCGACGAGCTCGACCGCTTCGCCTCGTCGTCACCGGCGTCCCGCCTGGCCGACCTGCACGCCGCCTTCGCCGATCCTGTGGTCGACGCGATTCTGACGTTCATCGGCGGCTACAACGCCAACCAGCTGTTGGACGGCCTGGACCTGGAGCTGATCCGGGCGAACCCCAAGCCCTTCTGTGGCTACAGCGACATCACGGTGCTGCAGCACGCCATCCTCGCCGGCGCCGACCTGGTGACCTATTCAGGACCGCACTGGTCGACGCTGGGGATGCGCGACCATGCCGAGCAGACCCTCGACTGGTTCCGCGCCTGCCTGTTCGACGAGGCGCCGGTGATGATCCGCCCGGCGCGCCACTGGACCGATGACGCCTGGTTCGCCGATCAGGACGATCGCCAAGTCCTCGACACCGACGGCTGGTGGGTGTTGCAACCCGGCACGGCGCAGGGCGGGCTGTTGGGCGGCAACCTGTCCACGCTGGCCCTCTTGCAGGGCACGCGCTGGTGGCCATCGCTGGGCGGGGCTGTCCTGGTCGTTGAGGACGACGAGCACAGCCACGCAGACGACTTCGCCCGCCGGCTGCAATCGTTGCTGCACCAGCCTGAGGCCGGCGACCTGGCTGGGCTGCTGATCGGCCGCTTTCAGCGGGGCAGCGGCGTTACTCGACGGTCGTTGAGCGAACTCGTGGCGCGCACTCCCCAGCTGCGTGGCGTCCCGGTGGTCGCCAACGCCGACGTTGGCCACACCAACCCGCTGTTCACGTTCCCGGTGGGCGGTGCCGCGCGCCTCGTCGCCGATCCCGAGGACCCGCATCTGGATCTGGAGCGCCACTGAAAGGGCAGCCGTGACCGAGGGGCGGCTGTGGGGTGGACGGTTCACCGAGCAGCCTGACGCCGCAGCCTTCCAGCTGGGGCGTTCCGTGCACTTCGACGTGCGGCTGTGGCCCTATGACCTTGCGGGGTCACGGGTCCACGCCGACGAGTTGCTGCGCTTGGGATTGCTCACCACCGACGACCACGGCGCGATCACGGGCGGCCTGGCCACCATCGGCGAGGAGTTGGCGGGGGCCACATTCGCTTTCGCCGACGGTGACGAGGATCTGCACGGCGCCGTGGAACGGCGCCTGATCGAGCTCGCAGGTGAGGCGGGTGGGCGCCTTCGTGCGGGTCGCAGCCGCAACGACCAGATCGCTTCCGACCTGCGGCTGTACCTGGCCGCCGCCATCGAGGATCTGACCGGCGACATCCGCACCGTGCAGGAGGCGCTGGCCACCCAGGCCGAGGCGGGCGCGGACTGGCTCGTGCCGGGCTACACCCACCTGCAACGCGCGCAGCCCGTCACCCTCGGCCATCACTTGTTGGCCCACGCGTGGGCGCTGCAGCGCGACTGCGGGCGGTTGGGCGACGCTCGCCGGCGGATCCTGGACGCCTCACCACTGGGTTCGGGTGCGCTGGCCGGCGTCAGTCTGGGGGTCGACCCCGCGCGCTACGCCGAGCGCCTCGGGTTCACTGCGGCGGCCCCCAACTCGATGGACGCGGTGGCCGATCGCGACTTCGCCGTGGAGTTCCTGGCGGCGGCCGCGCTGGTTGGCGTGCACCTGTCCCGTCTCGGCGAGGAGGTGATGCTGTGGTCGTCCACCGAGTTCGGCTGGGCCACGGTCGGCGACGCCTTCTCGACGGGCTCGTCGATCATGCCCCAGAAGCGCAACCCCGACGTGGCGGAGCTGGTGCGCGGCAAGACCGGCCGCCTGGTGGGTGACCTGGTGTCGTTACTGGTGACCCTCAAGGGCCTTCCACTGACCTACAACCGGGACCTGCAGGAGGACAAGGAGCCGGTGTTCGACGCCGTGGACACGCTGCGCCTGGCGCTGCCGGCCATGGCCGGCATGGTAGCGACGCTGCGCTTCGACGCCGAGCGGCTGGCCGCCGTCGCCGGCGGCGGTGGCGCGCTAGCCACCGATGTCGCCGAGGAGCTGGTCCGGCGGGGAGTCGCCTTTCGAGTCGCTCACGAGCGAGTCGGCGCTGTCGTGGCGGCCTGTGATGAGCGCGGCATCGACCTCGCGGACCTGACGCCGCCAGAGTTGGCCGAGCTGGTGCCCGAACTGGACGGCACACAAGCACTGCTCGACGCCAGGGTCGCCGTCGCCCGGCGGGACGCTGTCTCGGGGCCGGCAGCCGTGCGCCGCCAGCTGCGGCAGCTGCGCGCGGCCTTTCAGACCACAGCCACCGCCAGCGGCTGAGCGGAGTACGGGCGGGGTCCCCTTTTCACTAGACTGCTGCGTGAACGGGGGACGCGAGACGGGGTACGTCGCTGCCACCTTCCGATGCGTTCCCGGAAGGCGAGATCGCCAAGACTGCACAGCGTTCTACCGTTTCCGCTCCATGCAGACACGAAGGAGACAGCATCTGCGAGGTCGTGCGCCGGTGACGAGGCGTTGAGCCCCGCGCGCTTCCGGATACTGCGGCCCCTGCGGCACCGCGACTACCGGTTCCTGGTCGGTGGTGCGCTGGTGTCGCTGTTCGGTGACGGCGTCTTCATCGTGGCGCTGCCGCTGCAGGTCTACGACCTGAGCAACATCCCCACCGCGATGGCGATGGTCGGGCTGGTTTGGACCGGCGCTCAGGTCTTGATGCTGCTGGTCGGCGGTTGGGCCAGCGACCATTTCGAACGCCGGCATCTGATGATCGCGGCCGATGTGGTGCGAGCCGTGGCGATGGCTGCGATCGGCCTGCTGTCGGTCACTGGAGCGCTGGCACTGTGGCACCTGTTGATCCTGGGTGCGCTGGTCGGGATCAGCAACGCCTTCTTTAACCCCGCTGCCAGCTCCATCGTGCCGGACCTGATCCCGGACTCCGAGTTGCCGCAGGCCAACGCCTTCTTCGGGACCGCCCGTCCGGCGATGGCACGGCTGCTCGGCCCAGCGGTGGGCGGCATCATCGTGGGAGCGGCCGGTCCGGGCGGTGCCTTCCTGCTCGACGGCGTCACCTTCGCGCTGTCGGCGGTGCTCCTTGCCCGTATCCGCTACCGGCGTGTTGCCAGCGAGGCACCGGCCGACCGCTCCCTGACCGGCACGCTGGCCGGTGTCCGGGAGGGTCTTGGCTTCGTGCGATCCCATCGCTGGTGCTGGGTGTGGCTGGTCGGAGCGCTGTTCGGCCTGTTGGCGTACACCGGTCCGGTCGACATGCTGCTGCCGTTCATCCTGCGCAACGAGATGGGCCTGACGCCGTCGCAGGCGGCCTACTACCTGGGCACCGTGCTGGCCTTCGGCGGGGTGGGCTCGATCACGATGTCACTGCTGGTCGGTCAGCTCGACCTGCCACGGCGCTTCGTCACCACCATGTACCTGGCCGAGATCGTTGCCGTGGGGATGCTGGCCGTCTACGGGCTCATGACGGCGGTCTGGCAGGCCGTCCTCGCCAGCCTGATCCTCAACGGCATGTTCGCCTACGCCGACATCGCCTGGACGACGCTGCTCCAGCGACACGTGCCCCGACGGCTGCTGGGGCGGGTGTCGAGTGTCGACTGGCTGACCTCGCTGGGTCTGTTGCCGCTGAGCTTCGCGGTGGTGGGTCCGCTCGCTGCCACGTTTGGTTCACGGTTGGTGCTGCTCGGCGGCTCGCTGCTGGGGGTGCTGGTGATCGGCGCGCTGATGTTCGTTCCCGGCGCGCGCGACCCGCAGAACGGCGACGACGCTCCGCAGCCCCACCCGCGGGCGCTGCGCGTCCGCTGAGAGGTCAGCGAGAAAGGGGCGCCGCCACCGCCGTGCGGCCGCAGGACGCGCATTGCAGCTGCGTGCCGGGCGGCGCCGGCGTGCGCGCCCCGCACAGGCAGATCGTTCCTGAGGCCACGGGCTCGACATCGACGCTGGTGACGGGCAACGCGGCGCCCTCGTCCAGCCCCGCCTCGGCCAGCGCGGCGTACGCCCGTTCACGGACGACCTCGTCGGTCAGGGTGGCGACCCAGCGCCGCAGCACGTTTTCATCGATCCCGTGCGGGACCGGCAGCTGGACACGAACGGTCACCGTCACGGCGCCCGCCGGCACCGCCTCGGCGAGGCTGCGCGGTACCTGCGCCTGCTGGCGTTGGCCGGGGTCGAACAGCGTGACCGTGTCGTCGTCCATGGCAGCGACGAGGCCGAGTAGCTGGCCGGACTTGGCCCACGAGCCGATGCGCAGGGTCGGTTGCTGATCAGCCATTGCCCGCATCCTAGGCTTGGCGCCTCGCGCACTCACCGACGATCCCGCGCCAGCCGGCGGAGGACCTCGCCGAGGGATGGAGCAAGCGGATGGCATGGACCAATGAGGATGTGGCGCGGCAGTTCGCCGAGATCGCGACCCTGTTGAAGCTGTCGGGTGCCGACTCCTTTCGCGTTCGCGCGTACGAGCGGGCCGCCGGGGCCATCGGCGCCGCGACCGCCGACCTGTCGTCGCTGGACGAGGCGGACATGTCGCAGCTGAAGGGGCTCGGGAGCTCAACGGCCAAGAAGATCAGCGAGTACCTGCAGACCGGTTCCATCGGGATGCTCGACGAGCTGCGCGCGGCGGTGCCAGCCGGCCTCATCGCGCTGACTCGGGTTCCAGGACTCGGCCCCAAGACCGCCCGGCTGCTGCACGAAGAGCTCGGCGTTGACTCGGTGCAGGGACTGCGCGAGGCGATCGACACCGAACGGCTACGCGGGCTTCCCGGCCTCGGCCCCAAGACGGAGGTGAACCTGCGTGAGGCGCTGTCCCGGCTGGGAGCCAAGGACACGGGGCGCCTTCCCATGGCCGACGCGATCGCCATCGCCGAAGAGCTGTGCGCGCGCCTGGCTCGCCTGCCCGAGGTGGAGCAGGTTGCCTTTGCCGGCAGCTTGCGGCGCATGCGCGAGACCGTGGGTGACGTCGACGTGCTGGCGGCCGCCACCGACCCGGGTCCCGTGCACGCTGCCTTCCGCGACAGCGACCTGGTCACCGAGGTGCTGGCCGCGGGCGACAAGAAGACCTCGGTGATCACCCGCGCCGGCGTGCAAGCCGACCTGCGCGTCGTCGAGCCGGACGCCTGGGGTGCCGCGCTGGTCTATTTCACCGGGTCCAAGGCCCACAACGTGCGTGTTCGTGAACGCGCCGTCCGACGAGGGCTGACGCTCAACGAGTACGGCCTGTTCGACCGGGAGTCAGGAGAACGTCGCGCCAGCCGCGACGAAGCCGAGGTCTATGGGGCGATGGGCATGACGGTGGTCCCCCCGCCGATGCGTGAGGACGCCGGGGAGGTCGAGGCCGCGGCCGGCGGCACGCTGCCGCGGACGGTGCAGCTGGGCGACCTGCGGGGCGACCTGCATGGGCACAGCGACTGGTCCGGTGACGGCAAGGCGACGCTGGAGGAGATGGTGACGGCCGCCGCCGAACGCGGCTATGCCTACTGGGCGGTCACCGACCACGCCGAGGACCTGCCGATGAACGGCCTGAGCCGCGAGCGGATGCTGGCACGACGGGAAGCCATCGCGGCGCTCCAACAGCGGTACGAGCTGCGCATCCTCGAAGGCGCCGAGCTCAACATCGGCGTGGACGGTGGCGTCGACTACGACCCCGCGTTCCTGGCCGGCTTCGACTGGTGCGTGGCCAGCGTGCACACCCTGATGAACCGGCCCGGTCCCGAGCAGACGGCTCGGATCATCGCCGCGATGGAACATCCCAGCGTCCACGCCATCGGCCACCTGACCGGGCGCCTCATCGGGCGGCGACCGGCCTACGACGTCGATCTGGACGCCATTCTGGAGGCTGCGTTGGGCACGCGCACGGCGCTGGAGATCAACGCCTCGCCGCGGCGCCTGGATCTGTCGGGCGAGATGGTGCGCCGCGCGGTGGACGCCGGCGTGACGCTGACCATCTCCTGTGATGCGCACAGCGTCGGTGACCTGGCGAGCATGCGCTACGGCGTGGCCACGGCACAGCGCGGCTGGGCCACTCCGGAGCTGGTGCTCAACTGCGGCGACCTCGACCGCGTCTTGGCGTTCACCCAGGACAAGCGCTCCCGTAGCCGAGCGCGGTAGCGCATTGCTGCTGCATCGCGGTTTCTTCGCCCGCCCCGCTCCGCAGGTCGCCGCCGACCTGCTCGGCAAGCTGCTGACCAAGCCGGCCGAAGGCTTGGTCGCACGCATCGTGGAGACGGAGGCCTACCAGCAGGACGATCCGGCCTGCCACGCCTACCAGCGGCGCACGGCGCGCAACGAGCCGCTGTACGGACCGCCTGGCCACGCCTACGTCTACTTCAGCTACGGGATGCACTGGTGCCTGAACATCGCCACGGGTACCGACGGCATCGCCGAGGGCTGCCTGCTGCGCGCGGCCATGCCGCTGGAGGGTCTGGCCTGCATGCGCCAGCGACGAGGGGCGGCGCGCGACCGTGACCTGTTGCGCGGACCCGGCCGGCTCGGGCAGGCGTACGGCCTGCAGCGGGAGCACAGCGGTTCCGACGTGTGCGGGCAGGGGCTCTTGCGCTTCGCCGACGACGGCTTCAAGTCGGAGATACTGTGCGGTCCCCGGGTTGGCGTCTCCGTCGCCGCCGACATCCCGTGGCGGTTCTGGGTTCCCGGCTCGCCGTGGGTTTCGTCCTACAAGCGCAGCCCTCGAGCACCGGCACCGCAGTGATCGTGGCGTGTCCGTGCGGCCGCTGCGGCGGGCGCAGTGCACAGTTCAGCCGGTGGGGTAGGCGAACAGCCGCACCGGGGAGTGCACCGGCATGGTCGCGCCGGCGTCGGGCTGTTGCTCCCAGACGCTGCCGGGGCGGGTCTGTGAACCCATGCACGCGCCGCTGCCGCCTGGGCACTCGTCGTGCAGGTCGACGACGAAGCCGGCCTTGGTCAGGACGGCGGTCGCCTCCGACAGGCTGGCGTTGAGCACGTCGGGGACCGCGGCGGTGGCCGAGCCGGCCGTCGACACGTTGAGGTGCACGACGTAGCCGTCGTCCAGGCGCTGGCCCAGGCCGGGTTCGGGGTCCTGACGGGTCACATAGCCGGGGGGCAGGGTGGGACTGTGCTCGGGCTGTTGGTCGACGTCGAAGCCGGCCTCCTGCAGCAGACGCCGCGCCGTGGGCAGCCACAGTCCCTGGACATCCGGCACGTCGGTCGAAGGCGGTCCTGCGGGCTCTCGGCAGATCCGCGTGGGCTCGGTGCCTTTCAGGTACGACCGCTGGGACCGCAGCTCGGGCGGTGTGTACCGGTTTGGCAGGCAGTTGCGGCTGGCGTCGACCTCGACGGTCGACAGCGCCGCCGCGGGAACACCGAAGTCGTGCGCCGGCACGTCGGCCAGGGCACGGCTGCCGAGGCGCGCGAAGATCTCGGCGGGCCAGGTGCCACCCTCGACTCGGATTCTGGTGCGCGGCGGCTCCATGGCGACAGCGCCCTGGGGAAAGCCGACCCACACGGCCGCGGCCAGGTCGGGGGTGTAGCCGACGAACCAGGCGTCGGCGCCACGCTGCGTCGTCCCCGTCTTGCCGGCAGTGGGCCGGTGCAGGTTGGCGCGCTCTCCGGTCCCATGCCCGACGACGCCCTGCAACGCCTGGGTCGTCAGCCACGCGACCGGCCGGTCGATCGCCCGCTTTCCGCGCGGTGTACCCCGCTGGTACAGGACGGTTCCGTCGGCGTCGGTGATGCGCGTGACCACGCTGGGGGCGTGGTAGATCCCACCGGCGGCGAGCGTCGCCTGCACCGAGGCCATCTCCAGCGGCGACACCTCCTGGGTGCCCAGCGCCAGCGAGCGCACGGCGGCCAGGTCGCGCCGCACCCCCGCACGCTGGGCGGTGTCCACGACGGCCTCCGGCCCGACCGCGGCGATGAGGCGGGCGTACACGACGTTGACGCTGTAGGCGGTGGCGTCGCGCAAGGTCAGTGGGCCGTAGTCATGGGAGTCGTAGTTGTCCACTGGGTAGGGCTCAGGCTCGCCCGGGCGAGGCGGCAAGACCACACGAGGGCCGCCGGGAAAGATGTCGTCCAGCTCGTGGCCCTGGGCGATGGCGGTGGCCAACACGAGCTGCTTGAAGGCTGATCCGGGCTGCCGAGCGGCGTCCGTCGCCAGGTTGTAGCGGGCGTAGGGAATGTCGTCGTCATAGCGCCGACCGCCGACCAGCGCCCGGATCCCGCCGGTCGCCGGGTCGATGGCGACCACCGCCGCGTACGGGTCATCAGGCGCGGTCAGTGTGTCGGCGACCGCCTGTTCGGCGGCTGCCTGCCAGACCGGGTCCAGGGTCGTGGAGATCCGCAGCCCACCGCCGAACAGCGCCTGCGCACGATCGGCCGGATCGGCGCCCAGCGCCACGAAGCGGCGGTCGTGGTGCAACTCGTCCACGACATGGTCGACAAACCACGGGGCGCGCCAGTCGTCGCGCTGTGGCGCGGCCACGATGCCCAGCTGGCTGCCGCGGGCGGTGGTGACCGCGCCGGCGCCAGCCATCCGTTGTTGCCGCATCAGGCCCAGCACCAGATCTCGGCGGGCTCGGGCTCGGCGAGGGTGGCGGTAGGGGTCGTAGTCGGCCGGTGACCGCAGCAACGCCGCCAGCAGCGCCGCCTGGCCGAGTCGCAGATCGCTGACGTCGATGCCGAAGTAGCGGCGCGACGCGGTCTGCACCCCGTAGGCACCGTTGCCGAAGTAGACCGTGTTCAGGTAGCGCTCGAGGATCTCGTCTTTGCTGTAGCGCCGCTCGAGCTGCAAGGCGACGCCGGCCTCCGACAGCTTGCGACGCAACGTCCGCGCCGAGCCCACCACGGCGTTCTTGGCCAACTGCTGGGTGATCGTGGACCCGCCCTGGTCGATCTCGCCGGCTCGGGTGTTGTGCACTACTGCGCGGGCGATGGCGCGGGCGTCGACCCCGGCGTGGTCATAGAAGCGGGCGTCTTCCACGGCGATGACGGCATCGCGCACCACCGCAGGCACCTCGACCAACGGGACGATCTCGCGGTCCTGCTCACCGTGCAGGTCGGCCAGCACGGAGCCGTCGGCGGCAAGCACTTGGCTGGTCTGTGTTGGCGGCGGCAAGGCAACGCCGGGAGTGGGTTGCAGCCGTAGCACCGGCGCGCAGCCCGCAATGGCCGCCACGACGAGCGCTGCGGCAACGATGTGGTGCGTGGCGGTGCGAGCCATCCGTGCAAGCCCTGTCGCCGGGGGAAGCGGGGCGCGGATCCAGCGGCCCGCTTGTATAGCCTCGGCATATGACCAGCCCGGCTGAACAGTTGCGTGTCCTGCTTGACGGTGTGGAGCAGGTCCTGCCCGCCGACGAGTTCGAACGCAAGGTCGCGGCCGTGGCTCGCGGCGAGCGTCCACCGTTGCGAGTCAAGTTCGGTGTCGATCCGACCAGCCCGGACATCCACCTCGGGCACGCGGTGGTCTTGCGCAAGCTGCGTGACTTCCAGCGGCTGGGTCACACCGCGGTCCTGATCATCGGGGGGTTCACCGCGCAGGTCGGCGACCCCTCGGACCGCTCCACCACGCGTCCCCGGCTCACCCCAGAGCAAGTCCAGGCCAACGCGGCCACCTACCTGACCCAGGTCCGCAAGGTGATCGACGCGGCTCCGCTGCAGATCGTGGACAACCGCGACTGGTTGTCGGGCCTCGGCATGCCCGAGGTGTTGCGGCTGACGGCGCGGATGACCGTGGCGCAGATGCTGGAGCGGGCTGACTTCGCGGCGCGCTACGCCCAGCGCCGGCCCATCGCCGTCAGCGAGTTCCTCTACCCGCTGCTTCAGGGCTACGACTCGGTGGCGGTGCGGGCCGACGTCGAGCTGGGCGGCACCGATCAGACCTTCAACCTGCTGGTGGGACGCGACCTGCAGGCCGGCGAGGGCCAGGACCCCCAGTGCGTGGTCACCATGCCCCTCATCGAGGGCATCGACGGCGCGGCGAAGATGTCCAAGAGCCTGGGTAACGCGATCGGGGTGGAGGAGCCGGCGGGCGAGATGTTCGGCAAGGTGATGCGTATCCCGGACGCGCTGATGGACAAGTACTTCCGGTTGGTTACCGACGTCGCTGCCGACCAGGTCGCCGAGATCAGCGCCGGGTTGTCGTC
>Ga0136614_10000179_pt1 | contig 27710 bp, 24 predicted proteins | sample AntDrymUQ2792106_2_FD_106643 | JGI IMG/M metagenome (GOLD analysis project Ga0136614, IMG submission 106643) | Polar desert sand microbial communities from Dry Valleys, Antarctica - metaG UQ279 (21.06) | ecosystem: Environmental > Terrestrial > Soil > Desert | place: Antarctica: Dry Valley... | reverse complement strand
CTGTCAACCACAGCGGGACCGGCTCCGTGATCCACCAGATCACCATCCAGGCCACCGCCGCCGCCGTCCACCGGGCCGGGCCGCCAAGCCCCCCGGCCATCAACCCCAAGGCCAAGAACAGGATTGGCCCCAGGGCGAGCCCGATGCGTTGTCGTATTGTAAAGGGCACCCGTAAAGTGTACCGAGTGCGAGGATTCAAGCAAATGAGTTGGTTCTACGGGAAGCCTTGCGAAAAAGCCGTCAGGCACCGATTCGGACGCAGCCGGTGATGCTCGGTAAGCGGTTGTTTGTCCCCTTCTATTGTCTAGACTAATGTTATAACCAGTTTGTTTCCGTACGAAACAGAGTCCGTGCTCTGGCCGGCCTCATTCGAACAACCGCGCCAGCGCCGTAAGCTCTTCGATAGCATGCTTTTGGGTAGTTTCCAGTAGTTTCTGTTCTGCTTGCGCTTTGCTTTCGTCCTCCTTGAACCGCGCATCGGCTGACTCGAGTTGCTTCTTTAGCACGGGGTCGCTCTCGACGAGGCGCTTAACCGCAGCCGTCCTCAGGACCGCGGCGATCGAGGTGCGATCGAGAGAGATCCGTTCGAAGCCCTGCTTAACTCGCGCGCTGGAAATCCTGAGGCCGGTGTCCACCTCTTTAATGAAGGCTTCGAAGGTCTCACCACCGAGGGAGGCGCTCGCGCCTTCCTTTAACTCGGGTGTGTCCGGCACGAGTAGCACGGTACCGGCGGCTAGTCGCGTGAAGTCTACGTGCGGGTTCAGCGCCTTCAGGCGGTCGATGGCCGCCCGGGCGCTGGTTTTAGCGATGCGCGCACGCAGCAGTTTGGCGTTTAAGCCTTTTAGATCGGTTTCTTCTTTGATGACGAACCTTCGCATGGCTGGAGCTCCTAGGCTCGGATGTTAAGTGGATCCCATACCGCGGGTAGTCCTGGGGCAACGATGGGGTTGGTCGTGATGTTGCCCACCACTGTCACGCGCTGGGCGTTCACGAACAGTTGCATTGATACCTTTCCACCGCGCACGCGATTGGCATTGACGATGGCCGTGTTGGCCGCGAGCCGTACCGCATCGGCAGAAACGTTGGCCCGAAGCTCGCAGCGGTTGTTGCTGAAGATCAAGTCGCCGCTAGCCACTACATCCACCGCAGAGTCGCGACCGCGGGCAATCAGTGTGTTGCCAAGCACTGTAGCGCTCGCGCCCAGTACCGTCTGAGCGCCAGTTGCTGCGTCCACCGCCACGGTCAACGCACTCACGTACGCCCGATCGTTGGCGATGACTAGGGTACGTGTGTCGTCCACTCGCACCGCGGTGTAGTTGCCGGTGCGCACGACAGTGGGGCCGGCTTCGACACCGGGCTCCTCCACCGCCAATGCCTGCCACGGCGTCGTGCTGGCCGCGAACACGGGCTGAGCATCGCGCTCGACATGGTTGTGCGCGATATCCAACTGCGCATAGGGCGCGAGCATCAGGATGCCACCTACCGTGCCGCCGAAGTCGGTCAGGGGACCGATCTCGCTTACCTCGTTGCCATGTATCCGCGAGCGCAGTACGCCGAAGCCTAGTATGCCGGCGAGCACCTGCTGGCCAGGGGTAGCGTTCACACCCACCTGCCGGATTGAGTTGCCAGCCACATTCGCCGAGTCGGTGCGTGATAGGCCGATGCCGATACTGAAAAGGCCAAGTCGCGGTTCGGCCTGATCGGAGCCGATGTTGCGCAGATGATTGTTTTCGATCGACACGGCCCCGCCTTTGGCCTCTTGCAGCATCAAGATGCCGTTACCGCAACCTTCGATGATATTGAGCTTGACAAGCAACTCCTCTGCGGGCGCCTGAATCAGGATGCCTGCGTCGGGGAATCCACTTACCTGGTTGGCAAGCACGTGGCACTGAGTGCTGCCGCCGGGGTCAAGCCCAGTGCGCAACGTGATGCCCGCGCCGTCGGCTGGCCCGTTGGCGCGCTGCGGCGTGGCCACCAGCTTGTTGCCTTCGATCCACAGACCATCTACCCCGGCGGTGATACCCGGGCCACTGACGTTGAGGCTGTTGCCCGCGATGTACATCGACGCGCCCGGCCCGCACAGGCCGAGCGCGGTGATCGCGCCTTGCCGGCAAATCCGCATCTCGTTGCCGGTGATGCGCGTGGCCAGCACATGGATCACCTGCCCGGCCAGCGCGACGGCTTGCCGCTCGCACCACAGCACGTTGTCTTCGATGCGCAGCGCGGCGCAGAGCAGCATCTGCGGCGGCAGTTTGGTGCCGGGGATCGGCGTGGCGGCAGGGTCGATGGCCTGCACCGCGACTGGCGCGTTGATGATGTTGTCGCGGATCGTGGCGCCAATTACCGCGCCGGCCAGCGCGATGGCCGCGCCTGTGGCGTCGTCGCCGCCAAACATCCCGATCACGAGTTTTTGCAATGCCAAGCCTGCCACCGTATGCACGCTTATCGCTGATTGTTTGCCGAGCGACAGGATCGCTAGGTCTTCGATCGCCAGAGCGATACCGGCCTGAAGGCTGAACGCACCGCCCGGGGTCACAATCACCGTAGCCACGCCCTGTCCCTTGATGCGGACCGAGCGCGCGCCGATCATCTGCACCGGCTCGGTCAATTGGTACTGCCCGACACCGAGGCACACGGTGCCGCCGGTGTCGCGCACCCGGTCCACCGCCGCCTGAATCGTAAACTGACCGCTGGCGTGCGACTGCGGCGTCACGCATTCGGTGCAGCTGCAGTCAAGCCCTTCGCCGCGCGGTGGCCATGGCGTGCGGCAGTCGGTCACGGTGCCCGCTGCCGCATCCCAGATTCCCAACCGCGCGTAGTGGTGGTGGATGCCGCGTGGCGGCTCGTTGGCCAGCAGTTCCACCGACGCATCGGCCGTGCGCGCGGCGAATACCCAGTAGTCACCCGCGCGGAAGCCCTTCGCGCCGGTGGAAGCAAAAGTCACCGTCACGCCGTTTTCCAAGAGCAGCGTGGTGTCGGCCGCGGGCACGTTGATGACGCCGGTGGTCCCGGCGTCAAGGTCCTGAAACACCGGCGTAGTGCCATCCGCTGCGACTCTCAGCACCTCGTGCTTCTGGTCCCAGCGGCGCACGCGCAGGTTGCGGTCACGCGGGAAGTCCGAGTTCGGGAAGTCGGCCGGGACCATCTCGGGAGGTAGCGCGGGCGTGAAGGTGAGGCGCCGCGCCGCCTCATTCACCGTGATAAGCCGTACCTCGCCGCAGCGCTGCGAAAGCTCGCGCACGTCATCGGTGATCTCGACCCAGTCGTCAGTGTTGAACCGCAGCACATCGTCGCGGCCCAGCGTCTGCAGCTCCAGCTCGGTGGCCGACACCATGCTCGCCACGCGGCTGCCCACGCTTGCGTTCTCGCGCGACCACTTGAAGGTGGCAGTGCCACCAGGCTGGCCGGGGTCATGGATTTCCACGCGGTAGGTCTGGTTCTCAAGGCCGCGGTAGCCACCGCTGGGCGGCAGCTCGCACGGGTCTTTCTCGGGCGGCACGTCGAAGATGCCGGTGGTCAGCCGCCCGGTCGAGGGTTCCGTGAGCGCGGACCAGCCGGCCACGTCTTCATCGGGCGAGCCGCAGGTGGCGCTGCCCGCATCGGGTTCCAGCACGCGCACTTGCCACACGGTCTGCATGCGTGAGCTGGTCTCCACACCGATGGCGGGCTCGACGAGATCGGGCCGTTCAAGGTGCGTGACTTCGCGTTCCCACACATCCAGGTACACGAGGTGCCTCCCATCCGCGGGCAGTTCGGGTGGGCTGGGCAGGTACGGCTGCGCGCTATAGGCAATAGGGTCAGCGAAGCTCGCCTCGGCCATCAGTGGGTCGAAGAGTTTCTTCGCCGGATCGGTGGACACCGCGCCGTGGTCTTCGGGCAGAAGGCCGTCCACGTAGAGCCGCCCCTTGCCGATGGAAAGCGTCCCCGCCGCCGCGGTGATCTTGAATGCGTCGGGCGTAGTCGATGACACCGTGCTAGGGCCGAGGATGTCGCTGGCCGCGGCGCGCAGCCGCCGGTCCACCACCGCGACGAGCTCGTTGAAGTCGGCATCGAGCGTGACGCGGCCCTGCTGGAGATCCACGCCGGCGAAGTCGAGCAGCGGGTTGCTGCGGATTCTTGAAAGGTCGGCACCCATGATGGTTTCCCTATCGGTTCAATTCACGTTACGTAGAAGATGCCCGCGTGCAATCCAAACCGCAGGTACTCGTCAAGTCGGATGCGCAGATTCGTTTCTCGCTGCGGCTGGAAGAGCGGATGCATCACGCCGATCTCGCCTTCGTCGTCTGCCCCTTCGCGAACGGCTTTGTCCGTTGCGCCGCGCAGTTGCGCATAACCGGGGTCGGTGTAACGCAACGAGGTGAAATGCGGCAGCGCATCGGGATGCTTGTTGTCGGGCACACAGCGAAAGCGCTTGGGCACCAGCGAGCCCGCAGGCACGAAGCTGAATCGCACGCACCCTTCCTGCTTGCGCTCGACCCACAGCGGCGCCTTCCAGGTGTCGGCCGCCGCCAGATGCGCGAAGAAAAGGGTGTTCGACGCCAGCCGCATCAGCCGCACGTGCAACTTGCCGATGACGGTGCTGTCCTGAATCGTCATCTCGGCACCGGGTCCGCCGGGCGCAGTGCCTTCGAAGGCGATAGCCTCGAGTGAGCCGGCATCGACGACGCAGTCGACCAGGTCCACTTGCGCATTGGTGTCCACCTGCAATGCGCCGACGATGCACTGCTCCAGCCGCACCGTGGCAAACGGGTTCGCCACCGTGAGGCTCGGCGCACCCGGCGACGCAGCGCTGCCATCCGCGTTCAGTGCGAGGCCGGGCGCGAGCGTGCAATGGCGCAGAACGAGTTCGCGCGGTTCGTCGTCGGCTGCGGCGACGAGTTGCAGTGCGCCGCCGCTGATGACCAGCCCGTCGAGCACCAGCCGCCCACGCTCACCGATGTCGAGCGCGATCGGGCCTCCCGACGCGATCAAGGGCCGGGCGCCGTTGCGCGCGCTCACCACCACTTCGAGGCCCGGCGCATCGGCTGTCACGCCGTCCACTTTGAACACCGGGGTCTCGGTGTAGGCGAGGCTGTCGTTGATGATCAGCCGCCCGCCGGAGGCGATGGCATCGAGGTGCGGTTGCAGGGTCTCGCTCTGGCTCGCGCTGCGCTGGGTCCCCACCACTTCGGTCAGACTGCGCTCGTACTCGCCTCCACCGATCGGACGCGAGAAGCCGTAGTGAAAACCGGCGAAAAACGGATCGGCTGCGTGCTCTGCGGCCCGCGAGGTTCCGAAAAGGACACGACCACGCTCCGGGTCGATGAAGATCTCGTCGGCCAGCACACTCGCTTCGTGCGCCCAGCCGATCACCGCGCCGTCGCCGTCCAGGATGTCGCGCAGGTCGGCGATGCGCAGATCAGGGATCGCTGGAGACGGCGGATCGCCTGGCGGGACGGGCGGGCCGGGTCGATTGATCGGCACGACGGCCCCGGCGCGCGTTAGGACGAAGCTATGGCCTGCTCCGTAGTCCTGTGTCTCAGCCACCACGTCTGTCGTGTCCTGTGCTTCGTGAAACTGCAGCGCAAGCTCACGGATGGGCAGCGGCTCGGGCACGTTTGCCGGCTCGGCGATGTGCGAGATGACCGTTTCCGTCTGCGGCAATCGAAACAATCGCAAGTCGGCGCCGAGCGGGTTCATGCGGAACTTCTGTCCGGTGGCGTCGCCCGGATCGGGCACGAGCGGCACGTTGCTCAGCCGGAACGGCTGCAGCCGCCACAGGAAGATGCCGATGTTCGGAATGTTGTAGCGCCCCGAACCGCTCTCCGGCCGCCGGATCTCGGCGGTATGCGCCACCGCGTTGAACGCGCCGCCGAGTTACAGCATCTTCGGCGTCGAACGCAGATCCGCGGTCGCGGGCGCGTACAGGCGCACATGGTTCATGTACTGCGTCGTCGCGAGCTGCTCGAAGAATTCGACCGCGCGCGCCGGCCAGTCGGTCACGTCGCGCGCCAGTTGTTCGAGCATTGCGGCCGTGCCCTTCCGACGGCGATAAGCAATGGTGTTCGCGACTTCGGCACGCGGCGAAGCGATCGCAGCCGCGACGCCATGCAGCGGCCGGTAACCGATCAGGTCGCCGATGTACGGCGCAACCCATGCATCGCAGGTCTCGATGAATTGGTCGTCGTACAACTGCTCGACGTTTTCTTCGAGCGCTTCGAATTCCTGCGCGATCAGCGCGACGAGCGCGCGCAGCGGATGCCCTTGTTGTTCATCGCGAATGCGGTAGACCGACGGCAGCAGCGCATACAAGCGTTCGGCGGCGAGCGTGCTCACGTCATCTCCTCGAGCAGGTCGAGCGGCGCCGCATCCAGCGTGAGCAGTTCGGCCGGCAACGCGACGGCCGCGCCCGCGCTTCCGCCGACGCGCATGCGCGATGCGAGCAGCCGCTTCTGTAGCGACTTCACGGTCTGCGCGGCCGGGGAGGTGCCGCCGTACAGGAAGTCGAGATCGACCGCGACGACGCCCGGAACCGAATGCGCGACCGCGATCACGTCGGACTGCAGCACCGGTTGACCGAGCGAGCGCGCGTCGAACGCGTAATGCGTGCGCAACGCCGTCTCGACCGCTGCAAGCAGCGGTTCGATTTCATGCGCCGGGTCGCGCTTGACCTTCAGCCCGAGGCGAAACGTGCTCGCCTGGAACGACAGCAGCACGACGTTCACATGCGGGTCGCCGCTCGCCTTCAGCGCGAGCAGCAGGTTGTTCCATACCGGGTTGTCGACGGTCAGCGCTGCGCCGTCCTGCCCGGCGACGGTGATCGCGATCGTCGGGCCGGCCGCCAGCTGCAGCACCTGTGCCTGCGCGTTCGCGACGCCGGTGAACGCCAGCGAGAAGTCCTCGTAGTCGAGCCGCGATACCGCGCGGCCGAGCGTGCGCGTGCCAAGCGGCATCGTCCTGCGCGCCTGATCCGCGGGCTCGGGATCGGAGCCGCCTTGCCCCGCAAGCGGATTGCTGACGCTTTTCAGCCCGAGCGGACGCGTCATCAATTGCGTGAGCTGGTCGGCGCCCACGTCGCCGTCCTTCCCGAGCCCCTGCCGGTAAGTGGCGCGCACGTTGTTGACGCCGCTTGGCAGACGCGCGCCGCGCACGCCATCGCCGAACACGACCCAGGTCTTGTCCTGTTCGTCGGTCGCGAGCGTGTAGGCGCGCTCGGCCGGGATGCTGCCGAACATCGTCGGCTTCTCGGTCCATTCGATGTCGCCGACGCGCACGGTCAGTTCGCTGTCGGCCCCGGTCTCGTTCGTGGCGCTGCGGTACGTCAGCGGCAAACGCTTCAGTTCGAAGCGCTGGAAGCTCTTGCTCGCATCGCCGGCACCGAGAATCTGCGAGACGGTTTCGCCGTGCGTCGCGTTCGCGACGTTCGCATGGACGACCACAGTCTCGCGCTCGAGGCTTGCGGGGAGCGGCGGCGTGATCGTCAGCACCGCGCCGTTCGGATTCGACTGCGCTTCGACGAGCGTCGCCAGATGGATCAGCCTAGTCGCGTCGTCGGTCCGCATGCCGCTGACGACCAGCGTGCGCTTGGCCAGCAGCCCGTCGGGCGATACCGCGAGCGGGAGCACATCGCCGCCGACCGGATCGGTGACTGGGTAGGGCGCGAGCGTCAGCGGTTCGGACTGCACATACACCGACGTCTCGCGCACGAAATCGAAAAAGTCCTCTTCCAGATGCTGGCCCTGAACGCCGATGCGCGTCACCTTGCCGGACAGCGCGAATGCCGCGAGCGACACGTCGGTCGTGCTGCTGATCTCGTAAAGCTCGGTGAATGTCCCGCTGAACGTTATTGGAGAGAAGCTTGGAATGCCGGCGACAATGATGCCGCCAGCTCCCGCTGAGCTACCCGGCAACTTTTTAGTGGCGCCAACGCGCGTCAGAATCGCCAGTCCGCCGGGTTTGATCTCGCCGTATACCGCATCGAGATCGACATGGCTGTCGGTCGTGCTGATGGTGAAGTCGGGCCAATCCGGCGAATCCTCGTCGGTCGCCCCGCTCTTTGTGTAGTCGATGCGGAAGCTCTCGTTCATGCTTTTCCACAGCGGCGCGTTGTTGCCGAACACCGCGGCGCGCTTGCGCAGCACGTGCACCTGCGGCGCGATCTTCGGATCGGTGAGCGCCGAAGAGTGGGCAAGACCGACCTTCCAAGTCACGTGCGTGCGGTCGGCGGCGGTCTCGACGTCCACCGTGTCGATCAGGCGGAAATCCCAGTTCGTGTTCGTCGTCGGATGCACGAGGAAATCCGGTTCGATGAACACGAGCGCATCGCCGACCTTCAGATTGTTGGCGACGCCTTTTACCCACGTTTCGGTGACACCGAGACCCGGCGCGTGCGGCTCGGAAAGCCACGGACCGATCGCGTTCCATTCAGGCCGCGCCGCAATTTCCTCGACCGTCTCGAACGTCTGCGGCTTTTCGTCGGGCCCCGGAACGCTTTGCACCTTCAGCCCAAGTGCAAGTGTCAACGCCGCCGGAATGCCGGTCACGAACGCGCCCGGCTCGGGCGGCAGGCCGGGCGGCGGCGTCTTCGGCGTTTCGAGCGCGAACGCGAGCCGCGTCTCGGCCGCGACGCCGGGACGCAGACGATAGCCGATCAGCTTGCCCATTTCCTGCAGCGACACGCGCTCGGTCGCGGTGCGCAGGTACGACTCGTTCGCGACGCGTTCCTGGTAGAACGTCAGCACGTCGGCGGCGCACGCTACCGCGTCGATCAGGCCGAGCGTGTAGTCGTTGGCGTCGCGCGCGGAAAGACGCGCGAGCTCAGGGTATTTCAACGACGACAATCCCGTGATCAAACTCTCCTTGAACTGCGCGTAGTCGCCGATGCGGTACGTGATCGACGACAAGCCGATGCGGTTATCGATCGTGACCGGCGTGCTCGCAGCAATGCCGTCGCAGCAGCCGCAGGTTTCGGTGCCGGGCGCGATCACGGTCTTGGCTTGCTCTTCAGTCACTGGCCGCCTCCTGCTTCAAGCACGAGCCGGCCGCGCTCGCGAAAGTTCGGATCGTTCGCGAGCTGCGCAATCTCGAGCCGGCCGATCGGGATCACGCCGTTGTCGAGCGACGCCGCATCGGGCGCGGCCATCCGCTGGAACTTTTGCGTCCATACTGCTTCGACGCCTTCGACCGCTTGCGCCGCCGCGACGATGCGGCTCATGTACACCGCCTCGCCGAACGAGAAGTTGTCGGGGTGAAATACCGCCAGACGGCCGTCGGGAAGCACGCCGCTGCCGAGCTCGGCACGCACCGCGCGCAGCACTTCGCTGCGGAAATAGCCGGGTAGAACGCAGATGTGCAGTGTGATGTCGAGCGCCACATAGCGCGGTGCGTCGACTTCGAGGTCGTAGCCGGCCATCCGGAAGCGTTCGAGATGACTGCGCAGCCGCGCCTCGAAGGGCGCGTCGACGGCCGTGCCGCCGAAACGGTCGGCGGTGACGAACACCGTGTGCCAGCTGCCGGTCCATCGGAACGTCGCCGCGGCGCGCTGCACGTCGGCGCGGCGTTCCGCGGCGGCCGCATAGTCGGCCGCGGTGACGGCGCGTTCCTGCGTGCGGAATGCTTCGGGAGCGTCGCGGCGCACCGCTTCGATGTCTTCCGGATCGACGCCGCCTCGCGCCGGCATGGGGTTCGTCAGCGCGTCGAAAACGCCCGCCACGTTGCTCACGATGTGCGCGATCGCCTTCGCGCCCACGTTGCCGGCCGTGCCGTTGCCGACGCGGTAGGTCGCGGTGAACACCGTGCCTTCGTTCGGCCGCCGGCCGTGCTTGTCGTCGCCGAAGCGCAGCAGCGCGAGGCCGTCGTTCTCGGTTTCGACGACGAAATCGGCGGCGTCCGCGTCGCTTGCGAGCAGGTCGCGACGCACGGTCCAGTCGTCGACCACGGTGTCGAGCTGACCGCGCAGCCGCGTGATCTGCGGCAGCGCTTCGTGTGGGTCGCGCTCGAGCAGCGCGCTGGCCGACCACCAGCCTTCGTCATCCTGATCGCTGCTCGGGAGCGGGATGGCGAGCTCGGCGGCGAGATCGAACCCCTGCGTCAGCGGCGCGCTGTTCAACGCGGGCCGAAAGCGCGGCGGGATCGGTTCGCCTTCGGTGCGTTGGCACGACTGCGCACCGGCGGTTACTGCAACGCGCCGCAGTCGCGATTCCGGCACACTGCCGAGCGGCTCGTCGCGCACCGTCTGGCCGTGGTCGACGAGCACGATGTTGCCGAAGGCCACGCTAATCTCCAAGTCCGGCGGCTCCTTCACCGATACGCACAGCGGGAACGGCAGCGCGTCGGCCGCATCCCAGAAGATCTCGGTGATGTCGACCGGACCGTCCACCTGGCGTTCGTCGAAGAGCTGTCCCGAGGGATCGACTCCGGCCTGCACTGCGGTCAGCCGCACCGCCCAGCGCTTGGCGCGGTCGGCGTCTTCTTCTTGGAGCGTGGTCGGGCTCACGACTTCCTGTAACAAGAGCACGTCGCCGGCCTGCAGCGCCGGATGGGGGCCGACGAGCGTGGCATGCATCGCGCCGCGCGGCAGGCAGCAGCCCAGGTCGCCCCAAGTATAGAACGACAATTCGTTCAGGTCCTCGAACAAATCGGCATCGTGCGCGGTCTCGAAGACGATCGCACCGGCCGCCAATGCGTCGCGTAAATCCTTGCTATCCGGAATCAACTCTCGCGGAAGATCACCGCTGCGGGTAAGCATTGGCGTGCCCTTGGGAAGGGTTTGGTCCGCGCCCACCTGCACGTGCACCCACGCGCGTGCGTTGCAGCCGTCATGCAGCGCATAGTCGACGAGCCGTGCATGGCGGCGCACCGACACGCGCTTGTGCGCGGTAGCGAGATACGCTTCGTTCGCGATCGCGTCCTGCCGATACGACAGGTTGTCGGCCGCATAGGCCAGCAGTTCGACCAGCGCCACACCAACGTCGGCGGCCGAGCGCTCGCTCCAGCCGGGTGCGAGCAGGTTCAGCCGATCGAGCATCAGCCGCCGAAAGCCGGTGTAGTCCTTCGCGAGGTAGTCGATGTCGGGCTTCGCCGCGACCTGCGGCGGACATGGGACCGAAGCGTCGCAGTCGAAGTCCGACGGGCATTCGACCTTGAACGAGAACTCGATCTCCGACAGCCTCGGGTCGAAGCCGTCCGGCGGCTGGTCGCTTCCCAAACTCGCGCGCAGGTGCAGCGTGTATTGCGAGAAGTCGCCGAACACGGTGGTGCGGATCACCAGCGTACGCGGCAGATCGTCGATGCCGTCGACGAGCGCGGGGTCGGCGCCCGGCGGCAAATTGTCGGCGGCGGCCACCCACTCGATCGGGATGCTCGCAAGACGCTCGCCGCCGTCGATCAGCACGTTGTCGGACGTGAGCGTGAAGCCTGGCCGCAGCAGCCTTACGAACAGCGTGCGCTGGCGCAGCGCCGGGTCGGGTTCGAGATGGTCGCGCACCTCGAGGAACTCGATCCCGTTCGCGCTACCGAAAAGCTTGATGACTTCGAGCCGGCGTACGTCGCAGCAGAAGTACTTCATATCCCGCCTCCTGCGCCCGGCAGCGCGAAGCTCGCCTGCTGCGTGGAGCCGTCGGCGAGCACGGTATAGCGCACGGTCACCTGCAGCGCCGCGTCGATGCTCTCGACCGTGACCGCGTTGACTGCAATCAAATTCGACAGATGTTGCTGCAGCCCGCTTTGCACGAGGAACTGCGTCGTCGCGGCGAGCGTGCTGCTGTTGGGCTCGAAGACGAGCGCGAGCAGGCCCGCGCCGAAGTCGGGGCGCATTACGCGCTCGCCGGGCGAGGTGAACAGCACTTGCTCGATCAGGTCGCGGATGTGGTCCGCCGCGCCGGTGACCGCGCTGCGTCCGCGGCCGTCGAAGTGGTAGGGGTAGTCGAGCGTCTGCATCGCGCGCCTTTCGTCAAGTCGCCAGCACGCGCGTCTGCGCCATCACCGGCAGCATCGGCGTCCCGGTCGGAATGCACGTCGACTGGCTCACCAGCGTCGCGACCGGCGCGCCGCCGGCCAGTACGCGCACGGCGCCGGCAACGAACTGCCCCGTGACGCAAGGCGGCACCGTCGTTCCGGTCAAAGCGCATCCGGCGATCGCATAGGGGCTTGCGATCGTAACGATCGGCTGGGCCGAAGCCGTCACGCGCGGAAACGGCGCCGTCGGCGTCGCCTGCCCCGCGTGCGTACACAACACAGTGGCACCGAGATGGAGGATGGGCGCAGGCATGTTCGCTTCCTCGCTCGGCCCTATTTGTCAGATGATCGTCAGCGCGCCGACGTTGATGTCGGTCGTCGGCCCGAGCATGCTGATGACCGCGCCCTTGCCGTTGGTGATTGTGATTCCGACCTCGCTGACCGAAATCATCGCGCCGGTTGTGGTCTGGATCAGGATGCCGCCGGTCGGCCCCGGCGTGTCGCTGACGACGATGCCGTTCTTCAGCGTCGTCTGCAGCGTGATCCCCGCGAGCCCAGGCGGCACCGCCTTCGCGAGCACCGGCGTCTCCGCCGCGCTGCCCCAGTAACCGCCGACCCAGATCGGATAGTCCGGGTCGCCGCGCTCGAACTCGATCCATACGCCCGCGCCGATCGGCGGCACCGTGAACACGCCCATGTTGATTCCGGCCACCGGCACGCACGGCATCGCCCAACTCGACGGGATGAAGCCGGCGACGTCGGGGACCATCGCCAGGATGCGGCCGATCAGCAGCGGGTCGAAGTTGTTGGTCACTATGCCGCGGTACTTGCCGAAGTAGGGCCCGCCGCTCATCGTCCGGCTCCCGATCCGCTCGACCGCTTGACAGTGCTCACACCGGCACCGTCGAGACAGTGGACACCAGGCCGTTGCGGGCCAGCGAGAAGCTTTGCTTGTATTCGCCGCGCTTGATCTCGTGCGTGACGCTCTTGACGAAATACAAGCCGTCGAACGGTAGTCCGGCGCCGCGCACGCCCACCAGTTGCCGCGACTTCAGTAGCCGCCCATACCGCCCGACGTCGAGCCGTCCGTTGCCGAACACCGAGTCGCTATGCTGGCCCGCATAGGCCAGACCCGTCATCAAGGCGCTGAGCGGGCCCATGTGCGCGGTGTCGTGCAGGAAGGCGATTTTCGGCGGCAGCGGCGGCACCAGGCCAAGCGGCGGATTCAGCGGTGAAACGTCGGGAATCGGAACGCCGATCGGTGCCTTGCTCAACAGCTCCTGGAAGAAGACGACCGGCGTCGTCTTCTTTTCCTTGTCGAAGTTGAACGTCAGCTCATCGACATTCGTTAGCGCGTCCATGTTGACCGACAGCGCGGGCTGCGGCTCGCCGATGCGTATTTCGGGACCCCAATACGCCTTCGACGTCGCCGGTTCCGGACCCGGCTCGAGATAGAACACGTAGCCGCACTGCGTCGCCAGCGACATCACGTAGGCATAGTCGCTGCCGCGTTGTAGTGGAATGCGATCGACCGGAATCGGCAGGTCTTCGACGATGCTCGGGATTACCATAGGGATCACTCCGAGCGCCGCATATTTGCCCAGCACCAGCAGCACACGCGCGGCGGGCGGCATCGCGGGATACGGTAGCCCCGGGATCTCGATGATGTCCATCAGCGCGGACAAGTCCTTGCCCTTGACGACCAGCTGGCTGACGCCGCCTTCGCCAGGCTGGGTCTCGACGTTGGTCGTGACCCCGTCGATGAGCGGCTCGGCGCTGCCGTTGATCTGCACGACCAGCACGACCCGCATCAGCGGCAGGCTGCCGCCCCCGGTCAAAAGGAACAACGTGCGCAGCGACGAGCGCGCCGGCAGATCGAAGGTCAGCTCGAAGCCCGACTGGGTCTCGCCCGCGCCGGACTCGACCTTGACAGAGGTCAACGACTCGACCACTTCCTGCGGCGCCGGTACCGGCACCGGGCCGATGTACAGCGAGAGCTTGATTCCGCCTTGCATTGAGTTTCCTTGTTTACATCCCCGGCGGCAGTGGGATGTCGATGCGTCGCCCCAGCGTGTCGGTCAATTCGTTCGGATCCACGACCGCGTTCGCATCGGCGATGCGCCAGTACAAAAGCGGGGCGGCGAGATATTTCGCACCCAGCGAGTCGGGCCGGTCGTTCGCTGCCACGGTATGCCGGCCGGCGACGTTGAGCGTGTTCGGCGACGGGATGAAGCGCCGCAGCACGTAGGCCTTTCCCGGCTCCTCGGGTCGCCGCTGCAGCACCGCCAGCGGCACGCCGTTGTAGCGGCTCTGCGGCACAAACGGCGTGCTCGGAATGGCGCCGGCGTCGATTAGAAGCTGGACGGGATCGTTCATGGCAAGGCTCCGCGATTCATTTACGGCAGGCTGCTGAGACCCAGCGATTGAAGCGTCGCCGCGCCGGTCTTGCCGGCGAGGGTCTCGCGCGTGCGCAGGTGGTTGATGAAGATGCCGCCGCCGCGATGATCGAAGCCAAGGTCGTCGGTCGTCATCACGCGCATACCCAGGCTTACCTTGGCGCGAATCGGGTTGAGCGCCACATCGAACGCCTCTTCGGTGATCGAGAATTCGGTCACGCGCACCGGCACCACGCGGCTTACACTCCAGACGAACAGGACCAGCGGCGCCTCGGGCGGAAGGATTTCGAGCGTGCCCGACTCCGACAACGCGTTGAGCTCCAGCAAATCGTCGGTCGTCGGGTTCACCAGACTTTCCAGCGCCGCGAGTTGCGGCGCGATGCCGAAAGCGACGGCATTCGCGTTCTGGTCAGGGTGCTCCAGCGAATCGGTCGCGTCGATCTCAGCGTCGAGCTTGATCGACTCGATGGCCGGGCCCTTGAATCGAAACGGCTGCGCCCGTTCCGCTCCGCCGTCCCCGCCCGCGCCCTGCACCTGATAGCTGCGCGAGAGGGTGTCAGGGTTGTATTGCAACGCGATGGTGCGCTTCACTGCGCCGTTCGTCGCATCAAGCACGACGAGGCCGCCTTTGATAAGCTTGGGGCTACCTGGGATGAACTCATGCGCGCCTCCGCGTTTTGCGTATATCGCTCGCCACCGCCGCGATGTCCATGAAAGTCCCTCCCCGACTAGCGTGAATAGTGGTCGAACAGGTCGACGATGACGTGCTGCGCGCCGCGGCAAACGGCCTCGGCGTACTGCCTGGCACTGAGGCCGCCCGGCGGTTTCTGATCCATGTCCGCGCCGCGCTGCAGCAGCAGCTCCACCAGTGCAGCATCCGCCGGTTTGGTCGTGAGCGCAAGACGCAGCGGGGTCGAGCCCTCCTTGTTGACCGGATCGATCTCGGCACGTGCGTCCAGCAGCATACGCACGATCTCGATGCGTCGGGCCCTCGCGGCGAAATGCAGCGGCGTGTAGCCTTCGCGATCCCGCGCGTCCATGTCGACGCCCAGCGTGATGAGGCGGCCGATGATCGCCGGCGACAGCGGAAGGTTCACCGACACCAAGGCCCTGTGAAGCAGGTTCCAGTGCTCGGTCTTGGTGACGGCCGAAAGGTCGGCGCCCTGCTGCACAGCCGCGTCGAACCCGGCGAGGTCACCGTCGAAGATGGCGCGCATCAGCGTTTCGTTCATGGCATGTCCGTTCACAGTCCGAAGAACCGCTGCATGTCGTCGACGATGTGATCGAAGGGTTCGAGGCCGGGCGCCTCGTCGCGATGGCTAAGGTTGACGACCTTCTCCTCCACCTTGAAGAATTCGGGCCGGCTGTTGACGTATTCATACACCTGAGCCTGCGTCAGCTCGAGTTCCTGTGCAGCAGCCAGGATTCTTCGGTTTTCATGTTCGTAGATGTGGCCGTACGTCGGCTCTATGATGACATTGCCCTTTTCGTCGAGGAATTGGCCGGACTTGTTGGTCTGCATGCTGGCTTCGATGATCGCCTTGGTTTCGGGGTCCAGCGGAGGCCGCTCCAGCAGTTTGCCGTCTCCCGAGATGAAGTGGAACGGCCCGCCCTCCGGCGGTTCCTCCGCCACCGTCGAGCCGATCTCGGCCTCGTTGGTGCGCATGTCGTCGGGATGCGGTGCGCGCTCCTCGGCTTCCAGCGCCGCGCGTTCGCGTTCCGGACCGCTGGTCGATTTGGAGGGTCGCGGGTGCGCCTGTTTGCGCACATCGTCGGCACGGGCCGCGCGCTCGGCCCGGTCGGCCTCAGTGGGCTCGCGCGAGCCCGACAGCAGCTCGCGGTCGTCCGGATCGACCATCGGATCATCGAGCTCGCCGACCTCTCGGGCGGGGACATCTTCCACCGAGCTTACAGGACGATCCGCAGCTTCGGCCATTTCGTCAGCCGACGAGGCATCCGGCCGCCCGCCGAGGCGGCCCCGCTCGACCATCGGAGTCGACGGCTCCGGGTGGGATCCGACGCTGAACTCGTCGCCGACGCCCTCGGCCGTTGCACCCCGCACAGGCGCGCGCTCCGCGCTGCTGGCCGTGCGCGCTGCGGCGTCGTCGGCCAGGCGCGCTCCAGTGCCCGCAACTGCGGTGGAGGCGCCTTCGCTCATTCCCACCAAGCGCTGTGCAAATTGTCGCATGCGCCCCAAAAGCGGTTCCAGCGCTTCGAAGATGGGCATCAACGGGCGCAACACTGTGCGGCTGAGCAGCGCGCCGATGACGTGCTCAATCTCTCCGATGATTCTTCCCACGGCAAGGGCCACGTCTAGGAACATCGTTGCTCCACGCGACAGCGGTCGCAAGGCCCGGGCGAATTCGCCCAACTTCGTGATTAGATTCCCGATGCCCTCGGTGAACAACAACAGCACCAGTTCGATGATCACGATACCGACGATTTCTCCGGCGGTTTCGCCCAGCTCCGCGAGCGGCGCCTCAAGGAAGTGATCGATGAGCGAGTCGGCGGCGACACGCCCTTGGCGCTCCGCGGCCTGCACCAGCTGCTGTTCCAGCGCCTCCGAAGCAGTGGCGGCAGCGGAAAAGATTGCGCCGGCGAACTCGAGCAGCTGGTCACGTTCACTGAGCGAGTTCAGCGTCACCGACACGGTGGCGCTGAAAGCCTCGAGATCGCGCTGGATCGCCTGCGCCTCCGCCACCAGTTCCGGCGCCCGCGAGGGCAGCGTCTGCAACCACTCGACGGCGGCAACCTGCAGCTGTATGCCTGCAGCTGCCAAGTGCACCAGGCCGGTGACCGGGCTCACCAATCCTTTCAGCACGCCCCACAGGTAGCTGCCGTAGAACTCGATCGCCGTGCGCGGATCCGCGAGTTCACTCACGCGCCCAAGAATGCGTAGACCTTGATCCTGCTCGACCAGGCGTTGGTAGCTGCGGTACAGGAAGCCTCCCTGCGCCGCGACGAGGGCGGCCAGTACCGTTTCCGGAATCGGGATGGGCAGGCTGCGGCGGATCAGCCGTGCACTTTGTCGTGCGGCTCTGGTGATGGTCCGCTGCACAAGGCTGTCGGTGAGCCCGCCTTCTTCCGGCGCTTCCGCGGGCGTGTCAGCCGCAGTCTCCTCCGGTTGGCGCTGAAGCCAATGCGAAAGGGTCGCGGCGCCGCCTTGCTGCGCCACATGCACCAGCTCATGGGCGAGGAGCCACCGTCCGGCGTCCGTGTGCGGCGCGAAACGGCCCGGCCCAAACACGATGTGCTCGCCGACCGTGTAGGCGCGCGCCCGCACGTCCGTCGCCGAGCGCTGCGGGGCAGGATCGGTGTGGACGCGAACCTGCGAGAAGTCGCGATCGAAGCGAAGCTTCATGTCCTGCCGCAGCGCCGGCTCCAGCGGCCTGCCTGAGTTGGCAAGGACGCAGTCAACGCTGGCAGGCGCCGTACTCGTTGGCGCGCTCGGTTGCCCCGCGTAACGCTGGATGTGCGGTGCGGCGCCACTGACGGCGGGATTTGCCGGCGCTGCCATTACCTGATCGGCGATCCGGTCCGCTTCCTGTTCGAGCGGGTCGTTGCTCGCGCCTATGGCGAGCTTGGCCTGCAGGCGTTTCTTGCTCTTGCATTCCGCGCACTCCCCCGTCAGCGACGATGTCGCTGACCCGCACGCGCACTCCCGTTGCAGCAGCAAACCGGCGTGGTTCGAACTGCTCTGGGTCGAATTGCCCTGCAAACGTGACGGGGCGGCAAGGTTTTGCAAGGGCGCCGCGGCGCTCATTTCTTTATCTCCTTGCCGATACCACGCGCCACGTTCTCCCCAACGCGCTCCGGCTTTGAGCCGTGCTCGATGTGCACCCCGCCCACTTGCAGCCGCGACACATCTCCTAGAGCCCTCAAATGCGAAACGGCCTCTCGATCGGCGAATACACGCCCCAGTTCCTCTCGCAGTCCCAAAGCAACGGCATGCCTGTCTTCATGGCGAAAGCCCCTTAGCACCAGCCGATCGATATGCACGATCACGCGTTTCATACCCAGCCTCGCGTTTCGGCATCGCTTAAGGGGCGCTCGCGCTTGCCCGCTTCGTGATGGGCGGCGTGCAGCAGATGGGACATTGAAATGGGCTCTTCAAGCTCGGCCGCGCGGAACGCCGCGTTGATCGCGATGTTGCGGATGTTGCCGCCGGTGACGCTGAGCCGCGCGAGCTTGCCGTAGTCGACAGCACCCCGTGGCGTGCGCGCAGGAAAGGCGCTGCGCCAGATCGCTTTACGCTGCGCCTGATCGGGAAACGGAAAGTGCACGACAAAACGCAGGCGGCGCTGGAAGGCGGTGTCCAGCGAGGCCTTCAGGTTGGTGGTGAGGATGGCAAGTCCGCGGTATGACTCCATGCGTTGCAACAGGTAACTGACTTCGATGTTGGCGTAGCGGTCATGGCTGTCCTTGACTTCGCTGCGCTTGCCGAACAGCGCATCGGCCTCATCGAACAACAGGATCGCGCCGCTCTCTTCCGCGGCATCGAAAACGCGGCGCAGGTTCTTTTCCGTTTCGCCGATGTACTTGCTGACCACCGCCGACAAATCGATGCGGTAGAGATCGAGCTGCAATTCACGAGCGAGCACCTCGGCGGCCATCGTCTTCCCAGTGCCGCTCTCGCCCGCGAACAACGCGCTGATGCCCAAGCCGCGCGCGCCCTTGTCGGCGAAGCCCCATTCGAGGTGAACCTTGAGGCGGTTCCGCACGTGGGCGCCGATCTGCCGCAGCGTGGCTTTTTGCGCCTCGGGCAGGATGAGCTCATCCCAGCCGGCGATCGATTCGATACGCTGCGCCAATTCGTCGAGCTTCGAGCGGCCCATGGTGCGGCAAGCTGACCACATGACGCTGTCGGGCCGATCGCTGACGGCCAGCGTGGGCGCGAATTGCGCACCCTCGTTGAATGGTGCGGGCACTCAGTTTGAATTGGCCGGCGATGCCATCGAGGGCGCCATCGAGCCGGGTTGCGCCGGCGCCGAGCGCTTCTTGCCACAGACGCTTCTGTTCGACCGGGTCGGGCTTGTCGACGGTGAAGCGCAGGGTGGGACGTTCGAGCGGCTGCGGCTGGCGGGCGCTGACGAAAACCAGGCCGCGCAACTGCTCGATGAAGCGGACGGCTGCGGCTGGCAAGGGATCAGTGCCGCAGCTCACAAGCAACGTGCTGCCGAGCAGCATCGCTTCGCGTTGCCACAGCGTGGCCAAGGCTTCCATCTCGGCGTGGCCGGTGGGCACGTCATCCGCACGCAGGACTTGTAGCGTAAGGCCGAGCGCTGCCGCGACCTCCACAGCCACATCGGCCTGCCCCAGCGTATCGTCGCCGGTCAACCACAGCAGGGGCGCATCGCTTCCGGTCGCCATTTCCGGGGCGTTACGCACGGGGTCGCAGACCGCGCGATGCACGTCGGCCATGGCAGTCGGCGGCATCGCCGGCCGCAGCAGGCTGCGCAAACGGACGTCGAGATAATTCACGCCGGCGAGGTAGTGAAGAATGCGCTCGTCGATGCGCAAACGCCCTCGAGCCACGCCGGCTAATTCGTCGACTTCCACGAGTCGCCAGCGCCGCAGCGGCCTGACGGGAGCGAGCGCGCTCCAGTGCGGCGCACCCAGAGCCGCCAGCGCCAAGCCGAAGGTCGCGCCCTGTCTACGCGGTTCGCCTGCGGCAACTTCGCATCTCGTGGCGATTTGCGCATCCATCTCCACCCCGGCGCACAATAGCAGCACATCACGCTCGAATGCGCTTAGGCCGAACCAATCCGAGAGGCGATCGATCGCGGCAGGTGCAGGCATTGCCGCGCGGGCTGATTCCAAGGTAGAGGCTATGGTTTCGCCATCTCCTTCAGCGCCCAGGCGCTGCTTGAGCCGGTCGAGCTCGGCCACGAGCAGACGCTGGTTGGCGTCGGTCCAAGACAGAGGCTGGGGTGCGTTCACGCGGGCAGCGTCACGCGATGGTCGAAGAACACCGGCGGCTGCGCGCCGCGATTGACCACGAGGCTTTCGATACCGGCCACCTTCAGGCGCAGCAGCGGCGTTGCGCCGGCCGGCGGCGCATCGTCGAACTCGAAGTCGAGCGTTGCCGTGTTGGCGGCGAAGGGTTGCGCCGGGGCCTCGCGCGTGTCCATCAGCAGCGCGACCTTCTGGCCCACGCGAACGTCGGGCTGGCAGCCGATGGTGAGGCTCAGCACATTCACGCTGCGCGAGATCGCGATCGGGGGGAAGGTAGTGATCGCCGGCGCCAGCGCCACAGGCAGCGCGTTGCTGGTGCGCGGCGCCGCGTCACCATCGCGCAGCACGCGCAGCTCGAGCGTGTACACGCCGGCGGGCAGGTCGGCCGGCAGATTGGGCACATTGAATACGACAGTGCCGTCATCGGTGGCGTCGGGCAGCGCGATTTCCTGCTCCACGCCGAAGCGGTCGTTGCGCAGGACGATCGCCCGATTCGTGCCCGCAAGATGATGGCCGAGCATGGTAACCGCGTCGCCGAGTTGCACGGTCGAAGGCGTCGCATGGGCCGTGGCGAGCATCGACTCGAGCGTGGGATACGGCGGCACCAAGCTGGGTGTGACGACGACGCCCTCGTCGCGTTGCGTCGCCGGATTCATGCGCCCGCGCGTGAGCACCGGCAGCGGCGAGATGGCAGGGCCCTGCGGCTCGATCAGCACCACCGAAACCTGGAACGCCGCCGTCGGGCGGTAATGCGCCTGCAGCGCCGACCACAGACGCGACATCTCTTCCGCGTTCATCGCCGAGGGCGTGATCTTCAGCAGCTCCACCTGCTCGGCCAGGTCCGCGCTGCGCAATGCTTGGTAGACCGAGGGCAGCAGCGCGCCGCTGACAGGCGAAGGGTTGAGCGCGGTGCGGATCGCCTCGCGAGCGAGAACCGGATTTTCGTGCAGCAGCTGCAGTCCGTAACCCAGCAGCACCTCGGCTTGCAGCTCGGCCATGCCGTAAGCGGTGAGCAGGTAGTGCAAGTCGAGCGCAAGCGGCGGATTCGTGACACGCCGCCCGCTCGCATCGCGCGAAGGCAGATCGACATTACGCCAGGCCGCGTTGGGCGTCACCTGGTAGAGAAAGAGGTTGAGCCGCGGCACTGCATCGTCGCCATCGATCGGCACCACATCAGGCGCCATCGACGACACGGTGACTCCGGCGCCGAGCGCGTCGGTCACCTGATGATCGACGAACCCGGTGTCGAGCAAGTCCTTTAATACCGCGGACACGCCTGCGATCGCCAGGGCGTTGCTCATCGACGGCCTCCATTGCCGCGGCGCAGGTAGTCGGCCAGCGTCACCGTTCCCTGGCGAGGCGTCTGGCTGCCGCGCACTACAGGCGCAGGGGCTGTGTTTGCGACCACATCGATGCGGCCGATCGTGACGTGGACCACCTGGCTGTCGTCTCGGGACTGAAGCGTGCGCTGCGCAAGGATAGATTGAGACAACGGCAATGCCACGCGAGGTTGGGCGGGCGGCGCGGCGACACCTTGAAGACTGTAACTGGCGGGCAGTGCCGCAGCGAAACCCTGCAGTTCCGGGCCGGCCGGTCTGGCGCGCTCCGAATTTGCGCCATGCCGATCCTGAAAGGCGCGGCGATCGGCGACATCGATGTCGGGCGCCTCGGCTAGTGCGTGGGTCGACGAAGTTGCCTTCCCGTAATGGCGACGCGTCGGCCCACTACCAAGCGGTCGAGGCGCGGCCTGAGATGGCTGAACGCCTGTGACGGGATAACGCTGCGTAGGCAAGGCGTTGGTCGCCGCAGGCGGCGAGGTTGCATCTAGCGAAAGCGAGGTCTCGTCATCGTCAGGACGCGGAGATGGCTGAACGCCGGTGATGGGATGACGCTGCGCAGCCAAGACGTTGGTCGCCGCAGGCGGCGAGGTTGCATCGAGCGAAAGCGAGGTTTCGTCATCGTCAGCACGCTGAGCCGGCCGATCCTGACCGATCGTCGCCCGCAGGGGACTCTCGATCGCAAAGCGCGAGGGCAGCACCGCGACCGCGCGAGTGGCATCGGTTTCGCGCGGGGGAGCCAGGCGGCGCAGGAAGTCCATCATGCGGCCACCATCTGGAGGTAAGCCGCACGGCGCAGTGGGCTCAGGCGCAGCACCTCGCGCTCGGTCCAGCCGTAAGCGCGCGCCAGCACGTCTATATCGAGCAGCACGCGTTCGGCGGCAGCCCGCACTTTCTGCCATACCATCTCGCCGATATCGAGCGGTGCCTGCCAGCGCGTAGCGCACTGTGGGCAGTCGAGCGCGAACGACACGCTGGCGCCGGGGTCGAGTGTTTCCATGTGTTGCGACAGCGCGTCGAGCACCGACGCCGGCAGTTGACGAACCGGGACTTTATTGCCTTCGCGCGTGCACGCGAACACGCAACGATCGAGCAGAAGTTGAGGGAAATCTTCATCGCCTTCCTCCCCGGATGCGATCGCGATATCGGCGCCGTCGGGCAAGCGGAATTCGATGACGTGCCCTTGGGCCTCCAAGCGATGAGGCGGCGCGTTATCGAGCCTCGGCCACATCTGCGTAGCGAGCGCTTCGCAGTCGCCGCTGAATTGCGCCACCGTGCCGCACGCCGGGCAATGACTCAGTAGTTCGGCCTCACGCCCGAACAGGCGCGCATGCAGTTCCACGAGCTTGGCGTTGCGCTCGCCCAAGGTCCACGGTCCGACGCCTTCAAACGAAACCCGCAGCAGTGCATCGTCGCGTGTGCTTGCGGGCTGTCCGAACGCACATTCCCACAGCGTCAGCAATGCTTCGGCGTCGAGTCCGGCGCGCATGGAAAGCTCCGCCTCAGGCGGGCTCGCTAAAGCTCGGCTCGGACGGCTCGGCCACGTCGTAGTCGCGCTCCCAGCCCTCGTTCTCGAATTTGATGCTCTGGATCAGCACCGCGTTCGCATTGGCGTCCAGATCGGCCTGAGCCTGGAACTCCGACACCCAGGCGCGATACACCTTGTAGGCTAGTACCAACTGCCCGGACTCGTTATAAACATCGATGATCACATCCTTGCGGAAGTCCTTCAGCGACACCTCGGCGCCGAGCCCGGAACCGAAGTTCCAGACCTTGTTGGCCCACTTTTCGAACTCGGTGTCGTGCGTTTCGCCGCGCTCCAGCGTGATGGCCTCGAACTTGGTTCGCCCCGGTGACTTGCGTGACGTGGACGGGTCGCCACCCTCGCGGTGTTCGACCACTTCGGTCGAACGCTTCAGCGCCGAGACCTTGCTGATCCCGGCCACGTAGCGCCCGTCCCATTTGACGCGGAATTTGAAGTTCTTGTACGGGTCAAAACGCTGGGCGTTGACGGAAAACTGTGCCATGCGTGCTCTCCTTTAACGGTGCGTGAATGGTCAACGCCTTAGGTCGGGATGTCGCCCGCGATCTGCTGCAGTTTGATGACCACAAACTCGGCCGGCTTCAGCGGCGCGAAGCCCACGATAATGTTCACGATGCCGAGGTTGATGTCGGTCTGCGTCGTGGTCTCCTTGTCGCACTTGACGAAGTAGGCCTCGCGCGGCGACTTGCCCTGGAATGCGCCCTGGCGGAACAGGTTCTGCATGAATGCGCCGATGTTCAGCCGTATCTGCGCCCAGAGCGGCTCGTTGTTCAGCTCGAATACCACCCATTGGGTGCCGCGGTACAGGCTCTCTTCGAGGAACAGCGCCGTACGCCGCACCGCCAGGTATTTCCATTCGCTGGCCAGGCTGTCGGCGCCCTTGAGCGTACGCGATCCCCAGACAACCGGTCCGGTGTTCGGGAAGTTGCGCAGGCAGTTCACGCCCAGTGGGTTGATGGCGCCGTTCTCGGGGTCGGTGAGATTCACGTCCAGGCCAAGCACGCCGCTGAGCGTGGCGTCTATCCCCGCCGGCGACTTCCACACCCCGCGCGCCGAGTCGGTGCGGGCGAAAACGCCGGCGACGGCACCGCACGGCGCGAACGGTTCCGGGCGGTTTTCACTCAGCGGGTTCGCGACCCGGATGCGCGGGAAGAATACCGCCACGTTCTCGCTGCGGGTTGCCACCTTGGTGATCGCGTCCAAGTCCGTCACGTCCGACATTTCCTCCCAGCCGTCGGTGTGGAACGGCGGGTCCACCAGCACCATGGCGCGACGCTCTCGGGCGTAGGCAACCGCTGCATCCCACGTGGCCTGGTCAACGTCGGCGGTGGGTGAGAACGGCGGCACGTTGAGCAGGTTGAACAGGTCGGCCCGCTCCAACGCGAAGATGCCTTGCTTGGTCGCGCGCAGGCCGAGATCCGAGATCTGCTCTGCAACGACGGCGTTGCCGTCGCTGGCGCCGGTGTCGACCTTGGTGGCACTGAGGTCGTCGAAGGGGTCGGGCGCATTCTCGGCCGGCGCGTCGTTGGGTGTCGGCAGGCCGCTGAGCGTGACCGCCGGCCCGCGCAGCAGCTTGCTCGACTGCTTGAGCACCTCGCTGACGAAGCGCGGTTGGCCGAGCGTGATCGAGACGTTGAGATGCGCCTCGGTCACGCCCGTGCCGAGGTCTTTGACACGCAGGTTGAACAATGTGTCGGGTGGATTGGCGGCTGCGACCGCGGGGTCGATGAGGGTGTCGATGCGCAAGCGCAGCCGGGTCGCCCAGGCGCCCGGGTCGGCGGCGGTGAAGGTCGCCGACCCCCCGCCGTCGAGCGCGACGCTGGCCGTGCCGGCCCCGGCGCTGTCGTGCACGCGAACGACGAGCACATCCGACCCGCCGTTCAGGAAGCAGTGGTAGACAGCGAACGACATCGGGCTCTCAGACCACAGCCCGCCGAAGATGCGCTCATAGTCGCCGAAGCTGAAGACGCGAACCGGGCTCTTCTCATCGGAATCGACTGGCCCGCGCAGTGCGCGCCCGACAAAGGCCGTGATCGAGGTTGCCACGCCCGTTATTGTGCGCACCCCGCTGGGCACCTCTTCGATGTACACGCCGGGATAGGAAAGGGTAACTGGCATCGGATTTCCTCCTCAATCAGACACGTTTAGCTTGTATGAACGTATGTACCGAGCACGAGCTGTGGGCGGTCGGGACCCGTACTACCTAATGGTGATGGCGCTATTAGCCCATGGCGGTAAAGCGAGCCGCTCTCATTAATCATTCGTCGGTGTTTTTTCCGACTTCTCTCCCGATTGGGCCGAAAAGCTGTTCATATTTACTCACAGAATCCCTGAGCATCTCCAAAAAGACTTTCGCATAGGCCGGGCTTGTGACGATCCGCGTATGGCTTTTCGCGTCCTCGCCTTCTGAATAGCGTTGCCCGAAATCGAGGATGAATTCAAAGGCGTTGTATCCGACTTCAAAATAGTTGGCGTATCGCCCTTCAAGTGGCTTTGCGTCCTGGCACTCCTTGTGTTCATCTCTCATGACCACGCACCAATTTCTGGGGCCACATTCCTGTGACATGGCAAGCGCGATACCAACAGATGAACAGGCAATGCATGTCATTTATCTATTTGATATCCTTATTGTTTATCAGATACGCGCCAGGAACATCCACAGGCGGTGTAACAGGGAGGTGATACGGTTTATTTAAACGGATACATTAAATCAGGGAGGCCACTGGACTCAGAACGGCCATCATTTCTAGCGCGCAATGCAGCGGCGGAAAAGCGTTTGGACTGTAACATCGTGCTGCTACACTTCTGTCACAGCGATCCCGACGATGTTACAGATTCGGCTCGAGCCTCGCCGCTGCATGGACGAGCAAGCTTGCTTTCCAGGATGTGGTATTTCGCTATCTTTCTATACAGGGTCATGCGGGACCAGTGCAATTGCTCGGCGGCTTTGCTCTTATTCCAGTTCATGGAGCATAGCGCGGAAAGCAGACGCTCGCGCTCGGTGAGGGCCATGCTTCTGTGACCTTGCGGCCGAATCGGTTCCGGTAGGTCTTTAATGGCAATCCGCTCCAGGGGCGGATCGATGAAGATTGCCTCTATCACGTTTTTTAGCTCGCGAATATTCCCGGGCCACTCGTAGCGAAGCAGCAATTCCAGCGCTTCCTCCGTAAATCCTTGCAGTGCCCGTCCCTGCCGGGCATTGAATTCTTCCAGATAATAGGCTAGCAGGCGCGGAATATGCTCCTTACGCTCTCGCAACGGGAGTAGATGGACCCTGGCGATATTGAGCCGGTAGTACAGATCTTTCCGGAACCTCTTGTCCGCGACCAGGCCATCCAAATTCTGGTTGGTCGCGGCGATGATTCGGATGTCCAAGGGCATTCCTCTCCTGCCTCCCAAGGGATAGACCTCTTTGCTCTCGATGACCCGGAGGATCTTCGCTTGCGCATAGAGACTCATGTCACCGATCTCGTCGAAAATAACTGTCCCGCCATCCGCGAGTTTAAGCTTACCCGCATAAGTGGAATGCGCCCCCGTAAAGGCGCCCTTCTCATAACCGAATAATTCGCTTTCGACCAGGCCGTCCGGCAGCGCCGCGCAGTTGATTGCAACGAGCGGTTTAGCACGCCGCGCGCTTTGCTGGTGGATGAACCGGGCAGTGAGTTCCTTGCCCGTACCGGTCTCGCCGGTGACGAGAACATGACTGTCAACCGCTGCGACCTTCAGCAGATAGGGTTTGATCCCGCAGGTCTGAAAGCTCTCGCCGACAAGCTCGCGTCTATCCGCCAGACCCGGAACGCCGGATCGACTTCTTATAGACAAGGGCCGGGAGGGACGATCGAGAACGCACCGGTTGACCGCCGCGGCAAACTCTTCGCACGAAAACGGCTGTTGGAAATAATCTTTAAGCCCCGATCTCAAGGCCGCGACGGCCAGGGCTTCCGTCCCTTGACAGGTCACGAGAATAATCGGGAACCGTCGATCCCGGTTTCTGATTTGCGCTACGATCTCGAGCGCGCCCGTCCCATCATGCCGAGGCGATTCCAATATCAAGAGCCGCGGGCCATGGGCTTCGAAGCATTCAAGGATCGCGTGGTGACTGGACGCTTCCAGGACCTTAGCGCCGTGAACGAGCAACGGCCGTTTTATTTGCTGGTGCAGGTCGTGGTTCTGTACAGCGAGCAAGATAGCTGGCCAGGTCATGGTCCCCTCCCCCTCCTCATGCCGCAAGGCCGTATATTAATCGATAGGCGGCTTCGATTCTGTCACATATTACCGTTTCCTACCGATGCCGTCCCCCGCACCGGGATCGCCCAGCACACCAGGGTAAAGCCACACGAGCGGCAGCGGTCGAACCGTTCAAGTTAGAACTGAGTATGGCACACGCTCGTGGCGGGACCCTGACTGCCGGTCCCATGGCCTACAGTATTTTCTAATTCAAAGATGAGTCTGAAAGAAGGTAGTAAAGCCTGGCCTCCTAGGGTGAAAGAGTACTGGCCTCCAGGGATAGCTGGGGGCGTCGGGAGCCTGGGCTGTGCGACGACT
>Ga0136614_10000176_pt1 | contig 27923 bp, 27 predicted proteins | sample AntDrymUQ2792106_2_FD_106643 | JGI IMG/M metagenome (GOLD analysis project Ga0136614, IMG submission 106643) | Polar desert sand microbial communities from Dry Valleys, Antarctica - metaG UQ279 (21.06) | ecosystem: Environmental > Terrestrial > Soil > Desert | place: Antarctica: Dry Valley... | reverse complement strand
GGCGATCGTGATGCTCGGACGGGTGGGGGTCGTCCCTTCTCTCTCGAACGCCGTTCTGGGAAGGCCTTTGGCTCAGGGCCTCGCCTATGCATTCCCGGGACTTTTTCTCGCATACCTCTTCTTCGAGATTCCCCGGGCCGTTCTGGCGCTCGAGGCGGCGTTCGCGCGCCTCGACCCCGAGCTGGAAGCGGCGGCGCGCTCGCTGGGGGCCGGCGCCCTCGTCCGGTTTCGCAGAGTGACGCTTCCCCTTCTCTGGCCGGCCCTCTCCGGGACCTTCGCCACCACCTTCTGCGTCTCCCTCGGTTCCTACGGTGTCGCCCTGGTCCTGTCGCGCCGATTCTCGGTCCTTCCGGTCGAGATCTACCAGGAGTTCACTGCCTTCGGAAACGACACCGGAGCCGCGGCGATGTCGCTGTGGCTCGCCGCGATCGCTCTCACCGTCTCGATACTCGCCGGTGCGCGGAGTCGTTATGCTTGAAGACGCGCGTCTTCGGGCCGCCGCGGGTGTCCTCCTCGGGATGCTGCTCGTCGTCGTGGTCTCGCCCATCGCAGTCGTCGTCGCAAGCGCCTTCATCGACCCGCGCTGGCTCGGCCTCTCGAGCGAGACATGGGGATCAACCGATCGGAGCACCGCGACCTGGTTCGGTTACGTCGCGGAGCTCTACGGGGGGAGTCTCCTCCGCTCCGCGGCGATCGCGCTCGTCGTCGTGGTCCTGGCAGCCCTCATCGGCGCGCCCGCCGCTTACGGAATTTCCCGGGCGCGGGGGGCGTCGGGTCGAGCGGCCCGCGCCCTGCTCGAGGTCCCGCTCGCCGTCCCGGGCCTGGCCGTGGCGATCGGAATGATCGTGGCATATCCACGGGCGCGCGCCAGTCCTGCCGCTCTCGTGGTTGCTCATCTCCTGTACGCGCTGCCCTTCTTCGTGCGCGCAACGGCGAATGCTCTCGCGACCGTGCCGCTCTCCGAGCTGGAGGAGGCCGCGGCGGCGGCCGGGGCGGGCAGCGCGCAGCGCTTGCGCCGAATCGTGCTGCCGCTCGCGCGCCCGGGATTGCTCGCGGGCGGGCTCATGGCCTTCATGATCTCCTGGGGAGAATTCAATGTGTCCTTCCTGCTGGCGACCCCGACGACTCAGACCTTTCCATCCGCCCTCTATTTGACATACACCACCAACAGCTTCCCGGTCGCCGCCGCCGCCACCGTCATCTTTCTGGCCGCCGCGGTCCCGGCGCTGGCGGTCCTTGCCCGGATCACGCGCACCGAGGCGGCGCACTTCGGCGAAGCGGCATGAGCGCCCACGTCGAGGCCCGGAGCGTGTCCCGACGGTTCGGGGCCACGGTGGCACTGTCGGGTGCCTCGCTGACGCTCGAGCCGGGGACCACTACGACCCTCGTCGGTCCCTCGGGATGTGGGAAGACGACCCTGCTCCGCTGCCTCGCCGGTCTCCAGGCGCCCGACTCCGGTGAGATCCTGTTCGACGGCCGGAGCGTGCTGGGAATGCCGGCCGAGCGCCGTGGCGTCGGCTTCGTGTTCCAGTCGTATGCGCTCTTCCCGCACTTGACGGTCGCGGAGAACATCGCCTTCGGGCTGGAGGTGCGCCGCGCGCCGCGCGAAGACCGTGACCGGCGCGTCCGGGAGGTCGCGGAGGCCCTCGGTCTGACGCCTCTGCTCCGCCGCCGGCCCGCGGAGATTTCCGGGGGAGAGCGCCAGCGCGTCGCGCTCGGCCGCGCGATCGCGTACCGGCCCGTTCTCCTCCTCCTCGACGAGCCGCTCGCCGCGCTGGATCCCAACCTCGCCGCGTCCGTTCGGGATGTGCTATCCGAGGCGATCGCGCGAGAGGAGACGACCGTGCTCTTCGTGACGCACGACCGCGCCGACGCCTTGCGGATCGGAGATCGGGTCGCCGTGATGCGCGACGGCGCCGTCGAGCAGCAGGGAACGCCCGAGGAGGTCTATCGACGCCCGATCAGCGAGTTCGTGGCGCGATTCTTCGGCGGGGGGACCGTCTGGGATGGGGTTGCCGTTCGGAACGGGTCACGATCCGTGATCGAGACGCCGCTCGGCGCAGTGGCGGTCGCGGACCGGTTCCACGGCCCGGTCCGCGTCGTCCTCCGGCCGGAAGCCGTCCGACCCGCTCCCCCCGGCGCCGGGCGACCTTTTACCGTGCGGGAGGCCGTCTTCGAGGGTAATCGGTATTCCGTGCGAATCGAGGGGCTCGAGGAGCTCGCCGCGATCGAATGGCCCCCCGAACGTCCCGTCTCCCGCGGAGACCGGATCTGTGTTTCCATCGAACCGTCACTTCTCGTCGTGCTGCCCGCGACGCAAGGAGCGAAGAAGGATTGAGGTTTGGACTCGCCCCGCAGAGATGAGGAGTCCGCGACCGACCGATCAGCGCCTCGTCGTGCCGTGAGTCACGATTCGATGAGCTTGAACGTCGGCACGGGCTCGCGCCCGAGAACGGAGCGAAGCACGGTCGCGTGGAGCACTTCATCGGACAGGATGCGCCCCGCCGCGGCGGCCAGCGCCCGGTCGGCGAAGCGGTCGACGACGTAGAGATAGACGCGGGCCGCGCCGATCTCGAGCTTGAAGGCCAGCTCGAGGACGTCCTTCTCGTTGCGGAGCGGCACGCCGAAGACGTATTCCTTCCTCGGCTCGACGGCCTGCCCGCCCTTGTTCTTGATCGTGTCCGCCAGGAGGTCCCGGTGGATCTCGTGGCTGCCCTGGAACTGGAGGCCGACCTCCTTTGCTTTCTCGGAGAGGAGGCCGCTCTTGCCCGCCAGCCCGTAGGCCCAGATCGCCTCATGCTCGAGGGCCAGCGCCGTGTTCATCAGGGTGATGTCGTCGTACACCGCCGCCTGTCCCTTCCTGGGCAGCGCGAGAGTCGGCCGTCCCGCCGCAGCGACGCCGAGGGCGAGCCCGATGGTGCCGGCACTGCGGAAGAAATCCCTGCGGGGTTGCCACATGGCGTGGTCCTCCTCTTCGAGAGAGATGGTCCCGAGGTTTCGGAGATTGTAGCGCCGGGGCAGGCTCGGCGGGCTGAAGAGCTCTTGAGCCGTTCCACGCCAGCCTTCAGTCTGACCCGCCTGACCAATGGCTCTCGACTCTTGAGGGGTCGTCTTTGCTCTCGGCGATTCATTTCACGTCCCGTCGAAACCCGGAAAACCCGGGCTGCGTCGAGACGGGGCGCCCGGCTGCCACCCACGCCGCCAGGTCGTCGACCAGCACATCCGGCAGCAAGGCCGCCAACGCGGCGCGGTCACGGATACCGCTTGCGACGGCCACGGTGCGCAGACCGACCCTTCGGCCGGCCTCGACGTCGACCTCGGTGTCACCGACGATGCACACCGCGCGCTCGACCGAGCCCCCGTCGCCGATCAGCCGCGCCTTCGTCGGCCCCCCCGGGCCCTCGAGCGGTGACGCGCAGCGGACGGCGGCGAGGTACGGCGTGATGCCCAGCCGGTCGAGCTGCGCCCCCAGCGCCTCGCACCGCTGGCGCAGCGTGACCAGAACGACCGGATGATGCGCGGCGATCGCGGCCAATGCGGGGATCGCGCCGGGGACGGGACGGTCGAGGGCGAGGACGTCGTCGCCCTCGATGGCGGCAAGCCAATCGCGTGCGTAGTCGTCTCCGGGCACCGCGATGCGCGCTTCGGCCAGCAGCGCCGCGTTCGACAGGCCGCGCCGCTTCCGATCCCACCACGCGCGCGAATCACCCGGGTCGACGCCGCGCGCGGCGAGTATGCGGGCGTGGACCGCAAAGTACCGCGCCGACACGTCGACGAGCGGGCCGTCGAGGTCGAGAAACACGCACCCAGCCGGCCAGGTCACGGGGCGAACCCCTCGCGCTCGAACCGGGCAACCACCCACGGCCGCAGCATGGCCACCCAGTCCCATCCCGGGCGGATCTTCGAGTAGGCGCCCGAGACCGGATACTGCATCGTGATCGGTACTTCCAGGGTTCGCAACCGCGGGCCAAGCAGAACCTTCGCGTACAGGTAATATTCAAACGAGTAGGTGTACAGCCAGGTCGCGTGCCAGTCGAACCGCGCTCGTCGCATGATCTCGAGCCGGAACGCCCGAAAGCCGCAGGTCGCGTCGGTGAGACGCGCGCCGAGCGCCATCCACACGAATGCGTTCACGACCGGGATGCTGGTGCGCCGGAAGCGCGGCAGGTTCGGCGAGCTTCCACCTGCCAGGAACCGGCTCCCGGTCACGTAGTCGGCCTGGCTGGTGCGGATGGGGTCGATGAGCCGCGAGATCTCGGCGGGCAGCATCTTGCCGTTCGATGCGATCGTCCCGAAGATCGTGTATTCACGCGCGAGCGCCCAGTCGAGCGCAAGGATGTAGCTGTAGCCGACGCCGCGATTTTGTGGGAGGTCGATCGATGCGTGCCCGGAAGCGCGGATGAGTTCCTGAGATCCGTCGCGCGATCCGTTGTTCACCAGCAGGAACTCGACGTCGGCGAGCCGCGCCGCTGCGATCGCGTCGAGCACCCGCGGCAGCTCACGGACCTGGTCATACACCGGCATGAAGAACAAGGCCTTCATGCCGGCTTCCGTAGCAGGAACACGAAGTGGCTGGCGAGAGCAGGAAAGGCCGCGACAACCGCTTTGCGAAGCCGGCTCTCCGGACGGATCACGCGGGCGACCACCGTCTCCTTGGGGAAATACAGCACCGCACCGCGGAACGCCACCGGTGTGAGTGGGAGGGCGTCCACGAGCCGGCGGGCCTCCGCGAGAGTGTACTCACGCAAGTGGGTGGGGTCCATCAACACGAGCTTGCGACCGGCCAATCGTCGCGCGCGGTTCCGCACGTGCAGCCGATTCGGCACCGTGACGAGCAGGTGGCCGCCCGGCGCCAGCGCCCGGACGGACGCGGCGAGCAGCGCCTCCGCGTCGTGTTCCGGCACGTGCTCGAGCACCTCGGACAGCAGGACCAGGTCGAAGGCCGCATCCGCCCGTGCGTGCGCGGTCACGGGCTCGCGGAGGAGCCGCCAGCTCGGCCGATGCGCCGCCGCCCACGCGGAGGCAACCCGGACCTCGGCCTCGCCGGTATCGACCCCGACATAGTCGATGTCGGCGGGCAGCAGGCGGGAGAAGATCCCATAGCCGCAGCCCACTTCGAGTACCCGGTCGAACCCTATGCCGGCGAGCGCCTCGAGAATCGCGCGGTACCGGAGGTAGATGTAGATGCCCTTGTACCCGACCTGCATCCCTTCGGCTTGCAGCGCGCGCAGACGCTCGAGCGATGGCACCTCGACCGTGGTCATCGCTCGTCCGGCTCGCGATAGATCTCTTCCCAGTACCGCAGCATCTCGATACCGGGCCGAAAGGAGAGCATTTCGGACGTGATCGCGTCGGGCTCGAACGCGGCGAGCCACTGCAGCAGAGGGAAGGGAACACCCGCCGCGATCGACAGGGAGATCCCGGTGCCATACCGCGGATTGAGCTCGACGAAGTAGAGCTCGCCGTCGCCGTCGGCGCGGATCACTTGCAGGCAGCTCGTGTCGGTGACCCCGAACGCGGCGCAGACGCGAACGGCGAACGCGAAGAGGTCGGGGTCGCCTACGGTGACGCCGTTTACGATCTGCCCGGCGCGCACCTGGCGCCGCCAGCGCGGCACAGCCACGAATCGATCGGAGCCTGCGATCCCCCAGGTGTCGATCGAGTACTCGCGGCCCCGGATGAACCGCTGCCACAAGTATGCCTCGCCGGGATCGTGTGCAGGGCCGGGTCGACCGGGCCCGTCGAGAACCACGATGCCCTTCGCGCCGATCCCCGCGACAGGCTTGCCGATGATCGGCCAGGCGCCGGCGGGGACGTCTTGCAGCTCATTGAACCGATCCGGTTGCCGGATGCCAGCCCGCGCGCACACCTCGTGCGACCGCCGCTTGTCGTTGCTCGCCGCGATGCACTCGGCGGAGTTCATCGCGACGTGCACTCCCTCCGCGGCAAACCGGTCCCGGTAGGCCGCGAACACGGGCGTCTCGCTGTCGAAGATCGGGATGATCATCGCGATGTCGTGCTTGCGGCACAGCCCGAGGATCGCGTCGACGAATCCGGGCGCCGAGGCGGACGGCACGAGTTCGCCCCTGTCGGCGAGGTACAGCCCGGCGGCGTGCTCGGACATGTCGACCGCGAGCACGAAGGTCCCCGGCCGGCTGAGCCGGCGGATGGCCTTCACGACGGACACACCCGGGCCGGCCCCAGCCGCGGTGACCATGACTCGCATCGGCCTCATCGAGCATCTCCCTGCAGCGACCAGCCGGTGATTCTCCGATCGACCGGTTCGCGCCGGCACCCTTCGCCGTGGGCGCGCGCGCCGCCCGCGAGCGGGGCTTTCCCCCGCGCTACCGTGTGGATCTCAGCAACGCCGTTTTCCACGATTGCCGCACGGATGATGGCGTCGGCATTACCCGGCATAGAGGAACAAAGCCGCCAGAGAGATGGAGTGCGGCTGCACCAATGGGAATGGTCATTCCGTGATAATAAAGCCCAAAGATGAGATCGCGTCCTCAACCTCGTGCGGCGCGCCCGGACGTCATGAATTCAGAGCGCGGTGCGATGACGCCGGCCGACGGAGCGAGGCTTCGGCGGACGTCCTCTCGTACCGGCTATGGGATGGCGGGGTGTCACCGGCCGCTGAGCGTCTGGTGCCCAATCGGACTGTACGGTATGGACGTAAGAGAATAGGGGCTGTTCTTGGACACCATTCCGTTTGTCGACCTGCGTGCGCAATACCGTTCGATCCGCGACGAGGTTCGTCGCGCGATGGACGAGGTACTGGACGGCGCGGATTTCATTCTCGGCGAGGCCGTCGAGCGCTTCGAACGCGACTTCGCCGAGTATCTGGGCGTCGGACACGTGATCGGGGTTGCCAGCGGCCTCGACGCCTTGAGCCTGGCGCTCGAGGCGACCGGGACTGGCGTGGGAGATGAGGTGATCGTCCCGGCTAATACGTTTATCGCGACCGCGCTGGCCGTATCGGCCGTCGGCGCTACGCCCATTCTCGTAGACTGCCGTCAGGACACCTACCAGATCGATCCGGCGCTGGTCGAGCGGGCGATCACGCCCCGGACGAAGGCGCTCATTCCAGTTCATCTTTACGGACAGGCCGCCGATATGACCGCCCTCCTCGGAATCGCAGATGCCAACGGACTCGACGTCATCGAGGACGCTGCGCAAGCGCACGGCGCGACCTTCGATGGCCGAATGTGTGGCACCATGGGCCGCGCGGGATGTTTCAGCTTCTATCCCGCCAAGAACCTGGGCGCCTACGGCGACGGCGGTTGTGTCGTGACTAACGACGAGGAGCTCGCCCAGCGCCTCCGTCGGTTACGCAATTACGGTCAGCGCGTAAAGAATGAGCACGTGTGCAAAGGCACAAATTCCCGGCTCGACTCGCTGCACGCCGCGGTATTGACGGTCAAGCTCAAACGCCTGGATGCCTGGAACGCGGAACGCACCGCACACGCGGCGCGCTACACACGGCTGCTACGCGATTCGGGCGTGGTGCCGCCGATGGTCGATTCACGCGCGACTCACGTCTTTCACCTGTACGTCATCCGGGCAGCCCGCCGAGACGAGCTCCAGAAACACCTCAGTGATCGGGGAATTCAAACGGGGATCCATTACCCGATCCCGATCCATCAACAGGAGGCATACCGCGACATCGGTCGGGCGGGGGGGGCTTTTGACGTAACCGAGCAGGCCGCCCGAGAGGTGCTCTCACTGCCTATGTTCCCCGAGCTCGGCGAGAAGGATATCGAGCGCGTTGTGGACGCGATCGCTGCCTTCAAATAGCCGTTGTCCCCGACCGGCTCTCGCCGGTTCGACCCAGCGCCTGAGGATGCTGGAAGAACCGATGGGTCACCTGGCGACGGGAACGGACGCGCCGCCCTCTCTCATCGACTGACTGATGGCCGTCAACACCTTGACGACCCCGAGAGCGAACCGGCCGTCGCTCATCTTGATGTTGCCGTCCCGGATACTTTGGAGGAAGTAACGGTTCTGGACTTTCAGTGGTTCCTCCGGGGTGACTCTGGGAATCGCGATGTCGCCCTCGCGCGCGAGGAGGTGGAACTGGCCATAGTCGTCGTAGTAGGGCTCGCGCATCACGCCTTTGTCGTAGAGCAGGATCGGCCCGGGGGAGGCGAGCTCATCCCATACGATCATCTTTCGGTCCCCGACGACGACGATCTCGCGCTGCTTTTTGGGATCGAGCCAGCTGACCTGGATGCTGCCCAGAATTCCGTTGGGGTACCGCAAGGTCATGAAGGCAACGTCTTCGATGCCGGCCTGGAGAAAGGCGCCGCCGGACGCGGAGACCGCCTCGGGAATCTCGCCGAGGAGGAAGTTGAAGATGGCGACGTCGTGCGACGCCAGGTCGTATACACTGTTGACGTCCTCACGTATCGGGCCCAGGTTCGTTCGCAACGCCCGCATGTAATAGAGGCGGCCGGCGTCCCGAAACGTCAGAAGCTCCCTCAGCTTGACGATTCCGGGATTGAACAGGAACACGTGTCCGGTCATTAAGATCAACGACTTACTATCTGCCAATGCGATGAGCTCCTCGGCCTCCGAGGCCGTCATACACAAGGGCTTCTCGCACAGCACGTGCTTGCCGACCGTCAGCACGTCCTTGACGATGCGATAGTGCGTTTGAGTTGGCGTGGCGACGACCACGGCGTCCAGCTCGGTGTCGCTGAGCATCTTGCGATAGTCGTCGAATGGCTGGAGATCTTCGTACTGCTCCCGGACCGCGTCCAGCCTGCGCTGGCTCATGTCCGCACAGGCAACCACCTGTGACTCGCGCAGTTGCGAGAAGACGCGGATGTGATTTGGTCCCCAATGGCCGCAGCCGACGACGCCGATCTTAACTGTTTCCACGAGCTCCTCTACGAGTCGTTCGGTGTTGGCTCGATCGACGCTGAATTAAAGGTTAGATACTTGGATGCGCGGCTATCGGCGCGTCCAAGAGATCAGGACTGCACTCTCCTGTGTACGCCTGTCCGAGAGGGAACGAAGACAGCACGCCGGAGGCGAGCCGGCCGATCGAAGCCCACCCCTATGCCCGCCGCTCCTCTCGCACCTCCACGACGCATCTTATCCGCTGAGGGAGACAAGTCAAAGCGGACGTTCCATGAAGTTCCTGGCCCTTCCCGCCAACCCTCGCCTGGCGGGCAGCAGCGCCGCGGCACGCGCCCGGTTCACTCCGCGCGCCAAGCGACCTCGTCCCCTTACGACCGCCGCACAAAGTAGACGTGGTAGTCAGTGTCACCGATCCGTTGCCAGCCCTCATCCGCCGCCGACTTCGGGACCTGACTACCGACGACGATGTCCGCGCCGGCTTTCGAAAAGGTATCGAGGACGCGTTTTCTCGTTTCCTTGCCCGACGCCCAAAATGCTTTTTCATCGTCTTCCGGTGCTTCGGAGAAGATCTCAGCAATGATCTGCACCCGTGCAAGTCGGGCCCATTGCGTGTGGCCGAGGTTCGAGTACGTCAGAGATGCCGCTTTCTGGCCTGGAAGGACCCCCATACGTTTCAGCCCGTCGGCCACTCTCCAGGCTTTGCCACCCACTGTCTCCCACCCCGCCTTCGGATTGCGCACGAGTGCAGCGGCAGCTCTCGCAACCGGCCGGGACAATGACAGGGTCAGCATCGTGGCGATGATGACCATCAGACACCCGACGAGCCGGTTGTCTTCCCGCCGGCCGCGCAGGCGCACGCTGGAAAACAGCCCCGTGAACAGCAAGACGACAAAGACGCCGACGTACCGCGGTTCCACATAAACCTGCATGTACATCAGGAGTGCCGCCAGCGCTGGAACCAGCAACAACCAACCGGCTGCTGCATCTCTGACTGCCCGCAGACCTCGCCCGCTCGTGTAAACAAGGACGGCGAGGCTGATCACCAGGCTGCTATGCAAGGCAAAGAGCAGGTCAACGAACAGCCGGGAGGTCGACAACATGTTTCGAAGGTGACGGCCGAGCTGGAAGCGTATCCGCACCCCATCGAACCAGTACGATGGATCGTACCAGTTGGGGTAGGTGCCTCCAATCGGCGAGCCAAACTCGTACACCGGAGGGTTGGTCGAGAGTTGCCGCGTCGGATGCCTGGGTGTGCCGCTTCCTTCGGGAGCGCCTTGCCAGTGTCTACGAGGGAGCCGACCGACCAACACGGCATAGTTGATCTTGCCGCTGTCACCAAAGGTCAAGCGGCCTTTGCTCCTCGAAAGCGCGACGACGTACGGTCCCGCGATCAGGAAGAAAACCAGCAGTGCCACGCCGACCCGCGGAACAGCCCTCCGCAGATTGTCAACCGCCAGCAGGCTCACCAGGAGAAACACGAAAGAAAGAGGAAACATCGGCGCCTTTGCCAAATAGCCCAACCCGAGCACCGTCCCCAGAAGAATGAACACCCGCCAGCTCGTCTCTCCCCTCCGAATGCGCAGAGTGATCCCTGACGCGAGAAACACACAGGCCGCCATACACAGATCGGGGCTCACGTGGTAAACGGTGATGAACATTTGAGAAGTCCAGATGAAGAGCGTGTAGCCGAGCACCAGCCACGCCCATCCGGGCAGACTCATCCATCCATCCCCGGCGAGGCGTTCCCGGTGGCGGTGATAACGGATCAGTTCCCCCAAAAAAAAGCTGAAGGAGCTGAGAGCCCAGAGATAGACGAAGAGGTTGACGAGGTGGGCGACCGCGAATTCCCAGTAAGGGGATGGGCGCAGCGCGCGCATGGCTAACCCTAGGAGGATGGGATAAAGGGGACTCCAATAGCCATTGATCGCCATTTCCCAGTCCCCGCGGAGATAGGCATCGCCCATGTCCAGATACGAGATCCCGTCATTCCTCATGCCGTGGCGATCCGCCCACGCGAAAAGCAGAGACAAAGCGATGGCCGCGACCCAGAAGAGCTTCTTCAGACGTCGCTCCCGGCGCTGTTCTGTGGAGTCCAGCGGTGTCTCTGTTCCCCGCTCCAGTCGGGAATCGAAAGCGCCGACGCTGGTCTCCTTGGTCACGCGTGTCACCTACTCGAGCAGCCGAAATCTGTTCACCGCCACCTCGCCGGCGTCACCGATGCGCTCGCCTTCTATCTTAGAGGCTCCACAGAATCCCCGTCGACCGCGGCGAGCTGTGCCGCACGGCGGGCCGGGGCGCGGGGAGCGTGCCGAGCTGGGGGCCGATACCCGAGCGACGAGCAATGATGCCTTTCGACGTGGACCAAAGCCAAGCGTTTGGGACCGCATCTGGCCTATGCACAACTCTGAAGACGCGCCGTCAGCATTCATCCACCCGCATCATCCGGCCATCCCGCTGCCCCTCTTGCATTCCGGCTCACGGAGTGTTCACCCGCCTCCAGGCTTCAGGAATATCGTAGATGTTATCGATTCCCGCGCCGAGACCTGTGAAATCCGTAGGAGACCGGGCAAGCTTCGTCCTGCCGGTCGCGATCAGCTGTCGATCAGCCGGAACGTGCGCACCGGCCCGCCCCAGAACACGGCGCAAGGCGGTTGCATGGAGCACCTCGTCCGAGAGAATCCGCCCGGCCGCCGCGGAGGTTTTTCGGAGACTGTAGCGGAGGAGCGTGCGCAGGCAAAAAAAGGCCCGGTCCGGCGCGAACCGGACCGGGCGGCGGAGGAGACCGAACGAACCTACTCGATCGTGTCGGGCACCGGGAGGGAGGCCGGAGCCTCGTAGGGCGTCTGCTCCAGCGCCTTGCCGTCGGGTCCGTACGCCGCCGCCGGTTGTACGGAGGCGGGGAAGAACGCGCGCAGACGCGGGTCGCCCGGGTGATCGTGCTTGTGGTCGAAGCTGCTGTGGGGCGTCGCGAGCCAGGGGAAGGACTGGAGGTAAGGCAAGTCGGGGCCGTTGACGTTGTCACCCAGCGTGTTGTTCGGCGCGATGTTGAAAGCGGGGATCAGAACGCCGGCGAGGATGCGCAGCTCGATGTCGAGCACGTCGTCGTAGATCCGGCGGCCGTTGGGGAACCCGGCGTTGTCTCCGGCGATGAAGCCCAGGCGGTTGACCGACGCGATCGGTGTCGGCGGCACCGCCACGTTCAACCGGAGCTGGTCGGAGATGACCTCATTGGGCCGGCGGGTTACGCCCATCACGCCCTGCACCAGGGCGAGCAGGTCATTGCGCGGCGGCGGCGGGACGGCGATGCCGAAGAGCGCCGTCAGAAGGCGGGGCACCTCCGGGTCGAGGATGGCCGACGCGTACTGCGCATCGTCCTTCGGCTCCGTGCGATTGAACTGATCCTTCAGGCCGATGGGCACGACTATCTCGTTGACGAGGGGGTTGGCCACGCGCGAGACCTGGACCCAGTTGCCGGTGGTGACCGGAGTCGCCGTCGAGGAAATCACGGTGGTCGCCTGCCGGTAGGTGGCCGCCCAGCAACTGATGATCGCGTTCGGGTCGGTCATCGCGGTCGGCGTCGAGCCGTTGGCGGTGAGCTGGTTGATCGGAACCGAAATTGCGATGCTCTGGACGTTGAAACCCGCGGTGCCGTTGACGCCGTAGCCGAACGGCGGCTGGGCGCGCCCCTCGAGGTTGATCAGGTCGAAGATCATTCCCAGGTCGATGTAGAACTGTTCTCCGCGCGGCCCCGCGAAGACGCGGACCCCGCCGTCGATGGAGAGCCCCGAAAGGAGGGCGCCGTGGGAGACGGTCTCGTACCCGTTGGGGTATGACTTCGGTCCGACGTTATAGGGAGCTTCCAGGAGGTTGTTTCCGATCGTCGTGACGTTGGAGCCGGAAGCGTTCGGAGAGGGCCCGAGGATCTTCTCGACCCGATAGGTGTAGAAGACGTTGAGGTCCGGGTCGTTGATCGAGGTGACCCGGCCCGTGTTGTACAGGAACGAGTTGGGGGTCCGGACGTTGCGGGTAAACGTGAACCGGTACGTGATGTCCTCGACCGCGTCCCCGTTGTTGTCGAGCTTCAGCTCGTAGCGGACGTCCGGGTTGAAGTTGTAGAAGTTGGGGACGCCCGATGGCTCCTGGAGCGGGATCCAGTTGGCGATCATCACGACGCGGCTGGGGTCCTGGGGGTCGCGGAACAGGTAGACGTCCGTGTTGTCGGCGCTCGGGTCGTTGCGAATCGCGGGGGCTTCGCGGTGGCTCGAGGCCTCCGCGGGGGGGGCGGCGAGCAGGCCGGGCAGGATCGCGAGGATCCCGAGCAGCCAGCCCATCCGCAAGCGGGGGCGGGGGCGTGATTCCATACCTTCCTCCTGAGAAGCTTCAGATTGGGCGCAGATCAATTTCTGTCGTCCGTGTGGCACCGGCTAGAGCAAGTCCACTGCCACGCCATCGTTACGGCAGGGGCCGCCGTTTGGATCTTTGAGGTCTCCGTTTCCTCTTCCGGTATCCTCGGGCCATACCGCATGGCCCTCCAGCCCGATCCGGACCGCGGCCTCATCGCGCGCATCGAAAGGCGAGACGGGGAGGCGTTGGCATCCCTGTACGACCGATATTCGTCACGCCTCATGGGGCTCGCCTTCCGGATCCTCGGGGAGACGGGCGAGGCCGAGGAGGTCGTGCAGGAGGTCTTCATCTGGGTCTGGCGCGCCGCGTCCAGCTTCGACGGGGGACGTGGGACTGTCCTCGCCTGGCTGCTCGTGGCGACGCGCAGCCGATCCATCGATCGGCTGCGGACACGGGGGCCTGCCCTCCGTGCGGGCGTGCGGAGCCTCGAGGAGTCCCCGGAGCCCGTCTCGCGGCAGGACGTCGAGAGCGACGCCGCGGGACGTCAGTGGCAGCAGATCTGCCGGGACGCGATCCGGGAGCTCCCCGAGGACCAGCGCCGCGCCCTCGAGCTCGCCTACTTCGAGGGCCTGACGCAGCAGGAGATCGCGGAACGCACGGCATCGCCGCTCGGGACGGTCAAGACGCGGGTGCGTTTGGGGCTCATGAAACTCCGGGAGCGTGTCCGCCCGTACCGCAAGGGCCAAGCTGATGCATAACGAACGGTACGAGGAGCTGCTGGCGCTGCACGCCCTCGGCGCGCTCGGGGGTGTCGAGCCGGAGCTCGAGCAACATCTCGAAGAGGGCTGTGAGATCTGCGAGAAGCTGCTCGGCGAGCTGCGCCAGAGTGCCGCCTTGCTCGCGTTCTCCGTACCGGCGCTGCGTCCGCGGCCAGAGCTGCGGGCCCAGGTTCTCGCCGCGCTCGGGCCGGCCCGGATCGACGCACCCGCCACGGAGGCACAGCTCCTGCCGCGCCGGACCCGCTGGTGGCTGGCGGCTGCGGCGGCGGCCGTCCTGCTCTTCATTGCGGACCACACCCGGCTGACCGTCCAGCGCGACCGGCTCCAGGGAGAGCTTGCCGGCACGCGGTCGCGCCTGGTGGTTGCCGAGGGCGAAGCGGCCCGCCGCGCGCAGACGAGCGCGGGCGCGGCAGACCTCGCTGCGCGGCTGCGCTCGGCCGAGGCGGACCTCGCGCGGCGCGACCTGCGCGTCCGCGTCCTGGAGAGCGACGACATTCGGATGCTCTTCCTGGGCGGCCAGGACCCCCAGCCGGGTGCGCGCGCCAAGGTGTTCTGGAGCGAGACGGCGAAGCGAGGCATCGTCGTTGCGGCGAACCTGCAGCCCCTGCCCGCCGACCGGCAGTACCAGCTCTGGGTGTTCGATCAGGGCAAGCCCGTCGATGCGGGGGTGTTCGACGTGGACACTGCGGGCCGCGCTCTCGTCGAATCCCGGGACCTCGCGGGGATCACCGCGGCACAAAACTTCGCGGTGACGGTCGAGCCGCGCGGCGGCATGCCCCAGCCGACGGGACCGATCGTGCTCGTGGGGACGCCGGCCGCTTGACGCGGGAACGACTCGAGAATCGCAAACGGGGACCGGTTCCGAGTCAGTCTCCGCCGCCGCGAACCTCCTGCGTTCGAATCCTTGGAGAGTCGGATGACGCGGTGACCTTGCGCTCCGGGTCCGAGCGAAAGCGCTCTCGGAGCTTCAGGAGCCCCAATCGTGCCCGTGTCTTGACCGTTCCCAGGGGCGATCCCGTGCGTTCCGCGATCTCCTGCTGCGTCAGCCCGTCGAAGTAGGCGAGCTCGATGGCGCGGCGCTGGTCCTCGGGAAGCTCCCGGATCGCTTCGCGGCAGGCCTGCTCCCACTGCCGGCCCGCGGCGTCGCTCTCGATGTCCTGCCGCGAGACGGGTTCCGGGGACTCCTCCAGGCTCCGCACGCCCGCGCGGGCCGCCGGCCGACGCGCCCGCAGCCTGTCGATGGATCGGCTGCGCGTCGCCACGAGCAGCCAGGCGAGGACGGTTCCACGGCCTCCGTCGAAACTCGACGCGGAACGCCAGACCCAGATGAAAATTTCCTGCACGACCTCCTCGGCCTCGCCCGTCTCGCCGAGGATCCGGTAGGCGAGCCCCAGGAGGCGCGATCCGTGCCGGTCGTACAGGGACGCCAGGGCGTCCGCGTCCCGCCTCTCGATGCGCGCAATGAGGCCCCGGTCGGGGACGGCCGTTGCCATTGGGGTAGTTGGAAGCCTGCGTTCTTGTCTAGGTATCGGCGGAGTGCTCTGTCGGGCGACAAACCTCAGCAACGATTGTGCCGACTCAAAACTGGTTGCGCTGAAACTCGTCACGACTCCGTTCACCCCGAGCTCTGCAGTTAGAGGTTCTCTTCGAAGAACCGTGCGATCGCCGCGTTGCGGAAGTTCGTCGCGGTCGGACCGCGCATGCCGTGCTTCTGCCCCGGGATCAGCTGCAGCTCGTGCGCCGTTCCGGCCTTCGTCAGGGCGTCCACGAACGCCAGCGTGTTCTGCAGGTGGACGTTGTCGTCGGCCGTGCCGTGGATGAGCAGGAGAGGCGCCCGGAGATCCTTCGCCCGCGTCAGCGGCGCGGAATCCTCGTAACCCGCCGGGTTGGTCTGGGGCGTGCGCATGTACCGCTCGGTGTAGATCGTGTCGTAGTACTTCCAGTGCGTCACCGGCGCGCCCGCGACGCCGCACTTCCAGACGTCGGGCGCGTTCGTCATCGCGTAGAGCGTCATGTACCCGCCGTACGACCAGCCCCAGATGCCGATGCGCGCGGCGTCCACGTACGGGAGCGACCTGAGGTACCGCACGCCGGCGAGCTGATCCGAGAGCTCCCGACGGCCCATGGCGCGGTACACGGCGGACTCCCACGCGTGGCCCCGTCCCCACGATCCCCGGTTGTCCACGCTCCAGACGAGGTAGCCGCGGCCCGCCAGGTAGTGGTCGAGCAGCGACGTCGCGCCCCATGCGTCCCGCACGACCTGGCTGTGGGGCCCCCCGTACACGTAGACCAGCACGGGATACCGCTTTCCGGGGTCGAAGTCCGGCGGCTTGACGAGCCGCCCTTCCAGCCGCGTTCCGTCGTCGGCGGGGATCGTGACTTCCTCGGTCGAAGCGAGCGCGAACTCCGCGAGGCGATTCTCGGGGCGGCTGACGACGCGGAGGGGCCGGCCGTCCGAGCCGACGAGGGACACGACGGGGGGCTCCGCAACGCTCGAGCGCGTCACGAGCAGGGCACGCCCGTCCGGAGAAAGCTCCGCCGTGTGCGTGCCCCCGCCGGGCGTCAACTTGGTGAACCCCTTCCCATCGAGGCCGACGCGGTAGATCGGCCGGCGCCGGACGCCCTCCTCCGTCGCCGTGAAGTAGACGAGCCCCGTCCCCGCGTCCACCCCGACGACCCGATCGACCATCCATTCGCCGCGCGTGATCTGCCGGAGCGGCCCTCCCGCGGTCGTCCCGACGTAGAGGTGCGCCCACCCGGAGCGCTCCGACCGCCAGAGGAAGCGGCCGTCCGGGAGGAACCGCGGCGCGTCGAGCGCGTTGACCCAGTACGGGTCGTTCTCCGTGAGGAGGACGCGCGAGCCGGCGCCGGGTGAAAAGAGGCGGACCTCCTCGCGGTTCTGCTCCCTGTTCAGTGTCCGGTACGAGACCGCGCGGGAGTCCGGAGTCCACGAGAAGCCCGGCACGATGTAGCCGTCGGCGGCCAGCGCTTCCGCGCCGAGCTCGCGTCCCTCCCTCGAAACCACCCGGAGGGTTGGGACGGGGTTCGGGGCTCCCGCCTTCGGATAGAGCTGCCACTCGACCACGGCCGGCAGGCGCAGGTAGTCCGTGATCGGATACCGCCCCACTGCCGCATCGTCGAGACGGAGGTAGGCGATCCGCGTCCCGTCGGGAGACCACTGATACGCGCGGCCATTTCGTCCGGCGAGCTCCTCCTCGTAGACCCAGTCGAGCTTGCCGTTGAAGACCGTCGCGGAGCCGTCCCGGGTCAGTCGCTTCTCCCCGCGGCTCGCGACGTCGAGGAGGTACAGGTCGTTGCCGCGCACGAACGAGACAAACCGGCCGTCCGGCGAAAACGCCGGATGCTCCTCCGCGCCGGGTGCGTCGGTGATCCTCTCGAGCCGTCCCCCCGCCAGGCGGTAGACCCAGAGCTCGCCATCCGCGGGAACCACGAACGACCGTCCGTCGGGCGCCCACCCGTGGTCGTCCAGCGCGAGGCGCCGCGGCGGCGAGTCCTTCCGGGCACCCGGCGCCACTTCCACGCCCTCTGCAGGCGGGACGCTGGCCTCGCCGCTCGTGACGACGAGGGTCTTCCGTCCCGTGGCTGCCTCCTCCAGCCAGAGCTCGGTGAAGGCCGCGACGCCCTCGCCCCTCCGGAGGAGATAGGCGAAGGTTCGCCCGTCCGGAAGCCAGGAGATTCCGGCGACCGTCTTTCCCGCGAGCGGCGGCTCCGCCGTGAGATCCGGGATCGTCAGGCGCCGCTTCTGCGCGGCAGCGGGAAGAGCGAGGAGCGCCAGCGCCGCGGCGGCGAGGGATACGCGGCAGGGCGCGGCGCGCGACCCGGCGCGCGTCACTACTCGATCCGGCGGATGATGTGCCAGCCGTAGGGGCTCTTGGCGGGATCGTAGGGAGCCATGCCCGTTTCTCCCGGCCGGAGCGCGAAGCCGACGTCGCCGAACGCGGGGACCATGCGCTCCCGCGGGAACTCGCCCTGGTTCGGCGTGACGCCGCGATTCGAGAGGCCGTAGATCCCCGGATGGCGGTCGTCCGTGTGGGCCTTCACGAGGGCGTCGAAGTCCTCGCCGGCCCGCGCCCGCTCGAGGAGCTGCGCCGCGAGGGTGGCGGCCTCCGCCTGGCTGCGCGTGATGTTCTTGCCCGGCACCTTGCCGGCGAAGGCGATCAGGATGTGCTGGAGCTTGATGTGGCCGGCCTCGGCCGCGGCCGCCGGAGGGGCCGCCGTCGGTACCGGCTCCGGGACGGCGGTCGCGGGGGCGGCGGTCGTCGCATCCGTCGCGCCGGAGCCACTCGTCGCGGTCGAAGTGGTCGAGGACGTGCCGCACCCCGCCGTGAGGACGAGAATCGTGAGGACGCCGACGGCGCCGCCGGTGACGGAGCGTGATTTCATTCGCGATACCTCCGGGCCGGATTCTATGGCCCGCGCGACCGGATAATGGAAGCGTGCGTCTCGCCTCCGTGGGCCTCGCCCTCCTGCTGGCATCCGGCGCCCGCGGCGCGCAGGACAGCCGCGCGCGCCGTGAAGCCGCCCTCGGGCTGACGCTGAACCTTCCCGCGACCGCGACCGCGAGCGCGCGCAGCCGGGCGGTCGAGGACGCGCGCCGGAGCGGGGTGTCGATGTTCGGACTCGCGGTCTCGTGGTCCGAGGGGGAGCCCGCCGCCGGGCGCTACCGCGTCGAAGAGGTGACGCGCACCGCCCGCCTGCTGCGCCAGTCGGGAGCCGTGCTGCACCTCGATCTGCCGCTCGTGACCGCGGCCTCGCGCGACGTCCCGACGGATCTGGCGACCAGGTCCTTCGACGACCCCGCGCTGACGATCCGTCTCGGGCGCTTCCTCCAGGCGCTCGAGCCCGCGCTGCTGGACTTCTCTACGATCTCGCTGGGACACGAGGCGGACTCGTATTTCTCGGAGAAGCCCGGCGAGCTGCGGCCCTTCCTTCGCATGCTCGACGGTGCCGTGGGATTCCTCGGGCGGCGCGTGCCGCATCTCCGGGCCGGCGTCACGACGCTCGCCCCCTCCGAGAGCCGCGCCCCGGAGATCGCCGCGGCGCTGCACGCGAAGAGCCCGGTCCTGTTCTACATCTATGCGCCGATCGGCTCGGGGAGCGCCTTCGCGCATCGCCCGCCCGCCGATCTGGATCACGACTGGAAGCGCCTGCTCGACGGGGCGCGGGGCCGCCCGATCGCCTTCCCGGAGGTCAGCTACTCTTCCGCGTCCGAGAACGCGTCCGACCCCGCGCGGCAGGCCGAGTTCGTTCGGCGACTGCGCCGCGCCGTGGCGAGCGCCGACGGCGATCGGCTCCTCTTCGCGCGCTACGTCCCCTGGCGCGATCCCGCCCCGGACCAGATCCCCAAGACGCGCGGCTTCTCGGAGGCCGCGCGGCGACGGACCATCTTCCTCGCGAACCGCGGCCTGCAGCTGCCCGACGGGCGCGCCAAGCCCGCCTGGGTCGAGTGGCTCCGCGGGGGGCGCGCGGCCGCGGAGGGTAGGATCGCGCGGTGATCGGGAGGGAGACGCTCGACCGCTTCATCCTCGAGGGCCAGCACGCGCACCCGGAGGCGACGGGCGAGCTCTCCCTGCTCCTGATGCGGATCGGAGTCGCGGGAAAACGCATCGCGCGGGAGCTCGCGATTGCGGGGCTCAAGAACACCCACGGAGCAGCCGGGTCCTCCAACGTCCAGGGGGAGGAACAGAAGAAGCTCGACGTCCTCGCCAACGACATCCTCCTCGAGACGTTCGACTACGGCGGGCTGGTCAGCATCGCCGCCTCGGAGGAGCTCGACGAGCCCTTCTCATACGGCGCGACAGGCGCGCAAGGCCGCTACGCGGTGCTCTTCGACCCGATGGACGGCTCCTCGAACATCGACGTGAACGGCGCCCTCGGTACCATCTTCTCCATCCGGCAGCGGCGCGAGGGGTCCGTCCGGGATCTCCTGCGGCCCGGCACGGAGCAGATCGCGGCCGGCTACGTGCTGTTTGGCCCCGCCGTGCTCTTCGTCTACTCGTGCGGGGAGGGCGTCCACCTCTTCACGTTGGACCCCGGCATCGGCGAGTTTCTGCTCACGTCGCGCCGGGTCCGGACGCCCGCGAAGGGACGCGGCTATGCGGTCAACGAGGGGCGTTCCCGGGCGTGGGCCGAGCCGGTGCGCGCCTTCGTCGATTATTTGAAGGAGGAGGATGCCGGCTCCGGCCGGCCATACGCGACCCGCTACTCGGGCTCCATGGTGGCCGACGTGCATCGGATCCTCCTCGAGGGGGGCATCTACCTCTATCCGGCGGACGCCGGCAGCGCGGGGAAGCCCGGGGGCAAGCTGCGGCTCCTCTACGAGTGCCACCCGATGGCGTTCGTTCTGGAGCAGGCCGGAGGCCGCGCATCCACGGGGAGCGAGCGCGTTCTCGACCTGACGCCCGACGCCCTGCACGCCAGGACTCCCTTTGCCATTGGCAGCGACACGGAAATTGACTGGTACGAGACATTTGAGAGGGGCGGACGGCCCTGAGCCCCCCCCGCCGGCACGACTTCTGCACCAACCCGACCAGGAGGAGCAACTATGCCCGACAAAAAGCCCGGCATTGACTCCGGGGGACACACCTCCATCGGTAGAGACGAGGTCCGGAAGATCGACCCGCTGGACTCCGGCGTCGTCTCGGGCGCCTCGAGCCAGCTGACGAAAGAGGACGAGCAGGCGGTGGAGACGTATACGGTCATCAATGGAGATACGCTCTCGAAGATCGCGAAGCGCCGGTATGGCAAGGCGAACATGTGGAGGCTGATCTACGAGGCGAACCGCGAGAAGATCGAGAACCCGGACCTGATTTACCCCGGCCAGGTTCTTCGGATCCCGAAGATCTGAGCCCTTACGAGCGAGAGAGAGGGGAAAAAATGAAGAGAACGACCGTCGTTTACCTCGTCGCCCTGATCGCCCTGAGCATGTCCTTCGCCGCCTGCGCGAAGAAGGAGCAGCCCGCCGCGTCCGCCGATCCCTCGATGACCCGGCCCACGATTCCCCCGATGAACGCGCAGGGAGGCGCCCGGGTCGAGCGCGTGACCACGGCGAAATCCGTCAATCCGGACGACAGCCCGGGAGAGGCCGCGGCGGCCTTCGCGAAGGGCGACACCGTGTACGTGTCCCTCTGGACGGCCAACGCTCCCGTCGGAACGGAACTGCGCGCGCGGTGGATCGGGACGGACGGCAAGCAGTTCAATGAGGATCGGATCGTGACGGACACGGCGGGGGACGGTTACACGAGCTTCTACGCGCGCAACCGGAACGGCTGGGCCGTAGGCAACTATCGCGTCGAGATTCTGCTGAACGGGCAGCCGGCCGGATCCGTCGCGTTCGTCGTGAGCTGATCGGCTGGCGGGACCCGCGGTGTAACCGGCAGCGGGGTTTAAAGACTAGGGGCGGGGCTTGTCCCCGCCCTTACGTCTTGTTTAATCTCGCAGCCCGATTCGAGATCCCCATCACACGTTGAACTTGAAGAGGATGACGTCGCCGTCCGCCACGACGTAATCCTTCCCCTCCTGCCGGAGGAGGCCCTTCTCGCGGGCCGCCGCCATGGATCCCGCGGCGAAGAGGTCTTCGATCCCTACCGTCTCGGCCTTGATGAAGCCTTTCTGGAAGTCGGAGTGGATCACCCCGGCGGCCTCGGGCGCGGTCTCGCCGGCGTGGATCGTCCAGGCCCGCGCCTCCTTCTCGCCCGCGGTGAAGAACGTGCGCAGCCCGAGGAGGTGGTAGGCCGCCCGGATCAGGCTCCCCACGCCCGACTCCGCCACGCCGAGGCCGGCCAGGTACTCGCGCGCGTCGGCATCGGGCAGCTCCGCGAGCTCCGCTTCGATCCGCGCGGAAACCGGGACCGCTTCCGTCCCGAGGTGGGTTTCCGCGTAGTGCCGGACGGCCTGGACGCGCGGGAGCTCTTCGGCGCGCGCGAGCTCTTCTTCGGCGACGTTCGCGGCGAAGAGAATGGGCCGCGCCGTCAGGAGCGCGAAGCGGCGGGAGAGGGCCGTTTCCTCGGGGGTTAGCGGCAGGGTCAGCGCCCGCCGTCCCTCGTCCAGGTGCGCGATCAGCTTCTCGGCGAGCGCGAGGGCCGCGCGGGACTCCTTGTCCCCGCCGCGGGCCACCTTCTCGAGCTTCTCCCGCGCCCGGCCGACGCTCTCGAGGTCGGCGAGGACGAGCTCCGTCTTGATCGTCTCCATGTCCGAGACGGGGTCGAGCTCGCCGGAGACGTGCGTGACGTCCCGGTCCTCGAAGCACCGCACGACCTCGATGATCGCGTCCACCTCGCGGATGTGCTGCAGGAACTTGTTCCCGAGTCCCTCGCCGCGCGACGCGCCCCGCACGAGGCCCGCGATGTCCACGAACTCGAACGCGGTCGGCACGATGCGCGCGGACTTCGCGACCTGCGCCAGCGGCTCCAGGCGCGCGTCCGGAACCGTCACGACCCCCACGTTCGGCTCGATCGTGCAAAAGGGGTAGTTCGCCGCTTCCGCCTTGCGGGTACGCGTCAGGGCGTTGAACAGCGTGGATTTCCCGACGTTCGGCAGACCGACGATCCCGGCGCGCAGCATCTGAAAGTTGGCGCGCCTGCCCGGCGCGACAGCGGAGTATACGCAGGCTGGTAGCATTCCGGCCGGTGCGCCGGATCATGCCGCTCCTGTTCCTGGGCCTCCCGGCCGCGGTCGCTGCCCGGCTGTTTCACGGCCCCGAATGGATCATCTTCGCCGGGTCGGCGCTCGCACTCCTCCCGCTCGCGGCGTGGATCGGGCTCGGAACGGAGCATGCCGCGGTCCGCGTCGGGAGTTCCGTCGGCGGCCTGCTCAACGCGACCTTCGGCAACGCGGCCGAGCTCATCATCGCGATTTTCGCGCTGCGGCGCGGGCTCGTGGATCTCGTCAAGGCCTCGATCACCGGATCCATCATCGGGAACACGCTGCTGATCCTGGGGCTCTCGGCGTTCATCGGCGGCCGTAAGCACGGCTCCCAGAAGTTCGCCGTGAAGCCGGCGGGGCGCCACGCCGCGATGATGATCCTCGCCGTCGCGGCGATGGCGCTGCCGGCCGTCTTCGCGACGGTGGAGAGGGACGCATTCATTCGCGAGGAGGTCTCCGTCGGCGTCTCGATCCTGCTGCTCGCGACATACGGCGCCTACATCCTCTACTCCTACTTCTCACGCCGCGTGCGGCAGGACGAACACCGCGAGGAGGAAGAGCACCGCCCCCCTGGCCAGCCCTGGAGCCTGCGCAAGGCCCTCCTCGTACTCGCCGGCGCCGTGGTGGGGACCGCGGTCGCCAGCGAGATGCTCGTGCACGCCATCGAGTCCGTGTCCCGCACGCTCGGGCTCTCGCACTTCTTCATCGGCCTGATCATCGTCCCCCTCGTGGGGAACGTGGCGGAGCACTTCAGCGCGATCCAATTCGCCTCGCGCAACCGGATGGAGCTCGCTCTCTCGATCGCGGCGAACTCCTCCACGCAGATCGCTGTCTTCGTCGCACCGTTCCTGGTGCTGATCAGCCTGCTCTTCCACCCGATGAACCTGATTTTCCAGCCCATCGAGCTCGTGACTCTCTTCGCCTCGACGGCGATTTTCGCGTACATATGCCTCGACGGAGAGACCAACTGGCTCGAGGGCATCCAGTTGCTCGCGCTCTACCTGATCGCGGCGATCTCCTTCTTCTTCCTTCCCGGCTGAGCGGAGCGCTGAGCAGAGACGGCTCGCCCGCCCTCTGGATCGACACGGACGTCGCCCTCGGGGCGCCGCGCGGAGATGTCGACGACGGCTTCGCTCTCGCGGCCCTGTTTCGGGCGGCCGCCGCCGGGGGGTCGGTCCTCGCGGGGGTCTCCACCGTCCGGGGAAACACGACGGCGCGGCGGGCAGAGGCCTGCGCGCGTCGGCTCTCCGAGGTCGCCGGCATGGAGGTCCCCATATGGAGGGGCGCAGAGCGGTTCGGTGATTCGACGGTTGCTTCGGAGCGCCTCGCGGGGCTCCCGGAACGGACGGACGTCCTCGCTCTGGGGCCGCTGACGAACCTCGCCGTCGCCCTCGAGAGCGACCCCGGGCTCGCGGGGCGCGCGACGCTGCGCTGGGTCGGAGGAAATCTCGCCCGCACGGGCCCCGGCCTCTCCCGGCGCCCCCTGGACTTCAATTTCCTCCGGGACCGCCGGGCGGCCCGCCGGGTGCTGTCCGCCCCCTGGCGCGCTCTGGTTCTATACCCCCTCGGCGTGGTCGCTTCCATGCGCGTTGACGCCGTCCGGCTCGACCGGTTGGCGGGGCTCTCTCCCCTCGGGCGGTATCTCGCCGACCACTCCCGGCGCTGGGTGCGGAGGGCCCGGTGGCGCTACCTGGCCCCTGCCTTCCCCGTTTGGGACTTGCCGGCTGCACTGGACGCAATCGGCCTTCTTTCAGGCGATCGGCCGACGCCCTCGGCCAGGGGGTCGATTTCGCGTTTTTTCGGGAATACCGCTGAGCCGTCATGGGTTAGCGGCTTCGATCCTAACAAGGCCTGGGCCGCCTTCGAGCAACTCCTCCTGGCGCAACTTCCCCCCGGCCCTTTGATCGATCGCCGTCAGGAGGTATCCTGAGAAGGCTTCCCATGCAACGCAGACTCCGGTCCGCCCTGCTGGCAGGGCTCTTTCTCGCGCTCGGGCTCGCCCCGCTGGGCGGGAACCCGTCTGGCCTTTCCTCTCTTTCCCTCCAGGGGCTTTCCGGCAAGTTGCGGGCGGTCTTCGCGCTGCCGACCGAGAGGCCCGTGGCGGAGCTGCCGGCGATGACGCGGAAGCCGGGCATCTACTCCCTGTCCACGTTCCTCCCCGCGCTCGAGAGCCTGAACCTCGTCGTGCTCACCCCGTTTTCCGCGAAGGTGAACGGCCGCATCGGCGGGTACCGGATGGGCAGCTGGCCGTATGAGCGGACGGCGCCCGCGAACCCGATGTACGCGAACCCGAAGGGGTTCATCGAGGTCACGCGCGCCAACTTCGCCCTCCGAGTCTCGGACCATTTCACCCTCGGCGAGTTCGTCACCAAGGATCAGGGTCCGGTCTGGCCCAAGTACGTCGTCCTCGAGCAGCGCCTGCTCGACAAGCTGGAGCTGACGATCGCGGAGCTCAATCGGGCCGGTTACCCGGTGCGCGACCTCCACGTGATGAGCGGCTTCCGGACGCCGCAGTACAACGTCCAGGGGGTCGGCGCGGGCGGTCGCTCTTCGGTCTCGCGCCACCAGTATGGGGACGCGGCGGACGTCTATCCCGACGACGACCGTGACGGGCGCATCGATGACCTGAACCGCGACGGACGCGTCGACATGGGCGACGCCCGCGTGCTCTCGGCGGCCGTCGATGCGGTCGAGCGCAGCAACCCGGGCCTGTCGGGCGGGGTGGGCCTCTACCCGGCGACCAGCGCGCACGGCCCCATGGTCCACATCGACGCCCGCGGCAAGCGCGCGCGCTGGGTGTACGGCTCCTGAAAAAACCGTAGGTCGTAGGGCCGACACGGCCGACCTCTTCCGTTTCCTGCCTGATAATCCCGGCCGTTGAGGCCCTTCCCCGCTCCGGGATTCCACGGATCGCCGCCTCTCGCCAAGGCCGAGGGGGAGCGGCTGCTCGGGCAATTCCTGAAGCGAATGGACGAACTGCAGGAGCGGCTCTATGCGGAGGGCCGCCGGTCCCTGCTCGTCGTGCTCCAGGGCATGGACACGTCGGGCAAGGGCGGCGCGATCAAGACGGTCGGCGGGGCGGTCAATCCCGGCGGGTTCCGCGTGGTGTCGTTCAAGGTCCCGACGCCCGTCGAGCTGGCCCACGACTTCCTCTGGCGGATCCACCAGCAGACGCCGCGGGCCGGAGAGATCGTGTTCTTCGACCGCTCCCACTACGAAGACGTCCTCGTCGTCCGGGTCGAGAAGCTGGCACCGCCGGCCGTCTGGCGCAGGCGTTTCGCGCACATCAACGCGTTCGAAAAGCACCTCGCGGACAGCGGGACGACGATCGTCAAGTTCTTCCTCCACATCACCCGCGAAGAGCAGCGGGAACGGCTCCAGGCGCGCCTCGACGACCCGGCGAAGCGCTGGAAGTTCGCCCCCGGGGACCTCGAGAAGCGCCGCCGCTGGGGGGCGTACATGGCCGCATACCGCGACGCGATCCGGCTCTGTGACACGCGCGCCGCCCCGTGGGTCGTCGTCCCGGCGAACCACAAGTGGTATCGCAACCTCGTCATCGCGCGGACGCTCGTTCGGACGCTCGAGCGCCTGCGCCCGAGATATCCGCGCGCCGCGTTCGATCCCGCGAGCATCCGGATTCCCTGAAACATAGAATGTGCGCACTCTGAGCGCGCGGGAACAGGACAGCAGCCCGGGCTTCCGGCGGGTCGTCTCGCGCTGGGAGATCGTCGCGCTCTCCGTCAACGACGTCATCGGGAGCGGCGTCTATCTCATCCTGCCGGTGGCCGCGGCCCAGCTGCTCGGACCGGCCAGCGTGTGGGCGATCCTGCTCGCCGGCTTCGCGGTCCTGCTCCTCGTCCTCTGCTTCGCCGAGGCGGCGAGCCTCTTCGACAAGCCGGGCGGCGCGGTCGTCTATACCCGCGCGGCCTTCGGCGACTTCGTGGGGTTCGAGGTGGGGTGGATGACGTGGATCGCGCGCATCTCGTCCATCGCGGCGCTCTCCGTGTTCTTCGCGCGCGCCGTCGGGTACCTCTGGCCCGGCGCGCAGGCCGGGGCGGGCCGGTGGGCCACGATCGTCGTGCCCCTCCTCTTCCTGACCTGGATCAACCTCGTCGGCGTCAAGGCGGGGGCGCGCACCGCCGTGTTCCTGGCCTTCGGCAAGGTCCTGCCCCTCGTGCTCCTCGTGATCGTCGGATTGCCGGCGATGGACTGGGCGCGCCTGTCGGGGGCCACGATGCCGCCGACGCAGAAGTTGCTCGAGGCGGCGTTGCTCGTCCTTTTCGCCTACGCCGGCTTCGAGAATACGGCGGCTCCCGCGGGAGAGTTCAAGAACCCGCGGCGCGACGTCCCCTTCGCGCTGATCGTGCAGATCCTGCTGGTGACCGCCATCTACACGACCGTCCAGCTCGTCGCGATCGGCACGATCCCGAACCTGGGCGGGTCACCGACCCCGCTCGCCGACGCGGGCCGGATCCTCATGGGCCCGATCGGCGGTTTCCTGCTGACGCTCGGCGCCGTCCTCTCCGTCCTGGGAACCAACAACAACACCGTCCTCGCGGGGCCGAGATACCTGTACGCACTCGCCCAGACGGGGAAGCTCCCGCGCGTCTTCGCAAAGATCCATCCGACGTACCGCACCCCGCACGTCGCGATCCTCACGCAGACGGGCGTGGCGCTCGCCCTCATGCTGACCGGGAGCGCGGAGGCGCTGGCGGTCCTCTCCGCCATCGCGCGGCTCGCGACCTACATCGGGACGGCGCTCGCCGTGCCCGTCCTGCGGCGCAAGATGCCGGCGACGGAGCGGACGATCCGACTCCCCGGCGGCCCGCTCATTCCCATCGCCGCCCTCCTCATCTGCGTCCTCTTCCTCACCGCGGCGAAGCCGGCGAACTGGATCGCGGGAGGGATCGCGCTCGCGGTGGGGGGCCTCATCTTCCTACTGAGGAGAAACGTGCCGCCCCTCGACAGGCCGACGTCTTCGTGACGAGCGTCCGGGCCGCGGCCGCCCTCGCGCCCTGATCCCAAGGGCACCCGCAACGCGGACGAAACGGCGGACATGGGGACGGCCCGGAGACTCAGATGGGATCGGAAGCGGCGTCCACGCAACGGCACCCGCGCCGGGGCGCCGGGCGCGCGCCGGAGACGTGACGCGAATGCGTAACCGTATACTCGGCCCGAGCATGAGAATCCGATCGGCGTGAAGTCCGCACTCATCACGGGCATCAACGGACAGGACGGTTCGTACCTCGCCGAGCACCTCCTCGAGAAGGG
>Ga0136614_10000175_pt1 | contig 27939 bp, 19 predicted proteins | sample AntDrymUQ2792106_2_FD_106643 | JGI IMG/M metagenome (GOLD analysis project Ga0136614, IMG submission 106643) | Polar desert sand microbial communities from Dry Valleys, Antarctica - metaG UQ279 (21.06) | ecosystem: Environmental > Terrestrial > Soil > Desert | place: Antarctica: Dry Valley... | reverse complement strand
GTGCGATCTCTGCCGCGCAAACCAGCCCCGCGATCTCCGCCGCGATAGTCGAAGGCGAAAAGCCCGGCTTCTCTTCCCAACGCTCCTGCGGCGTGCGCGGCCCATGCTTGATCAGAAAATCGGCGGCGGGGCGGACGTGCTTCGTCCAAGTCTCGTTGTCCGTGCGCCCCAACGTATAAGCGAGGATGAGCGGGAACGCGACTTCGTCCATCTGGAGACTGCCCCAGAACGGTCGCCCGTCGAGCCAAGAGTTTTGCGGAAAACTGCCGTCTGCCTTCTGCTGCACTTTGAACAGATAATTGAGCGCGCGATCCGCCCCTGCCTTATCGCCCATCGCGTAAAGTGCCGTCGCGACTTGATAGAGATCGCGCGACCACACCAAATGATAGCCGCCGACGTTCGGCTCGTTCGCGTTTGCGCCGCCGCCCCACGGCACAGAGAGCGATGCGATGTTCGCGCCCCTGTAAGTTTTATCCTCATGCGCCCGCAAGATCATCGCCGCCATATCAAACTGCGCTTGATATTTCGGCGCGACCCGGCGCAGCGACGACAGATATTCGCGCCAGCCCATCTCATACTCCGCCCGTGCCTTTGCGAATCCCTTCGCCAGAGACAGCCGCGCATTCCTGATCGCTTCTTCCGCCTCCGTGCCGAAGCCGAGCGCGAGCGTGAATGTTTGAGCGACATTGAGCCGTCCGGTCTGCACGACGTTGCCATCCGCCGCGCGCGGATAAGCGTTGACGATGCGACCATGCTTTTTAAGTTGCGCGAGGCCGTCGCGCTCGCTCTCGCTCTCGAAATAACCGTGCGTCGTTTCCGCAAAACCCGTGCTTGAAACAAGCGCCACAGTCTTGCCCGCGTCGGACGCCAGCATCGCCGGCCCTAGCGTCCAAGACGAATCGTGCATCCCGCTATTGTTCAACGCCGGATCGAAATGCACGTAAAAGATATGCGAGCGCGGATTGCGCGATTGAATCCGCACATCGATCAAGACCGTGCTGCGCTCTGGGTCAGTTGTGTAAGTCTTCGTGATCGTGTAAGCGCCGCTCTTCGCCGTATTGCTCTGCCGGAACGTGAGCGCGCGCGGATCGAGAACTTCGATCCGGTGCGTCGTGTCCTCGCTCTCAATCTCTACTTTTCCGCCGCCCTGTGGCACAGCAACAAGTTGCAGCGTGATCGAGTTCGCCACGTCAACCGTCGGGTAATACACGTCCGTCAACACGCCCTCGCGCAGCGTGAACCACACCTTCGACTCTAAACTGTTCGACGTGCCGACGCCCTGTTTGCCCGCGCTCGGCCACTGCGCCTCTCCGCCCGGCGCGCCCGGCGCGAGAGTATTCTTTTGCGCCAGCGCCGAAAGTGGCGCGCTGAGAAATAGAAAAACGAATATCAGTGAAAGATGACGAGCAAAGATTCTTCTCATTCGATTGTTGTCCGATGATTCTGAAAAGTGTGTAGGAAAGGCATCGTTCAAGCCGCTTCGCGCGTCCGCCGCGTGCTGGGTGGGACAGAACAGAAAAACTGATCCACGAAACCACACGAAAGAACACGAAACCAACCCGAAGTATTTGAGGAGTTTTTCTTCGTGTCGTTTCGTGTGGTTTCGTGGATAGTTTTTTGTCCGTCTGCCAATGCCGTCTGTTTCGCTTTAGCTAGGGCTTGGACACTTCGGCCTTCTCCTCCGCTTCCAGACCAAGCTGTTCGCGAATGAATGCCTCGACATCCTTTTCGATCAACTCGCCGTTGACGATCCATGTCTTCTCGACAAGGACATCGCCCCCTTTGTTGAAACGCGAGGGGACCAGAAAGACGTTGTAAGGCGATCCCCACTTGCGTTTGTCGCCGGTCTGTTGGCGGTAAGCGTAGTGCGCCGTTTTGTCGCGGGCGTCGCGCGCGTCAGATTCGATGACGACGGTGTAAGGCACGCTGTTACCGGAGAAGTAGGCATCGCGATCAGCCGCTGTAGCGTAGTTGCTGACCGCGATCACATCGAAGCCGTGCGCTTTGTATTTGTCATAGAGCCGCGCCAACACGGGAGCTTCCATCTTCCAGTTGCCGCACCACGGCGCGAAGTAAACCACGAGCGCCAGCTTTTTGCCTTGCGCCCATTGGCGCAAGTTGACCGGCCTTTCGCCCTTCATGCTCTTGAACGTCCAGTCCTTGTAATTGATCGTCTTCTCTTCGAGCGGCGCGTACTCGTGTCCGTCCTGTGCGAAGGCGGCGGAAGGGATGGAGAGCAAGATGAGCGCGGCGAGAGCAATAAATCTTTTCATCTCGATTAACTCCTGACCGGTGTTTGGGAGAGGCTACAATTGTAGCCCACGCCACTCGTTGACAAAAACACTGCGCGCTATTTGTTAGTGGCCGCTGCGGTCGCGGCTTCATCGAGCAGCGGCTTGACGGCGGCTTCAAAAGTCGCGCGCGTCTTTTCGCCCAAAAACTTTTGGCGAATGCGGCCTTCGCGGTCGATGATGTAGGTCTGCGGCAACGCTTGGCTAGTGCCGAAGGCGCTGTTAGCTGCTTCGTCGCCGACGAGCAGTTGATATTCCTGTCTGATGTCTTCTTGAAACGCGCGGACGGCCTCCGCGTCGTCGTAGTTCGAGACGCCGACGATGGTCAGCCCCGCTTCGCCTAGATCGCGCTGCATCGCGTTGAGGGTCGGGATTTCGGAGCGGCACGGCAGGCACCACGTCGCCCAGAAGTTCAGGAGGATGACGCGCCCGCGCAGTTGATTCAAGCGGTACGGTTGGCCGTCGAGCGTCTTCAACTCGTGATCGGCCACGAGCGGGAACGCGCTTTTGTCCACAGCCGTCGCGCTGTTGCCCGTCGTTGTTGTCGCCTGTTGCTGTTCGGGGAAATACTTTTGCAGCCAGCCTTCCGGGTTCGGGATCAAGCTCGCGACGCGCCCGCTCGTCAGGAGCGTCATCGAGTTGGTCGCGACGAGGATACCAATCAGAATCAGAATGACGCCGGAGACGACTTCGACCTTGTGTAGGTGTTGGCGGAAGCGGCTGTAGAAGCTCAGGAATTTATTGATGCCGAGGCCGGTCGCGAGAAACGGGAGCGAGAGTCCCGCCGCGTAGAAGGCCGAGAGCAACAAGCCGTTCTTCCAACCGCCGCTCGTCGCCGCCAGACCGATGATGCCGCCGAGGATGGGACCAATGCACGGCGTCCACCCGGCGGCGAACGCCAACCCCAAAGCGAACGATCCCAGCATCCCGCGCGGCTTCTCGTCGGAAAACTTCCGCGTGTCACGGTAGAGCGCGCCGATCTTCAGCACGCCCATCATCTGCAACCCGAAAATGACAATCACCAACCCGCCGATGATCCGCACCCACGGATTCGACGTGATCGACGCACCGATCAGGCCGGCAGCCGCGCCGAGACTCAAAAAGATCAGCGACAGCCCCGCATTAAACGCCAGCGAGTTCGACACCACCGCCCGCCGCGCCGACACCACCGACCCGCCCTCGCCCTTCAAATGATCGATGCTCACGCCCGAAATCAAAGAGATGTAACCCGGCACCAGCGGCAGCACGCACGGACTGAGAAAAGACAACAACCCGCCGGCGAACGCGATGCCGACGAGAACGATGAGATTGGAGCTTTCCATAGCGATTTCAAATTACAACAAAAGAAAGTAAGCAGTAAACAGCGGGTACATTGCTCATGCCATGTGTCACGTTCTGCATTTGCTCACTGGGTAATTGTACTGCTCTCGTAAACTATTTCTTCTATTGGAAGACATTTGCACAAATTCCCCTCCAAACTTTTTTAGATTACTCGCTACAAACATAAAGGCATCACTAAACGTATCAAAATCCCCACTGATTCTAGCCGGATTCACGAGCTTGTCGTTGTCAGAACACCAAACCAGTGAAGCCTGTAAGCCAACACCTTTCTTCGTCTTGTCTCTCACCTTAATAGAGATTGAGTATTCCGCCCAAAGATCAATCTCGGCAAAATATACAAACAGAGATTCTATCGTTTTATGAATTAGCTGAGACATAGCTCGAGAGCGTTAAAGAGTTAGCCACATAACGCTTCTCATTATCTTTTGAGCCACCACTTGACGTTTAGGTAGATGCCCGACAGCGCCGAAAGGCTCGCCAGCGCCGACAGCAGGATGAGCAAAGGGACTTGCCAAGAGCCGGCGAAGTAGTAGAAATGCGCTTGCCGAAAATAGCGCGTCAAAGCGTTGGGCGGCGGTGTGCGGACGACTATGCCGGTCTCGGCGTCGATTAAGAGCGAGTCTGCGCCCATCCCGCCGATGGCTTGATAGACGGGGCGGCCCTCGCGCATCAACAACGTCAGAGCCGTCGTCGGCAACTGCCGTCCGGCAAATTCATTCGCCCGCTGCATCGCTTCCGGCGCGGACACGCGCACGCGCGCCGCATCGATCACTTCGATCTTGCCGCCCTCGACCGCATTCGGCCAAGCGTACAGCAACCCGCTCGTCGCCCACGCCAACACGGGGACGGCGACCACGACTCCTAACCAAATATGTGCGCGATGGATCAAAAGCATAAGTCCGAAGTCTAAAGTCCAATGTCCAAAGTCACAAGGCATGTCTTTTGACTTTGGACATTGGACTTTAGACTACCGTGCCGGCTCGTCGATCAGCTTCGCGAGCATCTGTTCGAGTTCTTCGATGTCGGTGTCTTTCGCGCCGATACTCAGGTAGCGGACGACGCCGCGCCGGTCAATGAGGACGGCGGCGGGGATCGTGGAGACACGGTAGCGGCGCGCGGTCTCGTTGGTGTCGGCGATGGCGAAGCCGAAGGGCAGCCGCCACGCGCGGCGCAGTTGCCGCAGTTCAGAACGCTGACGCTCCAGCTTAATTTCTTGTTCGTACTGCGTGAATGCGATCACGCTGAGTCCCTTCTTTTTATATTTTTCCTGCCAAGCCTTGAGGTGCGGCAACGCGACGCGGCATGGCGCGCATGAGAGGGACCAGAAGTCGAGCAGCACGACGCGCCCGCGCAAGTCTGCGAGCGTGACGGGCGATTGATCCAGCCAGTCTCTCGCTGCGATCTCCGGCGCGGGTCGGTCGGCAGAGAATAGCGGATCACCCGGCGCGGTCATCAAGCCGACCGGCGGCACAATGCGCCCCAACAAAATCGACGCGCGGCGATAGAGATCAATGGACGGGAGATGGACGCTCACCCGCCTCAGTTCTTGCAGCGCAGTGATGGCCTCGCCGGTGCGCTTCATTTCCAGTTGAATGTCTGAGAGCAGCGCCGCCGAACGATAGAAAAGATCGTCGCGCATCGCGGCATCATCGACGAGCGGCGCGGCGGCGTGCCACTGCCGCACGGCGTCGAAAGCGGCGCGGGCGTGAAAGGCTGCCTGCTCAAGTTGTTTTTGCTGACGATAGCTCGCGGCCAGTTCGCTGTGCTGCCGGTAAGCGGCCTCTTCGTGAAGCGCACGCGCTGAAGAAGCGTCAGACGGTGCGATGATCACCGGGCCGGTCGAGGCAGCAGGCTGCGACTGCGCAGCAGGCGCAAACGAGAGCGCAATGACAAGCGGCAACACAGCGACGGAACTACGAAAGTTGATCATGCGAAACATTTTCGTTAAGCGCGCTCCTCATCAATTAACGCACGAAGCGGCGCGACGGAAGCGTTCGGGCGTGAAGGGTTCGAGGAGCGGCGGCACGCGCCCGCTCACGATCATCTCGGCCACGAGCGCGCCCGTCAAAGGCGCGAGCAGGATACCGTTGCGGTAATGTCCGGTTGCGTAAAAGAGTCCCGGCACGTCTGCGCTCGCGCCGATCACGGGCCACTCATCTGCCGCGCATGGGCGCAAGCCCGCCCAAGTTTCCATCACGGCCAGATCGCCGACCTCCGGCGCGATCTCCAGCGCGTGCGCCGTCAGCGCGTGCAGGCCGGCGGCGGTGACAGACGCAGCAAAGCCCGCGTGTTCGGTCGTCGATCCGGCGAGCAGCCGCCCGTCGCGGCGCGGCACGAGATAACCGCGCGGCGAATAGACGACATGGCCGCCGCGCAACAGATGGAGAAACGACGGGCGCGGATTGAAACAAATCATCTGCCCGCGCACCGGCTCAATGCGCGGATGCTCAGGCACATGCACGCCGGCAGCCGCGAAGCCTGCTGTCCCGGCTTCGCGGGAGAACCGCACGCGCGAAGACCATGCGCCGGCAGCTATGATCACTATCGGCGCGCTCAAGCAGCCGTGAGAAGTTTCCACGCCGACGATGCGCCCACGCTCGACGCGCAGCATCGTTGCCGCCACGCCTTCCCACACACCGCCCCCATGAGCCTTCACCGCCGCCGCGAGCGCCAACACGAGACGGCGATTCTCCACCTGCCAATCCGACGGAAACTTCAAAGCCCAGCGCACGCGCCGAGACAACGCCGGCTCCAACGCGCGCGCGTTCTCCGCCGTCAGCCGCTCGACCTCCAAGCCGACCTCTGTCTGCCAAACGTAACGCCTCTCCAACTCGGCTTCGTCTTCCTCACTCAAAGCCACGTAGAGAGTTCCCGTCTGGTCCAGTTCAATGTCGAAATTCGTCTCTTCGCGCAGAGCTGCGGCGAAGGCCGGATAAGCGTCGCGCCCCGCACACTGAAGAAGAAAAAATTCGTCCGCACGGTCAGCCTCCGCCTGCGGCGCGAGCATCCCGGCGGCGGCATTCGACGCTTCGCAACCCGCACGCCCGCGCTCCAACACCGTCGCGCGCAAGCCCCGTCGCCCCAACTCGCGCGCCACCGCCAACCCGATCACGCCGCCCCCGATCACGACCGCGTCCGCCGTCCACCCCTCCAATTCGTCTCTGTTTCGCATTGCCGAGAACTTACGGTAAGATGCCGAAAACTTAAAGTAGCCAGTAGCCAGTAGTCAGTAGCCAGCAGCAAAACACATGCTTTCCTACTGACTACTGGCTACTGGCTACTGGCTACTTTCTTATGAAACATACTATCACACTGATTCCGGGCGACGGGATCGGGCCGGAAGTCACCGCTGCTGTTGTGCGGATCATCGAAGCGGCGGGCGTCGAAGTCCAGTGGGAGACTTACTACGCGGGCGCGCAGGCGTTGGAAAAATTCGGCGACACGCTGCCGAAAGAACTGCTCGATTCGATCAAGCGCAACAAAGTCGCGCTCAAGGGACCAATCACGACGCCGGTCGGCAAAGGCTTCACTTCCGTCAACGTCGGCCTGCGAAAGGCACTCGATCTCTACGCCAATGTGCGCCCGGTGCGCGCGCTCCCGAATGTGCCGTGCCGCTATCCGGAACTCGATCTCGTCGTGGTGCGTGAGAATACTGAAGACCTCTATGCGGGCATCGAACACGTCGTCGTCCCCGGCGTCGTTGAGAGCATCAAGGTGATCACCGAGAAAGCCTCGACACGCATCGCGCGCTACGCCTTCGAGTACGCCCGACGCGAGGAGCGCAGGAAAGTAACCGCCGTTCACAAGGCCAATATCATGAAGCTCTCCGACGGCCTCTTCCTCGACTGCTTCTACACAGTGGCGAAAGATTTCCCGGAGATCACCGCCGACGACAAGATCGTGGACAACGCCTGTATGCAGCTCGTCATGCGCCCCGAACAGTTCGACATCATGCTCTTGGAAAACCTCTACGGCGACATCGTGTCGGACTTGTGCGCTGGGTTAGTCGGCGGTCTCGGCTTGGTCCCCGGCGCAAACATCGGCGAACACGGCGCAATCTTCGAGGCCGTCCACGGCTCCGCTCCCGACATCGCCGGCCAAGGCATCGCCAACCCGACCGCCCTTCTTCAATCTTCCATCCTCATGCTCCGCCACCTCGGCGAACGCGAAGCCGCACAGAAAATCGAACAAGCCATGCTCAAAGTCTTCGCCGAAGGCAAAGTCCGCACCCGCGACATCGGCGGCACGGCCCGCACCAACGAATTCGCCCGCGCCGTGATCGAGGCTTTCTAAAAGTGAGGAGATGAATGAGCGAGTTAGCTCCGAACGCATAGAACTGAAGATTGGCGAGTTTCTGCCGAAGTATGTCGGCAAGATGCAGTTCTACCTCGCCGCGCTCGACGACACCGCGCGCCTCGAAGACGAGAACCCTTCTATCGGCATCATCGCCCGCCGCGCGCCATCCGATCAGCAAAGCGGAGACGCAAGACATTGAGCGGCACAACCTAAATTTCAGAACGCACAGCAAGCGGCTGCATCGCAAAACTATTTGTTTCTCGAAGTCCGAAACGTTTGGATGGGCCATGGCGGGCATCGCTCGCCCGTTCAACGAGAATTGAGTTTGACGGCTACTGGACTTGACGCAGAGCCGTGCGCGCCGCGTTGTAGCCGCACATGCCGTGGACGCCGCCGCCGGGCGGGGTCGAAGATGAGCAGAGGTAGAGATTTTCGACGGGCGTGGCGTAAGGTGTGCCGAAGCGAAAGACGGGGCGCGCGAAGGCTTGCCAGATGTCTTGCACGCCGCCGTTGATGTCGCCGCCGATGAGGTTGGCGTTGCGTCGTTCGAGGTCGGCGGGCGTCGTCACAGAGAGCGCGAGGATGCGTTCGCGAAAGCCGGGCGCGAAGCGTTCGATTTGATTTTCGATGCGCTCGGCCATGTCGAAAGTCGAGCCGTGAGGCACGTGGCAGTAAGCCCAGACGGTGTGTTTGCCTTCAGGCGCGCGCGCGGCATCGAACAAGCTCTGCTGCGCGAGCAGGACGAACGGGCGTTCGCTCTGTTCGCCACGCCACGCGGCGCGCTCCGACGCGGCGATCTCCTCGAACGTGCCGCCGAGATGCACCGTCCCCGCCAGCGCGCATTCCTTCGCTGTCCACGGAATCGCTCCGTCAAGAGCGTAATCAACTTTGAACGCTCCCATGCCATAACGGTAACGCTGCAACTGGCGACGATAATTCGCCGGCAAACGCTCGCCCGCAATGCGAAGCAGTTGACGCGGAGTGATGTCGCACATCACGAGGCGCGCGGACGCAAGCTCGTCGAGCGAATCCACACGGGCGTTCGTTTGGATTTTGCCGCCGAGCGAGCGCAGGTAAGCGGCGAGCGCGTCCGCGATTTGCTGCGAGCCGCCGCGCACGACCGGCCAACCGACGGCATGGCCTGATACACCAAGCATCAATCCGAACGCGGCGGTCATTGTATTTTCCAGCGGCAGAAACGAGTGCGCGGCGCATCCGGCGAACAGCGCGCGGGCGCGATAGTCTGTGAAATAACCGGAGACGAAACTCTGCGCCGAACGAATCGCTTTCAAGCCGAACCGCGCGAGCTTGAATGGATGACGCGGAAAGCTGAACGGCGACAGCACGCCTTCAAGTAAGTCGTTCCAATCGGCGGCCAGCGGCTCCATTAAATTTCGGTAAGACTCCCCGTCACGACCGAGCGTGGCGGCGGTCTCCCCGATTGAGCGTTGCAGCAGCGCGGCTGTGCCATCGTCGAACGGATGCGCGAGACACACTGTTGGGTGAATGAATTCTAAACCATGCGCGGCGAGCGGCACGTCGCGGAAGAATGGTGAACTCGCCGCGAGCGGATGCACGGCGGAACATAAATCATGCAAGAATCCGGGCAGCGTTATTTCGCCGGAGCGCGTCCCGCCGCCGATGGTGTGATTCGCTTCGCGCACCAACACGCGGCGTCCGGCGCGTGCCAACGTCACGGCTGCGGCTAAACCGTTCGGCCCTGCGCCGATTACGACCGTATCAAAAATTTTCTCATCTGCCATTGTTCAGCGCGTGTCTAAAAAGTCCGCGTCAACCATGAAGCGTTGATCTGTGGCGGCTCTGCCGCCTGTCGCAGTGCGGCGAGGCTCGCCTCACCGCGAGCAGCTCTGTGAGCATCTGCGAGGCAGCGCAGCCGTACAGCTTGCAGGCGAGCGACACGGAAAAGCACAGCTTTTCCGCACTGCACAAGCGGCCGCAGCCGCAACCACCGACTTTTTAGACCCGCTCTCAGCGCGTTTCCTTGCGCCAGCGATATGTCACGGCAAAGCCTACGCGGTGTTCGTTGAAGTTGCGGTCGGAATCGTTCGACCAGCGTTGCTCGAAATTGTAACCGAACTCAAAGCCGAAGCGTCCGTTCAGTCGGCGTTCGTAAAGCGCGCCGAACTCCCAACGGTCGTCGTGTTGCGGCACGCGCACGCTGTCAACAGTGATGCGGCGCGCGTGTCCGGCACTTCTAAAAATATGCGCTCGCCTTGACGGTCAGTTTTCGCATTATGAATCGGCGCGTCGAAAATGAGCGTTAAGTCCCTGAGCATTACGAGTCGGACGGCAAGCCGGTCATCAAAATTTATCAAGACTAAGCAGAGTGAAAGGACAGGAGCCAGCAGTCAGATTATTTGCTTGTTGGGTATTGCTTCTGGCAAACGCGCGACGCGGGCTGCTAAGATGGCGGGTTCTTTCAGTCTCGAAATTTTCTTTTGAGCCATCTGATCCATGAAACTTCGCCTGCTCTATCACGGCCACTGCTTCGACGGCGTGGCTTCTGCCGCCGTCTTCACGGGCTTCTACCGCGAGCGCGTCAACAGGGGCGCGCAAGTGGCATACGCCGGTCTGCTCCATCGCGCCGGCGATCTCTTCGACGCGGAAATGTTCGACGGCGACGAGAATGCCATCGTCGATTTCAAATACTCTGCTTCCGACAAGTTGACGTGGTGGTTTGATCATCACCAATCCGCCTTCCTCTCAACTGAAGACGAGGCTCACTTCAGAGCCGACCGCTCAGGCCAGAAATTTTGGGACCCGGAGAGTAAATCCTGCACCGAGTTCATCGCCCGCGTCGCGCGTGACCAATTTGGTTTTGCGGATGCCGCGCTCGCTCCGCTCGTCGAATGGGCGCATATCATCGACGGCGCGTTCTACGAATCGGCGGCGCAAGTCGTCGAACTGCGCGCCCCCGCGCTCCAATTGATGCAAGTCATCGAGAGTGTGCCGGAAGGCGATTTCATCGAATGGCTGATCCGCGAATTGGCCGAGCGCCGCCCGCTTGATCAACTGGCCGCGAGCGATGAAGTCCAACAACGACTCGCGCCCATCCTCGCCCGCCATCACGAGACGCTCGCCGCCATCCGCCGCAAGGCTCGTTACGCGAACGGCGTCGTCAACTTCGATCTCGTCGATGAAGGCTTCGAGGGTTTCAACAAATTCATTCCTTATTACCTGCACCCGGAGACGACTTACTCCGTCGCCGTCACGCGCGGGTCACATCGCACTAAAATCTCTGTCGGCTCGAACCCTTGGTCCCCTCGCCCGCGCACGTACAACATCGCCACCATCTGCGAACGCTACGGCGGCGGCGGCCACGCGGTCGTCGGCGCGGTCTCATTCGCGCCCGAAGAAGTGGAGAAGGCTCGGCAGGCGGCGCGCGAGATCGTGGCGGAGTTGTCGAACTCGGCGGGGGCGAAGTAACCTGTGAAAAGTTCAGGGCGTTATTCTTTGCGGTCTGGCTTTGCGCCTCCAGCGTGAAATCCTCTTTCAACAAAAGCGCCTCGAACTTTCCCACACTTACTTTGCTTTTTGGCTGCTCACACCAAAGAGAGCCGCAGAGAGACGCCGAGCAACGCAGATGAAAGAGCCGGTTCTGATCCGCTTTGCTCCGCGTCTCTCTGCGGCTCATTTTCTGATCCCGTTTTGCCAGTTGGCATCAGACCTGCGCCACATCTGAAGTGCCGACTAAAGGCCGCGCGCCGAGACGGAGCAGGTTAGCGTTGGCGGCGCTGTCAAAGGTGAAAACGGGTGTGCGCCACTGCGCGACGCGCGCCGCGAGTTGCTCGGTGTTCCCGCCGGCCTCCGCGTACACGATGACAACTTGCGCGGCCAGCGCGGCGACGAATTCGTTGCGCGCGTTGGCTAAAGCGGCGGTGACGCGCCGCTGCTTCTCGCCAAAAGGCGACAGCAGAAGGAGGCGATTAGCATCAAGCAATTCCTGCCACAGACTCGGCACTCGCATCTGTTCCAGACCACGCGCCGGACAGATGACGAGATTGCCGGCCCCTCGCAAAAGAATGGTCAGGCATTCCTGCTCCATCGGCGTGTGAAAGCCGCCGATGACCGTTGTGCCTTGTTGACGGAGTGCGCGGGCGTAATCGTAGAGTTTGAGGATCAGAGCGCCGGGACACTTGCGCGAACAGTAGAGGGCGAGCAGATTGTCTTGCTTCAGAATGTCGAGATTGCCGAGCGCCGTGATCATCGCGGGAGGTTGGTAGGCGGGTAAGTGCCGAAGGCGCTCGGGGTAGTGCGGCGAATGTTGGTCAAGGTGATGAAACATTGAGAGCGCGTCATTGGTCTCGAACGGAACGGACGCGCCGCCGCTCGTCGTCGTCAACGATGAACGGCCCGTCTGTCGTGTCACTGCGGCAGGAGGCGGACGAAGCCTTCCTGCTCGAAGTGGCGGTCGGTGGTGAGGGCTTCGCTGATTTGCCGTTCGCGCATCAAGACGAAGCTGACTGCATCGCAGAGCGAGTAAGTTTTATCTTTACGGTTTAGTAGAAGTTCGACAGCTTGGCGATGCAAGTCCGCATCAACCCAGACGACTTGAACGTCCGGGTCGGTCAGAACCACCTCGCTGAACTCCAATGCTTTTTGGCGAGGCAAACCGCGCGAGTGAGTCAGAGCAACGTACTCCGCTAAAATGTAGCTGGTCGTCAGATGCATCCGCGCAATGTGATAGAAGCGGGCAGCCTCGGCGTGGCGATGATCGCTCCTGTCATTGAGACATAGCCAACCGGACGTGTCCATCAGCATGATCATTCCTCGTCGTGTGTTGCGCCGTATTCGCGTGCGAGATCGGCGTCAATACGTTCATTGTCGGCTGAATTCGGATCGCCGCTGTCCCAAGCGCCGATAAAATCACTCACGCGCTTTCTTCCCGCCTCGTCCGCGCGCGGTGCGGAGCGTGTGATCACGGTGCGCGCTAATCTGGCAGCGGCTAATTCCTCGATTGTCCGCCCTTCCTGCGACGCGGCATCAGCCAACGGCTGGTAGATTTCATTCGGTAGGGTGATAGTGATTGTTTGCGACATAACTAATCCTCGCTTTCGACGATATGATAGTCGAACACGCGATATTCTTCACTGTTTCATTCCTCATCCCCGCCCGCGTCCGCGCTGCCCATCCGGTACTTGATGTCGTAGTTGATGATGAAGTCGAGTTCTTCATCGGTGAAGCCGTAGTGCTTGGCAAGCACGCGGTCAATCTCGTCAATGATTAGCTCCAATGCTGTCTCTGATAAGCGATAGCTTCTTGGGCGGTGAGTTTGCGCTTGCCGTTGCCGTCACGAATGATGAGATAGCCGTCAAGGAAGACGGGCTTGGGTGAAGGCTCGACGCGGATGCGGCACACCTGTTTGCCGCCGACGTGGTGGAAGGTGAACTTATACAGGGCGGCATGTTCTCCGCCGAGCCGGTTGTTAAGAGCTTGGCGCAGGTAACGCTCATAGCCGTCCACGCCGGGTTGTTTCGGATCGGCGTTTTTGTAGTCGTCTTCCAGCCCGATGATTGTTTTCGTGGAGTCAACGCCGAGGATGACCGCGCCACCTTCGCGGCTGTTGAGGAAAGAGGCGACCGCTTCGACGACGTTCGAGCGCATCGAATCGTCTCGCTTGTTCGTGAAGTTATTCCAGCAGGCGGCGACTTTCAGTTCCTGCCAATCGGTTTCGCCTTGACGGATGTTCGCCGCAAGCTGCTCATCGTTGGGCACGGGCGCGTAGCGGCGGAATTGATCGAGCGCGGCATCTTTCGCGGCTTGCGCGACGAGCGGGAAAGTCGAGAGGATGTAGGCGAATTCTGTTTCGGTCAAGCCGTAGAGATGCGCGATGATGCCGTCGAGTTCGGCGCGAAGCTGCGCTCGTTCTTCCGGTGAGTGCGCGCCTGCGGTGTGGTCTTTGAGTCCGACGCTTTGCGCGAGTTCGTCAAACTCCGGCGTGGTGCAGATGAGACGCGCGGCGCGCGAGACGATGGGCGCAAACTCCTTGTCGGCTTCGGTCAGACGCGGGACGGGAAGTTGATATAGATAAAAAAGATTGAGATTAGTTGTCATTCTGGAGCGTAGCACATAGTCAACAACAAAGCTGTTGAGTAGCGATGTGAGAACTAGCAAGTCAGGATAGGACATTTGGAGCATGTTGTATCGTTCAGCTTGCTGGCAGAACGGGAAATTCACCGTTAATGAGTTACCCGCAAAGGAGAATGGAGGTATTACTGCACAGATTAGCGTTCGCTCATTGGTGTTTGATGCAATCTTGCGTATAGCGAGCCTGTATGCTTCGTAATCATTCTTTAAGTCACTCGGTATTTTGTGAATCCCAATGCGCTTAACTCGCTTTTGCAGGAAAGAAGCTCTCAAGTCGCTTTCTCTAATCCAGTAACGTGCTTCAGAGAACTTGTGGTCGAAGTGCCAAATCATTCCGCCTTCATACACAGGGCAATCAGTTGGCGTTGTTTGGAAGTAGGCTGCCGAACGAGTCATGTTCAACTCTTCGCCGTAGAGTTCGAGACTCCAACCAGTCGTTGAATTTGAAAGTAATGGGTTTTTGAGCAACCTATTGCTTATGTGCAGTTCTCTTTCATCCTTAAACTCCGGCACTGAAAAGGAATCAGGCGAGAGTTGGCGGATTAAGTCAACGGGAATATGCAGCGCTCCAGCTTCTGGGAAACGCTCAAGTTCTTTGGTTTCATGACGCATGAATGCGGCTGGGAATCTCTTGGTCTGTCCACCTTTGCGAAAAGTCAGCACGACGAACTTGAAGCGGCTGTCAACGCCTTCAAAAATTATTTTGCGATTCTCGAAGCCGAACAAGCCGGTGACTTCGTTTTCACCAAAAAGCATTTCGCGCAGTTGCTTCGTTCCCAAGTCAGTGTATATCCCGCTCGGAAGTACGATTCCGCAATAGCCGCCATCGCGCAACAAGTTCACGCATTGCTCGCTAAAGAGGCTATACAGGTTAGGCTTATTCCCAACTGCTTTTCCGTTTATAACAGTCGTTTGGTTGGCAAACTGTGACGCTCTCTTGAAGTAAGCCCATAAATGCGAGAACTTGCTGGCATAATCAAGCCATGCGTCTTTCAAAGCAGAATCCTTCACTAACTCTGCTTGCTGTTTCTGCCAATCTTCGATTCGCAATTTTTTCTTTTGGATTTCAGGCACATACTCTTGAAAGAACTCTTTTTCATTTGTTTGAAAAACTTCCCACGGCGGGTTGGTGATGATCGCGTCGAAGCCGCCCGCTTTGTTCATCACGTCGTCGAACTCGAAGCCCCAATGAAACGGGCGCAGATGGCGGATGTCGTCAATCGTCAGTCGCCGTTTGACGCTCTTGCCTTCCTTGTTCTTGCTCGCGTCCCAAGTGGCTTGCTCGAAACGGATGCCCAAGCCGTGAAACCCGTCGAGCAGAATTTCGTCGAGCGTCTCGGTCACTTCGCGCTTCTTCGTTTCGATATTGTCGCGCAAGGCGCGTAAGTCCTGCTCGAAAGAAGTCGCCTGACGATAGACGCGGATGTCGTTCGTCGTCTCGCGCACAAAGTCGCGGTAGGCTTTCTGAAACAGATTCCCTTGCGCGTGTCGCTCGTCAAACTCGCTTTCGTCAATCCGCAGCAAGCCGATCAGCGAATGCCCCGTCAGGATGTTGAAGTCAATGTTCGGCAGCGGCTCTAATTGTCCGGCGTGTTCGACCGCAGCGACGAGCGCAAGAAACAGACGCAGCTTGGCGATCTCCGTCGCCTCTTCCATGATGTCCACGCCGAACAGATTGTTCTTAATGATCTCGCGCTTGACGTAGTAGCTCAGAGACGAATGCTCGCGCCGCAGTCGTTCCAGCCATTGCCGCCCGGCGGCGTCGCCGTGAAATTCGATGTGCGAGACGATGGCTTGATAGATGTTGACGAGCGTTTTCATCGCCGCCACTAGAAACGCGCCGCTGCCGCACGCCGGATCGAGCAGCTTCAAGTCCGGCAAAATGTCGTGCAGCAGTTTCCGGCAATAGAAGCTGTCGAGGTTCAAGAGCAGATCGCCCAGCGAATCGAAACGGCGCGCGGCAAAAAGGTTGTGATCTTTGACGGTGAAAAGCTCGCCCGTGTGCGGCCCGTGTGCAGGCGGCAGGGCGTAGGCATTGATGCGGTCGAGGATAAGTTTATAAATCGTCTGCTCGCAGAGGTACTGCGTAATCTCTGTGCGCGTGTAGTACGCGCCGAACGCCTTCTGGTTGATGTACTTCTCAAAAATGTAGCCGAGTACGTCCGGGTTGATCTCGTCCGCCTTGCCGCCGGGCGTGTCGTTCAAGTTCCAAGAATAACTCTCAAACAAGCGGAATAGATTTGCAAAAGCCGCGTCCGCAACCGTGATGTTCGGCCAGCGCGATTCGATGCCGTGTTTGAGAAAGAGTCCGCCGTTCAGGTAAGGCGCTCCGCCGATCAGTTTCACAGCCTGCTCGCTGCGAGCCGTCTCCGGTTTGGCAAAACCCTCAAAGAAAAGCGCGTCCAAAAATTCGCTGTAATAAAGATTCGCGCCGCGCGCTTGGCTCTGCTTCAATTCGTTCTGCAAGTACTTGTAGTCCTGCGCGGGCGTGTGTCCCTTGATGAAACCCTTGCTTTGCAGAAAGTAGATGAACATCAAACGGTTCAGGAGAACCGAAGCGTACCAACGCCGGTCGTGTTCATCATCAATGCCTGTGAGCTGTTCGAGAAAAGCGAGGTGCTGTTCACGGAAAGCGGCGTAAAACTTCTTCGTCACGCGCTCCACATCGAGCGCGCCCTTGAGCTTTGAGGCGACTTCGGTGACGGCGACGTTGCCCGCCTCATCCATCTCTGAGATGTCCACGACCATCGCGCTCAACTTCTGCAAGAAGAGGTCGGCGGGCTGCCCGCGCATGAAAGGATGGTCGCGCGGAGAGAGTTTTCCCTGCTCGCGCTTCGCCCAATACCACAGACTCCGCGTCCGTTCGCGGTCGAGGAAGATGAGCAGGTTTTCGTGATGGAGTTTCGAGATTTCGGCGTGAACGTTCCGGCGCGTCTTCGCGTCAGGAATCGCGCCGTCGGTGGCCGTCAGTTCGTACACGACGACGCCGGACAGTTGCGCGATCTGCGTGCGGTCAAAACTCGCGCCATCCACATCGAGCGTCGCGCGGCGTTCAGTCGGGAGTGACCATCCGAGTTCGTTGAACAGCGTGGCAAAGTCAAACTCTTGTAGCAATTCACGCACGTGCGAGGTGTCAAACGCCATAATGTTATTTAGCCTAATGTGTTCTCAGACTGCGTGCGGCAGGACTTGGCTGTTAGCAGTACCCGGAGCGTGAGCGACCGGGTGACACCCCCGCGACCACTCAAGTTGCGTCTCAGCCCTGCGCTACCCGGTCGCTCACGCTCCCGGTACTGACATTCTGGAACAATCCCAAAGAACAGATTATTTGCGGCTCCCGCCACTCGGCTTCCTTGTCATTTGTCATACACAAGCGGTCGTCTTCGCGCAGAGCCATTACTAACTCCGCCAGCGTCGGGTCATTGATGCCGCTTTTGAGTTGGCGGTTGAGCGTGTCCACCGCGATCTGTTTGAGCGGGTAATCGTAAAGCTCTTGGATCGCCAGCGAGAGTTTGCGGTTCTCGAAAAGCGTTCCTTTGATCGAAGTCTCGTAAGCCTTCAAACGCTCGTAGGCGCGGAAACGCGCCGACGAGGGGCGACCGAGTTGCCCGCCCGCGCTCGCTTGCTCTTTGACGATGTGTTCGACGCCGCGCTTGACGAGTTCGTGATGCTGCGCGTGGCGCGGCAAAGGCGGCTCATCCGGCGCACACTCCGCTGCATTGAGAATGGCGAGTTGCGACTGTGTGACGCTTGCGCCGTCGCGGTCAATCCACGCGAGCGAGTCGGTGTCGTCAGCGGTTCGCATGTAAACGAGGACGCCTTCGGGTTTGTCCGGCGTCGGATGATGCGCGCGCGTCGAATAGACGACGTTGGGCAGTTCGTCGATCTTGCGTTGTAAGGAAGGATCACGATCAATCGCGTTCTTCCAAATCTGATAAGCGTAGGAAGCGAGATCAACTTCGGCGTCTGCTTCGCCGTCGAGGATGTCGGCTTTCTCGTGGTAGAGATTGACGAGCGCGCTCGTGTTCATCTCGTCCTCGAAAAAGGCTTCATCCGCGCCGACGACTTCGGCGTTCTCGCGCAGGCGTTGGGCGACGCGGCTTCGCAGGCGGATGATGCGTTCGACTCCGTCGGCGGGCAGGAACGAGTAGCAGAGAATTTCTGCGGCTTGTTGCCCGATGCGGTCAACCCGGCCCGCGCGCTGAATGAGACGGATGATCGCCCACGGCAGATCGTAGTTGACGACAATTGCACAGTCCTGCAAGTTCTGGCCTTCGCTCAACACGTCGGTCGCCACCAGCACGCGCAGTTCTTGTTCGGACGAAACTTGATCGCGCTGGCCGTTGCTTTCGGGACTGAACCGCCACGCGAGTTCCGTCGGATCGGGCGAGCTGCCGGTCACTCCTTCGACGTGCGTGATGCCGTGAGCTTTAAGTTGCCGGGCAAGATAGTCAACCGTGTCGGCAAACTGCGTAAAGACGAGGACCTTGTCGTGCGGGTGTGTGACTTGCAGCAGTTGAATGAGCGCGGACAACTTAGCGTCACGGTTCGTTTGCCATGCTCCGCACGTTTGCAACACCTTGATTAAGGCGCGCGCGTCCGTTCGTAAATCGTCGCGCAATTGTTCGCGGAAGAGATTTGGGCGCACCCACTTGAAGCGGCGGCGATACTGCGCCGCGTAGAGGTCGTAAACTTGCGCCGCGCGCTCGCGGTAATCAGCTTCCGTGAGCGGTGAGTCTTTCAGCTCTTCGGCTTCCGTATTCGACTCTTCATCGGTATCAATATCATCCTCATCATCAAACAATCCGCCCGCCATTTGAGCGTCTGCGTCGCCGTCGGACGTGCGGGTGTCGAGCAGTTCGGCGGTCTGCGGGCCAATCGGAATTGGCAGCCCCGATTCAATCGCGTGAAGGAAGATGAAGTTACGCAGGATGTGACGTTCGAGGGATTGCAGGAAAGCCGGCCCGCCGGATTCGAGGCGCTTGAAAAGATTTGTGCGGCAAAACCCCATCAGACGCTTGCCGGCGCGGGACAGACCGCCCAACAGTTTTATTTCAATTGCCGTCGGCAGCTCCGGCGGAGTGGCAGCGACGTAGTTACCTAACCCGTAGCGCGGCAGGCTCAACTTGTCTATCGCGCGCACGACGGGAAAGGATGAAAGGCGCGCGTATGGATCGTCCGGGTCTTCGTCATTGACCGCAAACTTGATCGTGACGGGCGTGCGCGTCGGGAAATAAGAGCGGCTGCCGTCCTCGTAAATGAGAAAGGGTCGCCCGCCCTCGCTGTCGCGTTGGGCGTAGTTGGCTTGGATGAAGCTGCGTGTCCGGCGCACGAGATAGAGGCGCATCAAGTCGCGCCAATCGTCCGCGTGTTCGCTCTTCTCGAAGGCGCGCAGCGAGCGCACGGGGCATTGATACTGCTGCAAAAATTCCAACTCGCCCATCTCCGCGATCTGCTTTTCCGGTCGGATGCCGAGATCGAGGTCTTCGGGAACGAACAAGCGCAGTTGCGCGGAGAGGTCGAGATAAGTTTTGTTATAGGGCGTCGCAGACAGCAGAATGCACCGGCTGTCCGAGAGCTTGATGTACTCCTGAATCGCCCTGTACCGCTTGCCTTCGCGGTTCCGCAGGTTGTGGCTTTCGTCTATGAGGACGAGCCGGTAGCGAGCCGGCACATTGGATAACTCTTTGATGACACGGCTGGCCGACATCACTTTGGCGCGCATTCCGTAGCGATCAACGTAGCCTTGCCACATCTTGACGAGATTCTTCGGACAAATAATCAACGTGCTGACGCCTTGATCGTCCTCAAAGATGCGTGCCAGCGCCGTCGCCATCAGCGTCTTGCCGAGTCCGACCACGTCGCCGATCAGTACGCCGCCGCGCTTGTTGAGATGGTGCGCGGCGATCTTCACGGCGGCGGTTTGAAACTCGAAGAGACGATTGCCGAAGTCGCGCGGGATGCGAAACTCCGACAAACCGGCGCGCGCTTCCTGCGACAGGTGGTAAGCGATTTTCAGGTAGATGTGATACGGGAGGCGCTCCCTGACCCAACTGTTGTCGATGATCTCAGCGAGTTCTGCGGAGATGTCGATGCAGCGCGAATCTATCCAACGATCCTCAAACCATTTCTGCAATTTCTGGCAGGCGTCGTGGTCGAGGACATCCACGTTGAGTTCGCCCTGCTTCGCCAGCCCGGACATGGTCAGGTTGCTGCTGCCGACGAAGCCGATGGTTGGGTTGTTCGGGTCGCGGCGATGCAGGAGATAGAGCTTGGCGTGCAGGCGATGGCGCAGGAAAAGTTTGACGATGACTTTCCTAGCTCTGAGCTGCGCGCTCAGGCGGCGCAAGCCCGCGTCGTCCGCATTCGTCGGCGCTCCGAATTCCAGTTGCTCCTTAAACTGCTCTGCGACTTTCTTTCGCAAGCGCACGACCGTTCCCTGATCGATCAACTCTTCCGAATCTGACAAGCTGTAGGCCGCGCGAAATTCCTCTTGGGGAGCCGACTGCATCCCGACGAGCAGACGGCAACACGCGCCTTCGCCGCCCGCCCACTGCTCAATTAGCGTATCGAGCAACTTCCAGCCGCGCAGATTGAAATATCCGACACAAAAGTCCGCCCGCTCGGAAACCTGTAAGGTTTCTTTGAGAGCGGGCAGGAGCGGCAAATCAATGTTGTCGAAGATTCTGGGCATGAGGCAGTTAAATTGTTGCGAGTTCTGACCGCGCCATCAGCTTTTCAATCTCCTCGATCCCCTTCGGCACTTTGCTCGTCAACACGCGGTTGCCGTCAGGCGTCACTAAGACATCATCTTCGATCCGCACGCCGATGCCGCGATACTTGTCGGGAACTCCTTCGGCGTCCGCTGTGATGTAGAGGCCGGGTTCGATGGTGAGAATGATGCCGGCTTCGAGCGGGCGCGAGTCGCCCGTCGGAGTTTGGTAGCGTCCGACATCATGCACGTCCATGCCGAGGAAGTGGCCGATGCGGTGCATGTAGAAACGCTCGTGAGTTTTCTCTTCGATCAGCTTGTCCACGTCGCCCGCGAGTAGGCCGAGGCGCAGCATTCTTTCGGTCAGCATGTGAGTGGCGCGCTGATTTAGTTCGTCCATCGTGACGCCCGGCTTGACCATCTCGACGCAGGCCATCTGCACTTCTAACACGGCTTCATAAATTTCGCGTTGCGCCGGTGTGTAGCGACCGTTGACGGGAATGGTGCTTGTAATGTCGGAGGCGTAGCCTTTGTACTCAGCGCCGGCGTCGATGAGAACCAGATCGCCGTCGCGCAAGACGGCGTCGTTCGTGACGTAGTGGAGGACAGTAGCATTTGCGCCGCCGCCGATGATGGACGTGTAGGCTGGGGCGTGCGCGCCGTGGCGGCGGAAGATGTATTCGATCAGAGCTTCGATTTCATACTCGTACATGCCGGGTCGAATTTGGTGCATCGCTTCGCAGTGGGCTTCGGCGGCGATGTCGGCGGCGCGTTGCATGATCTCGATCTCTTCTTCATTTTTAATGAGGCGCATCTCATGTAGCACGACGCCCGGATCGATGATCGCATCGGGCGCGCGGTAGAGGCGGCTGCGCGTTCGCATCATGCCGATCTGTTTGACGACTAACTGATCTAATTCAGTGTGCGCGCCGAGACGGTAATAGACGCTGTGCGCGCCGTTGATTAGTTCGGTGATTTTCTCTTTGAATTCTTCGGTCTTGAAAGCCGCATCCGCGCCGTACTCTGCGACCGCGCCCTCGACGCCGGCACGCCGTCCTTCCCAAGTCTCGCGCTCTGGATCGCGTGGACGGACGAAGAGCAGATACTTTCCCTCTTCGCGGTTCGGCGCGACGACGGCGATAGCCTCCGGCTCGTGAAAGCCGGTCAGGTAGTAAAAGTCCGAGTCTTGGCGGTAGCGATACTCCGTATCGTTTGAGCGTGTGGCTTCGGGCGCGCTCGTGATGATGGCGACGGAGTTTGGTTCCATCCGCCGCATAAATTCCGCAAGCTGTGTTCGTGGCATCAATTGTCTCCCATAGATGATACCGAGTGGCAATGAGAGGAAAAGTTGAGAGTTCAAACTTTAGTTTGCTGCTGCCGCGCGTTAGAACAAACTAAAGTTTGAACTCTGAACTCTCTTTTCACCGAATCTCGGTATGAGATGTGCGGGGCAGTTTAACGGAACTAATCGGCAGGGACAAAGGTCGAGAGCTGCTCGCAATGTGAGACAGAATCAGCAACAAATCAAGTGGGAGGAAAAGCAGGAAGAGCCAACCGCAGATAAACGCGGACGGACGCGGATCAGATCGGTTCTGATCCGCGTCCGTCCGCGTTTATCTGCGGCTAATTCTCTGTCCGAGTCGCCACTCCAAAATCCGCTCAGGGAGTGGGAGCCGCGGTGCCGCGCGGCTTGCCTTCGGTGTCATAGACCTCGACGGGGCCGAACTTTTCGAGCGTGGCTTTGATCTTGCTCGCGTCGCCGACCACGACGACCTGCTGCGTCTCCGGGTTGACGTACCGGCGCGCGACGCGCTGCACGTCGGCGGCGGTGACGGCCATAATCTTCGCCGGGTAGGTGTCCCAATAATCAACCGGCAGATCGTAAATCTTGCGCGTGATGGCGTAGTTGAGTAGTTGCGCCGGGCTTTCGAGCGAGAGGGCGAAGCCGGCGACGACAGCGCGTTTCTTCTCTTCCAACTCCGCCGCCGGAACCGGCTCGTCGCGGATGCGGCCCAGCTCGTACAACAACTCATGCACTGCGCCCTCAGTGACTTCTGTTCGCACGTCGCCGCCGGCTGACCACGGCCCCGGATACTTCAGCGCCGTGAAGCCGCTATAGACGCCGTAGGTGTAGCCCTTCTCCTCGCGCAAATTGAGGAAGAGACGCGAAGAGCCGCCGCTGCCCACCACACTGTCCATGACCACCAACGGGAAGTAATCGGGACTGCGCCGATCAATCGCGATGTTGCCCATCGTGACAGTGGACTGCACCGAGTCGGGCCGGTCAATCAGAAAAATCTTCTTGGCCGTCGTCGGCACGGGATGAGGCGGCAAAACCTCTTTCGCGTTCGTCTTGGCCCAGCCGCCCAACTCTCGCTTCAGTTTTGCCAGCACATCGGCGGCGCGCACGTCGCCCGCGATGCCTAAGATCGCATTCTGCGGGGCGTAACGCTCGCGATACCACTGCGCCAAGCGTTCGGGCGTCAGCGCGTCGAGCGCTTCGGCGGTCGTCGTCACCGTCGCCGCCGGGTGTTTGCCATAGACGGCTTGGCTGAACCGTTCGTTGGCGAGAAAGAACGGCTGCGTGCGCTGCTGCTTCAATTGCGTCTTGAGCCGCGTCTTGAATTTGCCCAACTCGTCGGCGGGGAAACTCGGATTGAGCAGCACGTCGGTAAAGAGCGCGAACCACTGATCGAAATTATCGGAGAGGCCGGAAGCGTTGATCGCCGCCGCTGCCGAACCGTAACCGGACGAGGCGTTGAGCGTCGCGCCGAGCCGCTCGATCTCTTCGGCGAGTTGCCGGCTGGTGCGGGTCTTGGTCCCCTCGCGGAGCATTGCCGCCGTTAAGTTGGCGAGGCCGGGCGCGCCCGCCGGCTCGAAGAGCGGCCCCGCGCCGCTAATGCTGAGGCGCACGGCGACAACCGGGAAGCGATGGTCTTCCAAGATTAAAACCGTCAGGCCGTTGTCGAGTTTCGCTTCGAGCGGCTTGGGCAGATTGACGCGCAACACGTCTTGCGAAACCGGCGCGCGCCCTTTTCGTTCGACCTTGCTGCGCGAGACGGCCTTATCCTGTCCGGCGGGCCCGGCGGCAGGCTGCTGCGGCAGTGCCGGCGCGACGAGCGCGGCGCACACGAGGCTGAGCGCCAAAACGCTCCGCGTGAGGGGCCGCACTTTGTTTAGTTTCATTTTCATCATCTCATCTCCTCTCATTTGCTCGCCGTGGCTTTCGGCTTCGGCACGGTCGTGATCACTGTGCGGTTGGTCTCGTTGAGATACTTGCGCGCGACGCGCTGAAGGTCTTCCTTCGTGACGCGGTTGTAGTTGGCCTCCAGCGTGTTGACGTAGTTGGCGTCGCCGTAATAGACGGCGGCTTGGCCCAACTGGACGGCGCGCGAGAGGCTGCTTTGCAGCGACTGAGCGCGCCCGTTCCGCAGACTCATGCGGACTTTCTCCAACTCCCAATCAGCGACCGGCTCAGTCTTGACGCGCTCGATCTCCGCATAGAGCAGCTTCTCGATCTCGGCAAGGTCTTTGCCCGGCGGGGCGATGACGACGAACGAGGCGAGCGAAGGGCCGCGCCGCTCCTGCACGCCGCCGAAGACATTGACGGCCACTTCCTTTTCCTTGACGAGCTTTTGGTGAAGGCGTGAAGATTGGCCGCCGGCCAGCACCGATCCCAGCACGCTCAACGCGAACCAATCGGGCGTGTTGGCCTGCGGAACTTTATAGACGACATCGAGGCGCGGCGTCCGCGCGAAACCGTCTTCGATAGTTTTCCGCCGCTCGCCCTTTTGCTCCGGCTCGGTCATGTCGGGCGCGGGCGGCGCGGGCTGGGCCGGGATGTCCTCGAAATACTTCTTCACTTTAGCGAGCGCGTCGGCGGTTTTGAAGTCGCCGACCAACGTCAGCACGGCGTTGTTCGGAGCATAGTAGCTGCGGAAGAAGTCGGACACGTCGGCGAGCGTGGCCGCGTTCAGATCGGCCATCGAGCCGATGGTCGAGTGCTTGTAAGCGAAATTGTCGTAGGCCGTGTCGAGGATCGTCTCGAACGTTTTGCCGTAGGGTTGGTTATCGATGCCGAGCCGCCGCTCTTCCTGCACGGCGTTGCGCTGGTTGTCGAGGTTGGCTTGATTGATGACCAGCGAGCGCATTCGATCCGCTTCCAAGTAGAGGCCCAGATCGAATTGGTTGGCGGGCAGCATCTGGAAATAATTGGTGCGGTCTTGGTTAGTCGTGCCGTTCATCGCCCCGCCGTTGTTGTCGATGAGGATGAAATGCTCGCCCTTGCCGACATTCGCCGAGCCTTGAAACATCATGTGTTCAAAGAGGTGCGCGAAGCCGGTGCGCCCCTGCCGCTCGTCGCGCGAGCCGACGTTGTAAGTGACGGCGACGGAGTAGGTAGGCGCGCGGTGGTCTTCGGACATAATCACACGCAGCCCGTTCTTGAGTTTGAATTCCTTCAGCGGAAGCTGGATTGATCGCGGAGCCGTTGGTCCCGCCTTCGGCGCGGCGGTCTGCGCCGGCGTCGGCGGCGGGACGAGTCCGCTCGTCAGCAGCAGCAGGGCTAGAAAAAATTTTGCTTTCTGCATCTGAGATACCTCCAAAATAATTTGAGAGTGTGCAGGGGTTCAGAACTTGAACGACCTGTGAGAAAACCATGCGACGGCATGATCGAGTGCGGGCAGATTATACGGCGCGCGCGCCCGACAGTTCCAGTCGGCCCACGCCGCAGGCTATTTCAAACCTCGGAAGTGTGAGACAGGATCAACAGGATAGACAAGATAGTAGCGGCTGGCTCAATGGAGGGAGACAAGGCAGAAGCCCGACCGTCAGGGAGGGCGCAGCAGGCGCGGCTCAGAGCGCCCTCTCTGACGGTTGGGCTTGCCGACCTTCTTTAGCGCCTTTCGCCTGCGCCGCTTTCGCGCGATAATCCGCCCGGAGAGTTGAACAGCATGACCACAATTTCCCCTCCGAGCGAAACGACAGAGATCGTGTCGTATGATCCGGCGACCGGCGAAGAGATCGGGCGTGTGCCGGCGGCGACTGAAGAGGAAGTGAGACGGGCAGTCGCGCGGGCGCGCGAAGCGCAGAAGGCTTGGGGCACGCAATCGTTCGTGGAGCGCGGGCGGGTAGTCTGGCGTGCGCGCGAGATCGTGTTGGATGAGATGGATGTTATCGCGACGCTCATCTCGCGCGAGGCGGGGAAGCCGTCGCCGGAAGCTCTGGCGATGGAGTTGGTCCCCACGCTCGATCTGATGCGTTACTTCGCGCGCGCGACGGCGCGACTGCTCAAGCCGGAGAAACTCGATCTCGGTCAATACAATTTGCTGGGACGCTCTTCGGAGATCGGCTATCGACCGCTCGGCGTCGTCGGGATCATTTCGCCGTGGAATTTCCCGTGGGCGATCCCGCTCGGCGAAGTGGTAATGGCGTTGATGGCCGGCAACGCAGTTGTGTTGAAGCCGAGCGAGTTGACGCCGTTCGTCGGCATGAAGATCGGCGAAGTATTCGCGCGGGCCAACTTGCCTGAAGGATTGCTCTCGGTCGTGACGGGCGGGGGGCCAACGGGCGTGGCGTTGGTAGAAGCGGGCGTCGATAAGATCATGTTCACGGGGAGCGTGGCGACGGGCCGGCGTGTCGCGGAAGCGGCGGCGCGTCAGTTGATCCCGGTCGTGCTGGAGTTGGGCGGCAAAGACCCGATGCTCGTGTTGGAAGACGCCGACCTCGAAGCGGCGGCGCGGGCGGCGGTGTGGGGCGCGTTCGCTAATTCGGGACAAGCCTGCGCGTCGGTCGAGCGTTGTTACGTGCATGAACGGATCGCGCCGCAGTTCACGGCGCGCGTGGTGGAATTGACGCGCCGGCTCAAACAAGATGCCGGCACGCGCGAAGGTACAGACATCGGCGCGATGTCGAGCGAGCGGCAGTTGAACATCGTCGAGGATCACGTGCGCGAAGCCGTCGGGCGTGGCGCGCAAGTATTGGTCGGCGGCAAGCGCGCCGCACGGCAAGGTTCGTTTCACGAGCCGACAGTATTGGCGGGCGTCGATCACACGATGGAAGTGATGCGCGAAGAGACCTTTGGTCCCGTGCTACCGCTGATGACTTTCAAGACGGAAGAGGAAGGCATCAGCCTCGCCAACGATAGCCCGTTCGGATTGACGGCGAGCGTCTGGACGAGAGACATCAAGCGCGGGCGGCGCATCGCGGAACAGATTGAAGCCGGCACCGTGATGATCAACGAAGTCCTCTACACACATGGGCTGGCGCAGACGCCGTGGGGCGGCGTCAAACTGAGCGGCATCGGTCGCACGCACGGGCGACCCGGCCTGCTCGAACTCGTCACGCCACAACACATTCACACTAATCGTCTCGCACGTTTTCACGATCTCTGGTGGTTTAACTACACGCCGCAGGCCGCCGAACTGTTCCGCAGCCTCGCCCGCCGTTTCACCACCGGCTCGCTGCTGCAAACTTCGAGGCTTTTGCCGCAAATACTCCGTCATTTCCGCGAACGCCGGCGTACTTGAAGCCCGACAAAGTTCGTTTCCACAACTATTCTTTTTGGCTCTAGAGAAGCAAAGCGCGTGGATGAAAGTGCTAAGCTACTGAGATGGAACAACTAAACCGCTAGTATCGGTGTGCCAAACTGAACGAGCGTCAATTTCGGCAACTCGTGCGCTGTTTCGCGCGCGCTTTGACGGCTCGTCAGACAACTGAATGTACCGGCCTGGCACGCACAAGTGTCGCCATGCTCTTTCTCAAAAGCAGAGCGCGCAGCGCCCTTCTCCGCCTGCGCGGTCGCAGTTGATGAGTCTTACTTCGGTGCCCGACCAGTGCGCGGCAAACGCGGTCGGGGAGCCGCTGGCAAGACTCTCGTCTTCGGCAGCTGCAAAGGAAACGGCTGCCTCTAGCCGGAGATCGTGCCGGGGTGCAAAAAGCGCACTGTACAAGCCATTAGGCGCGGTCGCAGCGCACTCGATGCCGTCAGCAACGCTGAGGGCTGGCGCGGCTCTGCGGGTCTGGTTGACGTGGGCTACGCCACACATTTTAGAGTCCATCACGGACAGGACGAGTTTGTGCAAGGCACGGCACACGTCAACGGCATCGAGAGCTGTTGGAGCTTTGCTAAACGGCGCTGGCAGAAGTTCAAGGGTATCGCGGCGGCCACCTTCAACTGGCATCTGAAAGAGT
>Ga0136614_10000174_pt1 | contig 27984 bp, 30 predicted proteins | sample AntDrymUQ2792106_2_FD_106643 | JGI IMG/M metagenome (GOLD analysis project Ga0136614, IMG submission 106643) | Polar desert sand microbial communities from Dry Valleys, Antarctica - metaG UQ279 (21.06) | ecosystem: Environmental > Terrestrial > Soil > Desert | place: Antarctica: Dry Valley... | reverse complement strand
GCCCTGGCCGGCCAGGGCTACCTCGCGGACGAGGGGCTCAGCACGTCCATCTACCTGGCCGCCACTCTCGAGCAGCCGCTGCTGCTCGAGGGCGAGGCCGGGGTGGGCAAGACCGAGGTGGCCAAGGCCCTGGCCGCCGCGACCGACGCACGGCTGGTGCGCCTCCAGTGCCACGAGGGCATCGACCTGCACCACGCGCTCTACGACTGGGACTACCCGCGCCAGTTGCTGCACCTGCGCGCCGGCGGCGAGGAGTCGCTCTATTCCGAGCGCTTCCTGCTCGCTCGTCCGCTGCTCGAGGCGCTGCGCCACCCGGGGCCGGTGGTGCTGCTGATCGACGAGGTCGACCGGTCCGACGACGAGTTCGAGGCGTTCCTGCTCGAGTTCTTGTCCGAGTTCCAGGTGTCGATCCCCGAGCTGGGCACGATCGCGGCGGAGCGTCGGCCGCTCGTGGCCGTGACCTCCAATCGAACGCGCGAGCTGCACGACGCGCTCAAGCGCCGCTGCCTCTACCACTGGATCGACTACCCGGACGCGGTGCGGGAGGCGGCCATCGTGCGTGCCCGCCTGCCGGGGGTGCCGGACGAGGTGGCCGAGCGGGTGTGCGCAGCCGTCGCACGCCTGCGTGGCGAGGAGCTGTACAAGCTCCCGGGCGTCGGGGAGACGATCTCCTGGGCGCAGGCGCTGTTGGCGCTCGAGGGGTCCGGGCTCGAGGACACCCTGGGCGTCGTGCTCAAGGTCCGCGAGGACATGGAGGCCGTGCGGGCGGGCGGCCTGCTCGCCGATGCCTGAGCGCCTCGGGCCTCGGGTAGCGGCGCGGCTCGCGCTGCTGGCCGCCGCCATGCGCGCGTCGGGCGCGCGTGTGGGCCTGGGTGAGCTGCTGGCCGCTCACCGCGCGCTGGCCGCCGTCGACCCGGCCGACCCCCGAGCCTCCTACTTCGCGCTGCGCCCCGTCCTGTGCTCGCGTCAAGAGGACCTTGCCGCGTTCGACGCCGCGTTCGCCGAGTGGGCGTTAGGCTCGCCGCGCGAGCTCTTCGGTGCCGAGCAGCCCGAGGCGCTGGACGACATGGCCCGCCTCGTGCTGCCGCGTGTGAGCGTGCCCGACCCCGGCCGGCCGCGGGCACCCGAGCGGACCGAGCTCCGGCCGGTCCCGCTCGCCTGGTCGGACGCGGAGCTGTTGCGCGACAAGGACTTCGCCGAGTACACCGAAGCCGAGCGGCGGGCCGCGCGCCGGCTGATGCGCCGCCTGGCCGCCACCGGCCCCACCCGCGCGAGCCGCCGCACGCGCCCGGCCCACCGCCGCGGCTCGTCTCCGCACGCCGCGCGACCCGACCTGCGCCGCACGGTCAGCGCGTCGCTGCGCTACGGCGGAGAGCCGGTGGAGCGCCACTGGCGCCGGCGGACGGAGCGACCGCGGCCGCTCGTGATGCTGTGCGATGTGTCGGGGTCGATGGAGCCCTACGCGCGGATGCTGCTCCAGTACATGCAGGCGTGCGTGGCGGCGCGCCGGCGGGTGGAGGCCTTCGTGTTCGGCACCTCCCTCACGCGGGTCACGGCGGAGCTGTCGGGCCGCGATCCCGATCGGGCGTTCGCGCGGGCGGCCGCCGCGGCCCGCGACTGGTCGGGGGGCACGCGCATCGGGGCGTCACTGGCGAGCCTCAACCGCGAGCACGGTCGTCGCGTGGGGCGCGGCGCGGTGGTCGTCCTCCTGTCCGACGGGTGGGACCGCGGCGAGCCCGGGTTGCTCGACGCCGAGCTGGCCCGCCTTCACCGGTGCGCCCACCGGCTAATTTGGCTGAACCCGCTGAAGGCGCATCCCGACTACGAGCCGCTCACCCGCGGGATGGTCGCTGCTCTTCCCCACACCGACCACTTCTTGGCCGGCAACTCGCTCGCCTCGCTGGAGGAGCTGGCTGCCCTGATGGAGTCCGGGCTGGAATGAGCGACCGCTCGATATCGTCGTCCGCGAGAGCCCGACGCGGTGGAGAGTCGCGATGAAGGACGTGCTGGAGGACGTGACCAGGTGGCGCGAGCGCGGTGACCGCGTGGCCGTCGCCACGGTGGTGGGCGTGCGCCGCTCGGCCCCGCGTCCGCCCGGAGCCAAGATGGCCGTCAACCACCTCGGCGAGGTGTCGGGAGCGGTCTCCGGCGGCTGCGTCGAGGGGGCGGTCGTGGAGGCGGCCCAGGAGGTTCTCGGCGGCGCGGATCCCAAGCTCCTGCACTTCGGCATCGCCGACTCCGAGGCGTGGGACGTCGGGCTCCCCTGCGGCGGCGAGATCGACGTCTACGTGGAGGAGTTCTCCGGGTGACCGAGCAGGGCGAGTTCGCTCGCCTGGCCGGCGCCGACTCCCGCGCGGCGCTCGTGACCGTGGTGCAGGGGCCGACGCTGGGGGCCAAGCTGCTCGTCCTCCCCGACGGCGCCGCCACCGGAACGCTCGGGGACCCCGAGTTGGACCGGCTCGCGGCAGACGCGGCCGGCGACCTGATCTGGGCCGAGCGCTCGGAGATGCGCGAGGTGGACGAGGTCAAGCTGTTCGTGGATGTGACCGCCCCCGCTCCGCGCCTGATCGTGTTCGGGGCGGTGGACTACTCGGCCTCGCTCTGCCGGCTGGCCCGCGCCTCGGGCTGGCGGCCCTTCGTCTGCGACCCGCGCTCCCAGTTCGCGGTGCCCGAGCGCTTCCCGGACGCGGAGGAGGTGATCGTCGCCTGGCCCGAGGAGGCCTTCGCCCTTGCCGGCGGGATCGACCGCGCCACCTACATCGCCGTCCTCACGCATGACCCCAAGCTCGACGACGCGGCGCTGACGATCGCGGTGCGGTCCGACGCGGCGTACGTCGGAGCCATGGGCAGCCGCCGGGCCCAGGCGGGCCGCCGGGAGCGCCTGCTGGCCGCCGGGGTGACCGACGAGGAGCTGGCGCGCATCGCTGCGCCCATCGGGCTCGATCTCGGGGCCCTCACTCCCGAGGAGACGGCCCTCTCGATCATGGCCGAGGTGGTGGCGGTGCGCAACGGACGCGACGGGGGCCGTCTCGGGGCCTCCGCCGGTCGCATCCACGAGGTGGGCGCGTGATCGCGGGGATCGTGCTGGCCGCCGGCGACGGCACGCGCTTCGGGGGAATCAAGCAGCTCGCCCGTCTGGACGGGCGGCCTCTGCTCCAGCACGCTCTGGAGGCCGTCGAGGCGACCGAGGTCTCGCCCGTGGTCGTGATCCTGGGCGCCGCGGCGGACGAGATCGTGGCGGAGGTGGACCTCCGAGGCGCGACGCCCGTGGTCTGCGATCGCTGGGCCGAGGGCCCGGCCGCGTCCTTGGCCTGCGGCTTGTCCGAGCTTCCCGGGTGCGAGGCGGCGGTGGTCACCCTGGGCGACCAGCCACGGCTGGCTCCCGAGGCGATCCGGCGGGTCATCTCGGCGCGCGGGGCGCAGCCGGCCGTCCGGGCGACCTACGGAGGCGAGCCGGGGCACCCGGTGTTGCTGGAGCACGAGCTCTTCGACCGCATGCGCGATGTCTCCGGGGACCACGGTGCGCGCAACCTGCTGCGCAGCCTGCCCGTCCGCACGGTGGAATGCGAGGATCTCGGGGGGGGGCAGGACGTGGACACCACGGCGCAGTTGGAGGCCCTGCAGGGAACCGACGGGGTCGTTCCGATACTCAAGAGGGAGGGCCAGTGAAGCTCGAGCAGTCCTTTAGGGTCGCCGCTCCTCTGAAGGACGTCTGGGCGGCGCTCGTGGACGTTCGCCGGGTGGCGCCCTGCCTGCCGGGTGCCGAGATCGACGAAGAGAGCGACGACGGAACCTATCGCGGCAGCTTCACGGTCAGGCTCGGCCCCACCACCGCGGCCTATCGCGGCGAGTTGAGGATGGAGGAGGTCGACGAGGCCGCCCACCGGTCGGTCATGCGCGCGAGCGGTCAGGACAAGCGTGGGCAGGGAACGGCGAAGGCCCTCATCGTGAGCGTCATGCGTGCCGATGGGGACGGCACCGCCGTCGACGTCGAGACCGACTTCACGATCACCGGCCGCCTTGCCCGCTTCGGGCGCGGCGGCATGATCCAGGATGTCTCGAACCGGCTGCTGCGTGACTTCTCCTCATGCCTGCAGCAGTCGATCGAGGCGGCCCAGCCGGCGCCCGCGTCCGGGCCCCCCGTGGCGGGTGGCACGGAGCCCGTCGCCAAGCCGATCAGCGGACTGTCGCTGTTCTTCGGCGCGCTCCTCGATCGCCTGCGACGGATCCTCGGCCGCGACCGCTGAGACTCAGATGCCGGCCGGCGTCAGTGTCTCGGCCAGCCAACCTCTGAGCGACCCCAGGAACGCGGGGTCGATGGTATGCGCCACCGGTGACTCGCGGTAGGTGACGTCCGCGCCCGCCGCCTGCAGGCGATCGCGGGCGTCCCGGCCGAAGCCGACCTCGATCACGGGATCGAGCATCCCGTGGCCGATCGCCACAGGCAGCTCGCGGGCCCGGTCCAGGTCGAGCTCGAAGCCCTCCACGATCGGCATGAACCCGCTCAGGCCGATCACGCCCGCCGGCCTCGGGCGGCTGGGCCCGAACGCCAGCGAGTACGCCATTACCGTGCCCTGGGAGAAGCCTCCTACCACCGTGCGATCCGCGGGGATGCCCCTCTCGTCCAGCAGGTCGGTCAGCCACCGGTCCAGCTGGGCGTAAGTGGAGTTGAAGGTCTCGGGATCCGGGTAGCCGATCCGGCGGACCACGTACCAGTGCGCGCCTCCCGGCGGCAGGGACAGCGGCCCTCGGGCGGTGGCCCCGAGAAGGCGACGCTCAGGCTCCAGCATGTCGAGCAGCCCGTAGAGGTCGCGCTCGTCGGCGCCGCGGCCGTGCAGGAGCACCAGCGCCCCGTCGGGCGGGCCGTCGGCCTCCCGTTCAAGGTGGATCAGACCCATTCTCCCCCGAGGCTAGACTCGTTGTGAGGGCAACTAACTGCCAATGAGCATCGACCTCCCCCATCCTTCCATCGAATCTCCGCGCCTGCTCGACCCGGAGGAGCTGGCCGCCTGGCGTGGGCTCCTGCGCGCGCATTCGCGACTCAGCAGGGCTCTGGACGCCGACCTGGAGCGGACGCACGGCCTGCCCCTGACCTCGTACGAGGTGCTGGTGTTCCTGGCCGACTCGCCGGACGGCCGGCTGCGGATGGCCGAGCTGGCCGACTCGGTGCTCCTCAGCCGCAGCGGCCTCACGCGCCTCGTGGACCGGATGGCCCGAGCGGGTCTGCTGCGACGCGAGCGCTGCCCGTCGGACGCCCGCGGCACCTTCGCGGTGATCACCCCGCGCGGCCGCGAGCTGTTCGACCGCGCCCGCGTCACTCACCTGAAAGGCGTCAGGGAGATGTTCCTGGAGCGGTTCTCGCGTGAGGAGCTCCGCACCTTTGCCGCGCTCTGGGCCAAGGCCGGCGGGTAGACCGAGCCTCAGGACATCGGCGCGGCCACCGAGTGCCGCGCCCGGCGCCGGACCTCGCGGATCGCGCGGGCCAGGCGGCGGACGCCCTCGTCCAGCTCCGCCGGATCGAGCAGCGAGAACGACAGCCGGAACGCGGTCTGGGACCGCCGCTCGGCAGTGACCGCGCCACCGGGGGTGAAGCTCACCCCGTGGCGCCCCGCCTCGGAGTAGAGCGCCCGCTCGTCGAGCGGGCGGTTGAGCGGCACCCACACATGGTGGCCGCCGACCGGGACCCCGGCGCGCTGCTCTCCCTCGAGGTGGCGGTCCAGCGCGTCCATCAGCGCGTCGCGCCGCTCGCGGTAGAACGGCAGCGTCTTCTTGACGTGGCGGTCGTGGCAATCGGCGGCCAGCCATCGCGCCGCCATGTGCTGGGTGAGGGTCGGGGTGTGGAAGTCACTCAGGAGCTTGGACATCGCGATGCGCTCCAGTACCGGACCACGCGCCGCCACCCAGCCCACCCTCAGGCCGGGACCGACCACCTTCGACAGAGAGTTCACATGGATCACGTGCGCGGGGGCCAGCTCGCGCAGTCCGGGCGGGCGCTCGCCCTCGATGCGCGTGTCGGCGTACACCTGGTCCTCCAGCAGGAAGAAGTTGCGTTCCACCGCCAGCTCGGCCAGGCGGCGTGTGCGCTCGGGAGACAGGTCGCGGCCGGTGGGGTTCTGGCAGGCCGGCTGCAGCGCGACGAGCTTGACCTCGTGACGTGCCAGCAGTCCCTCCAAGCTCTCGACGTCCAGTCCCTCCTCGTCCACCGGCACGCCGATCATCCGCGCCCCGGTGGCGCGAACGGCTCCCAGCATCCCGATGAAGCTGGGCGACTCGATCAGGGCCACGTCGCCCGGCTCGAGGACCGTCTGCGCCGCCAGTCGCAGCCCCTGCTGGGCGCCCGAGGTCACCACGATCTCCTCGGCCGCCTGGGCGTACCCGAGCCGCCGTCCGCGCCGGGCGATCTGCTCCCGGAGCGCGTACAGGCCCTCGGCGGGGAGGTAGGACAGGGTCGCGTCCCCCTCCTCGGCGAAGACCTCGCCGGCGATGGCGGCCAGCTGCTCTGTGGGATAGGTGCCGGGGGCGGGCCAACCGGTGGCCATCGAGATCATCCCCGGCTCGCCTCCCGCCGAGAAGGCGTCGGCCAGCACCTGCTCGTTGTAGGACACCTCGCGATCGGGGAGCGCGTAGACCTGCCAGTCGTCGCCGAACTCGTCGCTGCCCGCAGGGGCGAGGGACCGCACGAAGGTGCCGCGTCCCACTCTCGCCGTGACGTAGCCCAATTCAGCGAGCTTGCGGTACACGCGTGCGGCCGTCAGGTGGTTGATGCCCACCTCGGAGGCGAGGTCCCGCGTGGGCGGGAGCTTCTCGCCCGGCTGGAGCTCGCCGCGGTCCACGGCGGTCGCGAACCGGTCCACGAGCTGCTGGGTCAATGACACCTCGCCGTCGCGCTGCAGCCCAGACAACTCAAGCTTGTACGACATTGAATCCTCCCATCCGAGTCATACACTAACACTAAGTTGTCATACAGACAAGGCAAGTCGCGAAGGGAGGGCAAACAATGTTCCGCATCACAGCGCAGACCCCCAGCCTCCAAATGAGCACCGTCACGGTGCGCCACGCGAGTCCGGGCGACGAGTCGGCCCTGATCCGCCTCGCCGCGCTCGACAGCGCCCGCCCCCCCCACGGCTCCGCCCTCATCGCGGAGTCCGACGCGCACATCCTGGCCGCGCTCCCGATGGGCGCGGGACGGCCGATCGCCGACCCGTTCGTGCCGACGGCGGAGCTCGTGGCCCTTCTCCAGCTGCGCGCCTCCCAGCTAGGCGACCGCGATGCGCAGGCGTTCCCCGGCCTGCGCCATCGCATGCGGGCGCTGTTCGGGCACCACCCCGTCAGCCGCCACGCCTGTCGCGCGGGCGCCGGGCCCTATGCGGCCCGGCGCCCGGCGGTCTAAGCGGTCTCGGTGCCGTCACGGCTGCATCGTGCCGCCCGCCGGCGACGCACGGTCACGCGAAAAAGGTCGAGAGCCGGCCGGCTTCGTCCTCGGCCTCGCGCCGAGCGGCTCGGGGCAGCGGCTCGAAGGGCTCGAGCTGCACATGGCGGCCTTCGTGGCGCCAGGTGCCCGCCACTCGCCCATTGACGGTGAAGGTGGGCACCGACTGAGGCATCTTGGTGTTGAAGATGAGCGGCCGGAAGTGCTCCGGCAGGATGCCCGTGCAGCGTGCGTGCACCAGCAGCACCGCGTCGAAGGTGGGCAGGAAGCGGACCGGCGCAGGCACCGACGCTTCCGGCAGCGGCGCGCGCGGGACGTCCACCAGCGTTTGGCCGTCGGCGTCCCGGAAACGGCGAAGCTCCAGCCGGTCGAGCGCCGGGCGGACGTCCGTGATCCCGAGTCCGGTCCAGCTCGCCACGTCGGCCGCGAGCGCCGGCCCGAACGCCCGCAGGTAGCGCCGCACCAGGTGCCGCAGTGCATCCGCCGGCGTCGCGGTGCCCGGTTCCACCCACGACTCGGCCAGGCCGAAGGTGTGAGCCCGCCGCTGCTCCCAGGTGCCGGCGGGGGGGACGCGCACGAGGTCGAGTGCCATCGTCGCGCCGTTGAACAGGCGCGTGTCGCCGTCCAGCAGCTCGATCAGACCGGCGCGCCAACGCCCGCGGCACGGACAGGCGTGACCGGCCGAGCAGCATCTGGCGCTCGAGCAGGGCGCGGTTCGGCTCGGCCTCGCTGAGGGTCCGCTCACCGCCCACGGGCGGCCAGTCTAGGAAGTTCGCCCAGCGCCGATCGATAATCATCTGGGCGGTGAGGACCCTGGTCACCGGAGGCACGGGACGCGTGGGCAGCCGCTTTATCCCCAGGCTCGTGGAGGCCGGCGACGACGTGCGCGCGCTGGTGCGGGCCCACGGCCGCGCCCAGCAGCTGAGAGCGGCGGGGGCCGAGGTCGTCGTCGGCGACCTGCGCGACGACGGCTCGGTGCGGCGCGCCCTTGAAGGGATCGACCGGGTCGTGCACCTGGGGGCGTCCTTCCGCGGCGGTGTGCCCGAGGAGGAGGCCTACGCCGTCAACCAGTTGGGCACGGAGGTGCTGGGCCGGGCGGCGGTGCGTGCCGGGGTGGAGCGCTTCGTGTTCGCCAGCACGAGCCTGGCCTACGGCCCGGGGCGGGGGCGCCCGGCGCGTGAGGACGATGAGCCCGACCCGACCTCCGCCTACCCGCGGAGCAAGGTCGCGGCTGAGCGGGCGCTGGCGACGATGGAGGCGTCCGGGGGGCTGGGGTTGAGGGTCATCCGGCTGGCGTTCGTCTACGGCGAGCAGGACGACCACCTGGCCGAGGCTCCTCGCTGGGCCACCGGATGGCCGGCACACAAGCGGCTCCACCTCCTGCACCATGCCGACGCGGCGGCGGCGCTGCTGAGCGCCCTTAACACCGATGGGCTGGACGGCCGGACCTTTAACGCCGCGGATGACACGCCGCTCACCGCTGTCGAGTTGCTGACCCTCAACGGCGCGGCGGTGCCGCCCGAAGCGGCCACGCGGGAGCTCACCGACCCGTGGGAGGGGATCCTCGACACCACGCGCATGCGCGCCGAGCTAGGCGTGCGCCTGCGCTTCCCGTCGGTGTACTCGGCGCGGGACGCCGGCGCGCTCTGACTAGATGACGAGCTTCACCGCGTAACTTGGGCAGCTCTCCCAGCCGCTTGGCCTTACGCGGCCAGGCGGACGGGAAGCGTCTTCAGCTGGTTGATGAACGGAGACTCGGCGTACAGGGGCTGGCCGGCCAGTTCCATGGCCGGGTAGCGTGCCAGGGTCTCCTCGATGAGGATGTTCAGCTCCAGGCGAGCCAGAGCAGTGCCCAGGCAGAAGTGCCGACCTCCCGCACCGAAGGCCTGGTGCTCCGGGTTGCGTGTCACGTCGAAGCTGTCTGGATCCTCATAACGCGTCTCGTCGCGGTTCGACGAGACGTACCACATCACCACCTTGTCGCCCTCGCGGATCGTCTTCCCGTTCAGCTTCGTGTCGCAGGTGGCGGTGCGGCGGAAGTGGGCGAAGGCGGGGAACATGCGCAGCGCCTCCTCCACGGTGCTGGAGACCAGTGAGGGATCGTCCAGGAGCAGGCGGCGCTGGTCGGGGTTCTCCATCAGGGCGCGCATGGCGCTGCAGTAGGTGGCCTTGGTGCTGTCGTTGCCGGCCGCCATCAGGAGGAAGAAGCCCATGACGATCTCGTGCTCCTCCAGCCGCTCACCGTCCACCTCGGCGTGCACCAGCACGCTCGTCAGGTCGTCCGTCGGGCGCTCACGGCGCTCGGAGATGAGCGCGCGACAGCGCTCGAAGATCTCGGGCACGTCACGCTGCATGACCGACTCCACGCCCGCTGGGTTGAGGTCCGGGTCGCCCGCTCCGAGCGTTGTGTTCATGAGCTCGGCCCAGATCCTGTCGTCCTCGGGGGGGATGCCCATGAAGCTCCCGATCACCCGCGACACGACGGGCTGGGCCACGTCGGTAACCAGATCGCACCCGGCCTGTCCCTGGAGCCCGTCGAGGGTCCGCACCGTGATGTCCCGGATCGTGCCCTCGTGCTCGGCGATGCGCTTGGGCGTGAAGCCCCGCTGGAACAGCGCCTTGAGCCGGTCGTGCTTGGGGGGGTCCATTCCGATGAACATCGCCTGGATCAGCTCGAGCGGCATGATCGCGTTTGTCAGCGCGGTGATCCCCCCCGTCTCGGACGAGTAGGTCTGCCAGTCACGGCTGACGGTGTGCACGTCGTCAGCCGTCGTGATGGACCAGTAGCCGGCCTCTTCGGGGTACTCGGAGATCCTGGGGGTCCAGTGCACAGGGCACTCGTGGCGCAGCTGCTTGAACAGCTCGTGCGGGGGACCGTCCTGCCAGTCCTCGCGCTCGGTGACCAGCACCTCCTCGATGGGCCGTCCGCCGGTAGTGTCCGCGCTTGAAGACAGGCCACGGAGGGTATCCGCAGAGAGGAGGGCGTGCAAAGAACGGGTCCGCGAGGGTTGCGGGGATGAATCCCGCAAGTTCCGCGAAAGAAATCGACCCGGACTACGCTCGTCTTCTGACCCCAACAGGAGAGCGCGTTGGAATTCACAAAGAACTTCATTGAGCGTGGGGACTTCCCCCAGGTGCGTCGTGGTCACGACCCGGAGGCGGTGAGCGCGCATCTCCGCAGCGTCGCCGAGAAGGTCGAGGACCTGAAGAAGCAGATGGAGGGCGCCAGGACGCGGGACAAGGGCTCCGCGGCCTCGGCGGGCGAGCACGTGCGTGCCATCATCGAGGCGGCCGAACAGGCCGCCGAGCAGCTCGAGCAGACGGCACGCAGCGACTCCGAGAGCATGCGCTCCGTCGCCAAGGCGGAGGCCGATCGCACCGTAACCGACGCGCGCACCGAGGCCGACAGCACCCTCTCGAGCGCTCGCGCCGAGGCCGAGAGCACTCTCACGAGCGCCCGCAACGAGGCCCAGAGCACGCTCTCTACCGCGAAGGCGGAAGCCGAGAAGACCGTCACCAGCGCCAACGCCAGCGCACATCACACCGTGTCGACCGCCAAGGCCGAGGCGGAGAAGACCGTGACGAGCGCCAACGCCAGTGCGGACAAGACCCTGTCGGCCAAGGCCGAGGCCGAGCGCACAGTGTCCTCGGCGAACGCGAGCGCTGAGAAGACGCTGTCGAGCGCCAAGATCGAGTCCGAGCGCATGCTCACTACCGCTCGCAAGGAGGCCGAGTCCACGCTGTCCAACGCGCGGGCCGAGGCGGCCAGCACCCGTGCCGGCTCCCGGGCCCAGGCTCAGGCCCACATGGAGCGCGTGGAGCAGGCCGTGATGCGGCTGCTGGAGCGCGCGACCGTGGTCGAGGGCGACCTCGGCAAGCTTGTGGCCGAAGCGCGTGGATCGATCTCGGCGCTAGCGGAGACGGTCCGCACCGGGGCCGACAAACTGCGCACCGAGTTCGACGTCCCGCGCGAGGAGCGGTCGTCGGGGCGTTTCGCCCGCAGTCCCCGGAACGGACCCTCGGCACCCCAGCCGCCGCTGACCGCCGCGAAGCCCGCGGCGACCTCGGTCAAGGCGCCTGCCACCCCCGCCGAGAGCTCTGCGGCCAAGCCGGTCGAGGCGGTCAAGCCGGCCGACTCGCCCAACGCTCCCGCGGACGTTCCGGCCAAGCCGGTAGACGACCCGGCCAAGCCCGCCGAGGTCGAGGCCGAGGAGGCTCCGGGCAGTCCCGTGGCCGCCCGGCCGGCCAGCCCGATTCGCGTCGCGCCGCCGGCGGGGCCCGTCCCCCCCGCCGCGCCTGCTCCGGCTGCGGACAAGCCGTCATCGGCCCCCGCGACGCCGGACCCGGGTCGCGTCGGGTGGGGCCTCAAAGCGCCCGAGCCGGGCACTCCGGCTCCGGGTGATGGGCCGCGGTTCGCCGGCGGCAAGGTGATCCCGCCGCCCGCACGCGGGGGCGATGCGTCACGAGCCGGTGGGGGGGCGCCCACCGCGGCGCCCGAGGCCAAGTCCGAGTCGAAGCCCGGGGCGGTCTCGGCGACGGCGGACAGCGAGGGCAGCGGCCTGGGCGTGGGACCCAGGCTGATGGCCTTCAGCATGGCCCTCAACGGCACGGAGCGCGACGAGGTGGCGCGCCAGCTGAAGGACAGGTTCGGCCTGGAGGACTCCGGGGCGATCCTCGACGAGGCCTTCGCCAGCGCCGGTCGCTAGTAGCCGGCCGCGCTCCGGCCTTACGGGACGTTCGCGGGCCCCCAGTCGGGTTGCGAGCCGCCGGCAATCAGCCGTTTCGGCGCAGCCGCGCAGTCACCGGTGCCGCCGGCAATCGGGCTGGTCCAGATCCCGCTGCCCTCGCCCCAGGCCAGGCGCCTCCCGTCCGGAGACCAGCTCGGGCTCTCGATGCGCTTGTTGGGACCGGCGCGAAGATCGCAGCGCTCGCTCGGCCTTGCGCTGAGGCTCGAGACCGCGTAGACGCGCACCATCGTGGGCGCGGGGCTTGCGGTGGTACTGGGACCGCGGACCACCGCGATCTTGTCCTGGGCGCGCGTGAGCTCTCCGTCGTTGAGCGGCTCGCCGTCGCTCGGGTCGAGCACGTTGACCGTCGCGCGGTCCTGGAACCACTGCGACGGGAAGTTGGGATTGCCCAGGTTCACGATGTAGGCGTCCGCCGAGTGGTAGACGTAGGGCGCGAAGACGATCGGGCGTCTGTTAGTGGCCCAGGTGACGTTCTGGCCGTCGTCTGTCCTGCCCTGGAGCCTGCCGTCGTTGGCGCGGGAGTACCACACGCTGGTCCCGTAGTCGGTGCCCGTCGGCTCTCCCGGACGTGGAGCGGCGGCACGCGTGGTAATCCACAGGGTGGACCCGAGCCGCCGGCCATTCGGGGAGATCGAGTGGTCGATGATCACTGCGTCGAAGGGAGGCGTTGGGCCGCCCGACAGGTCGCGCTTCCTGCGGATCTGCCTGCCGCGCCGGTTGAAGAAGTAGATGTCCCGCCGACCTCGGACGGCCGTGATGACACCGTTGTCCGAGTAGGCTGGTGAGCGGTAGGGGTTGCCGCGCGTGCCGTTGCGCGTGATGGCCCGCTGGCCCTTGCCGTTGGACTTGGCGAGCCAGACGTCGCCCCGCTTGATGTAGACGATGCTGCTGGCCCGGGCGCTCGCTGCGGCGGACAGCGTCGTCAGCAGCGCGACCAGCACGACACAGGTGAGGCCCTTCCCTGCCCCGGCGGAGAAGCCTAACCGAACAGGGGGTACGATCGGCGGGTGCCGGATCGCCTGTTCTTCACGGACTCCGATGAGGCCAACAAGCTGATCGCAGCGGATCCGATGGCGCTTCTCGTGGGGTTCGTGCTCGACCAGCAGGTGACCGTGCAGAAGGCATTCTCCGGGCCGCTGGCTCTGCGCGAGCGCCTGGGCGCGCTCGATGCCGCCACCCTCGCGTCGGCCGACCTCGAACCGGTGTTCCGGACCCGCCCGGCGCTCCACCGCTTCCCCGGCTCGATGGCCCAGCGCGTTCACGACCTGGCGGTTCACGTACGCGACACCTACGAGGGCGAGGCCGCGCGCGTTTGGACCGACGCGCAGGACGCGGACGCGCTGCGCGTCAATCTGGCCGCACTGCCCGGGTTTGGCGAGATGAAGGTCAAGGCAATGGGCTCGGTTCTCGCGAAACACTTTGGCGTGGAGGCCGCGCGCGGCCTGGTGCCGGGGCATCCGACGCTCGGCGACGTGGACTCCCCGCAGGCGCTCGCCGACTACCAGGCGGCCAAGCGTATCCACAAGGCCGAGTGGTCCCGCGCGCGGGCCGGCACGTAGCGGGCTGACTCCACATCCGTGGCGCCGTAGAGCACGCTCACGGCCGCCGCCCGGACTCGGCGATGCGCGCCGCGCCCTCGACCCAGCGCTGGTGGAAGTGGCGCATGGCCGGGCGCAGCACCGGCGCCAGCAGGCCCACGGCCCGCCCGTGCTGGGTCTCCTCCGTGTGGATCTCGCAGCCCGTGGCGACAGGCGTCAGCACCCACGCGTGATGGCCCACCGAGCCGAGCCCGGTGCCGGTCCAGGCCAGCCGGAAGGGAGGCTCGAACTCGGTGACCTCGGTGGTCACCGGCGCTCCGAACGTGACCCACGAGAAGCGCGTGCCCAGCCCGACCTCGGGCCATGGGCCGGTGCCGTGCCGGACGCGCATGGCGTTGGAGTAGAAATCGCGCCACCGGTCGGGGCGCACGAGCCAGGCCCAGACCGCCTCGGCGTCCGCGCTCGACGAGCACCGGTTGACCTCGTGCACCGCGGCCCCGGCCGGGTCGTGGCCGGCGGGCCAGCGGACGGCGGCGGGCGCGCCGGCACCGGAGGGGGTGTCCATCTGCACTAGGCCTTGCCGGGGCGGGGGAACTGGGTGGAGACGAAGCGGTCCCACATCCGGTCGGTCATTAGGCGTCGCTGGTTGATGAGCATGTGTGCCGACGGCGTGACGCGGTACCGGATCTTGGGCGAGCGTGCCGTGATCGCGCGCTCGATCGTCTTCGCCACCGCCTCGGGGCCACCCCCGAACCGGGCGAGGGGACCCTTCTCGTAGACGTCCTTGGTGGACTGCGTGACCGCCGCGTTGAACTCGGCGTAAGGGCCGTCGTGGGAGCTCATCTCGGCCGCTGCAGTCGCCGAGAACTCTGTACGGATCAGACCCGGCTGGACGACGACGACGTCGACGCCGAAGCCCTTGACCTCGAAGCGGAGTGCGTCGCTGAGCGCCTCGACGGCGTACTTCGTGGAGTGGTAGACGCCCCCGCCCGGGAAGGTGAAGTTGGCTCCCATCGAGCTGATGTTCACGATCCGGCCGAAGCCCTGGCCGCGCATTGAGGGCAGGACCAGCTGGCACATCCGCACGAGTCCGAACACGTTGGTCTCGAACTGTCGGCGGACATCGTTCATGGCGACGGTCTCGATCGCGCCCGACTGCGAGTAGCCGGCGTTGTTCACCAGCACGCCGACGCTCCCCTGCTCTTCGACGACACGGTCGACGGCGGCGCTCATCGATGCCTCATCGGTGACGTCCAGAGTCAGGGTGCGGCAGCCGGCGGCCTCGAGGTCGGCGATGGCATCGGCGCGCCGCGCGGTGGCGTAGACGACGTGGCCGGCGCCGGCCAGGTGCGCGGCGGTCGCCCGTCCGATGCCCGTCGAGCAGCCGGTGATAAGGACGGGCTTGGACTGACCGCTGTCATTTGTCATGCGACAAACTAGACATATCTTGCATAAGATGTCAAGTTCGTCCATAGTAGGCCGATGACCGCTCCTTCTATCTCGAGTCGCGCCCAGACCACCCGGGCCGCCCTCCTCGACAGCGCGCTTCAGGAGTTCTCGGCGTTCGGCTTCCGCCGCTCGTCGATGGAGAGCGTGGCGCGCCGGGCCGGCGTCTCGCGCGCCACGCTCTACACGCACTGGAACGCAAAGACGGAGCTCTTCCGCGCGCTCGTCGAGCAGCTGCACTGGGAGCACGTGGAGGCGATGGAGCATGTGCTGGTGGACGGCGGGGCCGGGCTCGAGGCGCGCGTGCTCGCCGTCCTCGAGGCGCGCTTCGTCCGCTTCGTCGAGCTGACGTCGGGATCCCCGCACGCCGCCGAGCTCTACGACCAGCACGGGCGCCTCTGCGGAGACGTGGCCCGCGCGTCGCAGGAACGCTCCGAGAGGCTCCTGGCCCGCTTGCTCCGCGACGCGGGCTCCGCCGGCGAGGTCGACCTCGCGCGAATCGGGCTGAGCGCCGCGCGGGTGGCGGCCGTCCTGTTCGACTGCGCGCACGGCGCGAAGGGCGAGGACCCCTCTGTCACGACGCGGGAGGAGTTCCGTGAGCGTCTGCGCCACGCCGTGCGCGTGCTCGTCCGGGGGCTGGAGGCGCGGTCGTGATCCGCTCGGCCGCGTGGTCGGCGCCGGGTTCGGCGGCATGGTGGTGCTGGAGCGCAGCGACCGGGTGGGCGGAGTCTGGAACTACAACACCTATCCGGGCGCGGCCTGCGACGTTCCCAGCCACCTTTACTCCTACGGCCTGTCGCTGCCGCGCTTCCCGAACCCGTTCCTGATGTACGGGCCGAACACGTTCGGCGCTCGGGCTCGGCGATCTACATGCTCGAGCGCCAGGCGCGCCACGTCGAGGCTGCCGCCCGCGCTCTGCGGGCGGGCGGAGCACGCACGATCGAGGTCCGAGCCGCTGCCCACGATCGTTTCTCAGCGAGCTGCGCGAGCGACAGCGCAACACCGTCTGGGCCACCGGGGCTGCTCGAGCTGGTACGTGGACGAGGAGGGGCGGGACCCGACCAACTGGCCGGGCTACACCTTCGAGTACCGCCGCCGGACGACGCGGATCGAGACGGAGGCCTACTCGCTCGCCCCCGCTGGCTGACCCGCGCGTCGTGCGGGCCGGCTCAGGCTCTTCTCAGCTGGCTCGGATACACCCTGCGCCTCACCCGCCGTCGGTGGGTCACGGCGAGAGGAGATTTGGATGAGCACCATGAGGAAGTCCGCCGCGACGGTGGGCGTCGCCACCGTTGCGGCCGCGCTCGGCACGGTCGCCCTTGGGGCGCAGGCGGGCAAGCCGAGCCCACTCCCTCGAGGAGGTGAACAGGTGGACCTGAACCCGGCGGACTTCACCACGAGGATCGACAACCCCTACTGGCCGATGAGGCCGGGCACGCGCTGGGTCTACCGTGAGACCGACCCTGAGGGGACCAGGCAGCGCGTGGTGGTCACGGTCACCTCCAGAACGAAGAAGATCGCCAACGGAGTCACGGCGCGAATCGTCCACGACGTGGTCACTGAGGGCGGCAAGCCGGTAGAGGTCACTGACGACTGGTACGCGCAGGACAGGGCCGGCAACGTCTGGTACCTCGGTGAGTACACCACCGAGTACGAGAACGGCCGGCCCACGACCACCGAGGGTTCGTTCGAGGCCGGAGTCGACGGTGCGCAGGCGGGGGTGATCATGCCCGCTAGGCCGAGGGCAGGCATGCGCTACCGGCAGGAGTACTACAAGGGCCACGCGGAGGACAAGGGACGCATATTCAGCCTCAAGGAGCAGGTCGAGGTGCCCTTCGGCCACTTCCGCCCGGGACGCGTGCTGATGACCAAGGACCTGAACCCGCTGGAGCCGAAGATCCTCGAGTACAAGTTCTTCGCACGCGGAATCGGCCCGGTGCTGGCAGTCGGTGTCTCGGGCGGGGCTGACCGCGAGGAGCTCATTCGCTTCAGGCGCGGAAAGTAGCGCCGCGCGGCGCGGTGCTTCGGCGATCCGGCGGCGAAAGCACAGACGGCCCCGTCGGGGGCCGTCTGTGTGGAGATGGCGTCAGGCGCCTTCGGTCGAGCGGTCAGTCCTTGCCTGCTCCTTCGTCCTCGCCGCCCTGGTCGTTGTCGTTGACCTGCCCAAGGACGTTGAAGCCCTTGTCGAGGTGGACGTCGACCTGACTACCGTCGGTGCGGGTCACCTCCACCTCGTAGGCGCCCTCCTCGTCAGGGGCCTCGGTCCCCGTCACGTTGCCGCCACCGGTGTGGTCCAACGCGGCCGCCTTGGCCTGGTCCAGCGCCTGCCCGGTGATCGGCTTCTCGGTCTTGTCGTCGTCCCCGCCTCCGGCGGCTCCGGCGATTGCGGCTCCGCCGAGCGCCAACGCGGCGATCGCGGCGGCCGCAACGACCGCACCCTTGATCTTGTCTCTCATGCTGATTCGCCTCCTTGTATCGGGTTCATCCCCTGTGATCGAGAAGCTAAGCCGGAAATCTGAGATGACTCTGAGCCGGTTCCAGGACGGTCGGGGAGCCAGATGCGCACCGTGGCGCCGGGGCCGGGCGCCACTTCGGCGCGGCCACCGTGCGCCTCGGCGATGGCCCGCACGATCGAGAGGCCGAGCCCGGTGCCGTCCCGGGTGCGCGCCAGGTCGCCGCGGGCGAAGCGCTCGAAGGCACGCTCGGCGAAGTCGGGGGAGAAGCCGTCGCCCTCATCGGACACCTCGAGCTCCAGGCCCAATCCCTCCCTGCGCGATCGCAGCACGATCTCGCCCTCGCCGTAGCGCAGCGCGTTGTCCACCAGGTTGCCGAGCGCCTGGCCCAGGCGAAGCTCGTCGGCGCACACGACCTGCCCGTCGCCGGCGTCGACGCGGATGGTGCGCGCCCGCCCGCTCGCGCGGTCGGCGAAGCGTCTGCGGACCCGGTCGAGCAACTCGATGAGATCGAGCGGTTCAGGGCGGACGGGCAGCTCGCCCTCACTCGTGCGCACGACCACCAACAGGTCCTCCGACAGCTGCGCCAGGTGATCGCATTCCTCCACTGAGGCCACGAGCGCCTCGCGCACCTCGGGATCGTGTCCTCCTGCCCGAAGCGCGCCCTCCAGCTCAGCCTTGATGACCGCCACGGGGGTGCGCAGCTCGTGGCTTGCGTCGGCCACGAAACGTCGCTCGCGGTCGAACGATCGCCGCAGGCGATCGAGCATCTCGTTGAGAGTCTCTCCCAGCCGGCGGATCTCGTCCCGGGCCGCGGGCAGGGGAAGTCGCTCGTCTCCGCCGCTCAGCGAGACCTCCTGGGAGCGCCGGCGCATTGCCTCCACGGGTCGCAGTCCGGCAGCGGCAAGCGCGTAGCCCAGCAGGGACGCGAAGACGACGGCGATCGGGCCACCGATGGCAAAGGACGCCACGAGGTTGGCCAGCGTCTCATTTCGGTCGTCCAGGGACTGGCCGACAGCCACCACCTCAGAGCCGTTGTCGGCTCGCGCCAGCACGCGCGTCGTACCCTCGATCCCCGCCACCTTACGCTCGACAAGGAGCTCCTCTCCGGCTTCGGCGCGCCGTAGCTCCTGCCGGCTGAGGGCGCCGCCGCGCACGTTCCCGGCCGTGTCGCGCACGGTGCCGTCCGGTTCCAGCAGCTGCGCAAAGCCCTCCTCGCCGTCCCCGGCCGCGCCGGCGGAGGCCGTATCCGCGGCCACGACGGCGGTGGCCCGGGCGTCGAGACCGGCGGTCACGCTCTCGTCGAGGTCGATCTTCAGCCGCAGGTACACGAACAGACCGGCCCCCACGAGCACCAGCACCATGGCGACCGCGAACGCGGCGGTCAGCCGCACGCGGACGGGCAGGCGCGTCAACCCGCTCCGTCCTTACGGAGGCGGTAGCCCGCACCGCGCACGGTCTCGATCGAGCGCAGCCCGAACGGCCGGTCGATCTTCTCACGCAGATATCGCACGTACACCTCCACGACATTCGAGCGCTGCTCATAGCCGAGGTCCCAGGCTGCCTCCAAGAGCTGCATCTGAGTGAACACCTGGCCGGGTCGGCGCATGAAGGTTTCGAGCAGTGCGAACTCGCGTGCCGACAGCTCGACCTCCGCGTCTCCGCGCCGCACCTCGCGCGTGGCCGGGTCGAGGTGCAGGTCCCCAACCTCGAGGACGGTAGGGCGCTCGATGGGTCCACGGCGTACGAGCGCGCGCAGCCGGGCCATCAGCTCGGCCAGCGAGAACGGCTTGGTCAGGTAGTCGTCGGCACCCCCGTCGAGCCCGCGCACCCGGTCCTCCACCGCGTGTCGCGCGGTGAGCATGAGCACCGGTACCCATACGCCCTCGCCGCGTAGCCGGCGGCAGGTCTCGAACCCGTCGAGGCCCGGCATCATCACGTCGAGCACGATGGCGTCGTACTCGGTCGCGCTCACCGCGAGCAGGGCCCCCTCGCCGTCGGCGGCGATGTCGACCACCAGTCCCTCGAAGCGCAGGCCACGGCGGATGGCTGCAGCCATCCGTACATCGTCCTCCACCACGAGAATCCTCACGCTCCCATCATGGTGTCAGGAACCTGAGAGGAAGCTGAGAGATCGTCGATCAGGGAGAACTCATCCTCCAATCTCGCTCCACCTCGGTGGACGTCGCGGCGCCCGGGGACAGCATCCCACTCGACCTATCTCAAGCGCGGCCGGGTAGCCGCCTGCCGTCCCAGCGGTTCTCAAGCGCCCAGCGGGCGCCGACGGTCCAGGCCTGTACCTGGTTCGCTATCGGCACTCGCTCGGGCCCCTCCTTCGTCACGGCGTAGAGCTCGGGCGCCAGGCCAAGCCGCTCGAGAGCTTCCAGCACACCCGACCTGACGCGCTCCGCCTCCTCCTCGCGCCCGGCGGCGCGCAGGCCGCCCCAGCCGAGCCACGAGTCGAACGGCCACACCGTCCCGCGGTGGTACGCGGCGGGAGCGAATTGCGGGTGGAGGTCGGAGAGCGTGCGCAGACCGAAGGGCGTGAGCACGTCCGGCTCGCACAAGCGGTCGGCCGCCCGCGCTGCCGCGGCCGGCGAGAGCGCGCCCGCCCAGAGCAGCCAGCCGAGCTGCGAGCCCGCGCCCTTGACCTCGCGATCGCCGGCCTCGACGGCCATCGTCTCCGGTCCGAAGCGTTCCTCGATCCGTGCGGCCAGCGCCTTCGCGGCTTCGCTCACCCCGTCATCTCCGCGCAGCCTCCGCAGGGCGCGGAGTCCCGCGAGTGCCACGGCCTGCGTGTCGGCGTCCGCGATCGGCGCCTCGGGCTCCGTGCCGTCCTCGCGCAGGATCCCGCCGCCGTGCCCGGATGGATGCAGCGGGTCGACGGTGTCGCGCCAGCCCTGGTGCACGAGCCCGCCGGAGGCCGTGCGCGGGCCGTACCGCACGAGCCCGCCGCCGCGCTCGAGCGCGCGCTCGAGCCAGTCGCCGGCGGCGCGCCAGCTTTCCTCCAGCTCGCCCGCGAGCGCGGCGTCGCCCAGCGAAGCGAGCACCACTAGGAACCAGGGCGTCGAGTCCGCAGAGCCGTAGTAGCGGAGCTGACCGTCGCGTGTCAGCGGACTCCAGTCGCTCGCCTCGAAGCGCCCGTCCGGCACGGGGCGGTACTCGTGGACGATCTTGCCCGGCTCCTCGTCGGTAAGCGGGTCGTCGTGGCGGCCCTGGAGCGCCGCGAGCGCGCGCAGGGTCGAACGGGCCACGTCAGGCCGCACCTCGAGCAGCTGGAGCGAGGTGATCAGCGAGTCCCGCCCGAAGAGCGCGTTGAAACGGCCGGGGTCATCGGCGTCGACGGGCAGCGCGCTCGCGTAGCACCACCCGTCCGGCGCGAGCAAACGGCCGAGGCCCCCGACCGCCGCGATCGTCTAGCCCTTGACGGCGCCGGCGGTGAGGCCGGCCACGATGCGCTTCTGGAAGATCAGGACCACGATCACCAGAGGAACGGTGATCACCACGGTGGCCGCGGTGATCGTCCCGAGCGGCACCTCGAACTTCTGGCTGCCGGTGAAGAACGCGAGTGCCGCCGGCACAGGCCGGGCGTCCGGTGAGCTGGTGAGCGTGATCGCGAACAGGAACTGGTTCCAGGCCTCGATGAAGGCGAGCAGGCCGGCGGTCACGAAGCCCGGCGCCGCCAGCGGGAGCACCACCTTGCGGAAGGCCTGGAAGTGCGTGGCTCCGTCCACGAGCGCGGCCTCCTCCAGCTCACGGGGGATCTCCTTGAAGAACGACGCGAGGATGTAGATCGTGAGCGGCAGCGAGAAGGTGAGGTAGGGCGGGATCAGCCCGAGCAGCGTGTCGTAGAGACCCGTGTCCGTCCAGAGCTTGAAGATCGGTGCGGCGATCGCGATGGGCGGGAAGGTGCTGATCGAGAGGACGATCGCGAGGATCACGAACTTGAAGCGGAAGCGCAGGCGGGCGAGCGCGTACCCGGCGAAGGAGCCGAACAGCAGGGCGAAGAAGGTCGTGATGCTCGCGACGATGACGCTGTTGCGCAGCGCCGTGGTGAAGTCCGCGTCGGTGAAGATCGAGTCGTAGTTCTTCAGCGAGGGGTTGGGCGGGAGGAGATTCGCGCTCGAGAGGTCGGGGCCCGTCTTGAGCGACGTGTTGATGAGCCAGTAGAACGGGAAGAGGCAGAAGATCATGATCGCGATGACCGCCAGCCAGAGGAGGGCCTGCCGGCCCCGCCCGGAGCCCTTCGGGCCGCCCGCGGCTCCGCGCGCGGGAGTGCCGGACTTGCTACGCGGGACGGCCTCGGCGGTCATCGCTCGTCCGCCAGTCCGCGGATGTTGCCCCCCACGAAGCGGATGTACATAAAGGACACGATCATCACGATCAGGAACGTGAGCACCGACAACGCCGAGCCGAGCCCCACCAGCCGGTTGGCCGTCAGCTCCTGGTAGGCGTACAGGGACAGCGTGTTCGTGCCGTTGGCGCCTCCGGTGAGGGCGAACGGCAGGTCGAACACCCGCAGCGCGTCGAGCGTGCGGAACAGCAGCGCCACGAGTATCGCCGGCTTGAGCAAAGGCAGCGTGATCCGCAGGAAGCGCTGCCACGCGCTCGCCCCGTCGACCTTCGCGGCGTCGTACACGTCGTCGGGAATCACCTGCAGGCCCGCGAGGAGCAGCAGGGCCATGAAGGGGGCGGTCTTCCAGATGTCGGCGCAGATCATGACGGCCATCGCGTAGCCCTCCTGGCCGAGCCAGAGGATGTCGCCCCCCGGCAACCCGAGTGCGGACAGCATCGAGTTCGCGAACCCGAGATCGGGTTCGAAGATCGAGCGCCAGAGCAGGCCGCTACCGAAAGTGAGCACGGCCCAGGGCACGAGCACCGTGGCCCTGAGCACCGCCCGGCCCTTGAACGCCTGGTGCATCGCCAGGGCGAATGCGATCCCGAGCACCAGCTCGATGGTCACCGAGATGCCGGTGAAGAGGAACGTGTTCCGCAGCGCCTCCCAGAACTCGCTCGAGCTCAGGGCGGTGTCGTAGTTCTTTAGCCCTGACCAGCGCGAGAGCCCAGGGACCCTGACGCTGTACTCGTGCAACGACAGCCAGATCGCATACCCGATCGGGTATGCGGCCACCAGCGTGATGACGATCATCGACGGGGACACCATCGCGGCCGCGAGACGGCGCTCCGAGAGCCCGGAGCCCCGCCTGCGCGGCCTGGCGACGGTTGCGGCTTCCATCTAGAACGTCTGGAGCGCCTTGTCTATGTCGCCCTTCATCGTCTTGATCGCCTCATCGGGCGCCATCTTGCCCTGCAGGGCCAAGTGGACGTTCTTGAAGATGGCCTCGCTCACCTGCGGATAGACGGGCGTGACCGGTCGCGGCTGCGCCTGCTCCACGGCCGTGCGCAGCTTCACCGCGAACGGGAACGCCTTTTGCACTGCCGGGTCGTCGTAGGTCTTCGTCAGCGTCGACGGCAGCGAAGCCTCCGTCATGATCGTCTTCTGCCAGTCGGGCGAGGTCAGGAACTCGGCGAACGCGGCGGCGCCGTCTGGGTTCTTTGAGTAGGCGGAGATGGCGACGTCGTAGCCGCCGAGCACGCCCGCGCCCTCACCCTCGCCGAACTTCGGGAATGTGGTGATGTCGAAGTCCTCGGCGATCTTCGAGTCCTTGCCCAGGGAGTAGGCGTACGGCCAGTTACGCATGAACGTTGCCCCCCCGCTCTCGAACGCCCGCCGCGACTCCTCCTCCATGTAGGTGGTCACGGCCTTCGGGGCGGCGCCCTGCTCGATGCCGTCGGCCATGAACTTGAGCACCTCAACCGCCTCCGGGGAGTCGATCTCCACGGTCTTGCCGTCATCGGAGAGGACCTTGCCGCCCGCGCTGTAGAGCAGCTCGAGGAAGTTCACCGTCAGCCCCTCGTAACGGGCGCCCTGGTACACGATGCCGTCACCCTTCGCGGCCTCCGAGTACACCGCCTGCCAGTTGTCTGGCGGCTCCTGCACCTGGTCGGTGCGGTAATAGACGAAGCCGGCGTTGGTGTTGTACGGCAGTGCCCAATACTTGTCCTCGTACTTGGCGGTCTCGAGCGTCGAGGGGATCCAGACGTCCTTGCGCTCCGCGACGATGTCACTCACGTCCTGGAGCCAACTCTGAGCCGCGAACTCGGCCGTCCAAATCACGTCCATGCCGAGCACGTCACACTCGCTGCTCTTGGCCTGCAGGCGCTGGACGAGCTGAGTGCGCTGCTCGTCGGCGGCCGCCGGCAGCTCAATCAGGTTGGCCTTGACCTGACCCTGGCTGCTGAACTCCTTGACGGCCTTGCTGAACGTGCCGGTGGTGTCCTTGCCGATGCACCAGTTCACGTTGCCCTTGGCCTGCTCGGCGGCACCCGGCTCGACCTTCTTGGCGCTCTCAGTGTCCTCGTCGTCGTCGCCGCAGCCGGCCACCGCGATCGCAGCGACAGCAAGAGCTGCGCTCATCACACGTGTGATCCTCATTTGATCTGGACCCCCCTCGAAGTCTGTGGGCGCCAACCATATCTGAGGATCCTCGTGGAAATGCGCGAGGGGGCAACGACGGGGCCTCACCAACTGGGAGTACGGCCTGCTGTGCGTTCCGGACGGCGACTCTCGCATCGGCGAAATGGGGGACCTCCCGTGGGCAGACGACGCGTTTGACGTCGTCACCTGGCGCAGACCCTGTCCGGCACCTCGATGGCCGCGCCCTACGCCGCGGGCCGCGATGCCTGCGTTACAGGAGTCCGACGCCACCTATGGCAACCTGCGCTACGCCATCCGCCACAAGGTGGACAAGCCGCCGGTCTTCAGCGACAAGGTGGCCTCCGACGGCCGGCTCAACGCTGAGAAGGCCCTGGCCGCCATCGGCGGCCCGTGGACTGAGCGCACGCGAGATCGTGCGTCCTGGGAGCAAGGTTCGGTTAACCGCACCTCGATTGGCCGGGAAACCCCCATTGCCAGCAAGCGCCCCGACCCACAGGGTATGCCGATGAGTTCGCCTGCAGTCAGTGGTCCAAAGGGCAAGGGGCCGGATGACAACAGAAGGAGTTCCCTAAGACGATGACGCGCCATCTAACCCGCCTCGCCGACCTCGCCTACCGGCGCCGTGGCCGCGTGGTCCTCGGCTGGATCGCAGCGGTGATCGCGATCATCGGGGTGGGCTCCTCGCTGGCCGGGGAGTTCAACGCCGACTACAACACGCCGGGGTCGGAGTCCAAGGCGGCCAGCGAGCTTACCGAGCAGCGCTTCAGCGGCTACAGCGGCCAGGAGATCTACGTCGTCTGGAAGGACGAGGCCGGCGCGAGGGGTCCCGGCGCGCGAGAGCGGGTCAACGCCTTCCTCGCCGAGGCCAAGCGGGTCGATCACATCGCCGAGGAGACCCCGATCCGGGTCTCGCGCGACGAGACGATCGGGGCGACCACGCTCCCGTTGACGGTCCCGGGCTGGGACGTTCCCAAGGAGGACGGCGAGAAGCTGATCGCCGCCGCTGAGAGGAACAGCGGCGACGGGCTGGAGATCAAGCTCGGTGGGGATCCGATCTACGCCGCGCAAGAGGCGACCAGCCCGGAGGGGCTCGGATTCCTCGGCGCCGCGATCGTCTTGCTGATCGCCTTCGGCTCGGTGGTGGCTGCCGGACTCCCGCTCGTGATCGCGCTCGTCGGTCTGGGCATCTCGTCCGGGGGCCTGATCCTCCTGCTCGCCAACATCATCGACGTCCCCGACTGGACCACGGCGGTGTCGGGACTGATCGGGATCGGGGTGGGGATCGACTACTCGCTGCTCGTCCTGACCCGGTTTCGTGCAGCTATGAACGAGGGCAAGGACCGCCACGACGCAGTGGTCGAGGCCGTGACCACCGCCGGACGCAGCGTGATCATCGCCGGCGCCACGGTGGTCGTCGCCGTCCTCGGTCTCGCCCTGACCGGTCTGCCCTACATGTACGGCGTCGCGATCTCGGCCTCACTGGCCGTCCTCGTCGTGATGCTCGCCGCCATCACGCTGCTGCCGGCGCTCCTCTCGTACCTGGGACCACGCGTCGACCGTCTGCGGATCCCCTTCCTCGGCCGGACGCTGAAGGCGGAGGGGAACGGCGAGTCGCCCGCGGCGCGGTGGAGTCACGCCGTCCAGCGGCGGCCGTGGACGGCCGCGATCGCCGCCACGGCGCTATTGCTCGCGCTGGCGGCGCCCGCGCTCGGTATGCGCCTCGGCTTCCCCGACGCCGGCAACGATCCACCGGACACCATGACGCGCCAGGCCTACGACCTGAACACGGAGGGATTCGGACCCGGCACGAACGGGCCACTGGTGATTGCCGCCGAGCTGCCGGACCAGGCCGCGAAGGCCAGGATCGACCCCTTCGCGAAGCGGCTTCGCAGCGAGCGCGGGGTCGCCTTCGTACCGGAGCCGCGGATCAACGCGGAGGGCGACGCGGCGATCATCATCGTGATCCCGACGGGCTCGCCCCAGGACAAGGAGACCGAGGACCTGGTCACCCGGCTACGCGAGGACGTCGTGCCGGAGGCGCTCGGCGACTCGGGCATCACCGCCCAGATCGGAGGCGTGACCGCGGCGCTGGAGGACCAGAGCGAGTACATCACGGGCCGCATGCCGGTGTTCATCGTCGGCGTGGTCGGGCTCTCCTTCGTGCTCCTGCTCGTCGCTTTCCACTCACCCCTGATCTCGCTCAAGGCCGGGGTGATGAACCTGCTCTCGGTCAGCGCCGCCTACGGCGTCATGACGCTGGTGGCGAAGGGCGGGACGGTCGGCGGGCTGATCGGAATCGATCACGAGGTTCCGGTGGCACCGTTCATGCCGGTGATGATGTTCGCGATCCTCTTCGGCCTCTCGATGGACTACGAGGTCTTCCTGATCTCGCGGATCCGCGAGGAGTACCTCAAGCACGGAGACACGTCACGGGCAGTCGCCGACGGCCTGGCGAAGACCGCGCGGGTGATAACCGCGGCGGCGGCGATCATGGTCGTCGTCTTCCTCGCCTTCCTGGCGGCCCCGGACGTCTTCCTGAAGCTGTTCGGGATCGGACTCGCGGTGGCGATCTTCCTCGACGCCACCGTTGTGAGGATGGTGCTCGTGCCCGCCGTGATGCAGCTCCTGGGTAGCCGCAACTGGTGGATTCCGGACTGGCTGGAGGGGATCCTGCCGCGGCTGGACGTCGAGCCCCTCGCGGTCGGTGCGGCGGAGGGTCGGACCTAGAGGTCCCAGAGCCTAGCTCCATGCGCCGGCCGGCTGTCGGATCCGCGCTGTTCTTCCTCGTGGCTCCCGGCGTGGTCGCGGGTCTGGTGCCGTGGCTGTTGACGCACTGGGAGTCCGGATCGGCCCCGGCATCGCTGCGCGTGCTTGGCGCATCGCTGATCGCTTTGGGCCTGCCCGTCTTGGTGCACGCGTTCGTCCGTTTCGTGACGGAGGGCCGTGGTACGCCGGCGCCGGTAGCACCAACCTCACGGCTCGTTGTCGGCGGCCTGTATCGCCGGGTACGCAACCCGATGTACGTGGTGGTGGGCGCCGTGATCGCGGGTCAGGCATTGCTGTTAGGCCGCCCGGTCCTCGGGGTCTACCTGGCGGCTTTCTGCGCAGTCGTCGCGGCATTCGTCCACGGCTACGAAGAACCCGTGCTGCGCGCGAGATTCGGCGAGGAGTACGAGGAGTACCGGCGGTCCGTGCCCGCATGGCGGCCCCGGCTGCGGCCATGGTGAGCCAGGCCCCGAGAAGCGACCCAGCCGCGCGCGGCTAGCGGCCGACGACACGAAGCGCTGAAAACCAGTAGACCAGGTTGGTCATGGTGGATTCGGATTCGGGTACCGCGGCATAACGCCCGGCGACAAACCGTGGTGCAAACAACGTCGCGAGCCCGTAGGCGAGGCGAGCTAATGCACCGCGCACCATGACTGGGCGGCGCGTGGGCGTCCGCACGGCTGCGACAAGGGTCCCGATTCCGTAGGCAAGCCGACGCATGCCTCTAGTGATCGACCGCGAGGATCGCGACGCGAGGCCAAATGCGAAGCACGGCGAGAGAAGGCTCTCTGTGCCAATGGCCTGACGCAGCCGTAGCCAGACACCAGCACCGAAGATGAGCCGGAGCGAACACTGCAACCGTGTTGAGGACCATGGCGACCAGCAACGCGGGCCGATGCGCGGTCCCCTCGGAGATCGGGCTGTCGATTACCTCGGGGTAATCGAGCAGCGCACGTCTCGCGGCTAGAGTCGTCGCCGGATGGCGCTTGGCCTGGACCCCACCCCCGCGTTGACACCCACCTGACGTAGATCGCTCGGATGCCGAGGAGGGGCGAGGCCCCGACGAAGGCATCCGAGGCGAGACGCAGGATGGCCGCTCGACCCG
>Ga0136614_10000173_pt1 | contig 28024 bp, 31 predicted proteins | sample AntDrymUQ2792106_2_FD_106643 | JGI IMG/M metagenome (GOLD analysis project Ga0136614, IMG submission 106643) | Polar desert sand microbial communities from Dry Valleys, Antarctica - metaG UQ279 (21.06) | ecosystem: Environmental > Terrestrial > Soil > Desert | place: Antarctica: Dry Valley... | reverse complement strand
GGGTGGGATGCAGCACGGGTCGCGTGTACCCGCACATCGCCGGCCGCCAACCCCTTCCCCGATCCCGGCGCGGCGGCGTTCAGGCCTGCTCGCAGAGCCACATCTCGTGGCCGGGATGCGCCACGATCCGCAGTCGGCATGACCGCAGCATCGCCTCGACGCAGGCCGCGTTGGGCGCCCACCAGTTCGTCGGATCGCGCGCGAGCTCGTGCTCGATGAAGGCCATCGACGGCCAGCCGTCCGCGCGTAGCGCGTCGCGCTCGTCGATGCTGACGTTGGCGGGCGCGTCGGTGCGCTCCTCGCCGGGCATCGTCAGCGTCTGCACGACGAGGGTGCCGCCCGCCAGCGGCGCGACGACGTCCAGCGCGAGCAGCGGATGGCGCAGGTGGTAGAGCACGCCGAGGAACAGGACCACGTCGAAGGGCTCGACGTCGAGGTTCACGAGGTCGTAGACGCCGAGCTTGCGCAGCGTCACGCGATCGGCCAGGTTGAGCTCGGCGGCCGCCCAGCGCGCCTGGCGCAAGTAGTGCTCGTCGACGTCGATCGCCAGCACGTCAGCGCCGCGGCGCGCGAGCTCGAAGGTGTAGAAGCCCGCGTTGCAGCCGATGTCCAGCGCCCGGGCGCCGCTCAGGTCCGCGGGCAGGTGGGGCGCGATCTGCTCCCACTTGAAGGCGGGGAAGTCGCCGAGCGGATGGTCGGGCGCGGTGCGCCTCCCACCGGGCAGGTGCAGGTTGTGAAACCACGGCCCGAGCTCCGGCGCGGCGGACTCGCCGCTGTGCGATTGCAGCGTGCTCATGTGCGGATCACCGCCCCTTCGATCGTCGCTTCCAGTTCGGTTGCGCGCCGCTCCGCCGTGTGGGCGTCGAGCACGCGCTCGCGGGCGCGGACGCCGATCGCCCGCCGCCCCGCTCGTTCGTGTTCGCCAGCGCGAGCAGGACGTCGTGCGCCTCGCAGGCGATGAGGATCTCCCGGCCGGGCACGAAGAACGTCTCCAGGCCGTCCCACTCGTCGGAGATGACCGGCACCGCGCAGGCGGCCGCCTCGAACAGGCGCACGCTCGGCGACCAGCCGGCCGCGACCATGTCGGCGCGCGTGACGTTGACGGTGAAGCGCTGCGCGGCGTAGAAGGCGGGGTGGTCGGCCGGCGCGAGGTGCTCGATGCGCTCGACGTTCGCCGGCCAGTCGATGTCGTCGGGGTACTGCGGCCCGGCGACGACGCAGCGCAGCGACGGCTCGCGGCGGGCTGGCTCGAGCAGCAGGCGCTCCAGCGCCGGCTGGCGATCGGGTGAGTACGTGCCGAGGTAGCCGAGGTCCCAGCGCAGCGGCACGTCGAGCACCGGGTAGGCGCCCGGGTCGACGAGGCAGTGAAAGGCGCGCGCGCACGGCGAGCCGAGCTCGTCCTCGATGCGCCGCAGGGCGGGTCCGCCGGTGAACGACAGGTAGACGCGATAGGCGCGCACGAGCTGCGGCGTGAGGTACGCGCACGCCCCGCGCTGCAGCGCGGCGAGCGTCACCGGCGTGTCGATGTCATAGAAGACGGGCACGCCCCGCGCCGTCGCGACGACCCAGTCGCCGACGGCGATCCCGTCGGGGACGTAGGAGCCGACGATGACGGCGTCCGCCTCGCGCACCGCGGCGCCATGCTCCGTGCGCAGAGGCTCGAGCCGAAGAACGCGAACCTCATCGCGACGGCGCCCCTGGCGCGGTGGCCACGGCTGCGGTCGAGCAGCCACGCGCTGTCATGCGACGGCCCCGTCGGTTGCGCCGCTCGGCACGCCGAGCGATCCGCAGATCGCCAGCAGCTCGGCGACGCGGTGCGCGCAGGTGTGGCGCGCGCGGATCGTCTGCAGGCCGCTGTCGCGCAGCGCTGCCGCGAGCTCGGCGTCGCGCAGGATCTCGCGCAGGCAGCCCCGCATCTGCAGCCCGTCGCGCGCGACGAGAAAGTCCTGGCCGGGGCGAAACAGCCCCTCGGCGTCCTGCCACGGCGCGCTCACGAGCGGGATCCCGCAGGCCAGCGCCTCGAAGGGGCGGATCGTCGGGATCCCCGGCAGCGCCTCGACGTAGGGGCGGCGCGGGACGTGCACCGTCACGCGGTGGCGCGCGAAGAGCTCCGGCGCGCGGTGGTTGGCCAGCCAGCCGCGGTAGCGCAGGCCGGCGAGGGCGATCGCCCAGCGCGCGCGGCGCGGATAGCGCACGCCGTGGATCGTCCCGCGCAGCCGCAGGCGGCGCGCGGGCGCCAGCAGGAACTCGCGCAGCTCGGCGCCGCGCTCGCCGTCGCCCCAGTTGCCGATCCAGACGAGATCGCGCATGTCGGCGGGGGCGGGGGCGCCAAGCGGCCGGAAGACGCGCGTGTCGGCGGCCTCGTGCCAGGTCCAGGCCCGTTGGGTCCAGCCGCGGTCGAGGTAGATCGAGCGGATCACCTCGCCGAACGCGGGCACGCCGTCGTAGTGGCGCAGGTCATAGCGCGCCATCTCCTGCGGCGCGCTCGCGGCGCGGTGGTGGGTGTCGTGGAAGAGCAGGGCAAAGCGCCCGCCCGCCGCACGGCAGGCGCCGATCCGCGCCACCAGCACCGGCTCGCTCCACTCGTGCACGATCGCGAGGTCACAGCCGTCGAGCGCCGCGTCGACTTCGAGCGTCGCGGGATCGTAGGGGTGCACGACCGCGTCGAGCCAGGGAAACCTCGCGTGGACCTCGTCGATCGCCGCGGTCCCGCCGTCGCGCAGCAGGTTCGCGCGGCTCCAGCCGTCCTGCGGCTCGTAGGCGCTGACCTGGTGGCCGCGGTCCAGCAGCTCGGCGACGATGCCGCGCAGGAAGTGCGCGTTGCCGTGGTTCCAGTCCGACAGCAGCGAGTGGCAGAAGATCGCGATCCTCATCGCGCGCGCGCACCCTGTCCGGTTGTCACTGCTGCGGTCGAGCCACGACGCGCTGTCATGCCGCCACCCGGCGCCGTGTGCGCAGCCGCTCGTAGAGCGCGATGTAGCCCATCGCCGTCCCGCGCACGCCGCGCTCGCGCGCCCGACCGTGGGCCGCCGCGGCGAGCTCGTCGCGCAGCGGCGCGTCGTCGATCAAGCGCTGCAGCGCGGCGTGCAGCGCGGCGCTGTCGCCGGGGGCGACGAACAGCGCCGCCCCGTCCCACTGCTCGCGCAGCGAGGCGATGTCGCCGAGCACGAGCGGGCAGCCGGCGAGCGCCGCCTCGAGCACGACGAGCCCGAACGGCTCGTAGCGCGCCGGATGGGCGAAGATCGCGGCACGACCCATGCGCGTGCGCAGCACCGTGCGCTCGATCTGGCCGAGCAGCCGGGCATGCCGTGCCTCGCGACCGCCGGCCGCGCCCGCGACCTCGACGCGCCACGGCAGTCCCTGCGCGGCGGCGTCGAGCGTCTGCAGGCCCTTCGCCTCGTCCCACAGACGTCCCGCGCCGAGCACGAGCGGCTCGCGCCGCTGGGGCGCGGCGGGATGCGGCGAGACGCCGTTGGGAATCACCCGGCAGGGCTGGGTGAGGCCGTAGTGGCGGCGCAGCGCGACGCGCATCGCGGCGGTCGGGCTGACCAGAACGTCGGCGCGCCGCAGGCCCGCGCCGACCGCATCGCGGTAGCGCTCCCACTGCGCTCCCGCGGGTGCGCCGTGGACGGCCTCGTGCCACGACAGCACGCACGAATGCGCGGTCACGAGAACCGGCACGGGCCAGTCCTGCGCAGCGTGGGCGTAGCCGTTGAGGTGGAGGACATCGGCCTGCGCCGCCCGCGCCAGCTCGCGCAGCCAGTCCCCGGAACGCTGCACGTCATCCCACGGATCGTCCTGCCACTCCAGCCGGCAGTCCAGCCACAGGCCGTCCGGCCCGGGCGGCGACTGCGGGCCCAGCGTCGCGAGCACGACCTCGACGCCGACCGTCGCCAGCTCGGCGCGCAGGTCGCTCGCGTACGTCCAGACGCCGCCGACCGCGTCGGTGCTCATCAGGACCCTCATCGCTCGAGCATCCCGTCGAGCACACCGGCCACGTCGACGAGTCGCTGTATCGCGGGATCGAAGCGCGCGCCGGCGCGCAGCCGCCGCGCCCAGTCGACCGCGGCGCGCCCGCCCCAGTCGTCCGGCGGCGACACGATCGCGTGCGCGCGCGTGCCACGCCGCAACTCGACGCCGAAGTCATGGAACGAGCCGCCGGCGTTCTGCAGGCTGACCGCGCCGTCGCGCCCGCGAAACGTCGCCTCCAGGACGCAGTCACGGCCCTCGTGGGAGAACCACGAGCAGGCCAGCCGCGCGACGGTGCCGCCGGCGAGGTCGATCGTCGCGAGGCAGAGGTCCTCGGCGACGCCGGCGCCGGCGGGTTCCCCAGCCCGCCAGCGCCGCGCGTCGATCCCTGTGATGCCAGGGAAGTCAAGCGCCCAGAGCAGCAGATCGACGAGGTGGATCCCCAGGTCGATGGTGCACCCGCCGCCTGACAGGGCGGGGTCCAGGAACCACGGCTTGTCGGGCCCGTAGGCGTTGTGGAAGACAAGGTCGACGGCGTGCACGGGGCCGACCGCGCCCGCGCGGACGCGCTCGCGCAGCGCGAGCGCGGCGGCCGTGTGGCGGTAGGACATGTCGACGCCGAGCAGGCGGTCGGCGCATGCCGCGGCTGCGACGACGGCGCGCGTCTCGCTTGCCGTCCGGCCCAGCGGCTTCTGGCAGAACACGGCGACCCCGTGCTCGAGCGCGTGGATCGCCTGCTCGGCGTGCAACGCGCTCGGCGTCGCGATGACGATCCCGTCGAGGCCGGCGGCGAGCAGCTCGTCGATGTCGGTGGCGTGCAGGCTGGCGTGCGGCACGGCGCGCGCGGCGGCCGCCAGGCAGGCGGCGTCGGGGTCGGCGAGCGCCGTCACGTCGGCCACGCCGCTGGCGGCGATGGCCTCCAGGCGCAGGCGCCCGATCCAACCGGTGCCGAGGAAGCCCAGGCGCGGAAGCGCCGGTGCGGCGACGCTGCTCACGGGCGCACCAGCGCCTTCAGGAAGCCGTCGGGCCGGGCGATGGCGGTCGAGAAGGCGTCGCCGATCTGCGCGAGCCCGAACTCGTGCGTGTAGAGCGGCTGCGGGTCCAGCGATCCCGCGGCGACGGCGTGCGCGGCCTCGCGCACGCCGCGGACGTACGCCGCCTGCTCGCGCTCGTGGGCGTTGATCACGTCGATCCCGCGCCAGTTCCACAGGCCCATGTCGACGGTGCGCGCACCGTCCTGGTGGTAGCCGGCGATGACGAGCCGTCCGCGCACCCGGACGAGGCGGCCGGCGAGGTCGAGCGGCCCCTGATGGCCGGTCACCTCGAGCACCCGGTCGCACAGCGTGCCGCCGGTGAGCTCCTCGACCGCCGCGACGACGTCGTCGTCCTCGCTGCTGAAGGTGTGCTCGGCGCCCATCGCGCGCGCGACCCGCAGCGCGTACGGCCGCCGCGCGATCGCGATCACCCGGGCGCGGGCGCGGGCGGCGATCTGCACGAGCAGCGCGCCGAGGAAGCTGACGCCGACGACCGCCACGGTCTGGCCCGCGGCGAACTCGCTGCGACGCGCGACGTTCATCGCGCAGCCCAGCGCCTCGCCGGGAAACGGCTGCCCCTCGAGCTCTGCGGGCAGCGTCACGACCGCGTCGGCGGCAGCGACGTCGAACTCGGCGTCGGAGGCGAAGCAGATCGCCGCCACGAGAGCGCCCGGCGCGGGCGCGCGCACGTCGGCGCCGACCGCGACGACGCGGCCCCAGCCCTCGTGGCCCGGCGCGCCGGGCGCGCGCGGATACGCAAACCACGGCCGGCCCTCCCAGACGGGCAGGTCCGAGCCGCAGACGCCGCAGCCCTCGATCTGCACGAGCACCTCGCCGGGCCCGGGGTCGGGCGTCGGCACGTCGGCGACCTCGGCGGTCCCCGGGCCGGTGATCACGGCCGCGCGCACTGGTGCACCACTCGATCCACTAGGCCGCCGCCGCGGCCCTGCGGCGCGAGTTCGCCAGCCACGCCGCCAGCGCCCGCACGCCGTCGCGCGGCGCGACGCGCGGACGCCACCCGCTGGCGGCCGCGTACGCCGCGCAGTCCGACACGTAGTAGCGCTGGTCGCCCTGCCGCCAGGGGCCGTACTCGACGGCCGGACCGCGGCCGTCGATCTGCGCGATCAGGGCCAGCAGCTCGCGCAGGCTGATCGTGTTGTGCGTGCCGCCACCGATGTTGAACGCCTGCCCCGCGAGCGCCTCGACATCCTGCTCGGCGCGCAGGAACGCGTCGACGAGATCCTCCACATACAGCACGTCGCGAACCTGCTTGCCATCGCCGTAGACCGTGATCGGCCGCCGCTCGAGCGCGCGGATGAGGAAGTGCGCCACCCACCCCTGGTCCTCGGTGCCGAACTGGTGCGGCCCGTAGATGCAGCTCATCCGAAAGACGACGGTCGGCACGCCGTAGGAGCGCGCGTAGTCGACGACGTACTGGTCGGCGGCGCCCTTGGAGCAGCCGTACGGGGTGCAGAACGCCAGCCGGCGCGACTCGGCGACACCGCTGGCGGGATCTGCGGGTCGACGGGCTCGTAGCGCGTCTCCCGCTCGGCGAGCTCGATGTCGTCGAGGCCGCCGTAGACCTTGTTCGTCGACGTGAAGATGACCGGCGGCGGCGTCGTCTGCGCCCGCGCCGCCTCGAGCACGTTGATCGTGCCGGTCAGGTTGACCTCGACGTCCTCGACGGGCTCGTCGAGGCTGGTCGTCACCGCGACCTGCGCCGCGAGGTGAAAGACGCGATCGCAGGCGCCGACCGCCCGGGCCACGGCTCCCGCGTCGCGCACGTCGGCGAGCTCCACGTCGACCGCGCGGCCGTGGCGGCGCGTGAGCCAGGCGAGGTTCTCCTCGACGCCGGCCCGCGCGAGGTTGTCGAACACGATCACGCGTTCGCCGTCGCGCAGGATGCGGTCGGCCAGGTTGGTCCCCACGAAGCCCGCGCCGCCGGTGATCAGCGTGCGGCGGCGCATACCGTCAGCCCTCGCGCGGCGAGCTCGGCGGCGGCGTCGTCGACGCGGTCGGTCGCCGCTTGGCCGGCCAGCCACTCGGCGAGCTCGGACATCCCGTCGGCGCGGGCGATCTGCGGCACGTAGCCGATCGTCCGCTCGGCGCGGCTGATGTCGGCGAAGCAGTGGCGGATGTCGCCGACGCGGTACTTGCCGGTGACCTGGGCGGCGATCTCCTCGCGGCCCATCACCTGCGCGAGCTCGTCGGCGATCTCCAGCACGGAGACGCTCTCGCCCGAGCCGACGTTGAGGATCCGGCCCGCCCCGTCGGGCTGCTCGAGCGCCAGCCGCACCGCGCGCGCGACGTCGTAGACGCTGACGAAGTCGCGCCGCTGGCGGCCGTCCTCGTAGATGAGCGGCGCACGCCCGTTGAGCAGCCGTCCGGCGAAGATCGCCAGCACGCCGGTGTACGGGTTCGACAGCGCCTGGCGCGGACCGTAGACGTTGAAGAAGCGCAGCGCGGTGACCGGCGTCTGGTACGCCGAGCCGAACAGCAGGCTCATGCGCTCCTGGTCGTACTTGCCCAGCGCGTAGATCGACGACAGCGCGGGCGGCTTGTCCTCCGGCGTGGGCAGCGCACGCAGGCGCTGGCCGTTCTCGCCGACCGGCTCCCAGGCGCCGCGCTCGAGCTGCTCGCGCGAGCGCTCGACGACATCGGCGACGCGCCGGCCGGCGGCACCGGCGTACAGCCCCTCGCCGTAGATGCTCATGCTCGACGCGACGACGAGCTGCTCGACGGGGTGGTCGAGCAGCGCCTGCAGCAGGACGCCGGTACCCAGGCCGTTGACGCTCGTGTAGTCGGCGATCTCGTACATGCTCTGTCCGACGCCGACGCGCGCGGCGAGGTGCACGACGGCATCCACGCCGTCCAGCGCGCGGAGCACGCAGTCGCCGTCGCGCACGTCCCCGACGACGAGCTCGACCTCGGAGTCGAGATAGGCGGGCCGCTCGCCCGTCTCGTGGACCTGCCGCGTGAGGTTGTCCAGCGCCCGCACCTGCCAGCCCTGGGCCAGAAGCTCGTCGGCGAGGTGCGAGCCGATGAAACCGGCACCACCGGTGATGAGAATCGTGCTGCTCACGGACCCCTTCCCTGCAGCGTTGGAGACGATGCGCCGGCCCCCATACCCCCCGCGAGCAGGATCAACCAATGTTCTATGTCATCAACCGGTGTACGTAATCCGACGGATGCGCCGCTGCGCCAGGGGTACCTCGAACGGGAGCCCCCTGCACCCGACTGAGGAGCTTCACATGAGCACCCAGAGCGAGACCGGCGACGTCACCGGCACGAAGGACAAGGACTACAACATCATCTGGTTCACGGAGCAGTGCCTGAACAACGCGCTGCGCCTGGAGAGCTACATCAAGGACGCCGAGCGTGACGGCGACGACGACCTGGCGACCTTCTTCCGCAAGGCGCAGGCCGACAGCCGCAAGGGCGCCGAGGCGGGCAAGAAGATGCTCGCCGAGCGGCTCTCCGCGTAGCGCACGCATGGCCGACGAGGAGAAAGGCCCGCACGCGCCGCCGCACGACAGCGAGGCCGAGGAGCCGCTGGGGCCGATGACGCCCGACGACGAGACGCCGATGGGGGACACGCCCGAGGCGCACGACGAGGTCTCGCCGCACGACCTGCCGCCCGGCCATCCCGGTCGCAAGGAGGCAGAGCGCGAGGCCGGCGCGGGCGGGACGACACGCGGCAACGTGTGACGAGGTGAGGCCGGCGCGCCGGGCGCGCGGCGCGCTGGCAGACTGCGGGCCATGGACGCCCGCGCCATCGCCCTGCTGCTTCCGGACGGCCTGAGCGCCTCGGGCGCGGCCGACCGGCTCGCCGCGCTCCTGCCGGTCGTGACGCAGCGCGCGCACGCGATCGACCGCACGTTCTGGGACACGTTCGACGGGCGCCTGCAGCGGGCCGGTCTCGCCCTCGCCGAGGCGGCGGGCCGGCTCGTGCTGATGGACGCCGTGACCCACGCCGAGCAGGCGAGCGCGCAGCATCCGCGGCGCGCGCGACGGCTGCTGCTGGCGGACCTGCCGGCCGGGCCGCTGCGCGACCGGCTGGCGGCGGTCGTCGAGATGCGCGCGCTGACGCCGATCGCCCGCCTGCGCAGCCGCCACCTGCCGATCAACGTGCTCGACGACGTCGGCAAGATCGTCGTGCGGCTGCACGCCGAGGAGCCGACCGCGCTGCCGGGCGGCGAACGGCAGCATCCGCTGCGCCCGCGCCTGCACGTCGTCGGCGTACGCGGCTACGACGGCGACCTCGAGCGCGTGCTCGCGGTCCTCACCGGCGACGTCGGTCTGCAGGACGCGCCGCGCCCCGTGCTCGACGACGCCCTCGCGGCACTCGGCCGCCCGGTCGGCGGCACGTCGTCGAAGCTGCGCATCGAGCTCGATCCGGCCGCGCGCGCCGACGCGGCCGCCGTGACGATCCTGCGCCGCCTGGCGGACGTCATCGAGACCAACCTGCCGGGGACGCTGGCCGACGTCGACTCGGAGTTCCTGCACGACCTGCGCGTCGCGGTGCGCCGCTCGCGGGCGCTGCAGCGCGAGCTGCGCGGCGTGTTCTCGCCCGAGCCGCTGCGCGTCTTTCGCGACGGCTTTCGCGGACTGCAGGTGCTGACGGGGCCGACGCGCGACCTCGACGTCCAGCTGCTCGAGTTCGGCGAGCTCGCGGCGGGGATGGGGAAGAGCACAGCAGGGGACGTCGCGCCGCTGCGACAGCTGCTCGAGCAGCGGCTCGTCGCCGAGCGCAGGGCGATGGTCGCCGGGCTGCGCTCGCAGCGCACGCACGCGCTGCTGGATAACTGGGCGGACTACCTCGCCGGGCTTGTCGCGGCGCCCGAGGGTGATCGCCCCGACGCCGCGCGGCCGATCGCCGACCTGGCCGCCGAACGGATCGGCACCGTCTACCGGCGGATGGTGAAGATGGGGCGGGCGATCGACGACGACAGCCCGCACGAGGCGCTGCACGACCTGCGCAAGAAGGGCAAGGAGCTGCGCTACCTGCTGGAGTTCTTCTCCTCGCTGTACCCGGCCGAGGTCGTCAAGCCGATGGTGACGACGCTGAAGGGGCTGCAGGACGTGCTCGGGCGCTTTCAGGATCGCGAGGTGCAGGCCGACCTGCTGCGCGCACTGGGCGACGACATCGCGGCGATGGAGGGCGGCGCCGCGGCGCTGATGGCGATGGGCGTGCTCGTCGAGCGCCTGGGCGAGCAGCAGCAGCAGGCACGGGCGCAATTCGCCGAGAGCTTCGCGCAGTTCGCCGCCAAGCCGCAGCGCAAGATCGTGACCCGGACCTTCGGATGACGAAGATCGTCGCGCTCTACAACATCAAGGGCGGTGTCGGCAAGACGTCGGCGGCGGTCAACCTCGCCTGGAGCGCGGCGCAGCAGGGCTCGCGCGTGCTGTTGTGGGATCTCGATCCGCAGGGCGCGGCAAGCTTCCTGCTGCGGATCAAGCCCAGGGTGCGCGGTGGCGCCTCCAAGCTCGTGCGTGGCAAGAGCGACCCGGCGGCGCTGCTGAAGGGATCCGATCACGAGCTCCTGGACGTGCTGCCGGCCGACTTCTCCTACCGCAACCTCGACCTCACGCTCGACGCGACGAAGCGCCCGACGCAGGGGCTGCGGCGCGTGATCGCTCCGCTCGCCGGCAGCTATGACTACGTCTTCCTCGACTGCCCGCCGGCGATCTCGCTGGTCTCCGAGAGCATCTTCGCGGCGGCCGACGTCCTGCTCGTGCCGCTGATCCCGTCGCCGCTGTCGCTGCGCACGCTCGAGCAGGTGCGGCGCTTCGTGGCCGCCGAGGTGCCAAAGCCGCGGCCGCGCATCGTCGCGTTCTTCTCGATGGCCGACGGTCGCAAGACGCTGCACCGCGAGGTCATGGCAGAGCTCAGCGGCCGTGACGCCGGCGCGCTGCTGGATGCGGTGATCCCGGCGGCCAGCGATGTCGAGAAGATGGCGCTCAGGCGCCAGGCGCTCGCCGGCTTCGCCCCGCGCGGCCGCGCCGCGCTGGCCTACGCGGCGCTGTGGCAGGAGCTGGCGCCGCGGTTGTAGCGGCCCCCGCGCCTAGGCGTCCTGCAGCCAGCGGAAGTAGACGCCGTAGCGCGGCGACCCGGTCCGGTTCACGCCGCCGGAGTGCAGCAGGTCCGGGGGCAGCATGACCGCGTCGGTGGGATCGAGCTCGACCGGGACCGCTTCGCCGTCGACCTCCACGAGCAGGCCGCCGTTCTGCTCGCGCCACGGGCTGAGCGGGACACCGACGATCCGCGCGTACTGCCGGCCGTCCGCCCACGCTGGCTCCTCGTCGAGGTGAAAGACGATCTCGGGCTCGGGGCCGATATGGGGGAACTGCAGCAGGATCTGCGGGTCGCACAGCGTGCCGACCTGCCACGGCTCGGGCAGCGCGTGCGCCAGCGCGAGGATCTCGTCGCGGCGGTTGAGGTGCGGAAACCAGTGCATCGCCCACAGCCACTCGCTCAGCGTGTCGGCGCAATGGCCGTGCTCGAGCATGTCGACGTGCAGCAGCCGCAGGGCGTCCTCGACGAGCTGCGGCGCCACGACGCCGCGTCCGACCTCGAGCTCGCCGCTCTGCGATGGGGGCTGCATGGATTGATCCTCGCAAACGCACCGGAGGCTTCGCGGGTCCGGCGTCGCAGTACGATCGCGTGCGATGGCTACCCCACCGGAAGACGGCCTGCTGAGCCGACCCCTGTCCGACGTGCTCGCCGCGCTCGCGTCGCCGCACGAGCTCGCCGGTGGCGGCGGGCCCGCCGCCGCGCTGGCGGCCGCCGCCGCGGCGGCGGTGACCGTGAAGGTCGCCCGCGGCTCGCGCGCCACCTGGATCGAGGCCGGCGGAGCGATCGCCCACGCCGAGTCGCTGCGCATGCAGGCCCAGGCGCTCATCGAGCGCGATGCCGACGCCTACCGCGACGCGTCGGCGGTGCTGATGCAGACGGAGCGCTCGGCGCGCCAGGGCGTCGCCGGGCCGGCACGGACGGCGGCGCCCGCTGCGCCGGCCGATCGCGAGCGGCTGGCGGGGGAGGCCCTGATCCACGCGGCCGATCTCTCGCTGGCGATCGCCGACGCGGCCAGCCAGATCGCCCAGCTCGCAGCCGAGGTCGCGCGCTGCTGCCCATCCTCGATGCGCCCCGACGCGGTGACGGCGGTGGCGCTCGCGGAGGCGGCCGCGTGCGCCGCGGCCCGGCTCGTCGAGGTCAATCGCCGGCTGCCGGCCGACGATCCGCGGCGCGCAGCATCGTGCGAGGCGGCCGAGGCGGCGCTGCGGGCGCGCGAGCAGACGCTCTGACGGCGCAGCCGCGGGTCACACGCGGTGTTTGAGCGGGCGCCGATCCGGTCAACCCGAAGCACATGACCACTGTGCTGCAACCTTCCACGGAGACCGTCAGCAGCCTCGGCCGCGCGCTGAGCGACCTCGGCTTGGCCGGCCTGCTCGGCGGCCAGCTCTTCGGCCGCATCGCGCTGCATCCCGCCGTCACGGCGATCAGCGAGCCGCGCGAGCGCGGCGAGGTCGTCAACGCCGCCTGGAAGCGCTACGGCGCGGTCAACGGCGCGGGCCTGGCGGCTGTCACCGCGGGCTGGATCGGTGCCCGCCAGGGCGAGGTGCGCGACCGCAACCTCGTCGGGCGTGAGCGCGCGCTGGCGCGGGCGAAGGACGGTCTCGTCGGGGCGCTCGTCGTCACGGGCGTCGCCTCCGCGATCGAGGGAATCCGCTTCTCGCGCGAGGAGCCGCACGGCGCGGTGCCGCTGGACGACGGCGATCACGCGGCCGCGGAGGCCTCGCAGGCGGCGCGGCAGCGCAAGCGGCGGCTGAACATCCTCGGCGCGGCGACGATCGCCACCGAGGTCGGCATCGTCACCGTCAACGCCGCGCTCAGCCAGGTGAGCTTTCGCCGCTCGCCCGTTCGGCGGCGCCTGAACCGCTTCCGCTGACGCGCGACGCGGACAGGCGCCGCGGCTGCCGTTTCCGCGCGCGCCGGTCTTCTGCTGACCGCCGCTGCGGCGCCGGCGGACGGCTCCTCCGCCACGACGTTGAGCAACCCCGCCGACGAGCGGCGGAGACGAGCTGGGCCGGTCGACGCTCTCGACGCCTATCGCCCGTGCTGTGCCTCCTCCATCCAGCCCGCGACGATATCCAGATCGCGGAAGAGCACGTCGATGGCCGTGCTCTCGACGGTCAGAGATGATGGGAGCCAGCCTACGACTTTGGACCCGTAGTGCCCGCCACGGCGGGGTTGCCCCGGAACGTTCCAATACCGAAGCACCGCGTTCGCGCTCCGCTGCTACGCAGGCCCAAGTTGAGTGGTCGGTTCCTCGTGGCGGGTTTGGATTGAACGAGAGTGGTCGTGGTCGAGACGTGGTACGTGGTTCGGGAGCGGAAGGCGCGGTGCGTGGGTGCTAGGACCAGGGGGTGTGTGGTCGCGGCTGCGGCCGGCCGTCGAGGCGGACGTCGACGCGTTCGTTGAAGAAGCAGATGAGGCCGGCGATCCGGGCGGCTTCCTCGCGTGGTGTCTCGTAGCTCCAGGCGATGTCGTGGATGGTGCGGCCGTTGAGGTCGAGGGACCAGTAGGCGGCTTCGCGCTTGTACGGGCACCCCGTCCGGGTGGGGCTGGGCTGCAGCGGGCCGCGGATGTCCTCGGGCGGCAGATAGCAGCGGACGGGCAGGATGATGTGCTCGTAGAGCAGCTGCGCCCGCGTGCTTTCGGCGAGGACGATGCCGTCGAGCTCGATACGTACCGCGCGCGAGCTGGGCAGGATGTCGAGCCGGTGGAAGAGGTCGCGGGGGTGGCCGAGGACCGCGTCGTCTTCCTCGAACCAGCCGTCGAAGCCGTCGAAGTCGAGGACCACGTGGCTGTCGAGGTCGGGGTCGGCGGGCCGGAACGCCACGCCGTGACGGGTCTGGCCGGCGGCGCGGAGGCTGAGTGGCTCGCCGTCGGTGGTGTGGACGGCGAACGGCACCGACGGGTCCAGGACGGGTTGCCCGTCGAAGTGGAAGCCGTGCGGTCCCGCGGGCGCGGTGATGGAGGGCGTTGGCAGCAGCTCGCCGTTGTTGATGTGCTGGAGCGGTACGGCGTAGGCGGGCAGGATGCGTTGCGGCTCCCACACGAGGATCGCCTGGGTGCTGTCGACGACGACCTCGCCGGCCAGAGTCGCGCGCACGCGCTTGCGCGTGGGCTCGTGGCGAAGCTGGGGCAGCAGCGTGTCGAGGACGCGCGAGCTCATGGCTTGCGCGCGACGCTGAAGGAGAGCCAGGGACCGCACGGTGTGAGCCACCAGCAGAGTGCGCGGCCGCGCGATCATCAGGGCAAACCCGGAACCCGGCTCGGCCGGGCGTACGCGGAGCCCTGCGATGTCGAGGCACGATTTGCAGCTGGTCGGACGCGAGGGCGAGCTCGCGGCAGTGTCGCGGGCGCTGGAGCGTGTTGCCGGCGGGCAGGCTGCGTTCGTGGAGGTGGCGGGCGAGCCGGGGATCGGCAAGACGCGGCTGCTCGGCGAGCTGGCCGCGGACGCCGAGCGGCGCGGGCACCTGGTGCTCGGCGGGCGTGCGACGGAGTTCGAACGCGACGCGCCCTACGGCCTGTGGGTTGACGCTCTCGACCCGTACCTGAAGAGGCTGGACGCGGCGCGGCTGCGACGGTTGGGCGGCGACGAGCTAGACGCGCTCGCCGTGGCCCTGCCGGCGTTCGCCGAGTCGCTGGGCGGTCCGGCGGCGCCGGCCGAGCGCTACGTCGTGCACCGCGCGATGCGCAGCCTGCTCGAGCGGCTCGCGACTTCGCGCCCGCTGGTGGTGTGCCTCGACGATCTGCACTGGGCCGACCCCGCTTCGCTTGATCTGGTGGCGGCGCTGGCGCGACGGCCGCCCGAGAGCGCCGTGCGGCTCGCGGTCGCATGCCGAGAGGGCCAGGCGCCGGACGCGCTGGTCGCCGCGCTGGGCGACGCCGCGGGGGCGGCCCGCGCGGAGCGGCTCGCGCTGGCGCCGCTCAGTCAGGCCGAGGCGGCCACGCTCTGCGGCGTCACCTTCACCGCAGAGCTCTGTGAGCTCAGCGGCGGCAACCCGTTCCATCTCCAGCAGCTCGCGCGAGTGCGACCCGACGGGGGGGTCGCCGCCCAGCTCGGGCCGGACGGCGCCGGGATTCCCGCCGCCGCCACGGCCGCGCTCGCCGGAGAGCTCGACGCGCTGCCCGGCGATGCTCGCCGCGTGCTGGAAGCCGCCGCGGTCGCCGGCGAGCCGTTCGAGCCTGACTCGTCGCCGACGTCGCCGACGTGGGTGAGGCGGCCGCCCTGGCGGGTCTGGATCTCCTGCTCGCGTGCGCGCTCATCCGCCCGACATCGACGCCGCGGCGGTTCGTCTTCCGGCACCCAGTGATCCGCCACGCCGTCTACGCGGCCGCCCCCGGTGCAGGGCGACTGCGAGCGCACGCCCGCGCAGCAGACGCGCTCGAGCGCCGTGGCGCCGGGCCGGTGGAGCGCGCGCATCACGTCGAGCACGCCGCCCAGCGCCGCGATCGCGCCGCCATCGCCTTGCTGGCCGATGCTGCCGGACGCGTGTTCGGGCAAGCGCCGGCAAGCGCGGCGCGCTACGTCCGGAGCGCCTTGCGGCTGCTCCCGGACGACGCTGACCTGACGCCCGACCGCATCGAGCTGCTGCAGACGCTGGCCTACGCGCTGCTCGGCGCGGGACAGCTCGAGGCGGCCCACGCGGTGTTCGCCGAGACGCTGGAGCTCGTTCCACGAGACGCGTGGGAGCGGCGTGGGCTGCTGATCCCCACCCAGGCCTCGATCGACGCCTGGTCGGGACGCCCGCTCTCAGAGCCGCGGCGCCGCCTGCGCGCGGCCGTCGCCGAACTGCCAGACGGTCCGTCACTGGCGGGCTTCGCGCTGCGAATGCCGCTGGCCGGCATGGAGCTCGACGACCTGCGACTCGAGCGCGTCACGGCCATCGCGAGCGAGGCGCTCGCCCACGCCCGCGGCCTCGAAGACCCCCTCTTCGAACACGGCGCGCTCGCGATGTTCGCGCTCGGGCTCGCCGCCGCCGGCCGCGCCGACGAGGCGCGCGCGCCTCTCAACCGTGCGTTCGCGTTCGTCGCCGATGCAGATGACAGCGAGATCGGCCCATACCCGCAGCTCTTCTGCGACCTCGCGTGGGCCCTGGGCTACCTCGACCGCTACGAGGAGGCCCTCAGCCAACTGCGTCGCGAGGTGGCGATCAGCCATCGCACCGGACACGGCTACTTCATCCCTGTCCTGCTGGCCTTCCCGCTGCATCCGCTCATCCAACTCGGCCGGCTCCCCGAGGCGATCGCGGTCGGCGAGGAAGCCGTCGAAGCCGCCTGGACATCCGGCAACCCGGGATTGCTGCTCGGCGCGCACGGGGAGCTGGCGCTGGCGCGTCACCTCTGCGGTGACACCGACGGCGCGCAGCGCGCAGCGCGCAGCGCGCGAAGCCGTGCGCCTCGCCCCCCAAGCGCGCCTGTGGCGAGCAAGAGCAGGCTGGACGCTCGGGCTCATCCAAGCCCACGGCGCACCCAAGACGGGAATCGACATGATCCTGCAAGCCGCTGGCGACTGGGAGCTTCCAGAAGTCGTCCCCGCAGAGCGCCCGCTCGTCTGGGCCTCCCTGGCCGAGGCCGAACTGCAACGCGCGGACGTGGCGGCCGCCGAGCAGGCCGCCGCACGACTCGACACCGCCGCCGCCACCCTCGGCACATCTCTCGCGCACGCGCTCGCCGCCCGCACCCGGGCCACCATGCTGCTCGCCGACGACCGACCCGACGAGGCCGTGGCAACGGCGTCGCGCGGCGCAGGGATACGGGTAGCGCCGCTCGAAGCCGTGCGCGCCCGCGCCATCGAAGGCGTCGCGCTCGCCCAAACCGGCGACCGCCAGCGCGGCGTCGCCGCACTCAAGCAGGCCGCCAACGAGTTCGAGCGCTTCGGGGCACAACGCCTGCGCGACCAGACGACCCGCGAGCTGCGCCGCCTCGGCGTGCGCACCTGGCGCCCGGCCCCACCGTCCCGCGCGACGCCGAAGGCATCCACGCGCTCTCGGCGCGCGAGCGCGAGGTCGCCGCGCTCATACTGGCGCGTTTTCCACGCGACGCGAGGAGATCCCGCCCGCGGTGGCCGCGTTCGTCGCCGACACAGGTCGCTGTCGCGGCGTCGGAGCTGTGCGGCGCGTCCGCGGCAAGCAAGGCGGGATCGGCACGTCTACCCTGTTCGCTGCGTGCAACGCCGTCATCCATGTCAACCCGGTCGAGGACGAGCGCCTCGACGAGGTCGTCCGGAACGGCTCGTAGCCGGAAGGCCACGCAGGAAGTCCTCAACAAGCACGGCGGCCTGTGGTTCAACGACGAGACGCTCGTCGTGTCACACCGCCATCAGCAGGGAGACCCGACCGTGACCAAGCTGGTTGATATCTACGCCCGCGACGGGCTGACGTTCTCGATCGAGTTCTTCCCGCCGAAGACCGACGAGGGCATGGAGAGCCTGTTCGCCGAGGTTCAGGAGCTCAAGAAGCTCAACCCCTCGTTCTGCTCGGTGACCTACGGCGCGGGCGGCTCGACCCAGGATCGCACGCTCGACGTCGTCAAGCGCCTGAAGTGGCGCGAGAAGATCGAGGCGATGTGCCACCTGACGATCGTCAACCAGCCCCAGGCGAACGTCACGAAGGTCATCAGCGACCTGTGGGGCAACGACATCGAGAACGTCATCGCGCTGGCGGGCGACCCGCCGGAGGGACCCAGCGCGCCGTGGAAGCCGCACCCCGACGGCTACCGGCACTCGCGCGAGCTGGTCGACGCGCTCAAGCGCGGCCAGCACGGCTGGTTTGACTTCTTCTCGGTCGCGGTCGCCGGCTTCCCGGAGACCCATCCGCGCGCGGCGAGCCGCGAGGCCGACATCGGCTACCTCAAGGAGAAGGTCCAGGCCGGCGCCGACGTCGTCATCACGCAGCTGTTCTTCGACAACGAGGACTACTACCGCTACGTCGAGGACTGCCGGGCCGCCGGCATCGACGTGCCGATCGTGCCGGGCTTGCTGCCGATCAAGTCGGTGGCGCAGTGCCGGCGCTTCACGCAGATGTGCGGCGCGAAGATCCCGCCGCGCCTGGACGAGCGGCTGTCGAAGGTCGAGGACGACGACGAGGCCGCGATCGAGCTGGGCATCGAGTACTGCACGGAGCAGTGCCAGGGCCTGCTCGACTTCGGCGTGCCCGGCTTTCACTTCTACTCGCTGAACAAGGCGCGTTCGGTGACGGCGATCCACGAGAACCTGAACCTCGGCGCGCTGACGACGGCCGCCGCCTGACCGCAGACGCCGGCGCTGCGGGCGAGCGCCGGCAGCGCCCGGCCGCCGCGCGCCTCATCCGGCAGCGCCCGGCCGACGCGCGGCCATCGCTGCGGTCAGACGGCGGCGTGCGCGTTCAGGTGCAGGTAGAGCGGATGCTTCTCGGCCAGCGCACGGGTGCGCTCCGACAGCGCCGCGACATCGGCCGTATCGAACGGCCCGGTCAGCGCCTCGCTGATCACCTTGCCGATCTCGCGGAAGTCGTCGACCTGCAGGCCGCGCGTCGCCATCGCCGCCGTGCCGATCCGCAGGCCCGACGTGATCATCGCGGGGCGCGGGTCGTTGGGGACGGCGTTGCGGTTGACGGTGATGCCGATCTCGTCCAGGCGGCTCTCGGCATCCGGGCCGGCCAGCTCGGAATCGCGCAGGTCGGCGAGCACGAGGTGCACGTCGGTGCCGCCCGTCAGGACGTTGACACCCGCGGCCATGAGCTCGTCGGCGACGACCTCCGCGCCCGCCCGCGTGCGGCGCTGGCGCTCGCGAAACAGCTCGGTGCCGGCGATCTTCAGCGAGACCGCCTTGCCCGCGATGATGTGCATGAGCGGGCCACCCTGCTGGCCGGGAAAGACGGCGGTGTTGATCCTCTTCGCCCACTCCTCGGTTCACATGACCATGCCCCCGCGCGCGCCGCCGAGCGTCTTGTGGATCGTCGTCGTGACGATGTCGGCGTGGGGGACCGGGCTGGGATGCTCGCCCGCCGCGACGAGACCGGCGAAGTGCGCCATGTCGACCATGAAGAGGGCGCCCACGGAGTCGGCGATCTCACGAAAGCGCGCCCAGTCGAGCTGGCGCGGGTAGGCCGACCAGCCGCCGATGATCAGCTGCGGGCGCTCCTGCTCGGCGATCTTCTGCAGCGCGTCCATGTCGACGCGCGAGTCCTCGTCGCTGACGCCGTAGGCGACGACGTCGTAGAGCTTGCCGGAGAAGTTCAGCTTCATCCCGTGCGTGAGGTGGCCGCCGTGGTCCAGGCGCATGCCGAGGATCTTGTCGCCCGGCTCGATCATCGCCATCATCGCCGCGGCGTTCGCCGACGCGCCGCCGTTGGGCTGCACGTTGACGTGCTCGGCGCCGAAGACGTCCTTGGCGCGCTTGATCGCGAGCTCCTCGACGACGTCGACATACTCGCAGCCGCCGTAGTAGCGCTTGCCCGGCAGACCCTCGGCGTACTTGTTCGTCAGCGTCGAGCCCTGGCAGTCCATGACGGCCTGGGGCACGAAGTTCTCCGAGGCGATCATCTCGAGCGTCGTCTCCTGACGGCGCGCCTCGTCTCGTAGCAGCTGCGCTATCTCTGGATCGACGTCGCTGACGGGCTTGGTGAAGTGCTCCGGTCCCAGATCGGTCATGCGTTGGACGCTATCAGCGCCCCCGCGGCCGGCGTGCAACCCACCGTCACCGGCGCAGATCAGCGGCTGAGGACCGACGAGGCGCTCAGCAGCGTGAGCGCGTCGAAGCCCACGAAGGCCGCGCCGAGCGGCTCGCCCGCGGCGAGCAGGCGCGCCCAGAACGCGTCGGCTGCGGTTGCCCGGACGAGCACGAGGAAGCGCCGCTGGCTCTCGCGCAGGATCGCGACGACACTCGCGTCGTCTTGGTCGCGCCCCACCGCGCCGACCGCGATCTCGCCGGGCAGCTGCGCCGCCGCGAGCAGCCGCGCCGCGCGCGGGCCGATGATGCTGACGATCGCGAGGGTCGAGCGGATGTCCTTGTGCGGCAAATCTGTGCGATCGCGTCCCGTGCCGATCGGCGGCCCCGCGGCCAGCGCCAGGTGCGGGCCGACCAGCAGCGCGCGACGCTGATCGAGGCGCAGGTACCAGACGCTGCGCAGGCGCCGGCCGGTGGCGGGCGCGACCGCCGGGTCGCCGAGCCGCGCGATCAGCGCGCGGTCGAGCAGGTTCTGGTCGCCACGCAGCTCGAGGGCGCCGAGGTCGGAGCGATCGGCGAGTCCGACGCTCTTCATGCAGACGGCGATCTCGCCGGAGACCGAGCCGTAGTCGGTGGCGACCGTGTGACCGTCGCGGTCGTGCAGCACCGCGCCGGCAGCCAGGCACGTCTGCGGAACGAACGGATCGATGGTCTGGCGCGAGGGGTTGTCCACGGGGTAGGTAGATCGGTCTGTCGCCCGAGGGCAACGCGACCGATCATAGGCCCTGGCCGAAGGCGCCGGAAATCCTCAATGGAAGAGCGGCCGGCGCGGCGCTACGCGGCCATGCGCTCGTCCCGCACGTGCTGTTGGGCCGACATCGCCATCAGGCACAGCGCGCTGCGGCAGCGGGCGGCGGTCTTCATGTTCGAGCGGATCGCCTCGGGAACGTCCATCAGCTGCCACTCGCCGCAGTGCCGGGCCGCGAGCACGAGCAGCTGCGCGAGGCTCGTCTCGGCGCGCGTCGCCGCACGTCCCAGGTGCGTCAGCGACGCGCGATCGTGACGCGGGTCCGCGGCCTCCTCGTGCAGCCGGATGACGTCGTTGGTGTAGTCGCCGGCGAGCGTCAGCATGCGGCCGGCGATCTTGAAGCTCATGCCGTCCGACAGCCCGAGGTACTGCTCCAGCGTGAGCTTGCCGAGGCGCTTGTCATGGGCTGATGGCTTCATGTCGGGTCCAGGCGGTTGATGGTAGGACGCACGAGGCGCCCTGCCAGATACGTGCGCTCTGCAGGTATCGGCCGCAGCCCCGCCACGTGCAGCCGGACGGCCCGCACTGGACAATGAGGCATTGCGCACAAGGATGCCGCGCCTCGCGGTCGATGCGCGGCACGGCGCGGCGTCGGGTTGCGCGGCGTGCATCCAGCTTGAGGTTGGGCGTCGGGGCCGTCCATGGACCCGTGGCGGAAGTTCCGTGCGCCCGGGTCGACGCAGCGTCGAGCGGCGGGCTGCGCGCCGACTCAGTTGAGCGGCACGAGCAGCGCGCGGCCGGCAAAGCCGACGTTGCGCCCGAGCGCGTCGAGGAACTGCTTGCGCAGGAAGTCGCTGCCGGCGAGGGCGTCGAGCGTCTGCGCCTGCGTCCATGCGTTGTCGCGCGCCCGCGAGACGCTCCAGCTCGCGAACGCGTCGTCGACGCGGCCGCCGGCCCGGTCGATGTCCTTGATGACGCCGGTCGTGAAGCCGTCCTTGTCTCCTGGACGCGCTCGAGGATCCCGTCGACGAGCACGTAGTCGCGGTGCTGCGCGGTGTCGCGCTGCAGGCCGATGCCGAACTCCTGCGTCGTCGCGACCAGCGCCAGCGCGAGGTCGTGGTTGATGTGCGCGTTCATGCCCGCCACCTCGAGCGTCACCGCGAGGTAGAGCTCGTTGAAGCGGCGCACGCCGTCAGCGGGGTCCAGCGGCGCGGCGACGGCCTCATCCGCGCGACGACGGCCTCGATCGGGTCGACGACGTCGTCCCCGCCTTCCATGGGCGCCGATGCTACCTGGGCGGGAGGTTTCGGTCGTAACCGTGCGCGGGTTGGCGGGAGGCTGGGTACCGTGGCACGATGCACAGAGGTGCTCCGCCGCGCGCCCACGACCCGCTGCCGGACGACGTCGGCCAGCGCCTGCGCGACGTGCGCGACGAGCGCGGGATCGGGCTGCGCGAGCTCAGCCGCCGGCTCGGCGTGTCGCCCTCGGCGCTGTCACAGATCGAGACCGGACGGACGCGCCCGTCGGTCATGACGCTGCGCTCGATCGTCAGCGAGCTGGAGATGTCGCTGGACGACCTGCTGCGCGTTCGCGGCGCGCGGGTACGGCCGGCGCCGGCCACGATCCACGAGGGCGCGACGGCGCCGGCCGAGCCCGACGTCGTGCTGCACGCCGACGACCGCCGCACGATCGACCTCGGAACCGGGGTGTGCTGGGAGCGCCTGACGCCGCTGACCGAGCCCAACGCGGACTTCCTGTTCGTCACGTACGACGTCGGCTCGTCCTCGAGCTGGGAGCCGATCGCGGCTCGCCACGCCGGGCGCGACTACGGGCTCGTGCTGTCGGGCCGCATCCGGATCGCGCTGAGGCTGGAGGAGCACGAGCTCGGGCCGCGGGACTCGATCGCGTTCGACACGTGGCTGCCGCACCGGATCGACAACGTCGGCGACGAGCCGGCGACGGTGATCTGGTGCAGGGTGGGTCCGGCGGAGCGGTAGGCGCGCCGACCACGCAGTGGGCGCTTCGTGGCGCCTGCGTCGGTCTCAGCCCGACAAGGGCGCCACGCACAGCCCGAGCGGCGGGCCCTCGTGGGTCGGTCGAGCTGTTGATGCCCCGGGTGAACAGCTCGACTCGCGGTCGCGGGCGCTCGCTGCCTCTGGGGTGACGCATCGCCCGGCTCGGTCTCGGCGCGCCACGGCTCGAAGGAGGCGCCGGGCGCGCCCACGCGCGATGTAGCGTCCGGCGCGTGAACCCGCTCGCGGAGCTCGTCCTGCGGCCCGCCGCGCGGCTGGGGGCCGCGGCGCAGAACGCGCTCGAGGTCGCGCGCTTCGGCGGGTTGCGGACGGGGGAGGAGGCCTCGGCCTACGACGTCGTCGCGCGGACGCCGATGTACCGCCTGCGCCGCTATCACGCGCCGGAGGGAACCAACGGCGCCGCGCCGGCCCGACCGCCCGTCCTGCTCGTCCCCCCGATGATGCTCGCCGCCGACGTCTACGACGTGTCGCCGCAGTCCAGCGCGGTCACGATCCTCGCGCACAACGGGGCCGAGCCGTGGGTGGTCGACTTCGGTGCCCCCGAGGACGAGGCGGGCGGCCTGGAGCGCACGCTCGCCGACCATGTCGTCGCCGTCAGCGAAGCGATCGACCGCGTGCGCGCCGCCACGCGGCGCGACGTGCACCTCGGCGGCTACAGCCAGGGCGGGATGTTCTGCTACCAGGCCGCCGCGTACCGCCGCGGCGACGGGCTGGCCAGCCTGATCACCTTCGGCTCGCCCGTCGACACGCTCGGTGCGCTGCCGTTCGGCATCCCCGAGGAGCTCGCCGTGCGCGGCGCGAACCTGCTCGCCGATCGCGTGCTCGCCGACTACGCCCTGCCGGCGTGGGCGAGCCGACTTGGCTTCCGGCTGCTGGATCCCGTCAAGACGCTGCGCCAGCAGGTCGAGTTCGTGCTCGCCCTGCACGACCGCGAGGCGCTGCTGCCGCGCGAGCGCCAGCGCCAGTTCCTCGAGGCGGGCGGCTGGGTCGCGTGGCCGGGCCCGGCGCTGGCGGACTTCGTCACGCAGTTCGTCGCGCACAACCGGATGCTGTCGGGCGGCTTCGTCATCGGAGACCGCCTCGTCACGCTCGCCGACATGGCGCTGCCGGTGCTGACCGTCGTCGGCGAGGTCGACCAGATCGCGCCGCCGCGCGCGGTCCGCGCCGTGCACCGCGCCGCGCCGCACGCACACGTCTACGAGCTGGCGCTGCCCGCGGGGCACTTCGGGCTCGTCGTCGGCTCGGCGGCGTCGCGCGCGACGTGGCCGGCGGTGGCGCAGTGGATGCGGTTCTGCGACGACCCAGACGCGCCGCTGCCCGCTGCCATCCGCCCGATCGCCGAGGACGAGCCCGACCTCGGTTCGCCGGCGACGACCCTCCTCGGTGCCGGCGTCGGCCTCGTCGCCGGCGTCGGCCTGGGCACCGCCCGCCAGGTGCTCACCACGGCGGGGCGCGCCGCGTCGCTGGCGCGCCACCTCACGTACGACGGTGCCCGCGAGCTGCCGCGCCTGAGCCGCCTGCAGCGCCTGGCGCCGGCGACGCGCATCTCGCTCGGCCAGCTGCTCGACGAACGGGCGCGCGACGTGCCCGGCGCGGTCTCGTTTCTGTTCGGCGATCGCGCGCAAGCGCAGGACGCCGTGAGGGAGCGCATCGACAACGTCGTGCGCGGGCTGCTGTCGCTCGGCGTGCGCCCGGGCGAGCACGTCGGCGTGCTGATGCGCACGCGCCCGAGCGCGCTCGTCGTCGTCGCGGCGCTCAACCGCCTCGGCGCGGTCGCGGTGCTGATGCGTCCCGACGCGGCGATCGCGCGCGAGCTCGAGCTCGGTCTCGCCACGCGCGTCGTGGCGGACCCGCAGCTCGCGCCGGACGCGACCGCGGCCGGCGCGGGCGCCGTGCTCGTGCTCGGCGGCGGCGCACAGTCCCGCTCGCTCGGCGGCGGGCTGATCGACATGGAGCGCATCGATCCCGACGCGGTCGAGGTTCCCGCCTGGTACCGGCCCAACCCCGGCCGCGCCGGCGACCTCGCCTTCATCCTGTTCACCGGGTTCGGCGCGCGCACGCGGGTCAACCGCGTGACGAACGGCCGCTGGGCCGTCGCCGCGTTCGGGACCGCCTCGGCGGCCGCGCTCTCCAAGGCCGATACCGTCTACGCGGTCACGCCGCTCTACCACCCGTCCGGGCTGCTGATCAGCGTCGGCGGCGCGATCGCCGGCGGCGCGCGGCTGGCCCTGGCCGAGGGCTTTGACCCCGCCACGTACTGGGAGGAGGTGCGCCGCTACGGCGTCACGGTCGGCTCCTACACGTGGACGATGCTGCGTGCGCTCGTCGGGCGCCCGCCGGACCGCAGCGAGCGCCATCATCCGGTGCGGCTGTTCATCGGCACGTGCATGCCGCGCGGGCTGTGGCGGCGCGTCGAGGAGCGCTTTGCGCCCGCGCGCGTGGTCGAGCTCTACACGTCGACCCAGGGCGAGGCCGTGCTCGTCAACGTCGCGGGCGCAAAGCCCGGCGCCGCCGGTCGGCCGCTGCCCGGCGCCCGCGAGCTGCGCATCGCGGCCTACGACACGAACGACGACACGCTGCTCGAGGGCCCCGACGGGTTCGCGCTGCAGGCCGCGCGCGGCGAGGTCGGGATGCTGCTCGCGCGCGAGCGCGCGGGCGAGACAGCGGCGGACGAGGGGGCGCTGCGCGGCGTCTTCGCGCCCGACGACGCATGGCGGTCGACGGGCGATCTCTTCCGCCAGGACGCCGATGGCGACCTCTGGCTCGTCGGCGACGCGGGCGCGCTCATCCGGACCATCGACGGCGCGCTGGCGGCGCGGCCGATCGCCGAGGCGCTCGGCGAGCTCGACGCGGTCGACCTCGCCGTCGCCTATGGCGTGCGTCCGCGCGGCGCGCGCGCGGAGATCGCCGTCGCGGCGGTCACGCGGCGCGCCCGGACGCAGCTTGTCGCCGTCGACGTGGCCGATGCGCTGCGCGGGCTCGAGCGCCGGCAGCGCCCGCAGATCGTCCACGTCGTGCGCGAGATCGCGCTGTCGACGTGGTACCGGCCACTCGCCGCGCCGCTGCGCGAGCGCGGGCTTCCGCGGGCAAGCCGTCGCGCCTGGGTGCGCGACGGCGACGGCTACCGCCCGCTCACGAATGCCGATCGCGCAGCGGCGGTCGCTCGTGCCGGTGGTGGACCCGCAGCACGTCGCGGTCGTTGAGCCCGATCCGGGCCCGCGGGCGCGCGGGTGCGCCGCGCGCGGGGCTTCTTGATGTCGTGCGACAGCTCGGTCTCTCCCCCGCGCGGAGGCTCGCAGGCGCCTGCGTTCGAGCGGCCAGCCGCTACCCTCTGACGACCGGCGGATCGCCAACTCGACCCGAGCGCCTCGGTGCTCAGCCCGGCAACGCGCGGACCCTCGGGCCCGCGGCCAGTCCAGGTGGTCGGGAGTGTCACGTTAACCCCGGTGACACACACTCCGGGGACGTAGTAGTTCAGCGGCGATCTATGATCGGGCGGTTCCAACGGGCGGGCCTCGGCCCGCCCGGCCGCGTTAAGGGGCCGACGCGCGCCTGAGGCACTGAAAAAATGGCGATTAGCAGGCGTGCGGCGGCGGGCGTAGCATCGCGCTATCGCCATGACTGACAGCGCTCCCGCCGCGCAGGACCGCCTCGCCGAGCTGCGCGCCTCGGCCAACGGCTGGCACGGCATCCAGCTCGCTGCGCTGGGCTTCATCGGGTTGTGCGGCGTCATCCAGACCGGGGAATCGACCGAGCCCTGGACGCTGCAGGTGCTGTCCGGAGTCCTCGTGCTCGCCGCGTTTGCTCTGGCCTGCGCCGGGATCTGCCTTGTCGGCCGTGCGGCCTGGCCGCTGTACCGCGCCGACGAGCCGCTCGAAGCGGCACAGGGCGGCGAGGCGGCGGTCGCGGCGGCCAGCCGCCAGCTCACGCGCGGCCTGCTGATGACGTTCCTTTCGATCGCGGCGCTCGCCCTGGCGACGGCCACGTCGTGGTGGCCGGAGAAGACCGGCGGCGACGGTGCTGCGCAACAGGTGCAGGTGCAGACCGACGACGGCCGCAGCGCCTGCGGCGCGCTGGGCGAGGCGCCGCAGCCGGGCACGCTGCGCGTGATCGCCGATGCGCAGGCGGTCGACGTGCCGCTGGACGCAGTGGCGAGCATCGCGCCCGCCGGCGGCTGCTAGTGGGCCTTCTCGGAACGTTGCGAGAAGACCCACTAGAGGCCGGCGGCGTTGCGGGCGGCGGCTAGAACCGCACGATGCCGAGCAGCAGGAGCAGCAGCAGCGTCACCACAGCCGAGACGAGCAGCGAGCCGGCGCAGCCGAGTCGGTTGGAGAAGAAGAGGAACACCGCGCTCGCAGGTATGCCCGGGCGGGCCTGATCTGACGCGGCGCGCTACTGCGGCGAGACGCCGTGCTCGCGCAGGTAGTCGAGGTACACGGGCCGCAGCAGCTCGGCGACCTCGCCCTCGCCCGCGTCGGTCACGTCGTCGATGTGCGCGCGCAGCGTCATCGCGTCGGCCTCGGCCTCGTCGACCTGCCCGGTGGCGGCCTCGGCGACGGGCAGATCCTGCATCAGCCGGATGAAGAACGCGATGTCCAGGTGGCGCAGGGCGTAACGCACCGCGAGGTCGTGCAGCTCCTTGGCCGAGAGTGCGTCGAGCCGGTCGTCGTCGGGCATGGCGTGCAGGCTACGGCTTCGCGTGGGCGGCTGATGTGATGTCATGGGTGATGTCATGGCCCCCGATGCCCTCTCGGTACCGCGTGCGCGCTGCGCTGCTGGCTGTCGCGCTGCTGCTGGTCGCGGGCTGCGGCGGGTCCGACGACGACGACGGCGACGGCGCGATGACACCCGCCGCCGCCTCGACGAGCGCGCTTCCCGGTGCACTGGAGAGCGGGCCGCCGTGGCCCGCGAACAACGCCGCGTCGCTGCAGCTGAGCCTGCGCGAGATCGGCCTGCAGCCGCTGCGCGAGGAGGGCCAGGTCCTCCACATCCACCAGCACCTCGACATCTGGGTGGACGGCAGGAAGGTGACGGTCCCCGCGCAGATCGGTATCGACGCCAACCAGGGCTTCATCTCCGACCTGCACACGCACGAGACCGACGGCATCATGCCGTCGAGTCGCCGACGCAGCGGACCTTCACGCTCGGCCAGTTCTTCGCCGTCTGGGGGCTGCCGCTGAGCGCCGACTGCATCGGCAGCCTCTGCGGCGAGGGCGCCAGGCGGCCGCGCGTCTGGGTCAACGGCAGGGAGATCACGACCGATCCCGCGCGGATCGCGCTTGCCGAGCACCAGGAGATCGCGATCGCCTACGGGACGCAGGCGCATGTTCTGGACCCGCTGCCCAGGAGCTTCGACTTCGCCGCCGTCGGGCTGTAGGCGGGCGGGCCTGGAAGGCCCAAGCCCACTAGATGAGTCGTTCCACGGATCGGTTAGGCGTAGTAGGCGGTGAGGTTGCGGGGCGGGCGGCCGAGGCGGTGATTGAGGGCGATCGCGGCGGTCAGCGCGAGGAACTTCGCTGCGAG
>Ga0136614_10000172_pt1 | contig 28170 bp, 24 predicted proteins | sample AntDrymUQ2792106_2_FD_106643 | JGI IMG/M metagenome (GOLD analysis project Ga0136614, IMG submission 106643) | Polar desert sand microbial communities from Dry Valleys, Antarctica - metaG UQ279 (21.06) | ecosystem: Environmental > Terrestrial > Soil > Desert | place: Antarctica: Dry Valley... | reverse complement strand
GCCTTGCCCGCGATCGCGTCGGCAAGCGGCGCGATGAATGCCAGTTGATGACGCTCGACACCCAGTGTGACGACGCACGCCGCCGTTTGCGTGCCGGGAATCTGGAACACATTGCCGCCCGCATAGATCGGCAGCTTCAGATCCGCGTTTATGGTCGGGCTGAACACCGGCCGATGGTCCGCGTTCGTGATCGAACGGAAATACCGCGTGCGGTCACCGAAGCGCTCGGTCGGAGGCATCTTCTCGAAGCCTTCGCGCAGCCGCGAGTAGAAGAACCCGCTGCCATCACTGAGCCAGGACACGGAAGAAAAGCGAATCCGATCGATCGGTTCAATGACCGGCTTGCCCGACGCGACGTCGACGACGTGCAGCAATCCGATCTCGCTGCCGCCGACCTGCAGCGCGTAGGCAAGGGTGCGGCCGTCGGCCGACGCGCTGTAATCGAGCACCGCCTGCGGCTGCCCCGCCACTTTGGCAAGCGCTTCGGGATCGACGATCACGGTGTCGGCGCCGCTGACGCCGTCGCGCCACACGAGCTTGAATTGATTCTCCGAAGGCTCGCGGCGCAAAAAGAAAATGCGCCCGGACGGCGTGCGCTCGATGCGGCTCACAGACCCCGGCGCCGCCGCGTCCAGTTCGCGAATGCGCGCGAGCAGTGCGTTGCGCGCCGGTATCTTCGCCAGCACTGCGGTGGTCGCGTCCGCGTGCGATCGCAGCCACTGCTGCACCTGCGGGTCGGCGACATTCTCGAGCGCGCGATACGGATCGGGCACCTTCACGTTCCAATAGGTATCGGTCGTTGAGCCGGCGGAAAAAGGCGGCGGAATTTTTACGCCGGCGATATCTGCGGCGCTTGCGGCAGGTGAGAGCGTCGCGGCGATTAAAGCGGTAATCAGAAAATGCGCGGGTTTCATCAGGGGCGGCAAGTAGATGCGAACAATCCAGATCGTACGTTCGATCGCCTAAACTTCAAAAATGACCGTTCAATCCACAGAAGCACCCAGCGCAGAGCTCGCAAAGAGTTTCGACCCGGCTGCGATCGAAGCGCACTGGGCGCCGATTTGGGAGGAGCGCGGCTACTTCGCCGCCGGCACCGACCCGGCCAAGCCGTCGTTCTCGATCCAGCTGCCGCCGCCGAACCGCACCGGCATCCTGCACATGGGCCATGCGTTCAACCAGACCATCATGGACGGGCTGACTCGCTATCACCGGATGATGGGCTTCAACACGCTGTGGCTGCCCGGCACCGATCACGCAGGCATTGCATCGCAGATCGTGGTCGAGCGGCAACTCGAAGCGAAGGGCATCGATCGGCGCGCGATCGGCCGCGAAAAATTCGTCGAAGAAGTGTGGAAGTGGCAGCGCGTATCGGGTGACGCCATCTTGCAGCAGATGCGACGCCTCGGCGCATCGGTCGACTGGAGCCGCGAATACTTCACGATGGACGAAGACCTGTCGCAGGTCGTCGTCGAAACGTTCGTGCGCTTGTACGAGCAGGGTTTGATCTATCGCGGCAAGCGGCTCGTCAACTGGGATCCGAAGCTGCAAACCGCGGTGGCCGATCTTGAAGTTGAAACCGAAGAGGAAGACGGCCGCATCTGGGAGATCCGCTATCCCGCGGTCAACGGAGACGAGTCGATCATCGTGGCAACGACGCGTCCGGAGACGATGCTGGGCGACGTTGCGGTCGCGGTGAATCCCAGCGATGAGCGTTACCGCCATCTGGTCGGCAGGTCGCTGAAGCTTCCCCTGGCCGATCGCGTGATTCCCGTTGTCGCCGACGACTACGTCGACATGGAATTCGGCACCGGCGCGGTGAAAATCACGCCGGCGCATGACTTCAACGACTTCGCGCTTGGCCAGCGGCACGCGCTCGAACCGATCTCGATCTTCACGCTGACTGCAACGATCAACGACAACGCGCCGGCAAGATATCGCGGCATGGACCGCTACGTTGCGCGCAAAGCCGTGCTCGCCGACCTGCGCGCCGCCGGACTGGTGGTCAGCGAGAAGCCGCACAAAATGAGCGTGCCGCGCTGCGAGCGCACCGGCGAAGTCGTCGAGCCGATGCTCTCCGAGCAGTGGTACATGGCGATGAGCAAGCCAGCGCCGGCGGGCACGCTGCATCCTGGGCAATCGATCGCGCAGGTCGCGCTCGACGTCGTCGCACGCGGCGAGGTCAACCTTTTCCCTGAGCAGTGGAAAACGATCTACAACCAGTGGCTCGAGAACATCCAGGACTGGTGCATCTCGCGCCAATTGTGGTGGGGCCATCAGATTCCCGCGTGGTACGACGAGCAAGGCCGCGTATTCGTTGCGCGCAGCGTAGAGCAAGCGCAACAGCAAGCCGGCGCCGGCGCGCGCTTACGGCGCGACCCGGACGTGCTCGATACGTGGGTGTCATCGGCGATGCTGCCGTTTTCAACGCTCGGCTGGCCGGCCGTCGAGGACAAAACCGCATACGACTTGTATCTGCCGTCGACCGTGCTTGTCACCGGCTACGACATCATCTTCTTCTGGGTCGCGAGGATGGTGATGATGAGCACGCACTTCACCGGGCGCGTGCCATTTCGCAACGTCTACATCCACGGCATGATCCGCGACGCCGAAGGCGACAAGATGTCGAAGAGCGAAGGCAACACGCTCGACCCGCTCGACATCATCAACGGCATAGACGTCGAATCGCTGGTGGTCAAGAACACCAGCGGCCTGCGCCGGCCCGAGGATGCGCCGAAAGTAGCGGCCAAGGTGCGCAAGCACTTTCCAAACGGAATCGCGCCCTATGGCGCCGACGCACTGCGCTTCACGATGGCCGCGTCGGCAACACTCGGCCGCACGGTGAACTTCGACATCAAGCGCTGCGAGGGCTACCGCAACTTCGGCAACAAGCTATGGAACGCCACACGCTTCGTGCTGATGAACACTGAAGGCCACGATTGCGGGCTCGACGAAAGTCTTCCTGTGCACCTGTCATTCGTCGATCGCTGGATCATCGGCGAACTGCAGCGCACCGAGGCCGAGGTGGCGAAGGGCTTCGCCGATTACCGGCTCGACAACGTCGCCAACGCGATCTATTCCTTCGTATGGAATGAATACTGCGACTGGTACGTCGAGCTCGCCAAGGTGCAACTTCAGGGCGACGAAGAAGCGCGGCGCGGCACACGCCGCACGCTGGTGCGCGTGCTCGAAGCCGCGTTGAGGCTCGCGCATCCGATCATTCCGTTCGTCACGGAAGAGCTGTGGCAGACCGTTTCATTGCTGGCCGGCAAACGGACCGCCGCGCAAGACACATCGATCATGATTCAGCCGTATCCGAAGAGCCAATCGGAGAAAATCGACGCGCAGTCCGACGCCGCGGTAGCGTTGTTAAAACGCATTGTGGATTCACTGCGCAATCTGCGCAGCGAAATGAATTTGTCGCCTGCGCGGAAAGTGCCGCTGGTGGCGTCGGGGGACGCGACTACGCTGGCATCGTTCTCGCCGTATGTACAGGCATTGGCGCGTTTGTCGGACATCGAAGTCGTCGCCGATGTAAATGTTGCTGCCAACGGCCACGCCGCACCGATCAAGGTCGTTGACGATTATCGGCTGCTGTTGAAGATCGAGGTCGATGTAGACGCCGAACGCAACCGGCTCGACAAGGAAATCGCGCGGCTCGAAACCGAAATTCACAAGGCCGAGAACAAGCTGGGTAACAGCGGCTTCGTCGAGCGCGCACCCGCTGCAGTTGTCGCACAGGAAAAAGAACGACTGACCGGCTTCGGCGCAATTTTGCAGAAACTGAGAGAGCAGCGGGGGCGTCTGCCCCTGACGTGACGTCGCAGCCAGTCGCGTCGCTATGCGGCCAATGCCGCGCGCCGCTCGGCGCGCGTGGCAGCGAACGCGCTGCGTCCCAGCCAGCACCACAGTTGCTTCGCATCGCGCGCCGGGCCGATGACGCGCAGCTCGCCGGTGCGCACCACTTCTGCCGGCTCGCGCTCGCCGGTCCACACATCGGTCAATGCGAGCACGCTCGACTCGACGATCAGCGTCAATTCATGGCCCGGATCGTCGCGGCATAAGTCGGCGCTGCGGTGTTCGACGACGAGCCACCACACACGCTCGCGCGGCCGCGCATCGGCAAAACAAAACTGAATCACGACCCGGCGATCAGCGGGAAACTCGTCGAGCTTCGCGAAGCGCCGCACGTCCCACATCAGAAAACCCGCATCGAGCTGGCCCGGCTGCAACCGACTGCCGATCCAGCGCGCGCCCCAGTGGCCGAGCGCCATCACGATCGGGCGCAGTTCCTCGCCAGCCGCAGTCAGCCGGTATTCATTGACGCTCGCGCCATGCACGCGCTCGACAACGCCGATCTCCTCGAGCTTGCGCAAGCGCTGCGCAAGCAACGTGGCGGACATGCGCGGCACGCCGCGCCGAATGTCGTTGAAGCGCGTGCTGCCGCACAGCAGCTCGCGCACCACCAGCGGCGTCCAACGCTCGCCGAACACCTCGGCGCCGCGCGCGACGGTGCAGAACTGTCCGTAATTGATCATGCGCAAGCCTAGGGCCGCGCCCGCTGCGCGACAAGTCCAGATTCTTGACTAGACGCCGCCAGGATCGGCGCCGACGCTTCGGTCTCCACTTCACAGGAGGCTCACATGGACGATCGACCCGCTTTCGATGCAGCCAAATTCAAGACCACGACGCGCGCACAGTGGCAGTCAGCCGCCAGCGCATGGCACCGTTGGGGACCCTTTCTCGGCGAATGGCTGGGCGCTGCTACCGATCAGATGCTCGACCTCGCGCGCATCGGCGCAGGCAGCCGCGTGCTCGACGTCGCCGCGGGCGCCGGCGAACAATCGCTGGCCGCGGCACGCCGCGTCGGTCCAACCGGGCACGTTCTTGCCACCGACATCGCGCCCGCGTTGCTCGACCACGCACTGGCCGACGCGCGTGCCGCCGGATTGTCGAACGTCGCGACGCGCGAGCTCGACGGCGAAGCCCTCGCTGAGCTGCCTGCTGCCAGCTTCGACGCTGCTATCTCGCGCGTCGGTCTGATCTACTTTCCGGACCAGCAGCGCGCATTGACCGGTATCCGGCGCACACTGAAGCCAGGCGGCCGCTTCGCGGCGGTCGTGTATTCGACGCCCGATAAGAATCAATTCTTCTCGATCCCTGTGAACATCATTCGCCGGCGCGCCAAGCTGCCGCCACCCATGCCGGGGCAACCGGGTCCGTTTTCGCTCGGAGGCGACGGCGTGCTGGCGGCGGCGTACGCGCAAGCCGGCCTGCGCGACATCGAAGTGCGCAAGGTTGATTCGCCGGTGCGGCTACCGAGCGCAGCCGAGTGCGTGCGCTTCGAGCGCGAATCGTTCGGCGCGTTGCATCAGATGATGAGCTCGCTCAGCGATGCCGAGCGCGCCGACACCTGGGATGAGATCGAACGTGAACTGCGGCAATTCGAAACTGCAGGCGGGTTCGTCGGGCCGTGCGAAATGCTGGTGGGTGCGGGGGCGGCATAGGCGCCTATTGGACTACACGCATTAACGAAAGGAACTGAGATGAGAGATTCAACATTGTCGCTGGCGGCCTGCCTGCTGTTTGCAACCTCAAGCGCGGTCGCGCAAAGCACGCCCACCGGACCGGTGGGACTCACGCTGACGACCATCATTCAAACCGAGACGACGATGATCGGCCAGCCGATTCGCTTTCCTCAGACCGATGGCCAGATCACAGCCGTGCTGGCTGAGGTGGCTCCCGGCGGGCAGGTCGGTCGTCCACCTGCATCCGGTGCCGCTGTTCGTCTACATCCTTGAAGGCACGCTGACGATCGATATGAAAAAGCACGGAGTCCACGCGTTCAAGGCCGGCGAAGGTCTGGCAGAAATTGTTCATACCTGGCACAACGGCCGAAACCTCGGCGACAAGCCATGCAAATTTCTAATCGTGTTCGCCGGACAAAAGGGCACGCCGAATCTGGTCCGGCCGTAGTCTCTAGCGGCCTGTAACAGCCACTAGCTCTTCGCTGGCGCTGTGCCAGGCCCCGGCGCAGGCGGCGAATCCGTAGATGGCGGAGCCGGCGCAGGCGGGGCCGGCTGGGGCGTGGCACGAGACGAATCCGGGGCCGGCGGCTGCACCGGTGGCGTTGCTGCCGGCCGCTGATTCGGAACCACGATGCCGGGCGCGAGCGGAATCTCGTCGACCTGCAGGACCTGTGTTACGAAGTGCCGTGTCTCGCCGAAGCAGCTGGTCGGCAGTCCGACTTTTTCTTCGTAGTGCAGCGTGACGCGTTTGCCCATCACCTTGTTGATGCTCTCGGCCACCGCGTCGTCGCGCACCGTGAACAGAAATTTTTCGGGAATCGCGCCGGGCATCGACACCATCGCCATCTCCCCCTCCCACGTCTTGCAGAGCCATCCTTTGCGGCTGAGCTTCTGCACCCAACCCGCGCGCTCTCCGGCCGAATAGTTCCAGTTCAGCACCACGGCAAAGTAAAGAGTGACTAGCACAATCGGCACCAGCAGCAGCCAGAAGATCATCTTCAACGTCGATGAACGACGGCGCGGCGCCAACGGTGCGGGTGCGGGAGTAGGACTGCTCATCGACGCTTCAGGAAATGCACGAATTCTTTATTGATGGTCTGTTGCGCCAACAGCTCGTTGCCAGTCTGCTTGGCGAAGGCCTGGAAGTCACGCACCGATCCGGGGTCGGTCGCGACAATCCTCAACACCTGACCGGTCGCCATGTCCGACAGCGCTTTTTTCGCGCGCAATATCGGCAGCGGGCAATTCAGGCCGCGTGTGTCGATCTCTTTGTCGGTGGTGATGGGTTGCAGCATGGGTCTCGATGAAGAGCGGCGATTCTACCGACCGTCAACGTCGAGGCTCGGGCTTGTTAAGCGCGGCGATGCCGGCCGGCAGCGGACGCCGTGGTCCATCGATCGCAGCTCCGTTTTTCAGTGCCCATTGGCTGATCGCTGCGATGCGATTCTCCGTCAATGGATGCGTGCGCAGAAATTCCACGGTCGGTCCGCTCGATTGGCGCCCGCCGGGCAAACGCATCATCACGTTGAACAGGTCGACCGCGCCGCCGACGTGTCCGTACTCGGCATGCAGCGCCCTTAGCGCCGCTTCATCGGCTTCGCGCTCCTGATCGCGGTTAAACGACAGCAGCGTGGCCATGCCTGCTGTAGTGAGCACATTGCCCGCTGCGCTGCTGCCGAGATCGGCCGACACGATCGACAGAATGACGCCGATCGCCACGCCACGGCCGAGCGCGGCCGACGCGTGCCGGTACTTCAGGTGCGCGAGCTCATGCGCCATCACCATGGCAAGCGCATCTTCGTTGTCGATCTTGCCGAGCAGCCCACGAAAGAACACGGCCTGCCCGCCGAGCGTTGCAAATGCATTCACGATGTCCTGCTCGCGATAGCCGACGCGCACGACCATCTCGCTCGGCATGTCCAGACGCAGCGCCAGCCGATCGGCCAGCGATTGCAGCTCCGCTTGCACCTGCCGGCCCGGCGCATTGTCGGGCGTTGTGGCAAACGGCGGCAACGACGCCGCCAATTTCGCTTCGTACTTGTATGGGACTCGTGGGGCAATCCACTGCGCTGCGAACGAGACGGTGAAGACAAGAAGCACCACCGCGCCGAGGCCGCCCGCAAGCAGCCAGGCGAGTTCCTTCAGCGGATTTTCGTGCGAAGCGTTGATGCCCTCGGCGGGCGCGCGATTCTCGAGCTTCACGCGCAGCGCGAGCTAGGCCGCAACGACTGATCGCGCCGGAAAGTCGATCGCCGCGGCGCGCTCCGGAATCAGTGCGGTGCCGAACGCGAATACTTCGATCGACGCCGCCCAGCCGGTGGAGATCGTCGTCGTTTCGAAGCGCACACAGATGACGAGCTTCGCGCCCTGCCGCCGCGCGTCGTGCTTCAATCGCAGAAGCGCTTCGCGCCGCGCGCGCTCCAGCAGCGTTTCATAAGAGCGCACGCGGCCGCCGAACAGATTGCGCAGGCCGGCGACGAACGTCTTGAAGTAATCCGAGCTGATGACGACCGTGCCGTGCACTAAAAACGCCCGCTGCGGCGTCACGCGGTCCGGCGGAAACCGCACCGAGAACGCCAGCACATCGGCGAACTCACGCTCGCGTTTTCGAATCGAGGCGTAGTGGCGCTTCTCGACGATCGTGCCCGCAAAAAATCCCACCACCAGCAGCGTGATGAACAGACCCAGTTCGATCAGGTCGAGCACGCGTCAAACTCCGTCGAGCTGCACAGCGCTTCCGTAGGCGAGGATCTCAGCGGCGCCCGCGGCGATCGATGTGGTTGCGAAGCGCACGTTCAATATCGCGTTGGCGCCCATCGACTGCGCCTCGGCGATCATCCGCTCGACGGCTTCCTGCCGCGCTTCCTGCATCAACTCCGTGTAACCCTTTAGCTCGCCGCCGACGATGTTCTTCAATCCGGCGAAGATGTCCTTACCGACGTGTTTCGCGCGCACAGTGCTGCCTTGCACGATGCCGTAGTGGGCAACGACGCGACGGCCGGGCACGAGTTCAAGATTACTGACCAGCATCGCGACTCCTATTTGGACGCCGGCTTGTCATCACCCGGAGTGACTGCACTTCCGACCACCTTGGCAGTACCGACGACGGCATCCACCGCCACACCTGCCGCGGTCGTGCCCACCGATACTGCCGCCGAACCGACCGCGATTGCGGCCGATCCGACCGCGGCAGTGACGGCCACAACCGCGCAGCCCGACACTGAAAGCGCGATCAACAGAGTCAGAAAGATTCGCATGATGACTCCCAGGTTACTGCGGCAGCTTGGGCGGACTCGGATGAAACCGCGCCATTGAATATGAATCGACGTATGCGCCATCTCTGAGCGCATACGCTCGATACGTACCTTCCATCACGAAACCGCACCGGCGATATAGCGCAATCGCGCGCTCGTTGTCGGCATACACGTTTAGCTCGATGCGCAGATAACCTGCCCAGTTGTCGGCCCAGTCGAGCAGCCGCTTCATCATTTCCGATCCGATGCCCTGGTCTTGTCGCTCGCGCGCCACGCAGATGCCAAGCCCGGCGGCGTGGCGCCTGCGCAGCACCCATCCGTAGCCGTGTATGCCACCGCTGGCAATCAGCTCGCCATCTTCGAGCGCGAGCAGGTGCAGCCCGTCCTGCTGTTCGACTTGCTGCTCGAGTCTCTTGCGCCACGCTTCGACCCCGGGGTACGGCGTCTGCATCAACCCGGCGAAGACCTGAGGATCGCTCATCAAGCGCACAATGCCGGCCGCGTCGGCCGGCGTGGCGCGCCTGTATTCGATCACACTCATCGATCACAAACGCTGTTGCGCCCACGACTGCACGCTTGCCAGCGCGCTCATCAACTTGCTCGGATCGCTGCCGCCGGCCATTGCCATGTCGGCGCGACCGCCGCCCTTGCCCCCGACCTGCTGCGCAACGTAGTTGACCAGATCACCTGCTTTGACCTTGCTCGTTGCGTCGGCGGTCACGCCCGCAGCGAGCTGCACGCGGTCGCCGTCGATCGCGCCCAGAACGATCACCGCGCTTTTGAGCTTGGCTTTCAACTGGTCCATCGTCTCGCGCAAGGACTTTACATCGCCACCCTCGAGCGATACGGCGAGTACTTTGACGCCGTTGACGTCGACCGCCTGCGACGCGAGGTCGTCCCCTTTCGAAGACGCCAGCTTGCTCTTCATCCGTACCAGCTCTTTCTCAAGCGACCTCACGTTCTCCTGAATCTGCGTGATCTTCTGTGCGACTTCCGCTGTGGGCGCCTTGAGCAAGAACGCCGCGTGCTGCAAATCGCGGTCGAGCGCCTGCACGTAATCGACGGCGCCGCGACCGGTGACCGCTTCGACGCGGCGCACGCCGGCCGCAACACCACTTTCAGAAACGATCTTGAAAAATCCGATGTCTCCCGTGCGTGCCACGTGCGTGCCACCGCACAGCTCGGTCGAATGGTCGCCCATTGCCAGCACCCGCACTTCATCGCCGTACTTGTCGCCAAAAAATGCAAGCGCACCGGCTTTGATCGCGTCGTCGTACTTCATCACGTCGGCCGACACCTGTGCGTTAGAGCGAATCGCAGTGTTGACCATGTCTTCAACGCGGCGGATCTCTTCCGGGCTCATCGCCTTGTCGTGTGAAAAATCGAAACGCGTGCGCTCGGCGTCGACCAATGAGCCGCGCTGCTGCACGTGCTTGCCCAACACGCCACGCAGCGCGGCATGCATCAGATGAGTCGCCGAGTGGTTGTTGCGCGTACGCTCGCGCGCGGCGGCGTCGACCTTGGCCTGCACCACGTCGCCGACAGCGATCGCTCCCGATTCCACTACGCCATGGTGGCCGAACACATCGGCCTGAATTTTCTGCGTATCCGCCACCTTGAAGCGAACCACGCTGCCGCCGCTGATCGACTCAAGCACGCCTTTGTCGCCAACCTGCCCGCCGGACTCCGAGTAAAACGGCGTCGTATTCAGAACGACGATGCCGTCATTCTTCTTGCCATCGCCCGCTTGCAGACGCTGTACGGGCGAGCCCTCCTGATACAGCGCGATCACTTTCGCATCCTCTACCAGCGATGAATAGCCGGTAAATCGCGTCTTATCGCCGGCGTATTCGATGCCGGCCGCCATCTTGAAGCGCGCTGCGGCGCGCGCCTGGCCGCGCTGCCGCTCCATCGCCTCGCCAAAGCCCGCGTGATCGATCGCGACACCGCGCTCGCGGCAAATGTCGCCGGTCAGATCGACCGGAAAACCGTAGGTGTCATACAGCAGGAACACCGTTTCGCCGTCGAGCATCGGCGCGTCACCCGATTTCATCTGGCCCAACGCGGCATCGAGAATCTTCATGCCGTTCTCAAGCGTCTCGCCGAAGCGCTCTTCTTCCTGCTTCAGGACCGATTCGATCCTTTCTTTCTGTTCGGTTAACTCGGGATACGCCGCGCCCATCTCGCCCGCCACGTCCTTCACCAACTGGTAAAAGAACGGCTTCGTCTGGCCGAGCTTGTAGCCGTGCCGCAGCGCGCGCCGGATGATCCGCCTCAAGACGTATCCGCGGCCTTCGTTGCCGGGGATCACACCGTCGGCAATCAAGAACGAGCACGCGCGAATGTGATCGGCAATCACCTTCAGGGAGTTGTTGGGCAGATCCTGGACGTGCGTTTCGCGCGCCGCCGCCCTGATCAGGTTCTGAAACAGATCGATGTCGTAGTTCGAGTGCACGTGCTGCAGCACCGCTGCAAGCCGCTCGAGTCCGAGGCCGGTATCGACGCACGGCCGAGGCAGTGGCGTCAGAACACCCGCGGCGTCGCGGTCGAACTGCATGAACACAAGATTCCAGACTTCGATATACCGATCGCCATCGGCGTCGGGGGAACCGGGCGGGCCGCCGGCGACTTCGGGCCCGTGGTCGAAAAAGATTTCACTGCACGGACCGCACGGCCCGGTATCGGCCATCTGCCAGAAGTTGTCCGACACGTATTTCGGCTGCCCCGGCTTGTCGCCGATCCGAACGCAGCGCTCTGCCGGCACGCCGATTTCGTTGACCCAAAGGTCATACGCCTCGTCGTCGTCGACGTACACGGTGGCCCAGAGTTTTTCCTTCGGCAGCTGGTAAACCTCGGTCAGCAGTTGCCATGCAAAGCGAATCGCGTCGCGCTTGAAGTAATCGCCAAAGCTGAAGTTGCCGAGCATCTCGAAGAACGTGTGATGCCGCGCGGTGTAGCCGACGTTCTCCAGATCGTTGTGCTTGCCGCCCGCGCGCAGCGACTTTTGCGCGGTGGTCGCGCGCGTGTACAGCCGTTTTTCGCGGCCGGTAAACACGTCTTTGAATTGCACCATGCCGCTGTTGACGAACAGGAGCGTGGGATCGTCCGACGGCGCCAGCAGGCTTGACGCGCGCACGATCGTGTGGCCCTTTGATTCAAAGTACCGCAGAAAATTTTCGCGGATGTCGGCGCTTTTCATAACCAGCAGATGGCGTGCGCTTTGTCTATAACAAGCGCGCTTTCAAGTGACCAACCGCAGATGATACCGGCGGCATCGCCGGAAAGCCCGATCAGCCGGCGGCGGAAAGCGCTGAACCGGTGCTTGCGAGCTTCAACTTCGCTTTGCCGCGATCGCCAGCGCGCAACAGTCTGGCGGCATTGGCAAGCACGAGCAGTGCGCTTGCCGCGGTACCGCCCACCGCAAACGCAGGCGAGGTGATGCCGCTTGCTGCAAGCACGATAAAACTCACATTGCACCCCAGCGCGAGGCCGATATTTTGCCGCGCCAGGCGCATCGCGCGCCGCGCGACGGCAAACGTGAAATCGACGTCGGCCAGGCGCGACGACAGCAACACAAAATCAGCGCGCGCTTGAGCGGCCGGCGAACCATCGGCCAGTGCGAGCGACACGTCGGCCCGCGCAATCGCCGGCGCATCGTTGATGCCATCGCCCAGCATGGCCACCCTGTGCCCGGCTCGCTGCTGACCGCTGACCCACTCGCACTTGCTGTGCGGCGTTTGATGAGTCAGCGTGCGCTCGATGCCCAACGTAGCGGCAACACCGTGCACGGGAGCACGGCGATCTCCGGAAAGTAACACCGGCTCGACACCGAGCTCGGTGACGGCATCGATTAAAGCCGCCGCGTCATCGCGCAGGCGCTCTCCAAATACGAACAGCGCGAGCGCGCCTTCGGCGTCGGCCAGCACGATCGTGCTGGCTGCATGCAGCCCCTCGCGCACGGCGATCGCGGAAACGTCGGCGCGCTTGCCCGCTTGCTTGTCGATCAACGCGAACTCGAGCTTGCCCAGTCGATACCGCCGGCCGCCGACGGTTGCCTCGATGCCGGCAGACGCTTCGACTCGGCCATCCGAAAGTGGCGGCAGGGACTTGCCGAGCGATTGCACCGCACCGATCAATGCTCGTGCGTACGGGTGGGTCGACAGCGTCTGCATCGAGGCCGCGATCGCGAGCGTGTATTCGGGATCTGCCGTGCGCAGCAGCAGCTGGCGCGTCAGGCGCGGCTCGGCGGTGGTCAATGTGCCGGTCTTGTCGCACGCCAGCAGGTCGACCCCCGCCAGCGCCTCGATCGCACCGCTGCGCGCGACCAGCACCCCGCGCCGCTCGAACACTGATTGCGCAGCGGCCACCGCAGACGGGGTCGCAAGCAGCAACGCGCACGGACACGCCGCGATCAACACCGCCAGTGCGCTCGAGACAGCGCGCGATGGATCGAACAGCAACCAGGCAAGCAAAGCAGTGATCGCCGCTGCTGCCATCATCCACAAGTACGGCTTGGCCACGCGCGTTGCAAGCTCGATTGCGCGCGGACGCTCACGACCTGCTTCCTCGGCCATGCGCTGCAACGCGAGCGAGCTCGACTCGATGCCGCTGCGGCCCACTTCGATCACCAGCGGCTGATCGAGGTTGATCGAACCGGCAATGACCGGAGCACCCGCGGACTTTTCAATCGGCAGCGACTCGCCCGTCAGAGCCGCTTGTGAACAACTCGAGCGGCCGTGCACCACGACGCCGTCGGCGGGTATCGGCTCGCCGGGCGGAACCAGCACGCGAGCACCCGGCTTCAACTGCGCACTGATGACCGACTCGGTGGCGAGCGACGATGGAAAGGCAACCAGTCGCAGCGCACGTGTGGGCTGCCGGCGCAGGGCATCAACATGCGCGCGAGCGCGCAGTGGCCCGCCGGCCAGCATCCAGCGTGCGCTGATCGCAAGCGCGATCACAAGCGTCACCGCGTCGAAGTAAATCGGTCCGCGCGCCAGCATGGCGCCGACCGCGCTCGCCGCAATCGCGGCGCTGATCGCCAGCACTGTCGGTAACTCGAGTCCGGCCGCGCCCGCGCGCCACATTCGCAGTTGACTCCATGCGGCGCGGTACAGCGGTTGTGCGGAAAAAAGCAATGCGGGCAGCGACAGCACGAAGCTGGCGCCCTGCAACAGCCGCTCGACGTCGGAGGTCATCGCACCAGGCGCAGCGATGTAAAGCGGCAGCGAAAGCATCAACACCTGCGCCGCAGCCAACCACGCGATCACTACGCGCAACAGATCGATACGACGCACCCGGGAGTCGATCTGCGCATCGTCGCGCGGCACCCGACCGGCGTCGTACCCGGCGCGCTCGATCGTGCGCTGCAGCTCACCGCGCGTCACACGCTTCGGATCGAACGCGATGAACGCGGTACGCGTGGCGAAATCCACGCTCGCCTTCGACACCCCGGCCACCCGCTGCACGCTTTGCTGGATCAACAGCGCGCACGCGCTGCACGCCATACCCCGGATCGACAGTTGCAGGTGAGAGCCCGCCGCGGTTGCCGCCTCGATCGCCTCTGAACTCGCTTCGGCCTCCGCGGCCATCGAGGCATTCAACGATGCGCGGTCGCGCGTGCCGGCCTGCGCCAGAAATAATTGCTCGGCGATGAACGCGCACCCGTTGCAGCAAAACGCACGCATCGTGGCGCCGATGGGCCGGCGCACTATTCGCAGGCCCGCCAACGAATCAGCGCACTGATCGCACGCCAGCGGCGAGTCAGCGCTGCCGCCCGACGCATCAGCGCCCGCGAGAGCGGGAATCTTGGCTTTGCGGATCAGATCAGACGCCATTGCAAAAATGGAGTGCCATTGCACTGCGCATTATTGACACCACAGAGTAACTCACGCCAAGCCCGATCAAACGGCTCCGATCGACCGCTCACCCTACCGAATTCATCAGTTTTGCGGTTCACTCTTAACGCTCAGCCATCTCGTGGGCGGTCGAGCGGCCTGTAACAGCCAAATGCCTAGCCCGCTTGCCACACCATCGGCGCGTCCTTCGGTCTGGATTCGGCTGTTACAGGCCGCTAGTCGATCCGGCTGAGTCAGAATGCACACTTCCTAAACGACGCCGTGCGCTACGCCGATGACACTACGCCGCCGCATGTTCTCAACGGTCGTGATTGCTGCGGCATTGACTGCTTGCGGCGGCGGATCCGACAGCGTTGCGCCGGCGCCGCCTCCGGCACCGGCACCAGCGCCAACTCCGCCGCCAGCGGTCGTTCTGCCCCCACTGGTCGGCGATACGCCGGTTCGAATTTCGGCGGACACGCCTTTTTCCATCAACTGCACCGGCGGCGCGCTCGGCGGCGTCGAGTATCGCAACGCGGAAGTCGAGCCGTACGCCGCGGTCAGCCCGAGCAACGCCGCCAATCTCGTCGCGGTTTGGCAGCAGGACCGATGGGCCACTGGACTCGCCAACGGCGTTGTGACAGCAACAACGCTGGACGGTGGCGCCACTTGGGCGCGCACCGCCGTGCCGTTTACGCGCTGCGCTGGCGGCAACTCGGCCAACGGCGGCAACTACGAGCGGGCCACCGATCCATGGGTCACCTTCGCACCGAACGGCAACGCGTTCCAAATGGTGCTCGCGACCGAGGGCGGTTCGCTTGCGCCGGGGTCGGTCAGCGTAATGCTCGATCTTCGATCCGGGGCCACGCAGCCAGACGATCGGCAACGCGATCGCGGTGCTGCCCAACGGGACGCTGGTCAACCTGTTCACCCAGCTCGACGAAGCTGCGGGCGGTCAAACAACCGCCACGCTCAACGTATTGCGATCAAGCGACAAGGGCGGCAGCTGGAGCGGACCGATTCGCGTCGCCGATATGCTCGCGATCGGCGCGCGCGATCCGGAAACTGCAACACCGATTCGCGACGGCGCCGGTCTAGCTCAGATCGCGGTAGCACCCAACGGCCTTCTATTTGCCATCTGGCAGGACGCGCGTTTCTCGGGCGGCGCGCGCGATGGGATTGCCTTGTCGCGTTCGATCGACGGCGGTTTGACCTGGAGTGCGCCGCTGCAGATCAATTCGGCGCCGAGTGCGCAGGCGTTCACACCGAGCGTGCGTGCGTGCCAACGGGACGATCGGTGTCACGTAGTACGATTTCCGTTCGAACACCGTCGATCCCGCAACGCTGCCGACCGAGCTCATTTTCGCGCGCTCCACCGACGGACTCATGTGGCAAGAGAATCGTTTGAGTGCCGCGTTCGACATGGCGACCGCACCGTTTGCGCGCGGATTGTTCATCGGGGATTACCAGGCGCTGACGAGCGCCAATAACGTGTTCATCCCGGTGTACGTGCGCACCAACAGCGGCGACACAAACAATCGCACCGACGTGTTCGCGCTCGCCACACGCTCGCTGCCACTGGCGGCGGGACCGATAAGCGATACGGCGCGCACGTTCCGCGCAGTGCCAACTGCCGCAATTCAGCCTGGAGCCACCTTTCGGCAGCGCGTGCACGAAAACATCGTGCGAATCATGGAGCGGCGCATTCCGGGTGGGTCGCAACGCTTGAACGCGCGCTAGTGCCGCCGGGGATTGCGGTCAGGGATTGCCGCTCTACACTTCGATTTTGATCTCGCACAGAGCTTGCAATGGATACCCTGGGTACCCGCCGCGCCATCGTTCGTTCCCGCATTGAAACCCTGCGCCGCGCGATGCAGCGGCAAGGCATCGCCGCCGTGATCGTGCCATCGAGTGACCCGCACTTGTCCGAGTATCTGCCGGAGCGCTGGCAGGGCCGGCAATGGCTGTCGGGTTTCACCGGTTCGGTTGGAACTTTGGTCGTCACCGAGGATTTCGCGGGACTGTGGGCCGACAGCCGCTACTGGACGCAGGCCGAGGGCGAGCTGGCCGGCACCAGCGTCGAGTTGATGAAGATCGGCGGCGCGGGCAGCCCCGCGCACGTTGACTGGTTGGCAGAGCACGCGAAGCGCGGCGCTGCAGTCGCGGTCGATGGCGCGGTCATCGGCCTGGCCGGCGCGCGCGCTCTGCAATCGGCGTTGAGCGAACGCGGCATCGAACTGCGCACCGATCTCGACCTGCTCAATGACGTATGGGATGACCGGGCAGCGTTGCCAGCACAGCCGGTGTACGAACACGTCGCGCCGTTCGCGTCCACGCCGCGCACCGAGAAGTTGGCAGCGATTCGCCAACAGATGAGCAGCGCCGGTGCGACGCATCACTGGATCTCGACGCTGGATGACATTGCGTGGCTGACCAACTTGCGCGGTGCCGACGTCAGCTACAACCCGGTGTTCATCGCGCATCTGCTGCTCGACGGCACCAATGCAACCCTATTCGTGGCCGACGGCAAGATCAGCAGTGATCTGAAGTCCCGCCTGGCGGCCGACGGCATCGCGCTGGCGCCATACAGCGAGGCAACCGCCGCGCTGAAGGCGCTGCCGGTGGACGCGAAACTGCTCCTCGACCCGCGCCGCGTCACGCTCGGCCTACGGCAGTCAGTGCCTGAGCACGTAGCGATCATCGAATCGATCAATCCATCGACGCTCGCCAAGAGCCGCAAGACCGACGCCGACATTCATCACATCCGCCACGCGATGGAACAAGACGGCGCCGCACTCGCCGAATTTTTCGCGTGGTTCGAAGGTGCACTCGGCCACGAAACGATTACCGAAATGTCCGTGGGCCGCAAAGTCGTCGAAGCGCGCGAGCGCCGGCCCGGTTACGTCTGCCCGAGTTTTCATCCGATCGCAGGCTTTAACGCCAACGGCGCGCTGCCGCACTATCGTGCGACCGAAGAATCGCACGCCACCATTTGCATGCGCGGCCTGGTCGGCAACGGCTTGTTGCTGATCGATTCCGGCGGCCAATATGAATACGGCACGACCGATATCACGCGCGTGGTACCAGTCGGTGAGACGATCACCGAGCAGCGGCGCGATTACACGCTGGTGCTGAAGGGAATGATTGCGCTCACGCTTGCGAAATTTCCGCGCGGCACACGCAGCCCGATGCTCGACACGCTCGCGCGCGCGCCGATCTGGGCCGCGGGTGTGGACTTCGGTCATGGCACCGGACACGGCGTCGGCTATTTCCTGAACGTGCACGAAGGCCCGCACGGCATCACGCCGCACTTGCCGCCCGAGCCGCAGACGGCGATGGAACCCGGAATGGTCACGTCGAACGAGCCCGGCATCTACCGCCCTGGTCGCTGGGGCGTGCGCATCGAAAACCTGGTGCTCAACGTGCCGGCTACTCTCGACGAGCCGAGCGAATTCGGCGAGTTTCTGCAATTCGAAACGCTGACGTTATCGCCGATCGACACGCGCGTGATCGAGCGCTCACTGTTGCGCGACGATGAAGTCAAGTGGCTCAACGCTTATCACGTCGAAGTGCGGCGCAGAGTCGGCCCGCATGTCCGTGGCGCTGCCGCTAGCTGGTTGCAACTTCGCACCGCGCCGATTTAACGCCCGACCGCTCGCTACAATCACCCGTTTTCCCGACGGCGCGTGACAGATTCGATGGATAAGCGGGCCGCCGGTGGCGGCAAGAGCAAGGCAGCGGACGACAAGCCGAGCGGCCGTGCGACCAACTTCATCCGCAACATCATCACCGACGATCTGGTGCGCGGCACCTACGAGCCGCGGCAGTGGGCCGGCCATCCGGGCCCATACGACGTCCATGCGCACGCGCCCCGTGATCCAGCGAAAATCCGCACGCGCTTTCCGCCTGAGCCCAACGGCTATCTGCACATCGGCCACGCGAAATCGATTTGCCTGAACTTCGGGCTCGCACGCGATTTTGGTGGGCGCTGCCACATGCGGTTCGACGACACCAATCCGGTCAAGGAAGACCAGGAGTTTGTCGATTCGATTCTCGAATCGGTGCGCTGGATCGGATTCGATTGGGAGCATGCGGGTGTTCACGCGCCTGAATCCAATCTGTATCACGCGAGTGATTACTTCGAGGATATGTATCGCTTTGCCGAATACTTGATCGAAACGGGTTATGCATATATCGACGAGCAAAGTGCCGACGACATTCGCGCCACCCGCGGCACGTTGACACAGGTCGGCAGCGACTCGCAGTACCGCGACCGGCCAATCGCCGAATCGCTACGGCTGTTTCGCGAAATGCGCGCCGGCAAGCACGCCGAAGGCACGATGGTGCTGCGCGCGAAGATCGACATGGCGTCGCCCAACATCAACATGCGCGATCCAGTGATGTACCGCATCCGCTTCGCCGAGCACCACATGACGGGAACGAAATGGGTCGTGTACCCGCTGTACGCGTATGCGCACCCGATCGAGGATGCATTGGAGAACATCACCCACTCTATCTGCACGCTGGAATTCGAGGACCAGCGCCCCTGGTACGACTGGGTGCTCGAGCGCATCGTTCCGTTGCTGCGACAGCCGCAGTACGAAGCGGCGCAGCGCATGCTCGACAAGATTTACGACGCCGGCGTCGAGTCGCGCCGAGAATTTGCGCTGCTGTGCAGCCAATATCGGGACAAGCTCGGCTCGAGCCGCTACGAGCGCCGAGCCGACGCGATGTTTGCATCATGGAGCAAGAATTCAGATCTGGCTGCACATGACTCCGAGGAGTTCTTCAAGCTGCTGCGGGAGCAGACGCAATGCTTTACGCCGCTCCTACAGGCTGCGCTCGATCAACGCAAAACGAATCCGTTTCTGTTGCCGCATCAGCACGAGTTCAACCGCTTGAACCTCACCTACGTGGTGATGAGCAAGCGCAAATTGATTCAGCTCGTCGACGAAAAGTTTGTCGATGGCTGGGACGACCCGCGCATGCCCACTATCGTCGGGCTACGGCGTCGCGGCTATACACCGCACAGCCTGCAGCTATTTGCCGAGCGCACCGGAGTCAGCAAGGCGCCGCAGTGGATCGATTACGCGCTGCTCGAACAGGCATTGCGCGACGACCTCGAGCCAACAGTGCCGCGCGCGACCGCGGTGCTGCGGCCGATCAAGCTCGTGCTCGACAACTTCCCCGTCGATCTAACGGAAGAGACGCAAGTGCCGGTCCATCCGCATAAGCCGGAGCTCGGCACGCGCACCTTGCGCATCGCCCGCGAAATGTGGATCGAGGCCGACGATTTCATGGACAACGCGCCGTCGGATTACTACCGCCTCGCACTCGGCCCGGGTTGTGCTGGTCAGCCGGTGCGCCTGCGTTACGGCTATGTGATCCGCGCGCACAGTGTCGTAAGAGACGAAGTGGGCAATGTCGTCGAAGTGCACGCCGAGTATTTGCCCGAAACCAAGAGCGGCTCGCCCGGCGCCAACAGCGTCAAGACGCGCGCCGCGATCCACTGGCTGTCTGTGGCCGATAGCATCCCCGCGGAAGTCCGGGTGTTCGATCGACTTTTCACTGATCCTTATCCCGACGCCGGCGACAAAGAATTCCGAGCGCTGATCAATCCGAATAGCAAGCAAGTGCTGCGCGCATACGTCGAGCCATCGCTTGCGCACGCGAAGTCGGACGAAAAATTTCAGTTCGAACGGAACGGATACTTTGTAGCGGACCGAAGGGATCACACGAGCGAGAAGCCGGTGTTCAATTTGGCGGTGACGTTAAGGGAAGCCTCCGGGAAGTGAAGGTGACCGAGTGGTGTAGCCGCCGCTAGTACAACTAATCCAACGTCACCCAGGCAGGCGCATGGTCACTTGGCTTTTCGCGGCCGCGGACTGCCTTATCCACACCTGCTTCTTTTAAGCGCGCCGCAACTCTTGCATTCACCAATAGATGATCGATCCGAAGGCCTGCATCGCGCGGCCAACGGTTCCTGAAGTAGTCCCAATAGGTATAGATCGGAGCGTCTGGATGGAGCGTGCGGATCGCATCAGTCCAGCCTTGTGCGAGCAACTGGCGATAGGCTGCTCTGGTTTCCGGCTGCAGGAGTGCATCGTCTTTGTATGATCTCGGCGAGTAGATGTCCGCGACATCGTCGGTCGGAACGACGTTGTAGTCGCCCGCGAGCACGACTTCCTCGCCGCAGTCCCACAATTGAGCGGCATGGTCGATCAGCCGCTGGAACCAGGCTAACTTGTAATCGAACTTCGGTCCCGGCTGCGGGTTGCCGTTCGGCAGATAGATGGTGCCAACGATGATGCCGTTCACCGATGCTTCGAGGTACCGGCTATGTGCGTCGTCGGGGTCGTTCGGCAGTCCGCGGCGCCTTTCTATCGGTTCCGCCCCTTTCGCAAGGATTGCGACGCCGTTGAAACCCTTTTGACCATGCCAGATAGCGCCATAACCCGCTCCCTGAATGGCGAGTTGTGGGAACGTCGCGTCAGATGTCTTCAGTTCTTGCAAGCATGCAATATCCGGACTGGACTCTTCGAGCCATTCGAGAAGACGCGGTAGACGGGACGTGATGCCGTTGACGTTGAAAGTTGCTATCTTCATGGGCGGTAGAAATGTACCCGCTCAGAGAAGAGGCCGAGACTGGGCTACGCCTCTTCTCAGTTGGCTCGGCAAACTTCAAGCGATGCGCGACCTGCGTCCAAATCGAATCGCACCGAAGGCTAATCACCAGAGCGATTAAGCCTTTCGCTTAAAACCGAGCGGCGCAACCTTGCAAGATTCGCTTTTCAATACGCAGCGTGACGCGAGCGCCGTAGGCGGTTTCGGACCTGCCGTCGCTGCACATCTGTGGATTCAATTCCACGCGGATCGTAGTTCCGTCGGCGGACTGTGCATCGTAAGTTCGAGCTAGCGTCTCTTTGGTTGTTTGGTTGGTGCCGGCCATTTTGAATGCTGCGACCGGGAGCTTCACGGATACCTTGTCAGGGAGCTCGAGAACCGCGGTCGCGTCGGTTACAACGAGGCGCCATGACGGCATCTGCCCATTGGCAAGCAGCCGGACGTTAGACGCAATATCTTGCGGAAGCGTCTTGCACGACTCTACGGTACCCAAGGCGCGCTGAAACTGATAGACAGTCGTGTTTGTCTTGCCGCGATCGCCGCGCATCTCGACGTACAGGGGTCGATATCGGTGCAGCATGATCTGCCGAACTGCGCCCACTCCAGCGCGCAGCGAACCAGTCGGCGTCTTATCGTCGATCGGGAACAGTTGCTGCGACATTGCGCCACCGATGCAGGGCTGATATTGCAGCACACCGGCACCGCCCTCACTTACGAAGCCGCGCAGGTCCGCAGCAGCGGCAGTCGTAGCGACCAGAGAGAACGCAGCGGAAAAGAGTGCGCGCCGTGCCACAGTGTGGCGACGGCGCGTGGTTGCGTTAATGTTAATCAGGCAGGCAGACTCGGGTGCCCCGTTTGACAAGTGGCACTGAACAGCTTGAGCTTCTCCGCCGCCGGCACGCCCAACCCTCCTGGAGCGCTTGACGTGAATCCGAGATACTCGTGGACTGCGGTATGCACATGCTTCGGGTTTATCACGATTCCGTTCGGATCCGGAGCGCCGGTCGTCGGATTGATTGTCCTCTGTTCATGGCGCGGACCGGTGTAGCCGACGGTGCGATCCCCCAACCCCGTGCCTGGCGGGAGAATAATCGTATAAGAACCGCCCACGTTGTTGTGATCCTTCCCGCCGCTGCCATTCAGCATCGTACGGCCGAACTCGGCGCTCACCACCACCAGTAGCCGGTCTGCTATGCCGCGCCGTTGCGCTTCGTCCATGAGGAACGTCAGCCGGCTACTCATCCGCACCAATGCTCCGTTGGGGCCGTTCATGTCCTCAACGTTTCCGTGGACGTCAAATCCGCCGCTCGTAATCTGAGCAGCCGCCGTAATACCCGCTTGCATTGCAATCGCTGTGACTTCAATATCGGCGAACTGCTGCGTGAAAGTCGCGGGAATCAAGGCGGCGACGGCTTCCAAGCGGACCCGCGCTTCCTTGCCAGCGAGGAATTGCTCGGTAATCAGACTCTCCTTTGGCAACGAAACACCGCTTGCCTTAAGTGCCTGAAGCCGCGCATCGCGCGCCGCTATGGTCTTCTGGTAATCAGCTTGTTTCATGCGATCTTGCGTGGCTGACACTGCATTTGGCAGCACCATTGCACGTAGCTGATTCCCATCGGGCACCGGCGTAGCGGTCACAAGACCCGTGCTCGCGGTGGCTCTAGCATCGTCTCGAGCAATCCAAGCAGCCGGAAAACCTGGTCCGTACTTGGCCGCGTGCAACTCGCAAATGGGCGCATACCCCATTTCAAGCCTGCCGGTTGAGGCACAAAAGCTACCGTCTTCGTGACTATTCGTCTGCGTGTTCACACCATTGACGAAGATCAACTGACTGTTGAACCGGGTCAAGAAGGCTGCGTTGCTTCCGGCGTTTCCCATCGGCGCTATCGCCATCTTGCCAACTCGAGGAACCGCCAGGCCCTGCGTCGTGTAGTTGTTGATTCCAGCGCCGATCGCGGGATCAGACCACGAATCGTGGTCCCACCCACCGTCGCAGTGGTAGTAAACCAGTAGCTTGCCGGTCGATGCCTGGGCGTTGGCGAGCGGCAACAGTCCGTACCACGGAAGTACTACACCGGATGCCTTCGCCGTATTTAAGAGGAATTCTCTGCGGTCCATTTAAATCACTCCTGTAATTTGGCTAGTCAACCGATTAGAAGGTCAGGAAGTCTTGGTCACCGACCATGTACATCAGAACCGACGCCCACGTACGTCCTACGTATCCTGCGTCGTTGCCTGCATTCAGCTGGCAAGTCACCGGTCGTGCGGGTGCATTGGCGCGGTCGTTGTACACCGCTTCGAACAACTGGTACGTGCGCTGAACGTCTGCGTCAGTGCTAGTGACTCGCTTATTCCACAGCGCTTCGTGCAACCACACGATGTTCGCCAGAATCTTGTCCTTCCCCGCTTGGGTGGCTGGTGTGTCGGTCATTGCCACGGCCGGGAACAGCAAGCGTGCGGCCGGTGCCTTCGCAAAATCGGCCTGCGTCCATGTGCAGCTGCTAGTGAGTAACGCGACGTCGAGAGTCGTGACCTGATTGGTTGTGAAGTTGGTCTGCGGCGTCTTTTGCGCAAGGCCATCGAACGCCCCGTAAGCGAGACCTGGGCCGGCGAACGCATTGTTGAAAGGCGCGTAGGCCGATCCCAACAGTCCAACAAACTTCCTGTTCAGCCTGCTCGTCGACAACAAGTGCCCGTTACCGATCGCGGCGAGTGAGGTGGCACGTTGGGCGCTGACTGGCGCCGTCACGCCGTTCGCGCGCCCTTCCTTGCTCAGGATCAGGTCAACCAGCAGGTCCTTGACTTTGTACCCGCCGGCCGCGAAGCGTGCCGCGAGCTCCTTGAACTCATCCTGCTGGGCGTTGTACGCAACCAGGCGAGCGGCGGCGTCCGGGCCGGTCGTGTCAATTACTGCCTGCAGAGGTTCGCGGTGGAACAAAGCCTTGTGCCAGAACTGCACGGCGCCCATAGCGAAGCGAGGATCGGCAGCCAACTGGTCACCCAGCCATTCCGCTGCTTTTGGATTGTTATAGCCATTCGGCATCGGCATATTGCCGTAGCCTGGTGCCTTGCCGTCGCGGAACCAGTTGTCGCCCATCTGATAGAACTCGTTGCCTTTTGCGTCGTTCATGTAGTTGGTCGACATGTACACGTTCGGCAACGCATGGGCTGTCGCAGCAGCGCCCATTGGGCGATAGCGATTATCCGGCGCCCAGTTCTGCAACCCCGCGGCTATCGGGTCCATGATGTCATGACAAACAGCGCAGCCAGGGTTGTCCATGACGGTCACTCTGAACTGACCATCCTCAAGCGGGCGGGAAGCTAGCTGTGGGATGTACACCCCAACGTATCGCTTCATCAGCTCGCTGACGCGGTGACGATTGCGATTGGTTTCCGTGGTGGGGAAGCGGTCCAGTGTCGCGTGCATCGCCAGTACGCCCGCGTGCTCGCGATTGCCTCCAAGCCGTGCGTTCGGAATAACCGCCGGCAGGAACTCATTGTCATCAGCCGGGTTCGTGAAAGTACCCTGCACTGTTGCACCAAGCAACGGTGCGGTCACGCCGTTCAAAACGGTGTACTTAGCCGACACGATCTCCTTCCATGACCGGTCGCCGTTGACGATGTATTTCATCAAATTGACCGGCTCGAAACGCATGGTGGTCTCGAAGCGCGCTCGAACACCCGCGGGCGGATTCTGGTTATTGATCACCGCTGCCGCCAGCGGAAAGTCCGCCGCGTCCAAACCGCGGTCCTGGTCGAAGACCACTACGCCATTGACCAAGTACTGAACGTGTCCGGCCTCGGTCAGGAAGGCGTCGAATGAGGGGCCGCCGTCCATGTAGGCGCGAATCTGCTGGCGCAGGACGGCTTCGCCGCCGCCGGAGACAGCCGCTTTCTCCATCGCTGCCGGGTTGCGGCCCGCAAAGAGAACCGATGCCTTCTGCAGCATCGTCGCGTCGTCCGCAAATTTCACGCCCTTGTAGAACTCACCGGTCGCGAGCACTTCCGTGCTGCAGCTTTCCTTCAACTTCGGAAGCAGCGCCGCGAGATCTTTGTACTGCTGCGAATTCGCGTCGCCGTAGACCTTGCCGCCGGTATGCGTTGGCAGGCCGATCGACTTCGACATCAGCAAATCGCCGTTGGCGGCTGCGAACGTGCGCAACACGCCGTAATTCATTTCCGCTGATCCGCCGGCTGCGAATACGAGCCGTGTTCCGCTGGCGACCGCACCTGCGCGGTGGCAGACCACGCATGTGCTGGCCATGCTTGGCCACACGGTCGCGGTGAATGCTTGCGGCGGTGTCGCGCACGTTGCCGCAGCTGCTTGAGCCGGCGCCGGTGCGGCCTTGGTGCTTCCCGTATCACCACCACCGCAGCCCGAAAGCGCGCCCACCACTGCGAGCAGTGGGATCGCGATGCGTGCGTTGAGTCTGTCCGTCATTGTTCTCTCCCTAAGGGATTTGCAAGGCTTACCGGAGGCAAACTGTGCCTGCGTTCGAGTAAAAAATAACTCGTGGGGAAGGATGATCGAGCACTACCCTTTGGTTTTCCGCGCCACCTCCAAAGCCGCGTATTTGCTGGGTTTTGGTGGATCAGCTAGTCCGATCGGATTAGCGCAAAATCAGGTCAGACGCACGCTGGAATTCGGGCCGATTTCTCGTTATTTCGAAGGCGGTTTTTATTCGATGTTTGGCGAGATCGCAGTGATAGAGTCAATCGCATGTCGATCTCCCCCGCGATGCGTCGCTTTACCCTGGCGCACCCGAACATTGTCGTGATTCCGGCCGAGGCGCTCGATGAGCGCGGGCTCGAGCCTGAGTTTGCCGAGCTACTGATCATCGAAGGCCGCTTGTCAGCCGATCAAGTTGATTGTCTCGAGCGCGGCACCGCGCTGTACTGGCAACGCTGCCGCGATCTATTCACGCGCGCGCCCGGTTCATGGTTTCCGCCGCGCCAGACGAATCTTCTGATCATTTCCGAGCAGCATGGCATCTTTCCTTACATGGAGCCGTTCATCGGCACGTCTTCGCTGCTGTACGCATCCGACCTCAACACGCATCCCGAGTATGTCGCTTACATGTTGGTGCACGTCGACCGACTGGCGCTGCTGCCTTCAGTGCGTGCGGCGCTCGTTTGCAATCTGAGTTACTGGTTCGACCGAGACGAAGCGAGCCGGAGCGCGTTTGCCAGCGCCGCAGCACGCGCGCAGCGGCCGGATGCCCGGTGTTTCACTGCGCTGGCCGATGCGTTCGACTGGATCGATCAGCTTTTGCACCTTCCTCTGCGCGAACCACAGCAGGATCCAACCGAGCCCTATCTGGCCGTGGAGAGCGCCGATCTGTACGTGCCGAAGCGCCTCCAGCCGCAGGTCACCTCGCTTTGCGACGCCGGCGAGAACGCCGTTAGCAATGCTATGCAAAATATTTCTTCAACACGTCTCGTTTCGTCGACTACCTTATCAACAGCGGAATCATCAGCGAAGACAGCACAAACGCCCTGTTCGACGCTGCGGGACGAGTACTTGCGTGTTATTCGATCGACGAGTCAAAACTCGTTGTCACCCCTGTAGCAACTTATAGCTGAATGTGTGGCACTCACCGAAGCCGCACTGCAGGATCACCGAGATTAGGTTGATCACGCAGATCGCAATCACGTAGACGCTCAAGACGTCCGCGACCTTCCTGATCGCTGGAAATTCGCTGAGTTCTGCCGCGCGTAGATATTCGTCGCCGCCCAGAATCGCAAGCTTGATCGCGTAGGCAGTCAACAGGCTCAGCGCGATGATGATCGACCACACGGGCATATGGATTCCGAATATCGCACTACCGATATATTCGTGGCCCGGCCGGGGGTAGATGTCGAGCAGACTCTGCCTGCCGGTTCAGGAACCGGCTAGCATCCCTGCCCATGGAAAAGCGGGTTCGCTTCCGTTCGGCTTGGCTGCCGTGGGCATTGTTGGCACCGCAAGTGGCGGTGATTACGATCTTCTTTTTCTGGCCTGCCGCACAGGCGCTGCTGCAATCGGTACAAATTCAGGATGCGTTCGGCGCGACGCGCGAGTTTGTCGGGCTGGAAAACTTTCGCAGCCTGTTCGCCGATGAAACCTACATCGAGTCGTTCAAGACCACGGCGGTTTTCTCCACGCTGGTCGCCGGCTTCGGCATCACGATCGCGCTGGTGCTCGCTGTATTCGCCGATCGCGTGATTCGCGGCGCGGGCTACAAGACATTGCTCGTGTGGCCGTACGCCGTAGCCCCGGCGGTGGCGGGCGTGCTTTGGCTTTTTATGTTTGCTCCTTCGATCGGCATCATTCCGTTCGCGCTGCGCGAAGTCGGCTATGAGTGGAACCATCTGTTGAACGGCAATCACGCGATGGCCTTGATCGTGATGGCCGCGGTGTGGAAGCAGATCAGTTACAACTTCCTCTTCTTCCTCGCGGGCCTCCAGGCGATCCCCAAATCGTTGATCGAAGCCGCCGCCATCGACGGCGCGGGTCCGTGGTGGCGCTTCTGGACCATCGTGTTCCCGCTGCTCTCGCCGGTAACGTTTTTCTTATTGGTGATCAATATCGTCTACGCATTCTTCGAGACCTTCGCCATCATCGATGCGTCCACGCAAGGCGGCCCCGGGAAGGACACCGCGATTCTTGTCTACAAGGTGTACTACGACGGCTTCAAGGGGCTCGACCTCGGCGGCTCGGCGGCGCAATCGGTTGTACTGATGGCGATCGTCATAGCGCTCACGGTGGTGCAGTTCCAGTATGTCGAAAAAAGAGTTCAGTACTAGATAATGGTCGAACGCCGCCCCGCGCTCACGGTTCTCACGCACCTGGTGCTGATTCTCGGCGTGCTGGTCGTTGCGTTTCCTGTGTACGTCACGCTGGTCGCGTCGAGCCATACGGCGCAGGCGATCGTGCAGGCGCCGATGCCG
>Ga0136614_10000171_pt1 | contig 28235 bp, 25 predicted proteins | sample AntDrymUQ2792106_2_FD_106643 | JGI IMG/M metagenome (GOLD analysis project Ga0136614, IMG submission 106643) | Polar desert sand microbial communities from Dry Valleys, Antarctica - metaG UQ279 (21.06) | ecosystem: Environmental > Terrestrial > Soil > Desert | place: Antarctica: Dry Valley... | reverse complement strand
GTCCCCGCATCGGATCTCGACGTGGAGGTGCGCCGGACGCGCCGCGACAAGGGTCTGGGACGAGCCGGGCGGGGACCACTCCCCGAAGAGTCGGATCGCCATCGCCTCCTTGGGGTTCAGGCCCCGGCCGGCCAGCGACCCGATCACGTCCTCGGCGCCGACCGCGTCGGATCCGATCAGAGAGCGCAGCACCGACGCGGGGACATCGGCCCGAGCGCCCAGCGCACCGGCGTCATCGGATCCGTCGGGCGCCAGAGCCGTGACCTCCGCGACCTGACCGCCGTCCGGGTCGTGCACCGTGAGCTGGTCGTCGCCTTCGAGGGTGATCACGGTGGCACCACCTGGTCGGACCCAGTACCGCTCGAGGAACGGGTCCGCGGCGATCAGCCCCGGGACGGTGAGGCTCCGGCGTCCGGTCGAGATCGCCATCGAGGTCAGCCTTTGGCCGCGGGTTCCTTGGACACCTGCTCGTCCGCCTCCTTGAAGAGCTGCTCGGCGAGCTCGCGCTTGCCGACGGCGTCGAGCTTCTTGACCTCGTTCTCCACGGCCCGTCGGTTGTACGACTGGTTCCAGTAGTCGAGCGACTCGAAGCCGAGGAGCACCGCCTTCCCGACGAACTGCCGGAGCACCTCGTTGGTCGGTCCCATCACCCAGCCCGCCTTGGCGTCACGCAGGTAGCGCTCGAGCTCCATGTCGCGCTTGTAACCCGAACCGCCGCATGCATGGAGCATCTTGTCGACGACGTGGGCGGCGTTCTTCGCCGCCCCGAACTTGATCTGCCAGGCCCAGTGGAGGAAGTTCCCTCGAGCGAGCTCACCCGGACCGGGGTTCTCGGTGTTGTGCTGTGTCGCGCCGTCCATCGCCTGGGCGACGGAGAGCGTGAACAACCGCGAGGCGTTCGTATCCATCACGGCCTCGCCGACGTAGTCCTGGATCGTCGGATAGTCGGCGACCCGCATGCCCACGTCCACGTGCTTCTTGCGGGTCGTGTGGCGCTTGGCGATGTCGATCGCGCCGAGGGCCAGGCCGTTCCAGACGGACGAGGAACCGATCAAGAACCAGGGGTCGACCGATTCGTCGTTGGAGTTGGCGCCGTCGCCGGTCGGTCCGACGAGCTGTTCCGCCGGGATCTCGACGTTGTCGATCTCGATCGGGCCCGACTGGTTCCCGCGCAGCCCGAGGGCATCCCAAAGCGACGGGTGGGCTTGGATGTGCTCGCCGTCGACCACGAAGACGGACAGGTCGTCGTAGCCGGTGAAGTCGGGGCTCGTGGTCTGCACGACGTAGAAGTCGGCGAACCCGCCCGATGTTGTCCACGAGGCCTTCTTGCGGACCTTGAACCCGCCGTTGGAACGCTCCGCCCCCGAGGAGATGGGGTACCAGAAGTGCGAGCCCGTCTCGGGGTCGGAGTATGAGAGGGTGCCGATCTTGCCCGAGTTGAGCGGCCGGATGTACTTGTCGATCAACTCCGGGGTGGCGCGGAGCATGATCGCGTTCACGGCACCCATGTGCATCACGTAGCACATCGCGGTGGAGGCGCATCCATAGCGAGCGATCGTCTCGCAGACCATCGAATAGGCGACGTGATCCTCGCCCAGACCGCCGTACTCCTCCGGCACGGTCAATCCCAGGAACCCGTGCTCGCCGAGGAGCTCGAGGTTGCGGCGCGGGAACATGAGCTCGTCGTCGAAGCGCTTGGCGTTGGCGCGCAGCTCCTGCTCGCAGAGCTCGATCAGCGTGGCGCGGAGCTCCTTCTGCCGGTCGGTGTAGACCCAGTCCGGATCCCAGTCGTAGCCGAGGCCCCAGAAGGGCTCGGAACCCCACATCTTCTCCGTCATCGTTCCTCCATGGGCTGCGGTCTCCCTCGGCTGCGGTCCTGGGGCGGCTCTCGGCGCCCATGCTAGGCGGGCTCCGTCAGCCGGGCAACGCCCGCCCGGCGGGCCCCGCAACGGCAACGGGGCGGCGGAGCCGCCCCGTTGCCGAGCGATGAGCCTTCGGGTCTACGAGGACCTGTCGGGCATGACCTCCTCGCGGAGCAGACGCATCTGATCCTCGTTCGGCATGGTCGGGACGTCCGGGTCCCGGAACGTGATCGGCTTCTTGTCCTGGACCGCTCGCCGGTAGAAGAACAGCAGGACCGACGCGACGAGGACACCGAGCCCGATCCATAGCGGCGCTCCGGCGAACTCGTAGAACCCGACGAAGGCAGCGACGTCGCTCTGGGTTACCCCGAAGAGCACGAGGAACAGATTGAACGCGGCCAGGAGCCAGGCGAGACCTATCCAGGCGGGACCGACCTTGATCGGCCTGGGCCAGTCGGGCCGGTCTCGGCGAAGCAGGAGGAACCCGGTCAGGGCAAGGACGTGGGCGAACACGTAGCCGATGTTCGACATGTAGAGGATCGCCAGGTTGTTGATGCCGAGGAGCAGGATCAGGCTGACGTTGACGACCATGTCGACCGTCATCCCTCGAGCCGGCACGTGGTACTTGTTCAGGTGGTACAGCCACTTGATCGTCATGTCGTCGCGGGCGATCCCGTAGAGGGCCCGACCGCCGTCGGCCGTCGCCGAGTTCATCGACAGCAAGAGGCTGGCCAGGAGCGAGATGATCGCGATGCCGCCGATCGTTCCGCCCACGATCTCCTCGAACGCTGCCACGTAGTAGGGACCGAAGTCTCCGCTCGTGCCGACGACCCCCCCGAGACCGAGGGGCAGGAGGATGTAGACCGCGAGGGAGAACGCGGCAGCCGATCTCAGGGCGAGCGCCGTGTCTCGCTTCGTGTCGTGATACTCGGGGGCGAAGCTCGCACAGACCTCGATCCCGTACGCCGACCAGCACATGATGAACAGCCACATCACCGAGATCGAGAAGAGGCTGAACTCGCCGCCCGAGGCAACGTCCTCGAACGTCACGTTCGAGCTGGACCAGTCGCCCGTGAAATAGGGGACGACGATGAAGATCGCGAGCGGGATCATCAGGAGTGCGCCCGTCACGTAGCCGACGGCGAGGGAGGGCTTGACCCCGAAGATGTTGAAGAGCCACACGGCCACCACTGCACCGATGCCGATCAGGTTGGCCAACCCGATCTCCGCATCGAACGGTGTCGTGAAGTAGACCTTCCCCGCGGAATCCGCAAACCACTCAGCCACGACGAGGGAGCCGATCAGGTTCCCGAAGATCGCCAGGACGACCGACCAGCCGATCCAGTAGCCGAACGCCGCGATCGGCCCGAAGAGGTTGAAGTATCTCCGCCAGCCCTCGTGCGCGTAGAGCGCGATGCCTCCGGGCTTGTCCGGGAACATCGCTGCGGTCTCCGAGTAGATCCAGTTCTGTAGGAGGCCGACCACTGCGGAGATGCCCCAGAGGATCACTGATCCGAGGGCCCCGACGGTGGCCAAGGTGAAGCCGAGCGATGCGATCAAGAACCCCGGATTGCACAGGGCGATGACGAAACCGTCCCACCAGTTGAGCGACTTCAGGAGCTGACGCTCCTCGATGGTCGCCTGCGCCGTGACCTCGTCAGTCACTTGCCCCTCCCTCTCCTGACTCGTGGCCCTCGGGCCCCGAAGGCCGTCCGAACTCGCTTGGCGGGGTATAGCACGGCGCTCCCGCGCGTTCAATCCGAGGGGGGTTGCACCGGACCGCATGCGAGAAGGTCCCGTGTAGCATCGCCGCCGTGAAGGGTCCCCCGATCACCGTGACGTGCGACTGCGGCGTGATCCAACGCATCCCCTACGGCGAGGCGTGCACGTGCCCGTCGTGCGGGCGTCGCTGGGACACCGCCCAGATCCCGGTGGAGGAGTACGAGGGCGTGATGCGGGACATGCGGCGCTACCGCGTCCAGGCGATGGTGCTGGGGAGTTCGATCGGTCTGGGGGTGGTGGCGCTTGCGGTCCTCACCGACCGGCCGCTCTTCCCCCTCGCTCTGATCGCGATGGCGGGTTGGTGGCTGGTCTACATGCCCCAGTGGCGCCGGAAGGTTCGGGCTCGGGTCCGGAACCTCCCCACCTGGAAGCTCCGTTCGAGATGAGGCCCCTGGAGCTGATCCTGCCGCGGGTCCCGGGTTCGACGTGTACGGAGAGCGGATGCGTCTCAGGACCGCTCGACCGGTGTCGGCGCTGCTCCAGCCGGTCTTCGCCTCGCGCGTCGCGATCGAACTCTGGTACGCCTGGTTCTGGCCGCCACCGGCGGCAGCTTCGCGAACGGGCCCGCTCCCTGCCCCGGTGGGAGCTTCGACCCGAATGAGGGGCGCACGCCCGACGCCTCCGGAGACCTGTCGATGAGACGGGTGTCGGACTCCGCCCGGCCCGCTCGAGTCGTCCTGGTGCTCGGCGTCCTGCTGCTCATCGTCGCGGTGACCGGCATCTTCAGCGCCAAGCGAGGACTGCAGATAGAGAAGGAGGAGGCGATCTCGATCGCCCGAGGGGCCATCGATTTCGAGCCCACACGCACGACGATCCGGCTCGTCCGTCAAGGGATCGGGGGGACCGCTGTCTGGGCGGTGTCCTTGTCGATCCCGGCCGGCGGGACCTTCGAACGGCTGACGACCGTCGTCGTTCACGCGGGAACGGGTGAGATCATCGAGGTGAATCGCGATACCTGACCGACAGCGGCGGGACGAGCCCGTTCCCGTTCAGGTTCTCGGACGACCCGGGCGCCGGTTCGGAGGCCAGGCGCGGGGCTCTCGGAGGGAGTCGCCGAGGAACGTCCGGGTGATCCTCAACCCCCTCGAGCTCTCCGTGCCCCCTCGATCTCACGCGCGAACAGGAGGATCGCCGCCACGGTGAGGCCGGCGGCGCTCATCCAGAGGCCGATCCCCGCACCGGCCCCCTCGACGCCGCTCACGGTGAAGATGTCCTTGATCGTCACCACGGCTCCCAGCGCGGCCGGGATCCACGCCCATCGCACGTGAGCCCGAGCCAGGAAGAAGGCTCCCGCGGCCATCGCCAGCACGGGCCACCCGTCCCCTTGCTCGATCCCCGCTGCCGACCCCGCCACGGTCTTCACCCAGGGGAAGAAGAGGCCCGCGATCGCGAACAGCAGGAAGGACTCGGGCCCGATCAGACGAGACAGCCGGCCCGCGCTAGAGTCCTCCACCGCCGACGAACTGGATGGCGACGAGCACCAGCACGATGCACACGATCGCGACGATCCACAGAGCCCGGTCCAGCCAGGCGACGTGCTTCTGCTCGGGAGGGAAGTCGATCTGCTTGCCCGCCATCACTCACACCCTTCCGATCGTCGGAGAGGAGGACCGGATCCGTTCCGCCTGATCGCGCAGCTTGCGGTCTTCGAGTCGCATCCACCAGACGAAAACGAACACCATGACGAAGAACGCGATCGCGACCAGCACGATCGCCGATGCGGTGTCCCCCGGCCCGAACGTGAAGTAGCCCTCGGCGCCCGCCGCTTCTTGTGCCTCCGCCCAGCTCTCGTACGGGAACGTATCCATCAGTCGTTACCTCCTCCAGCCTCGTTGCCGCGGCCGCGGAACCGATCGGCCAACCCATTGCGGAGGCCCCATCGGATGGCGAAGCCCACGACGAGGAACATCAGAACCAGGGACGCGAGGAACGGAGCCCATCCTCCGGTCACCGGATCACATCCCGTGCGGCGTCCGCCAGGACCGGCGCTGACTCGACGGTGGTCCCGTCGGGCAGGTCGATCAGCTCGGGCGCCCGGCCGAACTCCGGGTAGTAGTCCATCTGGAACTCGGCCATGTCGAGGCCCTCGAGCTCGACCTCGGGCGGCACCCGGAGCAGGTTCCCCTTCCTCAGCAGCCAGGACGCCACATAGCCGGGGATGAACCCGAGCGGGAAGAACGTCGCCATGCCGACGAGCTGTCCGAGGAGTGACGAGTCCACACCCAGTCCGCCATTGCCCACACCGGTGGGATATCCGGCGGCGAAGATCCCGACGTACAGCATCCCTAGGAAGCCGCAGGCTCCGTGGACCGCGACGGCGCCGACGGCGTCGTCCACACGCAACCGCTTCTCGACGATGCCTCCCACCCAGACCGCGAAGGCGCCACCGAACATCGCGAGCAGATAGGTGAGCGCGGGATGATAGACGTCGGCACCCGCCGATACGGAGATCACCCCCGCGAGACCGCCGGAGAGCGTCCAGAACGGTTCGCCCTTCGAGGCGAAATAGCCTCCTGTGAACCCCGCGGCGAATCCCATCGTGATCGTGAACGTGATCGCCGACAGGGTGGCAGGAGAGAGGTAGATGTTCAGCCACCCGGGGAACGACGTCGAGGTGATCACGAGACACGCGGCGTAGAAGGCGTAGAAGCCCGTGAAGATCAGCATCAGGCCGAGCAGTGTCATGTGCAGGTTGAAGGGTCGGAACGACCTGGCTCTGCCCTCACGGTCGTACTTCCCGATGCGTGGGCCGAGGTTCAGCAAGACGCCCAGCGTGAACGCACCTGAGACTCCGTGCACCACCCCCGAGGCGATCGAGTCGTGGAAGCCGAAGTGGATGGTGAGCCACCCACCGGCACTCCAGCCCCAGGCAGCGTCGAGGATCCAGACGACCGAACCGAGGAGCACTGCGAGCATCAGGTACGCGGTGAGTCGCGCTCGTTCGATCAGCGCACCCGACATGATCGAAGCGGTCGTCCAGGAGAACAGCAGGAACGCGGCCCAGAACACGCCTGTGATGTTGTCCCCGAGGTTTGGACCCATGTTGGCGCTCCACGGGATCGTGGACTTACAGAACGCGCCGTAGAACTCGTGCGTGGTCGACGACGGGATGAACCCCTCCTGGTAGCAACCGTAGATCCACCAGCCGAAGAAGTAGAAGGTCGGCGTCACGACCGCGATGGTCAGGATGTTCTTGAGCGCGATGGACATCACGTTCTTGCGGCGACCGGCCCCGGCCTCGTAGGACATGAAGCCGGCATGGATCAGCCACATGATGACCACGGTGAAGAAATAGAATTGCTCGGCGAGGATCTTGCTGTCGAGTGAGACCTGACCGGCGACTTCCTCCGCCGACTGCGCGAGAACAGAGCCCAACACCTGTGGACCTCCCTCCCCTGAGAACTTCCGCGGCGACAGTATTCGGGGGTCCGAGGGGAGTCAAATCTGGCACGCTCACCGAGCGTGTGGTTTTCATACAGAGATCACGCCTGATATGGGTGCTCCGCACTGCGTCCCCTCGGGCCGGGAGGTCAGCGGTCAGACGCGCCGAACCCGTCGAGGTCGACGGAGTTCGCCAACTCGGTCGCGGCGGTTCGGACGGCTCCGCGGATGGCGTCCAGCACGACATGGTCGGAGTCCGCCGCACCGCTCGCCTCCACGTGGAGGTTTGCTCGGCCCTTGCCCTCGTCTCGGGTCCAGACACTCACCAGGAGGTCATCGCGCCGGTACTGAGCCACCTCCGTGTGAGGGGCACCGACATCGAGCAGATCTTGGAAGCCGGCCTCACTCACCAGGTGGGCGTGGAGAGCGCGAACGAGCACGCTCGCCGTGTCTTCGGCAAGCAGCCACACGAACCGCCGTGACTCCCGGTCGGGCTCCTCCGGCGAGGCGGCTCTCCCGTCTCGGGCAGGGGTGCGGCCTCCGGTGATCCGGAGCCCACTTCCGCCCCCACGGAAGGCGGCCACGAGGATCGGTGGGGCGAGCACCGTAGTGCCCACGGCCACGAAGACGGCCGCCGCGAACACCTGCTGCGTGACGACACCGGCAGTCAGGCCCGCTCCAGCGATCACCAGAGCCACTTCCCCGCGGGGGAGCATCCCGATGCCCACGCGGAAGGCGCCGCGACCGTTGAATCCGGTCACCAGGGCCGCGCCGCCGGATCCGACGATCTTGCCGATGCTGGCGAGTGCCGTCAGTACGAGGCCGACGCCGAGCGCCGCACCCATCACCCGGAGGTCCACGAGCATCCCCGTGACCACGAAGAAGATCGGAACGAAAACGTTGTAGACGATGCGGATCTCCTTCTCGAGCTGGGTCTTCAGGTGGGTCTGCGAGAGCGCGAGCCCCGCCGAGTACGCCCCGATGATCAATGCGAGCCCCGCCAGATCCGCGAGGTAGGCCCCTATCAAGCCGGCCGAGAGCGCGATCGCCAGACCAGCTCCCTCGACCCTGAGGAAGGTGGCCAAGCGGCTGATCAGCTTCGAGAACGCCAGGAAGGCCGCGGTCAGGAGGAGCCAGGCCCCGAGGGCCTTCCCGACGGTCATGCTGAGCTGGACACCGGAGGTGGCTTCCCCGCTGGCGAGACCGATGACAACGGCCAGCGCGAGGATCCCCAGGACGTCGTCGATCACTGCGGCGCCCAGGATCGTGACGCCCTCCGGCGTGTCCAGCTTCCCCATATCGCCCAGGACCCGCGCGGTGATCCCGACGCTCGTCGCGGTGAGGATCGCTCCCATGAACAGCGCGTGGGGATCACTGAGGTTCTCGGCCAGCCCGACGGCCACCGCCCCTCCGGCACCCAGGACGAAGGGCAGGATGACGCCGCCTACGGCCACGACGGCCGCGCTCAGACCGAACCGCAGGAACATCTTGATGTCGGTCTCCAGACCGGCGACGAACAGGAGGATGACGGATCCCAGCTGCGCGAGCGCATACAACTCGTTCGAGACGGCGATCGGGCCGTTCTGAAGCTCGAACAAGTGACCGAGGCCCGGCAGCTCGAACCCGCCGAGCGCGAACGGGCCGATCAGGATCCCGGAGACGAGCTCACCCAAGACGGCCGGCTGCTTGAGCCACCGCTCCGCGATCTCGCCGCCCAGCCGCGCGGCGCAGAGCACCAGGGCGACCTGGAGCGTGAGATCAGCGACCAGCGCGGTGACCGCGTGCCCGTTGTCCATCTACCGGATCCCGATCCGGCAACGTCCGGAGGGAACCCCCGACGGCAGGATCCCGCCGCCCTTGGTCAGAACAGTGACAAGTACTTCGTGACCTCCCAGTCGCTCACGTGGTCGTGGTAGTCCTTCCACTCACGCTCCTTCACGTCGCAGTAGTAGTCGATGTAGTGGCCACCCGGGACCGCGCCGAGAGCCTCCCGGAGCACCTCGTCCTGCCGGAGGTTCCGAACGGCGTCCAGGAGGTTCCCCGGCAGGAGCTGGATGCCCCGGCGCTGGAGTTCGTCGACAGGAGTTTCGTACATGTTCCCTTCGTTCGGATCGCCCGGATCGATCTTGTTGTCGATCCCGTCGAGGCCGGCTGCCAGGACGACCGATGCCGCGAGGTATGGGTTCGCGGCGCCGTCGATTGTCCGGTCCTCGAAGCGACCCGGTGCGGGTGTCCGGATCATCTGCGTGCGGTTGTTCCGCCCGTACGCGACGTAGGCGGGTGCCCACGTCGCACCCGACGTGGGCGCCCCCACGATCAGCCGTTTGTAGGAGTTCACGGTGGAGGCCGTCACCCCGATGTATGCCTGGGCGTGCTTGAGGACCCCGCCGAGGAAGTGATAGCCGAGCTCTGAGATCCCGAGACCCCGCGGGTCGTTCTCGTCCTCGAAGAGGTTCGTGTCGGTCTCCTCGTCCCACAGGCTCATGTGCATGTGGAGGCCATTTCCGGTGAGGTGGGAGAACGGCTTCGGCATGAACGTCGCTTGCACGCCTCGCTGCTGCGCCAGCGTCTGGACCATGTAGCGGAAGAAGATGATCCGATCGGACGTGGTGAGGGCGTCTGCATATCGGAAGTTCGATTCGAACTGTCCGTTCGCGTCCTCGTGGTCGTTCGCGTAGTTGTCCCAGCCGAGCTGCGACTGGTATCTCGAGAGGGTGGCGATGAAGTCGAACTGGCGGGTGAGCGCTTTCATGTCGTAGCAGGGCCGGTCCAGGACATCGAGTGGATCCGCGATCTCGATCGAGCCGTTCTCGAGGAGGCGCGTCAGGATGAACTCCGGCTCCATGCCGACCTTGAAGACGAAGCCTCGTTCCGCTGCGGACGCCATGTTCCGCTTCAGGATCGTGCGAGGACAGTACGGCCAGGGTTTGCCTTCGACGAAGATGTCGCACGCGAAACGAGCGAGGGTGGGCTCCCACGGAACCGGCGTGAAGCTCACGGGGTCCGGCATGGCGGCGATGTCCGGATCGTGCGGTCCCTGTCCCAGCTCGCCGGTCGCGAAGCCGGCGAACCCGGCTCCCTCAGCGAACACGTCTTCGAGATGGGTGGTGGGTACGAGCTTCGCGTTCGGCTTGCCGTACATCTCTACGAACTGGGCGAACATGAATTCGATCCCCATGTCATCGACCAGCTTGCGGACCTCCTCGACCGATCCCGGGCCGCCGTTCATCCGTGTCGTCTCCCTTCCTCTCTCGTGTGCCCGGTGGATACCGGGCGCTGTCGCATGGTCCTGAGCTTCACGATCTTGGTGGCGACCGCGAGGGAAAGCCAGTCGTGGCGATCCGTGTCGATACCGGAGGCTCGCTCGATCCGGTCGAGCCGCTGCCGGAGGGTGTTCGGATGGATGTAGAGCGCTCTCGAGGTGGCGACGACGCTCCCCCGATGGTCGAGGTAGCCCTCGAGCGTGTCCAGAAGGGCCGTGCCTCTTCGCTGGTCGTAGTCCACGAGTCGTTGGAGGCGCTCCTGGTGCCCGTCACGGAGGCCTTCGTCGGTGGACAACACGTACCGATACGGTCCGAGGTCCTCATACGTCGCCACGCCGGGGGCGCCGCGGATCAGCGTCCCGACCTCGGCGGCCGACTCCGCCTCCATGAAGCCGCGGGCGAACGACGCCACCCCCCGGCACGGATCCGACACGCCCACGGCGAGAGGGGCGTCGCCGCGCTCACCCCAACGCATGTCGCGAAGGACGCTCACCGTGGTCTCGGATGGGCCATCGAGCATCGGGACCAGCGCCCAGATCGACCGCTCACGCTGATCGACGAGCGTGTGGGGGAACCGGGTCACGATGCGCGAGGCAGCTCGGCCTGCGACGTCGCGCCAAGGGGTCCGCTCCGCCTGCCACGCCGAGCTGCGCGTCCGCGCAGCTGGGCGGGACAGGAGCGGCGTCGGAACGATCGAGAGGACGAGATGGGGTTCCTCGACATCGCAACCGAGCCGCCGGGCGAGAGCCGCGGCGGCGTCGGGATCCGCATCAGCCCTCGTCAATACCTGGAAGAAGTCCCTGAGCAGGTTCTTCTCGGTGAGCGAATCGATCACCTGGTGCTGCTTTATGGCGACGGCGGCGTGGGCGGCGATCGCGAGCAGCGCCGTCTGGGCGTCCGGGCTCGGTTCTCGCAGGCGGATCCCGAGCAGGCCGAGTCGCTCGTCCCCGGCGACGATCGGGGCGAAGAGGGCGACCCCATCCGAGTCCGCCCCCCAGAGGATGGTCGCGAGCCGCCGGGACTCCTCCGGCGAGAAGCTCGCCTCGGCCGACGCGAGCACGGATCCGAGGTGCGGTTCCTCGAAGGTGCGATCCGAAGATCGTCTCGGACTGGCCGCCCGAAGGACCGGTCGGTCGTCTGCATCGACGAGATACAGATCACACGTTTCCGCATCGAGGAGTCCGGCGGTGCCCTCGGTGACGGCCACCAGGACCTCTTCCGTCCCCGAAACGGAGGCGATCTTCTGGGACAGCCGAGAGAGGTCGCTGAGGAGGTCGACCCGTGCGTTGGCCTCCTCGAAGATCCTCGCATTGTCCACGGCACCCGCGATCAAGGAGGCGGTGTGCTCGAGGAAGTCGAGGTCGGCGCGAGCGAACTCGTGAGGGGCCTCGGCATGCAGCGTGATCGCGCCGATCACATCCCCGGAACGGGCGAAGACGGGAACGGTGGCGATCGATTGATAGTGCTCATCGCCGAGTTCCGGGAAGTAGGCTCGTCGAACACGGGGATCCTCGAGCGCACGCTCACCGATGAAGGCCGAGCGCCGGCCACGGACGGCCCAACCGGTGAGGCCCTCGCCGATGGGGATCTCCACGCGGCCCTCGAGGTGGGCGTACATAGGCGACGCCGCTCGGAGCTCGAGCGCGTTCTCCTTGACGAAGTAGACGAAGCACGCGTGACAGGCTGTGGCCTCGGTGACCGGGTGGATCACGCCGCGGAGGATCGCGTCGAGGTCGGGCCCCGAACCGATCGTCTGGATGATCTGGTACAGGTAGGCGCGTTCGTCCGTGATCCGACGGACGGCCGTGAGGCCGCGCTCTTCGGATGATCCCTCGTGTGACTGGGTGGCTTCGTGCCCGGCCGCTCTCACCACCCGGTCGGTCCGATCGGCAGGGGCGAGGCACTGTCCGAGTCGAACATACGCGCGGGAACCTATGCTGGGTGGGCATCCTCGTCAAGGCGTGGGCGGTGCCCTCGGACGGTTCGTCGTGGCATCGGACATGGGGGGATGCCACATAGATCCGGCAGGAAGTGGGGACGACTGGAACCGCCTCCGAGAGCCGCTTTGACTGAAGATGCGGCTAACGTCTAGACGCGGAGGAACGGGTCGCGAGGAGCATCGTGATGTGTGGGATCGTGGGGGTGTTCTACAAAGGCGAGGCGGGGGACGGTCCTGTCGGGCAGGTCCTCACGCGGATGTGCGACCAGCTCTTCCGCCGCGGCCCCGACTCCGCGGGAGTCGCGCTCTACGGTCCGCCTCTCGAGGACGGTCTGGTGGTTCGGGTCGATCTCGAACGTCCGGACGCGGAGGACGCGAGCGCCGATGTGGTCGCCGCCGCCGGCCTCGTCACCACCGTGCAGGGATCGGGTCGGGTCTCCCGCTCGCTCCGGCTCCTCGTGGCTGACGATGCCGATGGAAAGCTAGCCGACGTGATCGAGGAGCGCGTACCGGGTGTCCGCGTGTTCTCGGTCGGCCGAGCGATGGAGATCGTGAAGGACCTCGGGATGGCCTGCGACATCAACGAACGATTCGGGCTGGATGCCTTCCGAGGAACCCACGGGATCGGCCACACGCGCATGGCCACGGAGAGCCGCGTGGACATCGCGCACTCCCATCCGTTCTGGGCGCGGCCCTTCCCGGACATCGCGGTGGTACACAACGGGCAGATCACGAATTATCACAAGCTCCGCCGACGGCTCGAGCAGAAGGGTCATCGATTCGCCACCGAGAACGACTCGGAGGCGATCGCCGTCTACATCGCCGATCGACTGGAGGCAGGCGGATCACTCGATGAAGCGCTCCGTGCCACGATCGATGACCTCGACGGAACCTTCGCCTACCTGATATCCACCGTCGGAGGGATCGGGCTCGCCCGTGATCGGTTCGCGACGAAGCCGCTCCTGTATGCCGAGAACGACGAGATGGTCGTGCTGGCCTCCGAGGAGATCGCGATCCGTGCGGTGTTTCCCGATCCTGCGTTGGTCCCGCGTGAGCTGCAGGCCAAGGAGGTTCGCTGGTGGCTGAAGTGACCGCCGCGACGATCGACGCCGCGGGGAAAGAGACCCGGGAGGTCAACCGGGCGATCCGCCAGGCGGCGCAGGAAGGCGCGACCGAGATCCACGTGCGCAACCCGGCAGGACGCCACTCGTTCGGGGTGGCACTCACGGGAGAGCTCCACGTCGTGCTGGAGGGTCCGACGGGGTGGTACACGGGGGGGATGAACGCGGGGCCGACGATAGTGATCCACGGCAACACCGGTTGGGCCGTCGGCGAGTGCATGATGAGCGGCCGTCTCGAGGTCCATGGTCACGCTGGTTCGGGGACAGCGGCCTCCATCCGAGGCGGGGTCGTCTATGTGGAGGGAGACACAGGCGCGCGCGCGGGCATCTCGATGAAAGGGGGCGCGCTGGTGGTGGGTGGCAGCGTCGGATACATGTCCGGCTTCATGATGCAGGCGGGCACGATCGTCGTGTGCGGCGATGCCGCTGACGGTCTGGGGGACTCGATGTACGAGGGCACGATCTACGTGGGGGGCGAGATCGCGTCCCTGGGCGCCGACGCGGAGGCCAAGGACCTCATCGACGAAGACCGAACGCTGCTCGAGACGACTCTCGCCGAGTTCGGGATCGACGCGAGCTCGCGCGACTTCACGAAGGTCCACTCGGGACGGCGGCTGTGGAACTTCTCGGCGAGGGAGCCCGAGCTCTGGGCGTCGGCGCTCTAGGAGGAGAGGGATGAACCAGCACGCCGAGCCTCCCATCCACCACCCCGTGCTCCGCGAGTCGCCGCTGTGGCCGCGGTCGGTGATCGAGGACATCCAGTTGAAGGCGCAGCTGGGGCGCTATCGGATGCAGGGGTTCTCGATGCACCGGCGGGTGCCCAATCTCGACGACCTGACCTTCGTTCCCTGCACCTTGTCCCGGGTGCCGCTGGAGGGCTACCGGGAGCGATGTGACACGACCACGGTCCTCGGGGGTCGCTTCGCCACGAACCCGGTCGTGCTCGACCGGCCGATCACGATCGCCGGGATGTCGTACGGCGCTCTCTCCGGACGGGCCAAGACGGCGCTGGGTCGGGCGGCCAAGCGCGCCGGGATCTCGACGACCACCGGCGACGGCGGCATGTGTCGCGAAGAGCGGGAAGAGGTGGACATCATGGTCTACCAGGTGCTTCCGTCCCGCTACGGGTTCGACCCTGAGCACCTGAAGCTCGCTCAGGCTGTCGAGATCGTCGTGGGCCAGGGGGCGAAGCCCGGGACGGGCGGCGTGCTCCTCGGTTCGAAGGTCTCGGAGGAGATCGCCGGCCAGCGGACCCTCCCGGTCGGCGTCGACCAGCGATCTCCGGTCAGACACCCGGACTTCATCGGACCGGACGATCTCCAGCTCAAGATCGAGGAGATCCGCGAGGCGACGGACTGGCGGATCCCCGTTTACGTGAAGATGGGAGCGTCCCGCGTGAACGACGACGTGAAGCTCGCGGTGAAGGCTGGTGCGGACGTGCTCGTGATCGACGGGATGGAGGGGGCGACCGGGGCCTCACCCGAGGTCCTCCTCGACCATACGGGCATCCCCACCATGTCCGCCCTCTGCGAGGCGATGCGCTCGCTCGACGAGATGAAGGCGATCGGGGAGGTGCAGGTGATCGTCTCTGGAGGGATCAAGAACGGCGTGGACGCCGCGAAGGCCCTCGCTCTCGGCGCCGATGCCGTCTCGATCGGCACGGCTGCGCTGATCGCACTCAACTGCAATGCGCCGCTCTTCGAGGAAGACTACGCTGCACTGGGCGTGAAGCCCGGCTTCTGCCACCACTGCCACACGGGCAGGTGTCCTGTCGGTATCACGACCCAGGATCCGGAGCTGATCGAGCGACTCGAGGTCGATGGGGCGGCCGACCGGGTGTTCAACTTCCTGCAGTCGATGACCATGGAGATGCAGATGTTCGCCAGGGCATGTGGCAAGAGCTCGGTGCACGACCTGGAGCCAGAGGACATGCGAGCGCTCACCCTCGAGGCATCCTTGATCACCGGGATCCCGGTCGCAGGCACCGGGTTCACGCTGCGACCGGATGACATCGCGGCCGCGGTCGCCGCACGGCTCGCCGGCGGCAACGGCCACGCCGGGCACTGAGGGCATGACGTTCTTGATCTCGTGTCCGAACTGCGGGCCGCGCGAGGCCCTCGAGTTCTCCTTCGGGGGCGAGACGACCAAGCGCGCCGGACCGACGGCGACCGATCGTGAGCTCGCGGCCGCCCTGTACTTCCGTCGCAACATCGACGGCTGGCAGACGGAATGGTGGGTGCACCAGAGTGGGTGCCGCGCCTGGTTCCTCGCCGAGCGACACACGACCACCAACGAGATCCGCCGAACCTACCGCCCGGAGGATCGGGAGGCCTCGCCCGCGTGAGCGAGCGGCTCCCGGAGCGCCAAGGCGAAGCGATCCGCCGCGACCGGCCGATCCGCTTCCGCTTCGAACGCCGCACGCTCTCGGCGTTCGAGGGTGACACCGTGGGGTCGGCGCTGGCGGCCGCCGGGGTGTCCATCACGAGCCGGTCCTTCAAGTATCACCGGCCGCGCGGTTTGCATTGCATGACGGGTTCCTGCCCCAATTGCCTGATGCAGATCGACGGGATCCCGAACGTCCGCGCGTGCACCGAGCCCGTGCGAGAGGGGATGCGGGTCGAGCGGCAGAACGCATGGCCCTCGGCCGATCGCGACGTCCATGGCTGGCTGAACACGTTCTCGTTCATGATGCCGCCCGGCTTCTACTACAAGATCTTCCAGCGACCGCGCTGGGCGTGGCCCTTCGTTGAATCCTTCATCCGGTCGAAAGCCGGGCTCGGGACGGTGCCGCGCGAGCCCGATCACCGGCGACGACGGAAGATCGACCTCCACCCGGACGTGGTCGTGATCGGAGCCGGGGTGGCCGGCCTCGCGGCCGCGGCGGAGGCCGCCGGGGCAGGTGCGACCGTGGCCCTGCTCGAGCAGGGCCACGAGGCCGGCGGGCACCTGCCAGGTGAACCCGACGCCGGCCTCCGATCCGGGCTCTGGCGACGGGTCCTCGACTCGGGTGTTCGTTTCCTCCCGAACACCGCCGCGTTCGGGGTGTTCGCGGGCATGCTCGTCGCGGCCGCCGGACCGGACGACCTCTTCCGGATCCGGGCGAAGCACGTGATCTTCGCGACGGGGGCGGTCGAGCAGTCCGCGGTCTTCCCCGGCAACGATCTGCCCGGTGTGATGGTGTCGTCCGCCGCGCACCTGCTCGTGCATCGCTACGGCGTGCTGCCCGGCCGGCGGGCGGTCGTGCTCGCGGGGGACAACATCGCTTACTCGACGGCCTGGGCGTTGCGGGACGCCGGCGCGGAGGTCACCGTCGTGGACCTCCGGTCCGAGGGAGGCTGGCCGGAAGGGTTCCCGGTGATCGCCGGCTCGACGATCGTCGCCGCGCACGGCCGCCGACGGGTCGCCGGGGTCACCGTGGGGCCACCCGGTTCCACGTCCGGACAGAAGGTCCGGTGCGATCTCGTGGTGATCGCCGCCGCGGAGGTGCCCTCCACCAACCTCTTGGCGCAAGCGGGAGCCCGGCTCGTCTTCGACGACGCGAGGCAGGCCTTCCTCCCCGTCCAGATGCCGGACCGGACGCATGCGGTCGGTGCCGTCGCTGGGGCCCGGACGCCCGAGGCAACCGTCGCGCAGGGGAGACTCGCCGGCCTCGAGGCCGCCACCGCGCTCGGCTACGAGATCGATGTGGCCGAGGTGGGGAAGCTGCGGGAGGAAGCCGCCGCAGTCGGGGACACGGTCGTCCTCCCGCCCGAGGTCTCGGCCGCCTCCGGCAAGCAGTTCGCGTGCCTCTGCATGGACGTCACGTCGAAGGAGCTGAAGACGGCGGCCGCCGAAGGGTTCGATTCGATGGAGCTCCTCAAGCGCTACACCACGATCACGATGGGTCCCTGTCAGGGGAAGTCTTGCATGCTGTCGTCGCAGCGGCTGTGCGGCCGGGCGACCGGACGGGCTTTCGCGGAAACGGCGCCCACCACGGCACGACCGCCGTGGGTCCCCGTGGAGATGGGCACCCTGGCCGGCACCCGGTTGACGCCGCGCAAGCAGACGACGATGCACGACCGGCACGCGGTCGCCGGCGCGGAGTTCATGTGGGCCGGCGACTGGCGAAGGCCGCATCACTACACGACCCCGGAGGCAGAGGTCGACGCGGTCCGGAACAGGGTCGGGCTGATCGACGTGAGCACCCTGGGCAAGTTCCGGATCAAGGGGCCGCAGTCGGTCGAGCTGCTGGAGCGTCTCTACCCGAGCCGATTCTCGGATCTCGCGCCGGGGCGGATCCGGTACGGAGCCATGCTCAACGACGAGGGAGTGATCCTCGACGACGGGGCGGTCGTCCGCCTCGCGGACGACGAGTTCTTCGTGACGGTGACGACGGGCAACACGGCGGCGCTCGAGCGATGGATCACGTGGTGGAACGCCGACTGGCAGCTCGACGCGCAGGTGCTGAACGTGACCGGTGCCTTCGGCGCCGTCAACCTGGCGGGACCGCGAGCGAGGAGCGTCATGGCTGCCCTGACCGACGCCGACGTGTCGGGGGAGGCCTTGCCGTACATGTCGGCGACGAGGATGGAGGTGGCCGGCGTGCCGTCCCTGGTGCTGCGGATCGGCTTCGTGGGCGAGATGGGCTACGAGATCCACTTCCCGTCGACGTACGGCGAACACCTCTGGGACGCGATCATGGAGACGGGCCGCGACGGGGGGATCGCGGCGTTCGGTCTCGAAGCCCAGCGGATCTTGCGGCTCGAGAAGCAACACATCCTCGTGGGTCAGGACACCGATGCCGAGTCGGATCCGTTCGAGGTCGGGCTCGGCTGGATGGTGAAGGACGACAAGCAGGACTTCCTCGGAATGCGTGCCTTGCGGGACCTGAAGGTACGGGAACCCATCGAGCGTCTCGTGGGGTTCACTGCTCCCGACGAGTGGCTGCCGCCGGAAGGGGCGTCGGTGGTTCGCGACGGCGCCTGGGTCGGGCGGGTGACGTCGGCGAGGCGGAGCGCCGCGGTCGGGAGCGTCATCGGACTCGCCTGGGTCCCGGCGGATTCCGCGTCCGACGGGAGCACGTTCGAGATCCAGTTCGGTGGCAGCCATGCGATCGGAACGGTGCGCACCGCTCCGTTCTACGACCCGCACGGCCAGAGGTTGCGGTCATGAGGACGGCCATCAGGCGCTCGCCCGCTGCGCGACTCTCGGCGCGCCTCGGCGCAGTGTTCGTGGAGGAGTCCGGGTGGGAGATCCCTGCCTCCTACGGGGACGACGCTGCCGAGCGCGCTGCGATCCGCGATCGCGTGGCGATCGCGGACGTCACCGCGCGCGCGAAGGTGGACGTGCGCGGCCGACTCCCGGAGGGGCTTCCCTTGCCGACGGCGACCGTCATCGCGCGGATCTCGCCGGGATGGGTCGTGGTGTTCGGAGGGCCGGATGCGGAAACGAGGCTGCTCCGGGCGATCGAACCCGTCGCGGGTCCCGGCGCCATGGTGACGGACGTGACCCACCTGTTCGCGGGGTTCGCGCTGGCGGGGCCCGAGCTGCCCGCCGTGCTGGAGAGGACGACCTCGTGGGATCCCACGACCCTCGCTCCGGGGGAGGCGACGGGGGCGCCCATCGCGGAGGTTCGGGCGCTGATGATCCGCCGAGATCTCGACGTGCCCGTGTTGGAGGTGTACGTCGCCACGGAGTTCGCGCGGTACGTCTGGGAAACGCTCTCGGGCGTCGTCGCGGGGCTCGGCGGTGCACCGGTGGGATGGCAGGCTCTGCGCGCGGAGGGCTGGACCTGATGCACCCGATCCGCTACTTCCGCCCCTGGCGCATGTGGCGCCACCACGAGCTCAAGGATCGCTACGACGTCGTGATCGTCGGCGCTGGTGCCCACGGGCTCGCGATCGCGTACGAGCTCGCGAAGCGAGGCATCCGTGACGTCGCCGTCCTGGACAAGAGCTACATGGGCGCCGGGGGATCCGGCCGCAACACGACGATCGTCCGGGCCAACTACCGGACACCCGAGGGCGTGGCCTTCTACAAGGAGGCGCTCAGGCTGTACGAGCAGCTCGCGCAGGAGCTCGATTACAACCTCCTGCTCTCGCAGCAGGGTCATCTGACCCTCGCGCACGCCGAGCGAGCCGTGATCGTCGCCCACGAGCGCGCGGAGGTGAACAGACTTCTCGGCGTCGATTCCCGGGTGATCTTCCCGGACGAGATCGGGAAGCTCTGTCCGGAGCTCGACCTCTCGAGCCATCCCGACTTCCCGATCATGGCCGCCCTCTACCATCCACCCGGCGGGGTGATCCGTCACGACGCCGTCGTGTGGGCGTACGCACGGATGGCCGACCGGATGGGTGTGCACGTGCACCAGGGCACCGAGGTGACCGGCGTGAACGTGCAGAGCGGTCGCGTCACCGGGGTTCGGACGAACCGCGGTGACATCGCCACCGGCACCGTGATCTCCGCGGTCGCGGGTTGGACGAGCGAGATCTGCAGGATGGCCGGGGTCCAGACGCCGATCGTCACCCATCCACTGCAGGCGTTCGTGACAGAAGCGCTGAAGCCCTTCCTGGACGTGATCCTGGTCTCCGCCACCCTGCACGTCTACATCTCGCAGACGGACCGCGGCGAGGTACTCATCGGCTCGGAGATCGAGCCGTACACCTCGTACTCGCAGGACTCCACGTTGGACTTCCTCGAGGTCACGGCCGCGCACTCGCTCGAGCTCCTCCCGATGCTCGGGCGCGTGAAGCTGATGCGCGCGTGGGGCGGCCTCTGCGATGTGACGCCGGACTACTCGCCGATCATGGGACTCACCGATGTCGAGGGGTTCCTGATCGACGGTGGCTGGGGCACGTACGGGTTCAAGGCCACGCCGATCGTCGGCGTCACGATGGCCGACCTGGTCCACGACAACCAGGTGCCGGCTCTCATCGCGCCCTTCGCGCTCGAGCGCTTCTGGAAGCGGGAGCTCGTCTCGGAGATCGCCGCCGCCGCCGTCTCCCACTGAAGTCGTGCCATCATTGGCGGTGATGGCGACCGCCGCGCAGCCGCTCCGACGCAACACCTCGAGCGTGCACGTCGTCGCGCTGAACGACGGCATCCGGTCCGAGCGGACCGACACCCTTGCCGCCGAGGAGCCGCTGGAGATCCGTGTGCAGGGTCCGGGACAGGAGCAACGTTCCGTGGCGGTCACGATGCGGACGCCGGGCGGTGACTTCGAGCTCGCCGTGGGGTTCCTGTTCACGGAGGGTCTGATCACCCCTGGGGATGTCAGCCGGGTCGCGTACTGCGATACGCAGCCCGGCGAAGAGCAGCAGTACAACATCGTGTCGGTCACACTCCACCGTCCGTTCGACTTCGACCTCTTGAAGCGGAATTTCTACGCGACGTCCTCCTGCGGGATCTGCGGGAAGGCGGCTCTCGATGACATCGAGGTGAGGTGTGCCCCCGTCGCGCAGGGCACGAGGGTCGCGGCCGAGACGCTGCTCGGACTCCCCACCGCTCTTCGTAAGGCGCAGAAAGTCTTCGAGCGGACCGGGGGACTCCACGCCGCCGGCCTGTTCTCCGCGGGCGGGGAGCTCGTGTCCGTCCGCGAGGACGTCGGCCGCCACAACGCGGTCGACAAGGTCGTGGGGGAGCAGGTGCTGGCCGGCCACGTGCCGCTCGCCGACCATGTCCTGCAGGTCAGCGGGCGGCTGTCGTTCGAGATCGTACAGAAGGCCGCCGTCGCGGGGATCCCGATCGTGAGCGCCGTGAGCGCGCCGTCCTCGCTCGCGGTCGAGGCGGGGGAGCGGTTCGGCATGACGTTGGTCGGCTTCGTCCGGGACGAGCGGTTGAACGTCTACACGCACCCCGAACGGCTCGCGGTGTCGTCGATCAGCTGACCGCGTCGCCCAGGAGCGTTCCGACCCCGTAGGTGATCGCGGCCGCCACGGCGCCGATGGCGAGCATCCTCGCTCCCGAGAAGAGCACGCCGCGGCCGGTGAGTACGGTCATCGCGCTCCCCACGGCGAACAATGTCACCGCCGACAGGCCCGCCGACACCGCGACCGCCGTGTCACCCGCAGTGAACAGGAACGGAAGCAGGGGCACGATCGCCCCGATCGCGAACATCACGAAGGAAGAACCTGCCGCGGCCCAGGGCGAGCCGAGCCCGTCGTGCATGTCGATCCCGAGCTCCTCTCGAGCGTGGGTCTCGAGGGCGACCTGGGGATCCTTCATCAGCGCCACCGAGATCAGCTCGGCGGTCTCAGGGTCGATGCCCTTCGCCTCGTACATCCGCGCCAACTCACGCTGCTCCTCCTCGGGTTGGGTCGCGATCTCGTGCGCCTCCTTGTGGATCAGTTGCTCGTAGACCTCGCGCTGGACCTTCATCGAGACGTACTCGCCGGCACCCATCGAGAACGCGCCTGCCAGCAGACCCGCGAACCCGGCGATCACGACCACGTCGCCGGAGACCCCGGAGCCGGCGACGCCGAAGATCAACGAGAGATTGGAGACCAGGCCGTCATTCATCCCGAAGATCGCGGCGCGGAGGGCACCCGACTTGCTGCTCGACGCATCCTGTTCGGCACCCACGGGCCCGGGATGCGGGGTGATCCGAGAGCTCATCTGCACAGAGTAGATGGCCCTCGGTTGGCACCCATCCTCCGAGCTTCCCCGCAGCCTAGAATCGCCCGACGGTCGGATCGTCCGTCCGGGATCGGAAGAGAAAGGGTGCCGATGAAGAACGGGCTCACGCGACTCACCGAGCCGATGGTGCGCGAGGACGGCGAGCTACGTGTCGCCACCTGGGAGGAGGCCCTGGACAGGGCCGCCGAGGGGCTGCGCGCTGCCACGGAACGGCACGGCGGCAATGGGGTCGGCCTGTTCAGCTGCTCGAAGGCCACGAACGAGATGAACTTCGCGGCACAGAAGTTCATCCGCCAGGCCCTGGGCAGCAACAACATCGACAGCTGCAACCGCACCTGACACGCACCGAGCGTGGTCGGTCTGGCCACGGTCTTCGGTGCCGGAGGCGGCACCAGCTCATATGAAGAGGCGGAGCACACCGACCTCGTGCTGCTGTGGGGCTCCAACGCCCGCGCGGCGCACCCGATCTTCATCCACCATGTCCTGAAGGGGATCCACGACGGGATGCGGCTGATCGTGATCGACCCTCGCCGGACCGAGTCCGCCGAGTGGGGGGACCTCTGGCTCGGGCTGGACGTCGGGACCGATATCGCGCTCTCGAACACGATGGCGCGGGAGATCATCGTGAACGACCTGCATCATCGGGCGTTCATCGAGCTCGCGACGACCGGCTACGAGGACTACGTGGCCTCGGTGATGGATTGGACGCTCGCACGCGGCGCGGAGGTCACCGGCATCCCGGCCGAGGTGATCAGTGAGGTGGCGCTCGCCTACGCGAAGGCCGACCGAGCGATGATCTGCTGGACGCTCGGGATCACCGAGCACCACAACGCCGCCGACAACGTCCTCGCCCTGATCAACCTGGGCTTGCTGACCGGCCACGTGGGGACGTACGGGTCCGGGATGAATCCCCTCCGCGGTCAGAACAACGTTCAGGGTGGCGGCGACATGGGCGCCATCCCGAACAAGCTGACGGGCTTCCAGGACATCGAAACGGACGATGTGGCCCGCGACCGCTTCGAACAGGCGTGGGGCGTGAAGCTCGTCCCGAAGCGGGGCTGGCATCTCTCGCAGATGTTCGAGGCGATGGAGGAGGGCGACCTCACGGCGTTGTACGTGATCGGGGAGAACCCCGCCGCCTCCGAAGCGGACAATCAGAAGACCCACAAACTCCTGTCGAACCTCGACATCCTCATCGTGCAGGACATCCTCATGACGCAGACCGCGAGGATGGCCGACGTGGTGCTGCCCGCCGCGAATTCGGCGTTCGAGTCGGAAGGCACCGTGACGAACAGCGAACGCCGCGTGCAACGGGTGCGCCCCGCACTGGTGCCTCCGGGGAACGCGAAGGACGACATCTGGATCATCGCAGAGCTGTCGAAGCGCCTGGGTCACGACTGGGGCGACCCGAGCGCGCAGGACGTGTGGGAGGAGGTCCGGCGGCTCTCGCCGATGCATGCCGGGATGTCGTGGGAGCGGCTCGAGGAGCTGGGCGGCATCCAATGGCCGTGTCCGGACGAGTCGCACCCGGGGACGAAGTTCCTCCACGCCCGCCTGTGGTCCGAAGACCCGGAGGAGCAGGGGATGAAGGCGCCGTTCTCCGTGGTGCTCTACGAGCCTCCGGTCGACGGATTGGATGAGGACTACCCGTTCCGACTGACCACGGGCCGCCGGCTCGACTCGTACAACACGGGGGTGCAGACCGGCGGGTACACGTCGCCGCTGCGGCGGGAGGAGACGCTCGACATCTCCCCGGAGGACGCCGAGCGACTCGGGGTGCGAGAGGGAGAACGGGTGCGGATCGCTTCCCGTCGCGGCGAGGTCGAGGCCCCGGTGCGCTTGGCGCTCGGTCTCCGGCCGGGTCTGCTGTTCATGACGCTGCACTTCCCGGACCAGGTCGACATCAACAACCTGACGATCGATGCGTGGGACCCGAAGTCGGGGACCGCGGAGTTCAAGGCCACGGCCGTGCAGGTGGAGAAGCTGGCGACCTCGGCCGTCGCGGCCGGTAGCGAGGACCGCGAGTGATGAAGTGACGGAGGTGGCGTGGACCTCCATCTGATGGACGCCGCCCCGACGGAGGCGGAGCGGTCCGCGGTCGACGGGTTCCTGGGGCTGCCGGAGACCGGCTGGGAGGGAGGTCTGGAGCGCTCTACACGAGACCTTCGGGTCGTTCGGAGCGGTCGTGAGGCTCGCGAACAGCGACACCTCCTGCTCCCGGCCCTGCACGCGCTCCAGGCGGGCGTGGGATGGATCAGTCGGGGAGGGCTCAACTACGTCTCCCAACGGCTCTCGGTGCCGCCGGCAGAGACCTACGGGGTGGCGACGTTCTACGCGATGTTCAGCGTCGAGGAGCGACCCGCCAACGTCGTGCATGTCTGCGACGACCTCGCATGCCGCGGGGCGGGCGGCCTGGCTCTCTGCGAGGAGCTCGAGCGTGACGCCGCGCCGGAAGGTACCGATGCAGGGGGGTGGACCTGGGTTCGGTCGCCCTGTCTCGGCATGTGCGAGCAGGCGCCGGCCATCTTCGCGCAGCGCGCCGGACGGCCGGAGGTCGCCCTCGGCGAGGCCAGCCGCTCGGCCGTGGACGCGATGGTGGCGCCCGACTCCGACGTCGTGTGCGCCGGTGGAGTGGGGGCGCCGCAGACGCTCGTGCCCGAAGGGCGCGAGCGTCTGCGGCTCCTGAGACGGGCCGGCGTCGTCGATCCGTCGTCGATCGACGACTACCGAACTCACGGCGGCTACGAGGCACTCCGGACCGCGATCGAGATGGGGCCCGAGGCCGCGATCCAGTCGGTGACGGACGCGAAGCTCCTGGGGCGGGGGGGAGCCGCGTTCCCCACCGGGGTGAAGTGGCAGGCGGTCACGACGGAGCCGGTGCGGCCTCACTACGTGATCTGCAACGCCGACGAGTCGGAGCCTGGGACCTTCAAGGACCGGGTGGTGATGGAGCAGGATCCCTTCGCGGTCATCGAGGCGCTCACGGTGGCGGGCTTCGCGTGCGGCGCGGAGAAGGGTTTCCTCTACATCCGGGGCGAATATCCGCTGGCGACCGAGCGTCTCGAGCATGCGATCGCCGAGGCGAAACATCACGGGTTCCTGGGCGACGACGTCATGGGCCTCGGGGTCGCGTTCGACATCGAGCTTCGTCGCGGAGCCGGCGCCTACATCTGCGGCGAGGAGACCGCGCTGTTCAACTCGATCGAGGGAAAGCGCGGAGAGCCACGGAACAAGCCGCCCTTCCCGGTGACCCATGGACTCTTCGGCAAGCCGACGGCGATCAACAACGTCGAGACGCTGATCAACGTGCTGGAGATCCTTCGGATCGGCGCGGACGCGTACGTCGCGATCGGGACCGAGGGTTCCACGGGGCCTCGGCTGTTCTGCTTGTCGGGGCACGTAGAAGGGCCGGGCATCTACGAGGTGGAACACGGCGCGACACTCGGGGAGCTGATCGAGCTGGCCGGGGGCGTCCGAGCGGGAGCCTCCCTGAAGGCGGTCTTGCTGGGCGGCGCGGCCGGTGGCTTCGTCGGGCCGGACATGCTCGACGTCCGGCTCACGTTCGAGGACGCGCGGGAGGGCGGATACGTCCTCGGCTCGGGCGTGATCATGGTCTTCGACGAGAGCGCGGATCTCGTGGATCTCTGTCTCCGCATCGCTCGGTTCTTCCGCGATGAGAGCTGCGGTCAATGCGTCCCGTGTCGGGTCGGCACCGTCCGACAGGAGGAGGCCCTCCACCGCATCGTCGCCGGAACGACGATCGGCTCGGCTGCGGACGAGCTCGCCCTGATCGACGAGGTCGCCCAGGTGATGCGGGACGCCTCGATCTGCGGACTCGGCCAGACGGCGGCGAACGCCGTGCAGTCGGCGATCTCGCGGCTCGGCGTCTTCGATGGAGGCGCTGCGTGAGCCAAGCCGTGCCGCTCGACGCCCCGAAGCGGCTGATCGACGTCGAGATCGACGGACGAACCGTCCGCGTGCCGGAGGGCGCGACGATCCTCGACGCCTGCCGGGCCCAGGGCGTGGACACGCCCACGATGTGCTACGCGGACAACCTCACGCCGATCAACGCCTGCCGGGTGTGCGTCGTGGAGGTCGAGGGCTCCCGCGTACTCGTGCCGGCCTGTTCGCGCCGCGCCGAGCCGGAGATGAAGGTGAAGACCGACACGGAACGGGTGCGGCACTCGCGCAAGCTCGTGATGGAGTTCCTCGACTCGAGCGTGGACACCACCCTCGCCTCGACGGACTGGCGACGCTGGGCGGGTGAGTACGGAGCGGATCCGTCCCGGTTCGGCGTCGCGATGGAACCGTCGGATGCGGGAGAGCGCGATGAGCGTCCGCCCGGGCATCATCACGATCCGGACCCCGCCGTGATGGAGACCGTCGCCCAGCCGGTGAAGGTCGACAACGAGCTGTACGTCCGCGACTACGAGCGATGCGTGCTCTGCTACAAGTGCGTCGAGGCATGCGGCGTGGACGCGCAGAACACGTTCGCGATCGCGGTCGCGGGCCGCGGCTTCGACGCGAGGATCTCCACGGAATTCGCGGTGCCGCTCGACGAGTCCGCGTGCGTCTACTGCGGCAACTGCATCGGCGTGTGCCCGACGGGTGCATTGATGTTCAAGTCGGAGCACGACATGCGCGCCGACGGGACATGGGACGAGGACGCGCAGACCGTCACGAACACCATCTGCCCGTACTGCGGGGTGGGGTGTGAGCTCGAGGTCCACGTGCAGGACAACGAGATCGTGAAGGTGTCCTCGCCGGAGGACCATTCGGTGACGAGCGGCCATCTCTGCATCAAGGGGCGGTTCGGGTTCGCCTACGTCCAGAGCCGAGGGAAACGCGACGGCCGGAGACCGTAGCGATGTCGTCGGGATCGTGCTCGCCGGCGGCCGGTCCCGGCGGTTCGGTCGCGACAAGCTCGCGGAGGAGTACGAAGGCCGACCTCTCCTCGAGCATCCGGTCCTGCGTTTGCTCGACGTCTGCGATCGCGTGATCGTCGTGCTCGCACCTGAGGCGGAAGAGCCGTCGATGCCGGCCGGCGCATCGGTGACCTTCGCGCGGGATGCGGTCGAGGATGAGGGACCTCTCCGTGGGTTGTCGGCAGGGATGGCGGTCGCGGACGCGGAGTGGACCGTCGTGGCAGGGGGGGACATGCCGGATCTCCAACCCGCCGTGCTCCTGGAGATGCTCCGTGCCGGCCTGGAGACCGGGGTGGTCGCCGTGTCGCTCGCGGACGGAGGCACGCAGAGGCCGCTCCCGTGCGTGCTCCGCGCGGCTCCTGCGGCCGAGGCAGTGGATGTCCTCCTCGAGGCCGGGCGACGGAGCCTGCGAGATCTCCTCGGGGCTGTTGCCAACGTCGTGATCGACGAACCGACCTGGACCGCGCTCGACCCGGATCGACGGACGCTGATCGACGTCGACGAGCCCGGCGACATCCCGGGCTAGGTCGCCCTATAGGCTCGTCCGGTGCCGCACGAGCCGTTCACCCTGGGGTCGGTCGAGGTGGTCCCCCTCTGCGACGGCTGGGCACCGTTGCCGCTGAGCGACGAGATGCCCGGACATGAGGTCGACTGGGACGAGGAGCGGGTCCGCTTCCCGTGGGCGTTCCCGCCTGATGATGCGAACAGCTGGGCGTGGCACGTCCACTCGTTCTTGCTGCGCCACACGGACGGGCTCGCGTTGATCGACACCGGGATCGGGCACTTCGGGCGTCCGCCGTACGACGTCTCAAGTGCGATCGACGAGGAGTTCGTGGCGCTCGGTGTCTCGCCGGACGACGTCGGACACGTCGTGCTGACGCACCTCCACGCCGACCATTCCGGAGGCGCGTGCTTGCCCGACGGCAACCCGCGGTTCCCGAACGCCCGCTACCACGTGCACCCGGACGACTGGTCCTTCTTCGCCGAGCACCGCACACCGGAGGACTTCACCGGACGTTTCGCGATGGCGGCCCTCGAGGGACTCGGGATGCTCGACCTCGATCCATCCGACCACGATGTCGTGTCCGGGGTATCCCTGCGGCACGCTCCGGGTCACACACCGGGGCACCGTGTGGTGCTGCTCAACGAAGGGAACGACACGGTGCTCCTGACGGGGGATCTCCTCCACGTCCCGCCGCAGATCGCCTTCCCAGCCCGGCCGTCGAATCATGACGAGGATCCGGACGTCGCGTCCCGGGAACGAGCTCGACTCGTCGATCTCGCCCGAACGGAGGGATGGACCCTCGGCGTCTCCCATTTCGCACGACCCTTCGGGCGGGCCGAGGCCG